>Ga0137394_10002862_pt1 | contig 12880 bp, 9 predicted proteins | sample czobulk116metaG_FD_108278 | JGI IMG/M metagenome (GOLD analysis project Ga0137394, IMG submission 108278) | Vadose zone soil microbial communities from Angelo Coast Range Reserve, California, USA - czobulk1.16 metaG | ecosystem: Environmental > Terrestrial > Soil > Vadose zone | place: USA...
CGGCCGCAGCTCCGGATTGAACCGCGAGATCGCTCGCGACAATCCCATGCGCACCGCGCCAGCCTGGCCGCCCACTCCGCCGCCATGCGCCGTCACCACCACGTCCACCTGGTCCGCGATGTTTGTGAACTTCAGCGGCTCGACCGCGTCATGCTTCCAGGCGTGATTCGGAAAATACTGCTCCACCGTGCGGCGGTTGATCGTGAATTTCCCGGAGCCCGCGCGCAGGAAAACACGCGCCACCGATTCCTTGCGCCGGCCGGTCCCCAGAAACCATGCTTGTGACCCCGCGAGGGGCGTACCCGTTGAACCCAATGTTCCTCCTCAAACCCAACGACACCAGCACAGCCAGTGTCGATTCAAGTCTTCGACTCCACAACGCTTGGCTCCCTGCTAAGGCACCACTTAGAAAGGAACAGCTACGTGCGGAAAAAATCCAATCCAGCCTACAGCGCCACCGCTTGCGGCTTCTGTCCCGCGTGCCGCACCAAACCTGCCGCATCCCGGTAGATGCGCAACTTCTTCGCGCGCCGCGCGCGCAACTTATTTTTCGGCAGCATCCCGAGCACCGCCTCGCGAATGATCCATTCCGGCTTCGTTTCGCGAATGCGCTTCGCGGGCACTTCCTTCAGTCCGCCGGGGTAGCCGCTGTGCGAGTAATAAATCTTTTGCTCGACCTTGTTCCCGGTCATGCGAATCTTGTTCGCATTGATCACCACCACGTGATCTCCCGAATCAAGGTAGGGCGTAAAACTCGGCTTGTCTTTGCCGATCAACATCCGCGCGACCTTGGTCGCCAGGCGCCCCAGCACCTGGTTCGTCGCGTCCACCACAAACCAATCGGCGCCCACTTTCAGCGCCTCGGCTTCCTCACCCTTGGCTACATACGTCCGCATAATACTCAGTCACACCTTTCCCTGTAGAGACAAACATTGAGTTTATTGCAGGTGCCGCAGGTTGTCAACGCAGTCTTGGCGCCCGGGAAGGTCCCAAACGACTCAAAATAAGCATTCCCAAATCCTCCAGTTTTTGGTATTCTTCTTTTTAGCGGTGTCCCCCCGTAGTCGGTTTGCCATGCTACGAACTGACCTAGGCATCCTATCGCCGATGAGCCCCACGACGACCGTGAGGCGTTCCCTCCCTCCCCGGAATCTGTCTATTCCTGCCGTTTTATTTTTCTCCTGCGCTATTTTTGTGACGACGGAATGCCATGCTCAGGACGTAGCTGACGCCGCAAAACAAGAGCGTGCGCGTAAAGAGTCTCAGCAGAAAAGATCCAAGCACGTTTACACCGAAGAAGATCTGAAGCGCGCTCAGATTCTCACGCCGGAGGACCGCGCACAGATCGAAGCCAGGAAAAATCAAGCCGCTCCGGAACGCGAGGAAGAATCACCGGATGCCTTCGACGCGAAGTCGCTCTCTCCCGACGCCCCTCTCGGTGAGGTGGCCCGCCGCTTCCGTAGACTGAAAGAGCTTCAGAAGCTTCAGCAGTCGGCTGAGTTCCACCTCCCGTTCGCGGATGGTCCGGTGCTCGCCTCGCCAAAGCCCATGCAACCTGTGCGGCCCCATTCGTTCAAACCTGCCGCCCCTGCAGCGCCGCGATTCGCTCCCTATCGTCCACCGGTGAAGCGTTCGCCTTTTGCGCGCCCGAGAGTTTTCACGGCTGCGCCTCCGATGCTTGTGCCGTCGCGGCCGCCCGCCGCTCGTTTACTACCCGCGCAGCCGACTGCACCTGCAATCGCGCCCGTTAATCCCCTAAAGCCAAACGCGGTGACCGTGAAGCGCGGCGACTCGCTCTGGAAACTCGCCGAGCAACATCTTGGTGGTGGACTCCGCTGGCATGATTTAGTCTCTGCCAATCCGGGCATTCTCGATCCCAACCGCATCATGGCCGGCTCGCAGATTGTTCTGCCGGCTGCGATTTCGTCGGCTCGCACCGCCACCAAGTTCACCGTGCGGACCGGCGACACGCTCTCCCAGATCGCACAAACCCAACTCGGCCGCGCCTCCTACGCATCGTGCATCGCCCGCGCCAATCCGAGTATCTACGACCCCAATCGGATTTATGCCGGCCAAGTTCTCCTCCTCCCCTCCGGCTGCAACCTGTAGCTTTTTCCTCCCCCCTAAAACATCCTAAGTCACACACGTGTCACCTAAAGGGCCTTCAAGATTCCGTAAGTCCCTTCAGTTTCTTGCATAGCTGCGTTCCCCCGGGCGTCGTGAGCGCGGGCCATCTATCCATATGTCATTGATATACACAAGCTTACTCTTTCCTTCCCCTCTGGCACGTCGATTGCGACCTGCGCCCGTGGGATTTACACGCAGGAGATGGTTCTGGCGAAATGTGCGACGCTCCACCCATCCTTACTGTTCGGGCAGAGCATTCTTCGCGTGTCGACCCCGCCGGATCGGGAATATTCATTGCGGTCGTGCGGTCCTGTTGATCACTTGGGAGGGACGGAACTATGACTGTTGATGCGAGGGGATCTTCAATGAAACTAAGAATTTTCTTTGGCCTCTTTTTGCTTGGAGCACTGCTGAGTGGTTTGCGCGGCGCTACCTTCGCGCAATCGACTGCCGTGCTGAGCGGCACAGTAACGGATGCCACGGGAGCTGCGGTCCCGAACGCTCGCGTCGTCGCCACGAACCAGGCAACCGGGGTTGCATCAGCTACCCAGACGGACACGGCCGGCGCTTATCTATTTCCTGCTTTGCCTATCGGACTTTACCGCCTCACGGTCAGCGGCACGAATTTTCAAACCTCCGTCGTCACCGACCTGAAACTTCAAGTCGCCACCACCGTTACCCATGACGTCCAGTTGAAGATCGGCTCAGCTACGGAATCCGTTGAGATCACTGCGGATGCCACGATCGTGGACATCACGACGAACAGCCTGGGGCAGGTAATCAACGACAAAACGGTGCAGGAAATCCCGCTCAACGGCCGTCACTTCACCGACTTGAGTTTGCTTACGCCGGGCACACTGACTCCCCCTGCGAACGGATTTCTGTCAGCTCCTCTGCGCGGCCAAGGTTCCTTTGGTATCAATACTGCTGGCCAGCGCGAAGACACAACGAACTGGCTCGTCAACGGAATCAACCTGAACGATAACGTTCAGAATCAGCTTACCTTCCAGCCGCCCATCGATACCCTCGCGGAGTACAAGATCGACAATTCATCCTTTCCTGCGCAATACGGACGGAATTCCGGCGCGATTGTGAACCTTGCCACGCGTTCCGGTACCAACGAGTTTCACGGTGAATTATTCGAGTTTCTCCGTAACAATGCTGTCGATGCGCGGAACTTCTTCAACCCTGCCAAGAACTCGGTTGGCGTGTTACTCCCCCAGGCACCTTTCAAACGCAACGAATTCGGTGCCGCTTTGGGCGGCCCCCTCATCAAGAACAAAGCCTTCTTCTTCCTGGCCTATGAAGGAATTCGCCAGCATCAGCAATTGACGGTGTCCGGAACAGTCCCCAGCCAGAACCAGATTGCAACAGTAACCTCCCCCGCAGTTCAAAAACTGCTCGCTTTGATTCCCGCGGCGAACTTCGCCCGGACTGGCGCTGGCGTCACTGACAATCCGGCGGATCCAGCCACTTTCACTGGTTTCACCGGCGGAACGTTGGCCAATGTGGCTATCAACCAAGGATCTGCTGACATCGATGTCGAACTAACCAGTCGTGATCGCATTCATGGCTACTATGTCATTCAAAAGGATCTTCGTCAGGAGCCCACTGCCGGGGGTGCCATCGGCGCGAACATTCCGGGCTTCGGAGATACCCGCGATGGTTTCCGCCACCTCATGACCTTCAGCGAAGATCACGTCTTCAGCCCTTCGCTCACAAACACGATCCGCCTGGGTTTCAACCGCATTCACTTGACCTTTACTCCCAACGGTTTGCTGGACCCCGCGAATTTCAATATCACCATGCCGGCAGGCTCTCCGGCCGCAACCGGTTTGCCTTTCTTCAACGTCGGAGGCAGCCTCGGCTTTGGTGGTCCCACGGGTGAACCTCAGGGTCGCGGTGATACAACCATTGTGCTCAACGACGGCGTGAGCTGGCTCAGGGGCCGCCATACCCTTGGCTTCGGCGGGGAAATTCGCCGCTCTTACAACAACAACATCGCCTTTAACGTGGGGAGCCTCACTTTTAGTTCTATGGCCAATTTTCTGGCGGACAAGGGGAATGCTTTCACCGACCAGCTCGGTTCAGGAAACGACAGGATTCTTCAACCCTCTTATGACGTCTACGCACAGGACAGTTTCAAATGGAAGCCAAACCTTACTGTCAATGTCGGTCTCCGGTACGCTTGGAATGCCACGCCATCGGAAGCTGCCGGCCGTTTCACGAACTTCGATGCCGCCACGGGAACGCTCGTTTCGGCGGCCCAGCCTTACCAGCAAAACAACCTGAATTTCCAGCCGCGTATTGGACTCGCATGGGATCCTTTCAAGAACGGCAAAACTTCCATTCGGGCCGCCTATGCCATGCTCACGCAGGCTCCGACCACGAACACCGTTACTGGCTTGAGTTCCAACCCGCTTTTCGCTCTGCCGATTTCCGCGAGCTCGGCGACAAACAGCATTACGATTGAGAATCCTTCTGCCGCTGTCACTAGCGTCAGCCTTGGTCCATCGGCGATCAACCCGGGCTTCGACAACATGTATGCACAGGATTGGAACCTGACGGTTCAGCGTGAGATTACCTCCAACTTGGGATTGGAAGTCGGTTACGTCGGGTTGAAAGCTACTCACTTACAGCTTCTCCAAAACATCAATCAGCCCTTTGTCGCGGGCGGCTTCTATGGATCAAGAAAGCCCTTTCCAACCCTGCCCTTGACGAGCGCGGTCATCCCGGCACAATGCCAGCCTCCCAATCCGGCATGCGCACTGAACACCATCAACCAGGTCAACAGCGGGGGAAACTCCAACTACCATGCACTTTGGGCCACATTGAGCAAGCACGTCTCTCGCGGCCTGGAATTCCATGCTTCCTACACCTACTCCAAATCGCTGGACTACAACTCGCTGTCCACCGGTGAGACATACATAATTCAGAATGCTTACAATCCACGCGGGGACTATGGCCGGTCTGAATTTGATGCTCGCCACCGATTTGTACTCAGCGGCTTCTATCAGCTGCCATTCAAAAGTAACCGTCTTGTTTCTGGCTGGCAGGTCGGCGTGGTTACACAAGAGCAATCCGGCAATCCGCTAAATCCAACGCTTGCCATCGGTCCGGGCCCGGGTATCTCGCTGACGGTTCGGCCGGACCTCTTGGGTCCTGTCAGCGGCACCGGCAATCCGGCGCAATATTTCTCGAACGCGGTGCTCTGCGAACCGTTCAACGGAACCCCAACTGGCTCGGCGCCCGCGATTCCTGCTTGTGCAACGACGCCGAACGCCGCATTCGCGGTCCCCTGCACATTCAGCAGCACTCCGGGCACTGCGGGCAGCAACAACTATCCAATTGTCCCCGGCTCCTGCCATCCAGGAACCCTGGGGAGGGACGCCATCACTGGAGCTAATTTCCTCAACACCGATTTCTCGGTCACCAAGAACACGAAGATCACGGAAAGGTTCAATCTTCAGTTCCGCACCGAGATGTTCGACGTTTTCAACCACCCCAACTTTGGCAATCCCGTTCTCACCGCGACCAGCGGGTCTTTCGGCAATATTACTAGCACCCGCTTCCCTACTGGCGATTTTGGTTCTTCGCGGCAGATCCAGTTTGCCTTGAAACTCTTGTTTTAACCTTCAGTCAAACCTGGTTCACGCGGGGGCGGGCTTCGGCCCGCCCCTCTTTTTGCTCTATTCTCAGTCTTTCGGCGGCTCCGCCAGCCCCTCTCGCTTTGAAGAACATGGATTGCGGCTTCTCTACCAATACATTCTCCTTGAGCCGCTGGAAGCCCTCTTTTCAGCTACAATAAATGGTGGCTTCAAACTCATATCGCGAGGATTAGGTGATTCACCCCAACGTATTTCACAACGAAAGCCTGCTGCCTATCGAAAAGGTTCGCCTTTCGCCCGGGCAGGCGGGCCTGATTTGCGGCTGGGGCATTTTCACCACCTTGCGCATCTCGCGCGGCGAAGCATTTGCCTACGAGCGCCACTGGCGCCGCCTGGAAAAGGACGCGGCCCTCACGCGCCTCCCCATGCCGTACACCGCGGCCAAAGTGCGCGTGCATCTCCACGAGGTGATCCGCGCCAACAAAGTCACCGAAGGCTGTGCGCGCGTCTACCTCGTCTACAACAGGGTGGGATTCTGGCAGAGCAACGAAGCGCACGCGCAAGTGGACTTGATCATCTACACCGCGCCGCTTCCCGGGCATCGCGACGTCGTCCGTCTCGCGCTGCGCGAACACGGCCGCCACGCCGCTTCCCCGCTTGCCGGCGTAAAAACTATCTCCTGGCTCAACAATGTCTGGGCTGTTGCGGAAGCCAACAAGGAAGGTTTCGACGAGGTCGTCATGCTCAATGAGCGCGGCGAAGTCACCGAGTGCACTTCCGCCAACATTTTCGCGGTGAAGGACGGCAAGATCCTCACGCCGCCGCTTAACTCCGGATGCCTCGAAGGTGTGACCCGCGGCATCCTCATGGAAATCGCGCCCGAAACAGGCGTCTCCGTCGTCGAACAAGCCCTGCGGCCCGAGGATCTTTATTCCGCCGATGAAGTTTTCATCTCCTCGACAAACCGCAACCTCGTCAGCGTCGGCGAAATCGCCGGCCACAAAATCGCGATTGGCCCGGTATGCGACCGTATGAATGATCTCTTTGCCGCCTACGTCGACGACTACGTCTCCCGCCGCCTCGCCGCCGCCGTGAAATAAGAGTCTCCCCGGGGTTGAGCCGCCACGCCGTTGCCTCCGCCCTGCTTTCGGTTGCATGGCAGACAACCAAAACCGTTCCTCTTCCCGTGCATGCTACAATGCAGGCCTTGGAACAGCCTCATGCCTGATTCCGTTCCTCTGGTCGGCGAAGCCGTGCTCGAAGTCGTCTCCCCAGACGGTGCGCGCCGCTATGCCCGGATCACGCAAACTCCCTTCATGATCGGACGGGGCGCCGAGACCGGCAACCATTTGCAACTTTCCGACCGCCGCATCTCGCGCAACTGCGCCGCAATCGTCATCGAAGCGAGCAACTTCTACGTCGAGGATCGCGGACAGCGACGCGGTCTTTTCGTCAATGGCGAAAAGGTGGAAAGCCGCGAGCTTCAGGACGGCGATGCCATCACATTCGGCATCGATGATTCTTACGAAATCATCTTCCGTTCGAATTCCGGAGGGAACGAAACCTCACTCCCGAATCTCCTCACGCGTATCGAGCACATCACCAGCTCCGAGCCCACGGGCGGCGGCCTCGTCAAGCTCAAGCGTCTGCTGGAAGCTACTTCCCTGCTGCATTCGCAGCTTCCGCTCGACGTGGTGCTCGGCCACATGTTGGACCATGCCGTCTCCGTCACCGACGCCGATCGCGGCCTCTTGCTCGAATTCGATGCTTCGGACACGTTGAAGGTAAAACTTGCGCGCCGGAGCGGCGGCCTGCGTCTTCCGCCCGAAAGCCTCACGCCCAGCCAGACCGCGATCAAACTTGCGCTCACGCAACAATCGCCGGTCATCACGGAGGATCTGGCGCAGGCGGACATCGATTTGCAGGCGGCCCAGAGCGTCGTCGCCCAACGCTTGCGCGCCGTCGTCGTAATTCCGCTTTATGCCATGTCCCGCGCCAACACTCAGGAATCGATGGTCAACATCAAGCGCGGTGATTTTCTCGGCGTTCTCTATCTGGATTCGCGCCGCCCCGCGGCCTTCTCCAAGCTCGACCGCCAGATTCTGGACGCCCTGGCCGCCGATGCCGCCAGCATTCTCGATAATGCCCGGCTCGTTGAAAGTGAGCGCGAACGCCAGCGCCTCGAGGAACAAATCAATATCGCTCGCAATATTCAGCAGGCGCTTCTCCCTCGCGATTTCCGCGAATTCCCGCATCTTGCCGTAAATGGTTACAATTTGCCCTGTCTCTCCGTCGGAGGGGATTACTTCGACGTCTTTCCGATTAGCGACGGCCGCACCGCCTTTCTCATTGCCGACGTTTCCGGCAAGGGACTCGGTGCCGCCCTGCTCACCACCATGCTCCAGGGCGCGCTTTCCGCCATGACTCTCGGCACCGATCCGGCGCGCGTCTTCAATCACATCAACCGTTTCCTCTGCGGCCACGCCGAGGTCGGCCGCTACGCCACCATGTTTTTTGGCATTCTCGATGAGGACGGCCACCTGGAATTCATAAACGCCGGCCATCCTTCGCCATTTCTTATCCGTGCTGGCGTCGCTGAAGAGGCTTTCACCGAAGGCTCCTTCCCCGTCGGCCTGGTGCCCGAAGCCGAATACACCGCCGCCTGCCTCAAGCTCGAGCCCGGTGACACACTCGTACTTTTCAGTGACGGCGTCACGGAAGCCATGGACCCCGATGACAGGCTGTTCGGTGTCCCGCGCCTCAAGCAAGTCCTTACCGGCCTGCCCGAGTGCCCTCTGGAACAAATCCAGAAATGTGTCCTCGAATCCGTCGAGAATTTCGCCCGCGGTGCCCACCAGGCCGACGACCTCACACTCCTCGTAGTCCGCTACCGCGCCACCGCCGCCTCTGCCACCACCGACACCGATGCCCCCTCCGCCTCCTCGGCTTCGGCTTCAGCCTCTTCCGCTTCCGATTAGCCGCCGTCCGCTCTCGCTTCCTTCTCCTGCCGAGCACACCATTTGCGTCTGTGGCGCGTCTGAGGAACTTAGAAACCTGGCCGTCCTCTTGCGAACCGATCACCTTCTTGAGAGCAAGATTCGCTCCTGGGTTCGGCCAAACGGGCGGCTGAAGGGAGAATCATCGTGAAAAACTTCTTCCTCGGAGTTCTCGCCACACTCGCGGTTCTGGCCGTTGGCGGATTCCTCTACTTGAGGTTAGGTTGGGCCGAAGTGCGCGGTGATCTCCCTCCATCACGGCTGGAGAGCTATCTCTTGACCAAGGCGGTGCACGCCTCGGTGCGGCGCCGTGCCCCGGAGATGCCGAATCCTGTCGCTCCCAAAGAGGAAAACCTCATCGCCGGCGGAAAAATCTATCTCGGCGAATGCTCCGGGTGTCACGGCACACCCGGCGCCCCGGACTCGGAAAGTACCCCGGACAGTTTGTTCCCACCGATTCCGCAGCTCCCCAAGGTCGGCACTGCGTATTCCGAAGCCCAGATCTTCTGGGTCGCTAAACACGGCATTCGCCGCACCGGCATGTTCGCCAACGGCAAGTGGGATCCCGACCAAAAACTCTGGACTACCGCCGCCTACATCAAACGCATCCAGTCCCTTCCCCCGCGCGTCCAGCAGGAACTCGCCAAGAAACCTTCCCCCGCTCCATAGCAGCCGCATGCGGGCCCGGCAAAACACGAACAGGGCGGGGGCCGCAATCTCCGGCTCGCCCCGCCCCGTTTTCATTACGTGGGTTCTATCTTCGAACTGCGGACTTATTGGCCGGCTTCCTTCAGATCGTCCTTGGCCTGTCGCTCGGCGTCTTTCGCGGCCCCTTTTGCGTCGGCATCGGGTTTCAGCAGGCGGATGGACTTGGTCAGATTCTGGGCCTTTTCGCCAATCGGTCCCTTGCAGCCGGACAGATCGACGTTCGCGTGCACGCCCGTTACATCGGCCCGCACGCAGTTGAAGTCGATCCCCAGATTCTTGCTGGCATGGAGCGACGCCACGCATTCATCCAGTGCGACAAAGAGTGCGCACGCCTCGGTGACGCTCGCGTTTGCGGCCAGCAGCCCCTGCGCCTGGAACTTGGGCGTCAGCTTCTTTTCGATTTCATCTCTGGATTCATTGGACTTTTTGGAATCTTTCTTGACCCACTTGATCGGATTGAGGGAATGCCCGCTGTGCGACGACGTGTCTTTTGCCGCCGCGGATGCGCCAGCCCCCGCTGGACCTTGCGCCGCCGCACGCCCTGCCCCCACGGTGAGACTCAGGGACAAAATCAAGACCACCATGACCGCGAGAAAACAATGTCTTTTCATGTTTACCCCTCTTGTGAATACTTCTCGTTTTAACTTGAGGCTGCCGGACGCGACCTCCACTTCAGTAGGCCACAGTGCATTTGCCGCGAATACACATCCGAGGACGGTACTCCCTCAATCGGTCACGCTGGCCGTTCGTACAGGGGCTGCCTTTGCGGACTAATAAGGAGGGACGATCGAGGGCGACAAATTATTTAAGATTTGATACGCAAGTAAAATCCGTAAAGAGTCAGGCCGAGGCCCCCGAGAATGACCAGCGGCGACAGGTAGCTGGTCACCGCAGGCATGACTTGCACGGGAACCCACAGCGGCGCGCTGTATCCGCCGGCAAAGTAATAAATCACGGCCCCCAGCAGCATGTACAGCAAACCGCGGCGTATCTGCTGGCGGCCGTTGGGCCCTGTACGGCGAGACAATTGCACCTGCGGAACGGCCTCGCGGCAAAACGGGCACTGGGTCAGATGCGCGGCCATGTGCTTTCCGCAGTAGACGCATCGGCGTGTTTCCACAGGGTTCTTTCCTGAAAGACTCATGCGAGCTTCCGAATGCCTCATACCTAGGCTAGATTCGAGATGGCAGGATCGTCAAGTGAGCCGCTGACGAAGAGTAAAGCACTGATTCGTCAATATCGCTGCTCGGCGGGGATCTGGTTGAAGCAGTGAAGTCCGGGCAAATCACAAATCGCGGAGGGCATGGGCGACGGGACGGCTTGCGGCACGAATGGCAGGCGGCATGCCGCCGAGGACGCCCATTGCCAAGGCAAAGACGACGCCGATGATCAACAGGACTGGCGTGATCTTGAAGGCGAAGGCGAGGTGGGAGAAGGTCTGCCAGTTCATGGCGCCGGTGGTGAGGCCGTTGAGGGGGAGCACGGCGAGACAACCCACCAGACCGCCCACGAAAGAGATCAACAGGGCCTCGAACAAAAAGGACGTGACGACGCTTGCAGATCCGAAACCAAGCGCACGCATCGTGGCGATTTCCCGGCCGCGCTCGGAAACCGCTGAATACATGGTGTTCAACGCGCCAAAGATGGCGCCGATGGCCATGATGGCCGCGACGAATCCGCCAAGAATGGTGATCAGCGTGGTCATGCGCGTGGATTGCTTCGAGTAGTATTCAATTTCGCGCGTCACATCCACCTTCAAGCGCGGATCGGCAGTGACGGAGTCCTTGAACTCCTGCAACGCGGCCGGCGAAGTGAGATGGACGGTGACGGACTGAAAAAACGTATCCGGGCGCTTGAAGGCGCCGCTGATGAGATGCGCGTCGCCCCAGACTTCGGAATCGAAAGAGCTGCCGCCGGCGTCAAAAATACCGACAATTTGCCACTTCGTGCTGCCAAGACTGATGGTATTCCCAAGAGTCAGCCCGGAATACGTGGTCGTCGCATTCTTGCCGACGATCAACTCGGAAAGGCCAGGCCGGAACATTCGCCCGGCCTTGAATTTGATTTGCCTGCGGATCGCAAGTACGTTTGGCGAGACCCCGCGAATTTGAACGTTTGCATCGGTACGCGTGGAGATCATGGGAATGGGGGCCACCAGCACATCCTCGGGTGTGAGCAGCGGTCCATCCGCGGTGCGCGCGATGCCGGGAGCGTCCTGAAGAATCTTCACCGAATCGAGGCCCATGCCGCTGGTCATTTCCGAAGTGGCGCCCGCGCGCGTGACGATGGCGTTATCTTCCGAGCCGGAAGACACCAGCGTGGCCTTGAACCCCCGCGCCAGCGAGAGCATAGCAACGAAGACACCCACGGTCCCCGCAATTCCGATCACGGCAACGATCGTGGAAGTCCACCGGGATTTTACGCTTCGAAAATTGTAGACGATGGGAATCGCCATGTCAGACCCTCCTCAGCGCGTTGACGACGCGCATGCGCATCGCGCCAATCCCCGGGAGCAGGCCGCTGGCGGCTCCCACCAGGAGCGCGAAGCCCAGCCCAAGACTCAAGGTCAACTTCGACAAAATCAGCGGCGGAAGCAGGCCATTGAGCGCCGCTCCGAGCCCGGGGATTAGCGCCGCGGCAAGAAGGAGTCCGAGCGCACCGCCGACGAGGGCAATGACCATGGACTCAGCGAGAACCAGGAAGAGCACGGAACGATCCGTAAATCCAATGGCCTTCAGGACGGCGAGCTCCGCACTACGTTCGCGGACGGAGATGGCCATGGTGTTGCCAGTCACGAGGAGAAGCGTAAAGAAAACGACGCTGCCGATGGTAAGGATGAGGAATTCTATGTTGCCAAACTGCTTGGCGAAACCAGCGGCGAATGCGGATTCGGTCTCGGTCCTGGTCTCATTCGAGGAGTTGGCAAACTTCTCGTCAATGGCTTTGGCAACGCGGACGGCATCGTCAGAGCTGTCGAGTTTCAGGACGTACCAGCCGATCTGGCTCTTGATAAAGGTTGGCACACGTTCGTCGAAGTATTTCCATTGAAACCAGAACTGGCTTTCATCGCCACCCGGCTTATCGCTGTGATAAATGCCGTCGAGATTGAAATCCCAGGTACTGTTCGTGCCATAAAGCGAATCCTTGATGGGGATGCGGTCGCCAACTTTCCATCCGAAGCGTTGCGCGGTTCGCGCGCCAACTACCGCTCCCTGGCGGTCCTTGACGAAATTCTGCCACTGATCTTCGGGGACGACCAGTTCGCTCATCACCTGGCGGTGGTTTTCGACGTCAATGGCGAATTGCGGGAAGAAATTCTTCTCATCGACGTACACGCCGCCAAACCAATTGTTGTGGGTGATGGCCTTGACGCCCTGGATGGTCAGGATTTTGTCGCGGTATGCGATGGGCATGGTCTGAATCAGCCCGATACGGTTGGTA
>Ga0137394_10002863_pt1 | contig 12880 bp, 6 predicted proteins | sample czobulk116metaG_FD_108278 | JGI IMG/M metagenome (GOLD analysis project Ga0137394, IMG submission 108278) | Vadose zone soil microbial communities from Angelo Coast Range Reserve, California, USA - czobulk1.16 metaG | ecosystem: Environmental > Terrestrial > Soil > Vadose zone | place: USA...
GCTTGGCAATAGGCGCTGGAGTCCGTTGCTCCCGAAGAACGCCGCGTTCGAGAACGCTCCGCCGGCGAGCACTCCTCCGTCCGGAAACGCAATCAGGCTGATGACTTCGCCCCCTACGGAAGCAAAGAACGTGGGGTCAACCACGCCGTTGGTCTGGAAGCGCACAAGGTTGGTGCGGAGTGTGGGACCTGTGGTAGCAAACGCACCTGCAGCGAGGATCTGGCCGCTCGGCAGGAGCGCTACTGCGCGAACCTTCGGCGATGTTCGGAGCGAGTTGATTGGCGCCAGAAAGCTGGTGTCGAGTTGTCCATCCGCAAGGAATCGGGCCAGCACTCCTCGGCTGACTTGCCCTTGGGACAAGGGAGTGCCGCCCGCAGCCACAAATCGCCCATCGGGCTGAAGAGCAATCGCCAGAATGCCCGGTGGCGGTGCAGGACTCTGATCGGTGATCCGAAGCTTTGCATCGAAGGTCCCATCCCACGAGCCGTCGCTGTTAAGGCGCGCGAGGAAATTCGAACCGGCGAAGCCCGACGTGGCGTTCGTGCGCAGGAAGGACCCCGCGATAAATATCTTTCCATCGGGTCGCAGTGCCAGCGCCGCAATTTCGCCGAAGCGCGCCAGGAATGGCTCGGCATTGGTTTCAAATGCGCCATCCAGCGAGCCATCGGAGTTCAACCGCGCGATGCCCCGGCGCGTGGCTGTGGCTGCGCCGCCCACAAGCCAGCGGCCATCGGGCAGGGGCGCCAGTGCGTTGACCAGCGGTGGGGATGCCGCGTCGGCTTGGAAGCCTCGCTCCGGCGAACCGGCAGTCTCATCGTCCCACAACCGCAGCGTCGCTGCACCGCGCACGATCCAGTTCGAGCTGCTGGCTGCGGTCAGAAACAACCCGGCGGTTTCTGTTCCTTCGGCTGCGCAGTCATCGAACAGCGGCACAGAAATGTTTCGGGCCTGTTCACCAGGCGAGAACGCCACAGTCGCCGGCGGCGGCAGGAAATCCGCACCGCTTGTCGCGCTGCCGTTCGTTACGGTGAGCGTCAGCGTAGCCTCGCTGGCAAGGCTGCCCGAGCGAACGATCTGCAAATTTACCGCGCCCGAGTCTTCACTGGCGGCGAAGCTTGTTGAGGCAAAACCGAAATAACTTGCGCCGCCAGCGCCATCACCATGGAGCCGGACCAGGCCGGGCGCCGGAACGGCGTCGAACGAGGTGAAGCTTCCGCCGACGAGCACTTCGCCATCATTCTGCACTGCTAGTGCCCGAACAGGCCCGTTGGCGCCGATCCCGACGTCGAAGGCGGAGTCCAATCCGCCGTCCGGCGTCAATCGGGCCAGGCCTGGGCTGGTCTGCCCAAAAATATTGGTGAAGCCGCCGCCCACCAGGATGCTTCCGTCGCATTGCAAAGCCAGCGTACGCACGTCGCCGTCGAGTGCGGCGCTCCTGGCGAACTGTTCATCCAGCAAGCCATTTGGCAACAGTCGGCCGAGACGCGGCTGCGGAGTGCCGTTGATTTGTGTGAACGATCCGCCGGCTACGATCGCGCCGTCGGCCTGTGCTGTCAGGGCGTACACGATGCCATCAGCCGCCGCGTTGAAGCCGGTGTCCAGCGTTCCGTCCGGCCGCAACCGCGCGATGTGCGAATGAATAACCCCGTTCACATTGGTGAACGCGCCACCGAGAAGGACGTGGCCGTCGGCCTCCAACGCAAGCGCAAGGATGGACGCGTCTGCGCCAGCGGCGGGATTGAAGGCAGGATCGAGTGTGCCGTCCCGCCTCAGCATGGCCAGTCGGGCGCGGCTCTGGCCAAGGAGAGTCGTGAAGGAACCAGCCACCAACACGCGCCCATCAGTGAGCGGCGCCAGAGCCAGAACCCCGCCGGTGAATCCTTTGTTCTGCGGGTTCTGCCACGAGAGGTGGCCGGACCGGGATTGCCGCAAGATGAGGCCAAATAATGCAACCGTGCTCTGCGCCCCGCCCGCGAAGAGTTCATCGGCGGGCCCGAATGCGGTTGCGTTAACAACCACTCCTACAAAGTCGGTAGCCCTCCAGGGTGGGATGAAATCGGGATCGAGGGAACCATCGGGCAGCAGTTGGCCCAGTGGCTGGTATATGCCCGAGTTCACCTGTCCGCCAAAGGCAATGCGCCCGTCACTCCGGACTGCAATGGCGTTCACCGCGCCCGTGACTCCGCTGGCCGGACGAAAATCTGCCGCCACGCCACCCACGCGTTCGTTGTCGAGAAGTGCGAGCGTCGCCGTGGCCAGTCCGCCGATATGCGCCTGGCCGGTTGCATTGGCAAGTCCCAGCAGCACCGTTTCTGTCGGCTCCTTCTCGGCGTCGTCGAGTACCGGGATGGTGAACTCCGCGCTCGTTTGGCCGGCGGCAAATAGCACACTACCGGTCTGATTGAGGTAATCCGCTCCGGCCGTCGCCGTCCCACCAAGGATCACGTAGTCCACGGAAGCCGGTCCTGTTGGCACACCCACCCGGCGAAGCTTGATCGTTGCGGCTGGCACGCTCTCGTTCGCATAAAATTCGCTGCCGGCAAATTCGATTGCGCTGTCGTCGTTCGTAATGACCAGCGTTGCCGTCGTTTCCCTGCTGAGGCTGGCGCCGCCGCTCGGCGCGCTCAGCGTGAGCGTCACCGTCTTGTTGCTTTCGAAGAGCGAGTTGTCGATTAGTGGAACCGCAAACAATTTTAAGGTCTCACCGGGCTCGAACGTCAGTGTGCCGTTCACTGCGACAAAATCCTGGCCGGCGATGGCGGTGTCGTTTGCCGTCGCATAATCGACGGTTACGGTTCCATTCGTGCCGGCAGCGCGGCGCACGGTGATGATGGCGTTGGTGGCCCCTTCGGCTTCGGTGAAGGAAGGTGAGTTGAAAAGGAGGATTCCCGCCGGCGTGACGCCCTCCTGATTGAGCCGGGCGACTCGCGCTCGAGCGACCCCATCAATGCGGCTGAAGGGCCCTGCAATGAGCGCCTTGCCGTCCGGTTGCAGGCGGACGCAGTTGACCACATTGTTAGCGCCCAGCCCTGGCCGGTAGGTAGTATCTGGGCCGCCACCGGCATAAATGCGGGCGATATTTTGCAGCGGCCACCCGTATAGCCGGCTGATACTGCCACCGACGACGAGGCGTCCGTCAGATTGGATCGCATACGAACTGAGGATCGCGATGCTATCTCCGTAGCCCCAATTGAACGAGCGGTCCCACGATCCGCTGGCATTAAGTCGGACGAAGCCGCGCACCTCGAATCCCCCTAAATAATAGATATGCCCATGCACATACACTTTGTCTCCGGGGCCGCGAGCCAGCGAATAGACGAACGCTTCCACCGACGGGGCGCTGAAGTTGGGATCCACGGCTCCATTGGCCAGCAAGCGCACCACGTAAGTCACCGTCCACCAGAACTGCTGATGCGACACCAGCACGCGACCGTCCGGAAACACGTCCATGCCGCCGATTGAATTCAACTCCATTCCCGCGACGAAATTAGTATCCAGCGTTCCGTCTGAAAGCAGCCGCGCAATGTTGTGCCTCGGTTGGCCCTGGACGAACTCGAACCCTCCGGCAACGACGATTCGTCCATCGGGCAGTTGCTTCAGGTGTGAGAGCCCGCCACCGATGCCGCCGTCAAAGCTGGAGTCGAGCGAGCCATCGCTGTTGAGCCGCGCGAGATAACTGATGCTGCTTCCAGCCACGCCGCTGAACGACCCAGCCACCAGGATCTGGCCGTTCATTAGAACGTTGATCACGCTAATCGGCGCGTTGAAGTTCGTTCCCGGGTCAAACGCCGGATCCAACGAACCGTCTGATAGCAGTCGCGCGATTCGTTGCCGTTGAACGCCGTCGTAATTCAGGAAAGAACCGCCGATTAATATTCGGCCATCGGGCTGGGCGACCATGTCATAGATGTCCCCATCCGCTCCGCCGCCCGGATCAAATGTTGCATCAAGCGTTCCGCCCTGGGCCCATGCTCGACAGGGAATCAACAGCCAACAGAGCGCCACAAGCGTTACATGATAAGCAAGGAGCCTCCGCATGCTACCCATAGTAAAACTTTGTTGCTGATCTTCCCGGCATGCCCCACACAGCGACATTCCGTTATCCCATCATGAACCAGGCTTTTCATCAAGCCAGCGATTGCACCTTTGAAGCCTGTTCCCGTGCAGTGAGGCCTCAGTTCTACGTCGCTCTCCCTCTCCTTTCCATCATTTGCCACGCCATCATTCTGTCATTCCTCTTAGCGATCTCTGCGTCTTTGCGGTGGTTTTCGGTTCCGTTTCTCTGAGTCCGTACATTCCCTTGCAAAACCTCGAATCTTTTGGTCTTGTGAAGTGTCTATATAGCAACAGAGCCGCCAAACTTGAAATATTGTATGACCTCAAAAATCGTTAAGTACCTCGCCGCCATTGTCTTGGGAACCGCCCTGGTCTGCCAGGCTGCGGAGAAGAAGGCCGACAAAGCCGACGCCAAAGCCAAGCCTTACACGTTGAAAACGTGCGTCGTTTCCGACGAGAAGCTTGGTGAAATGGGCGATCCCTACGTGTTCACGCATAATGGCCAGGAAGTGAAGCTTTGCTGCAAAGGTTGCCTAAAGGATTTCAACAAAGATTCCGCTAAGTATATTAAGAAGATCGAGAAATCGGCCAAGAAGTAGTGACTCTGGTGGGGCGAGCTCCCCGCGAGCCGCTCCGGTCGGCTATAAGCAAAATGAGAGCTGCGTTTGCCATAGTATTCAGCTTGCTGCTGGGCATCGGCCAAGCCGCCTTGCCGGCGGGTTCGCCCATGCCTGCCAAGCGCGTCTGCGTTCGTTGCGCCTGTCCCGCGGGTCAGAGTTGCTGTTACGACCAGGCTGGACGCGGCGCTCCGTCGGCCCCACTGGCGCCCGTTCGTCAACTTTCTTCCGAACAGCTTCAACTCATCATTCATCACGCGGCCGTTGCGCTCACGCTCTCACCGAACTCGAGTTCACAGCCAGCGGTTACTTCTACTTTTATCCCCTCGGTCACTGCCGTTCCTCTCTACTATCGGAACTGCAGTCTTCTGATCTGATTCCCTTCATACGCCCGTACTGTCTCCCGGAATAACTCCGGGTGAATTGTGCTTAACCTCTCCGGATTTGGAGAGTTTCGATTCCCGTGTATGAAGAATTTTTTAATCTCTATTTTATTTGCCACGGCCACAGTGCCGCTGGCAGGCGCTGCCGATCCGGTTCCGGCAACCAATTCCGTCGTGATCTCGACGGAGTTCATCAACCGGCTGCTTATCGAAGCCCGCCTTAACAATCCGTCACTCAAGGCGGCTGACCACCGGGTGAGAGCCGCCGCGCTCAACGCCAGCGCCGTGCGGACGTGGGAAGACCCGATGGCAATGGTTGGTGGGAGCCTCTACAGCGACCGGGGGTTCAGGCCCTCCGAAGACGGGGACCTCGCCTACGGCGTTGAGCAAAAGCTGCCCCTTTGGGGACGTCCGAAACTTGCCCGCCGAGTTGCCGAGAGCGAAACGTTCATGCGCGAAGCGGAGGTGAACTACCGCTTCCAGCAACTGCGGACGGATATCACCAAGGCGCTAATGGTCACGGCCTTGGCAGAGCGCATCGTCGATGTGGGCGCGCAGGATCTGGCCTGGCTGGAGGCCACAGCCAAAGCCACTGAAAATAAGTATCGCGCAGTGCAATCCTCGGTCGCAGACACCTTGCAAATCCAAAACGAACTCGCCAAACGCAATGACATGCTCCGGACAGAGCATCAACGACTCGGCCATCAATACCTCACGTTAAACCGCCTTTTGAACCGACCGGCCGGTTCGCCCTGGCCGGCGTTCCAGCTCCCCGAGGTCGCGCCAGCGATTCCCATTAGCGAAAAACTCCTTTTCCTCGCCCGCCGGAACGAGCCGAAGCTGAAGGTGCTGGAACAGGAAATAAAACAAGCCGAGGCGGCGGCGGAATTGACCCTCAAGGCGCGCCGGCCAGACGTCAGCGTCGGCGTTGAAGCCCGTCAATATAGCGGGGACGGTGGCTTTCGTTCGGGGATGTTTAGCCTTCGCTTCTCCTTGCCATGGGTTAATGGCGGCAAGTATCGGAAGGATTACGAGCGCGATCAGGAGAAGCAGCAATCGGCTGTCCAGGAACGTGAGGACCAACTGCTTGGCTTGCGCGAGCAGTTACATCACCTGGCGGTAAACATCGAGGCATCGCGCCGCGAGGCTCTGTTGAACCGCGACGAAATCGCCACTCGAGCCCAGCAGGCTCTGACGAGCCGCCTCACCGAGTGGGAATCGGGCCGAGGTTCATTTCGCGATGTGTTGGATGCTCGACGCATGGCACTGGATAGCCAGTTGATGTCGGCGCGAGCCGTTGCCGAGGAACATGAGATGCTCGCCGAAATGCTCCTCTGGACCGGGCTCGAAAATCTTGAATCCCTGACGCGGCTGGCCAATGAGCCGTCCCTCTTTCCAGAACACGATCTTGGGAAATGAAAATATGAACAAGCCAACCAACGATTCTTTCGATCAGCAGTGTCTCAGGGCTCCACAGCGTCCACGCTCGCCGTTCCACTCTCCAACGCTCTTTGTCCTCCTCGCTGGCCTTTCCGTGCTCTTCCTCGCCTCCTGCAAGAAGGGTGGCGCCGATGCCAAGCCTGCCAATGTGGATTATTACACTTGCACGATGCATCCCTCCGTGAGGAAACAAAGTCCGACGGACAAGTGCCCGATCTGCTCGATGGATCTCACTCCAGTCTTCAAAAAGGACGCCGCTACCGCCCGCAGCGATGTCGATTACTACACCTGCAGTATGCATCCGTCAGTAAAGAAGCAAAACCCGACAGACAAATGTCCCATTTGTTCGATGGACCTGACCCCGGTGCGTAAGAAATCCGCGACGGCCGCACACGACCACGGCGATCATGGTGCAAACACGAACGCGGCTGCGGTGACGAATGCTCCGGAAGCAGCGGCAGTCCTTGCTGACGAAAAGCCCACTGAATTCACTGTTGCCGTCGAGCGCCAGCAGCAAATTGGCGTGACCTACGGAACCATCGAAAAACGTTCATTCCAGCACGCCATTCGCGCTGTCGGCACCGTCTCTTACGATAAGCAGAGGCATTGGGACTATGTCACGAGGGTCGAAGGCTACGTGAAAGAACTCTTCGTATTTTCGCGGGGCGAATTAGTGGAAAAAGGAGCGCCGCTCCTTACTCTTTATAGCCCCGACCTTCTCACGACTCAAAACGAGTTCGTCGACGTGCTCAAAACCCGCGACGAAGCGCAAGCCAAACAACAACGGGCCGTGCTTGAAAGCACGGAGCGCCTTCTCGAGTCCGCCAAACAACGTCTCCGCCTCTGGAATATCTCGGACGAGCAAATCGCCCTTCTGATGAAGACACGCAAGCCGCAAGAGACCCTGACGCTCTCCTCGCCTTTCAAGGGCGTAGTGCAGGACATTGGCGTCGACCAGGGGCGGAAGGTCATGAATGGCGATCACATCGTGGACATTGCCGACCTTTCCGTCGTTTGGGTTTGGGCGCAGTTTTATCAGGACGAACTGCCGATGCTCAAAAAGGGACTGCCCGTCACCATCGGCAGTTCTTCCTATCCCGGAGAAAAACTGTCCGGAACGATCTCCCTGATCGACCCCTTTATCAACGATTCCCTGCGCACCGGCCGCGTCCGGATCGACGTCGAGAATGCCCACCTGAAACTGCGCCCCGACATGTATGTCGATGTCGAGTTAACAATGGATATGGGCGAAGGCATTGCTGTGCCGGTGCCTGCCGTGTTGCCCACTGGAAAGCACAACATCGTTTTCGTGGATAAAGGCGGAGGCAAACTGGAGCCGCGCTTCATTGCAATTGGCCGTAAGTTTGGCGATTTCTACGAAGTAAGGTCTGGCCTTAAAGAAGGGGAACGTGTCGTGACCAGCGCCAACTTTCTCATCGACGCCGAGGCCAAGGTGCAGGGGGCGCTGAAGTCGTTTTGAGGGAAGATGAAACGGCGAATCGGCGAATCGGAGATAGGAGAACTAGCGAGCGTGACAACGAACAAAAAAGAGAAGGAAAGGTATGAGCGTAATTAGGAATTATCGCGAATTGGATGTTTATCGAAATGCGATGGAACTAACAGTGCAGGTTTTCGAACTGACGAAGAAATTTCCGTCGGAGGAACGATTCAATTTGATCGATCAAATTCGCCGATCCTCTCGCTCTGTCTGCAGCAACTTGGCAGAAGCCTGGCGCAAGCGTCGCTATAAAGCCGCATTCATTGCGAAGCTAAGTGACTCCGAGACCGAAGCTGCCGAAACCCAGGTCTCGGCGGAAATTGCGATGCGTTGCGGCTACTGGAATGAGCAAACGTTCCAGGAAATTGACGAGCGATACCAGAAAGTGATGGCTCAGATAGTTCGTATGGTGGCCCAACCGGAAAAGTGGCTCATCAAGCCGAGGAATGGCAATTATGCCTGACGCACTAGAAAGCGAATCAGCCAATCGACCATTTGACCAATCGCCGACCGGCGGCCCTTCTCCGGCTCGCCGGCTCGCCGTCTCGCCGTCTCGGCCTCAGTTCCTCCTCGAACGCGTCATCGACGCGAGCGGTCGCAACCTCTTCCTCGTATTCGTCCTCGTAATTTTCGGCATCGCCGGAGGCATTTGGGCATTAAACAAAACGCCCCTCGACGCGATTCCCGACCTTAGCGACGTGCAGGTAATCGTATACACCGATTGGGAAGGTCGTTCACCCGATTTGGTCGAAGACCAAATCACCTATCCAATTTCGACCCGGTTTATCGCCGCTCCCAAGGTGAAGTTTGTCCGCGGAGAGTCGATGTTTGGCAAATCCTTCATCTACGTGATCTTTGAGGACGGCACGGACATCTATTGGGCGCGATCACGGGTGATTGAGTATCTTAGCGCCGTCCGCGGAATGCTGCCCGAAGGCGTGAATCCGGTCATCGGCCCGGATGCTACTGGTGTGGGCTGGGTCTTCGAGTACGCACTGGTTGACAAGAGCGGAAAACATAACCTTGCCGAGTTGCGCTCCTTCCAGGATTGGCACCTGCGGTATGCGCTCGAATCGGTGAAGGGCGTCTCAGAGGTCGCGCCTGTTGGAGGGTTCGTCAAACAATACCAGGTAGACCTCGATCCAAATAAGCTTTTGGCTTATGGCATTCCGCTCAATGAGGTCGTCAACAAAATCCGGATGTCCAACGCCGATGTCGGCGGGAAAATTTTTGAGGTTGGCTCAACCGAGTATTACGTGCGCGGGCGCGGCTACATCAAAAGCATTGAGGACATCGAGACCATCCCGCTCAGGACTCAAAAGGGCACGCCGGTATACGTGAAGAACGTGGGAACCGTGCATCTCGGTCCCGATATCCGGCGTGGTGTCGCCGAGTTGAACGGCGAAGGCGAGGTGGTCGGGGGAATTATCGTAATGCGCTACGGTGAGAATGCGCTGCGTGTAATCGATGGCGTCAAAAAGAAGTTCGAGGAAATTAGATCCTCTCTGCCTGAAGGGGTCGAAGTCGTCACCACCTACGACCGCAGTCAACTCATCAAACGCTCCATCAATACCCTTCGTGAAAAGCTCATCGAGGAGAGCATCGTTGTGGCGCTGGTCTGCCTCGTATTCCTCTGGCACATCCGCTCCGCTCTCGTTGCCATTATTACCCTTCCTATCGCCATTCTTCTCTCGTTCCTGCCCATGTATTGGCTGGGGCTCACCTCAAATATCATGTCGCTGGGCGGGATCGCCATCGCGATCGGCGCGATGGTGGACTCGGCCATCATCATGGTCGAGAACGCCCACAAATTTCTAGAGCATTTCCGGGAAGAGAAAGGCCGCGAACCAACCGGCTCCGAGCGCGTCGAAGTGATCATCGCTGCCGCCAAGAGCGTCGGCCGCCCGCTCTTCTTCGCGCTCTTGGTCATCACCGTGAGCTTCATTCCGGTTTTTTCGCTGGAGGCACAGGAAGGTCGGCTGTTTAAGCCCCTCGCGTTCACGAAGACCTTTTCCATGTTCTTCGCGGCGCTGCTCGGCATCTCGCTGGTCCCCGTCTTGATGCTTTTATTCATCCGCGGCAAGATCACCCCCGAAGCCAAAAACCCGATTAACCGGTTCCTCATTTGGGCCTATCAACCTTTCGTCCACTTCGTCCTCCGTTTTCGCTGGCTAACCCTGATCGTGGCTCTGGCGATTATGGCCGTGACGGTTTACCCTTTCAAAAAGCTCGGCAAGGAGTTCATGCCGCCCCTCAACGAAGGCGATATTCTGTTCATGCCCACCGCCGTTCCTGGCATGACCGTTGCCGAGGCGACCAAGGTTCTCCAAATCCAGGACCGAATGCTCCGCGAATTTCCTGAGGTCGAAACTGTTTTCGGAAAGGCTGGCCAATCAGAAACCTCGACTGACCCCGCGCCGGTCTCGATGTTTGAAACGGTATTGAAACTTAAGCCGCCGGACCAGTGGCGGGCTGGCATGACCTGGGAAAAGCTCATCGCCGAGATGAATGAGAAAATTAAGACCCCCGGCATGGCCAACATTTTCTGGATGCCCATCCAGACCCGAACCGAGATGCTCACCACCGGCTTTCGTTCGGTCCTGGGCATTAAAGTTTTCGGGCCGGACCTTGGTGTTATTCAGGATGTCGGAGTAAAGATTGAAAAGGCCCTCAGCGATTTCCCAAACACGCGCAGCGTATTCGCAGAGCGGACCACCGGCGGCTACTTCCTCGATTTTACGCCAAAGCGTGAAGTCGCGGCCCGCTACGGCCTCACCGTCGGCGACATAAACGATGTTATTGAAACGGCCATTGGCGGGAAGACCATCGCGACAACGGTCGAAGGCCGTGAACGTTATCCTATTAGTGTCCGTTACGCGCGTGACTTCCGTGAAGACCTTGATGCGCTCAAGCGGGTGCTGGTGTCAGTCCCCATGAACGGAGGCGACACAACGCCGATGGTTCCCGCCTCCAAAGCGATGGGCACGACAAAGCCAGGCACCGTTAACGGAAGTGTCACCCCCAATCAACAGTTGGCACAAATTCCGATCTCGATGCTCGCAGACATCAGCTACAAAACAGGCCCGCCCTCAATTCGCAATGAAAACGGTCAGTTGGTCGGATTCGTTTTCGTCGACATCACCAGCGACGATATCGGAGGGTACGTCAAAGCCGCGTCCCAACGCATCAACGAAGCCGTTCAGTTCCCTCCCGGTTACTACATTCAGTGGGCCGGCCAATTTGAATACCAGCAGCGGGCATTCAAACGACTTCTGCTCATTGGCCCATTCACACTCCTTATAATTATCGTGCTGATCTACTTGAACACGAAGTCCGTCGCAAAGACCGCCATCGTTTTGCTGGCTGTGCCGTTTTCTTTGGTGGGCGCCTTCTGGCTTCTTTATTTGCTCGGATATAATCTGAGCACGGCTGTCTGGGTAGGAATCATTGCGCTCGCCGGTCTCGATGCCGAAACCGGCGTTGTCATGCTCCTCTACCTCGACCACGCCTGGGACAAATTCCGTGCAGCAGGCCGCATGAACTCAATGGCCAATTTGCAGGACGCCGTCATCGAAGGTGCAGTCCAGAGGATTCGCCCCAAGATCATGACCATTTGCGCCATCCTCTTCGGTCTTTTGCCCATCATGTGGTCCCCCACGACTCAATCCGGCGCAGATGTGATGAAACGGATCGCTGCACCGATGATTGGCGGCGTCGTTACGTCGGGTATTCTCGAACTGTTGCTCTATCCGGTTATCTACGTCATCTGGCGCAGGCGCCACTTGCCGAAAGAAGGCGATCGGATCACAGCTTCAGAAGGTCCGACACCGATGAATGTCGCCGAAGGCAAGCCACGACGAAGCGCCGGCAGAATGATTCTCCTGCTGTTTGTAATTGGCGTTCTCGCCGCCGGAGGATTTTATGCGTGGAGAAATTGGAAAAGCCAACCTCCCTCGGGAATCGTCTCTGGAACACCGTTCGCCAGTCAAACGGTCAATGGTTTGACTATTAGCTTGATTCATCCTCAGGGCCAACTGTTCCTTGGGAACAACGAATTCCTGATCGAGTTCCGCGATGCGAGCGGACAGTTGGTCGACGTTGGAACCGTCAAATTCGAACTCGATATGAACATGCCCGGCATGGTCATGCACGACAGCGCCATTGTAAAACCCACAGACACACCGGGACGCTATAGCGCTCGAATCAAACCCGAGATGGGAGGCGATTGGAAAGCGAAAGTGCAATACGACGGCCCGCGTGGAAAAGGCGAGGTCACTTTTCCTCTCACCGTCGGAACAGGTGCGCACGGCAGGGGGGCCTAGGCTTCTCAAAACGGGAATCCCTTCTCACCGATCCTCAGATTGTTGCCAGCAATGAGCTTCTCGGGGTCGCCGACGCAATGAGCGCCGGACTCGCACCGGACAATCCCCAGGCGTTCAAGACCTCGACCTATATAGTAAACCCCATGGGCACTTTCCCTGGGATGGGCGAGATTGCGCTCGGTGACTAGAAAACGGCAGACGGTGCGCATAATTGGCTCGGTTGTGGCGGATTTTAGCCAGGAAACACCATTCCGATACCGTGGCACGACGTTTGCATAGGATAAACGAGTGCGTTCAGTTACGATATGTTGGCTTCTGGCGGTAGGGCTAATTTCCTGTGTTCACGGAGCTGAGACTGTCGCTTTCCAATTCAAGGACGGATTCATCTGGTTGCGCGTAACTACCCCCAAGTCCCAAGAACCCCTGAACTTCCTGCTGGACTCCGGCGCGAATGTAAGTGTGTTGAATGTCGCCACGGTCAAGCATTTAGGTCTCAAACTTGGCCGCCGGGTGCCCGTAAGGGGAGTCAACGCTAGCCTCAGTGGTTATTGGCCCCAGCGACTA
>Ga0137394_10002864_pt1 | contig 12878 bp, 7 predicted proteins | sample czobulk116metaG_FD_108278 | JGI IMG/M metagenome (GOLD analysis project Ga0137394, IMG submission 108278) | Vadose zone soil microbial communities from Angelo Coast Range Reserve, California, USA - czobulk1.16 metaG | ecosystem: Environmental > Terrestrial > Soil > Vadose zone | place: USA...
GAAGCTGACGCAGCAGGACGCGGAGGGATCCGCCTTCTCATCGCTTCCCACGACGCCGGAGAAGACGGCCCCCGGCACGGTGATGGGGACGCTCGGCTACATGTCTCCCGAGCAGGTGAGGGGAAAGCCCGCGGACTCCCGCGCCGACATCTTCGCCCTCGGCGTCATCCTCTACGAGATGCTCGCCGGGCGTCGCGCGTTCAAAGGTGATACGGCCGCCGATACGATGAGCGCGATCCTCCGGGAGGATCTCCCGGATCTCGCCGACACCAACCGGACCGTTCCTCCGGCGCTCGACCGCGTCGTGAGGCACTGTCTCGAGAAGAATCCGGAGGAGCGCTTCCAGTCCGCGCGCGACATCGCCTTTCATCTCGAGTCCGTCTCTCAGACCTCCTCGACCGTGATGCCGGCGGCCCCCGATCTGCCGGGACGGCCACTCAACCGATCCCGCGAGCGCCTGATCTGGTCGGGCGTTTCTCTCCTCTGCCTGGCGATTGGCGTGGGCGCGGGCGCGCGGGCGCTCCGCCGCGTCGAGGCGCCGCCGACCGCGGTGCGCTTCACGATCGATCCGCCGCCCAACCAGACATTCCGCCTCTCGCACACCGCCGTCTCCCCCGACGGCAGGATGATCGTCCTCTCCTCGACGGAGGGCGGCGGCGAGTCGAAGCTCTTTATCCGTGCGATCGACTCCGTGGAGGCGCGCCCTCTCGCCGGGACCGAGGGAGCGGAATTCCCCTTCTGGTCGCCCGACAGCCGTTTCATCGGATTCGCACAGAACCGGAAGCTTCGCAAGATCGCCGTGGGAGGCGGCCCGCCCGTGACATTGTGCGATGTGCAGATCTTCCGCGGCGGGACGTGGGGCCCCGACGGGACGATCCTCTTCGCGGCCACCACGCTGGGCCCGATCCGGCGCGTCCCCGCATCGGGCGGCGTCCCGACGCCGGTGACCACCCTGGACCCGGCAAAGAAGATCATCTCGCACCGCTGGCCCCAGTTTCTTCCCGACGGCCGCAGGTTCATCTTCATGGCGTGGACCCCCCGGGAGGATGGCCGTGAGCTCTGGACCGCCACTCTCGAGGGAGGGGAGGCCGCCCCTCTCTTCAAGAACAGCACGCGCGTGCTCTTCGCGCCTCCCGGCCAGCTTCTGTACGTCGGGGAGAGGACTCTCATGGCCCGCCCGTTCGATCCCGTCCGGGCGGCCCTGATCGGAGATCCGGTGCCCGTGGCGCACCAGGTCGTCGCCGAGCCTGCGTACGGCGCGGTCTCCGTCTCCGCCTCGAACGACGGAACGCTGGTCTTCGGCACCGGAGACCTCCCGGAGACGCGCCTCGAATGGATCGACCGGGCTGGAAAGTCCCTCGGCGCCGTCGGCCCCGCGGGCGCCTACGCCAGCCTCGATCTGTCTCCCGACGGTCTGACAGCGGCCGCCCAGATGGTTGACAGGGTCTCGGGAACGACCGACCTCTGGCTGATCGATCTCCAGCGGAATTCGGCCACGCGGTTCACCTTCGACCCGGCCTCCGAGGGGGTGCCCCGATGGTCCCCCGACGGCCGGACGATCGCCTACGCCTCGAATGCCTCCGGCCTGAACGCGGTCGTGACGAAAGCAATGGGGGGCAGCCACGAGGAGAGCCCGCTCGGCGCCACGGAAAACAGCAGGTGGCCCGCCGGCTGGTCGCCGGATGGCCGGGTCCTGCTGTACCAGGAGTTCGATCCGAACAGACAGTCGGATATCTGGGCCGAGGCTCCCGGCGGCAAGAGCGAGCGAGTCCCGATCGCCACCTCCGAGTTCTTCGAGAGTCAGCCTGAGGTCTCGCCCGACGGGCGATGGGTCGCCTACCGTTCCGATGAAACATCGAGGCCGGAGATCTACGTGCAGCCCTTCCCGCCAACGGGGGCGAAGTGGCAGATCTCCATCGACGGCGGCGGCTGGCCTCGATGGCGGCGCGACGGGAAGGAGCTTTTCTTCATGATGGACGATTCCCTGATGGTGGTTGACGTGGAGGCCGGGCCATCCGGTTTGACGATCGGGACTCCGCGGGCGCTCTTCCGGGCGCAGTTCGCCATGGGGCAGACCACCTTTGGCCGGAGCTATGGCGTCGCAGCCGACGGCCGGCGCTTCCTCGCGATGTTCAATGTCGAAAGAGGCCAGGAGCGGACCCTGACGGTGACGACGCACTGGCAGTCGCTCCTCGGCAAATGAGGCTCCAGCAGCTGGATGGAGCTGGCGGGGCAGAGCGGTACACCCATCGCCATCCTTCGCGTGTCTAGGTGGAGAATGAAGAGAGGACCGCGCTACCTGATCGCCGGCATCCTGTCGGTCATCTCACCCGCGCTCATCCTCTCGTCCGGATCGTCCCCCCCTCCGGATGAGCGGGGAGCCGCGGCGGCTCCATCCCCCCCGCCTCCCGCAGAGCCGGCGATCTTCGGAGAAGGGATCATCTCCACGGGCGATTACGAGTCGCATCCTGCCTTCACCCCTGACGCGAAGACGATCTACTTTCTCAAGGACACTCCTGATTTCTCCTTCTGGACGATCGTCGTCTCCACCTTCAAGGACGGAAGGTGGGGTACGCTGGAGGTCGCTCCCTTCTCGGGCCGGTACAGCGACGCCGATCCGTTCATCACGGCCGATGGCTCGAAGTTCTTCTTCATCTCCAACCGGCCCGTGGACGGGCACATGGACGGGAAGCAAAAGGGGGACCTGGACATCTGGATGATGGAGAGGACGCCGTCCGGATGGAGCGAGCCGAAGAGCGTGGCCGCTCCGGTGAACTCCCCCGGCAACGAGTGGTTCCCGACGCTCAGCGCTACGGGGACGATCTACTTCGGCTCCGACCGTGATGGCGGGCGGGGCCGCACCGACCTCTACCGTTGCCGGCTCGTCGACGGGAAGTACGCCGAGGCCGAAAACCTCGGCGACGCGGTCAACACGAGGTTCGAGGAGTTCGAGCCCCTCATCGCGCCCGACGAGAGCTACCTCATTTTCATGACGGGCCGCCCCGGTGGTTCTGGAGGTTTCGATCTCTTCTACAGCCTGAACGTGAACGGCGTCTGGACGAAGGCCCAGGGCCTCGGCGGGAAGATCAATTCCCCCGGAAACGAGCTCTCCCCGAAGGTCTCCCCCGACGGCAGGCGTTTCTACTTCACGAGCACGCGCGGCTTCGGCGCGGCTCCCCTCGATCACCGCCTCAGCTTCCAGGAGCTCTCGAAGAAGCTCAACAGCCCGGGTAACGGCCTCGGCGATATCTACGAAGTGGATTTCAGCGCGCTGAATCTGCGGCCGTAACGGTCCGCTTCCCACCTCGAGAGCCCGGCACGCGGGCTTGACCGGGCCATGGCTGTCCGGGAGACATCCAGTTGCCCGTCCCAGCCGCCGACGATCACCTGGACCCCCAAGAACTACACACACTTCAAGGTGTTCGTGGGGCTGACGCCGGACTTCCGAACGGTCACCATCGTCCCTGTGAACTGACTCAGGGCGCGACGGTCACCTGGATCGCCGGGGAGAACTTCTTCCGGTTCGGGTCCTGCTTCGAGAGGTTCTTGTCGACGCCGAAGACCTCGATGAAGAGGATCGGGTTGTTGGGATCCGCGGTCAGCGCCTTCGAGCAGGCGCTCTGCCACTTGACCGTCTTCACTAGGTACGACGGGGTCTTGAGGAGCGTCTTGCCGCTCGTGACGACCGCTCCCTTGAGGAACCCCGGGACGGGGGACATCAGAACCCTGAAGGCGTCGTAGCCGGCGGCGTCCCACCGGATCGTCGGGCCGAGAAGGATCGGGGCGTGGCAGTCGAGGACGGCGCTCGCCCTGGGAGAGGTGATGCTGAAGGTCGGGGCGAAGCGCTGGGCGAAGATGCCGCTGGACGAGCCATCCTGGCCATAGCCCGTCCACGCCACGGTGAAATCCCCCGAGCTACGGAGGGCGACTGAAGGTGCGTACTGGCTGTTCGTCGTGTACGTGTTGACCTGGAACTCGCTCCCCGCCGCGGCTCCGGCCGCGTCGAAGCGCTGGGCGAAGACTCCTGAGCCCGAGCCGTCCTGCTGGTAGCTCTGCCACGCCACCACGAAGGCGCCGGCCGCGTTCATGCCGATCGAAGCGTTCGACTGATAGCCCGTCGTGTAGGTGTTGACCTGGAACTCGGCCCCGAGTTTCGTCCCCGCGCTGTCGAACCGTTGAGCGAAGACGCCGCTTCCCGATCCGTCCTGGGTGCCGTAGCCGGCCCACGTGACAGCGAAGCGGCTGTTGGCGTCGATCGCGACCCTCCCATTGGACTGGCTGTACGTGGTGAAGGTGTTGACCTGGAACTCGCCGCCGGCCGGGTTCCCCGCGCTGTCGAACCGGCGCGCGAAAACCCCATTGCCCGAGCCGTCCTGTCCGTAGGAGTTCCACACCACGACGAAGTTCCCGCCGGGAGCCACGGCGACCGACGCACGGGTCTGGTAGCCGGTCGTGTAGACGTTGACCTGGAACTCTCCTCCCGCCGGGCTCCCCGCGCTGTCGAAGCGCTGGCTGAAGATGCCGCCGGAAGAGCCGTCCTGCAGATAACTCGACCAGACGACAACGAAGGCGCCCGACGCGTTCATCGAGACGGAGGGGTAGAACTGGTATCCCGTGGTATAGGAGTTGACCACGAAGTCGCCGCCGAGCGGTGCACCGGAGCTGTTGAAGCGCCGCCCGATGACGCCCAGGCTCGAGCCGTCCTCCCCATAGCTCTGCCAGACCACGACGAAGTTCCCTGCCGCGTCGACTCCGAGCGCCTGACTTCTCTGGCTGTTCTGCGTGTAGGAGTTGACCGCGAATTCGCCGCCGAGGGGAGCGCCGGCGCTGTCGAAGCGGCGCCCGAAGACGCCTCCGTACGAGCCGTCCTGGTAGTAGCTGAGCCAGGCGACGACGAAGCGACCGAGACCGTCGACCCCGACCACCGCGGAGAACTGGGAACCCGTGGTGTAGGTGTTGACCTGGAATTCCGGGCCGGCCTTGGCGACTCCGGCCAGGGCAGGGGTGAAGCCGCAGACGGCGAGGACGACCAACGCGACTGCCTGGTGAACTCTTCCCAACGACCCCCTCCTTCCGGATGCGTAAGGGAGAGTATCGTCGGGCGCGGTGGCGCGGTCAACCGATTTCGCCGGTTGCCGCAACTCCTTCGGGTAGCCTAGGCTGGCCCCAGACGGGCGGTTAGCTCAGCGGGAGAGCACCTGCCTTACAAGCAGGGGGTCGCTGGTTCGATCCCAGCACCGCCCACCACGCGCGGCGGGCGCGCCGCGCCGATCACGGACGAACCTCCGGGGATCACGTGTCTGACCGCTTCCTGATCCGGACCGCGACCATCGCTGATGTCGAGGTCATCGCCCGGCACCGGGCGGCGATGTTCCGCGACATGGGGAGTCTTCCGGATCAGCTCGTCCCGGCGCTCGAGTCCGGCACGATCACTTACCTCCGACGGGCCGTGGCCGAGGGAGAGTACGTGGGCTGGCTCGCGGCGCCGACACGGAAGCCCGGGGAGATCATCGCGGGCGCCGGGGTCCAGGTGCGGCGCGTCCTTCCCTTTCCTCGCCCCGACGATTCACCGCCCCGGATCGCATCCGGCCTTCAGGCGATCGTTCTCAACGTCTACACCGAGCGCGGGTGGCGGCGGCAGGGACTGGCGAGGATGCTGATGGCGCGCGTGATCGACTGGGCGAGGGCGCAGCGAATCGACAGCCTCGTCCTCCACGCCTCGGCCGACGGTCGCGCGCTCTACGAGCAGCTCGGCTTCGCGCAGACGAACGAGATGCGATACGAGGACGATCTGGCCCCCGATCGCACTTGAAGCAGCTCGCCTCAGCGAGGCGCGAAGATCAGGAAGTACTGGTACGGCAGGATCTCCGGCTGCTCCGTGAGGCGCCAGCCGATCTTCGCCAGCTCGGCGATGACGAATTCGGGGGCCAGCTTGTGCTCCGGCGGCGGGCCGACGGGAAGATCCCCAGGCTTGAAGTCCACGATCGCGAGCCGTCCGGCCGGGCGCAGCGACTTCTTCAGCCGCTCGAAGTACGCGAGCCGGTCGCTGATGTGGTGGTAGGTGTCGCAGATCAGGATCACGTCCACCTTCCCCTCGGGCAGCTTCGGATCGTCGGGGGTGGCGAGGCGGGGGAGGACGTTCGGAGTCCTCTCCTTCACGGCGCGCTCCTTCATGTGCTCGACCATCGCCGGCTCGATGTCGAAAGCCAGGACCTTCCCATCGGGGCCGACCGCCGCAGCGAGATAGCGGTTGAAGTAGCCGGTCCCCGCGCCGATGTCCGCGACGATCATTCCCGGCGTGAGCTTCAGCGCGGCAACGACCTCCCGCGGCTTCTGCCATTCATCCCGCGCCGGATCGTCGAATCGCGCCACCCACTGGTCGATGTCATCGAAGCGATGGGTCATGGTGGCGTCGTCGTTGTGGTCCCCGTGAGAGTGGTGAGGCGGCTGGTCGTTGGGGGAGGTCACGACGATCCCCGACAGGAGTAATGAGGTCGCGCCAAGGCAGACTCCCAGAAGCGACAGAGGAGAGATCAGGGGAGGACGATCCCCGACACGATCTGGCTGAACGTCTTCCGGTTCGGGTCCTGCTTCGAGAGATCCACGTCGACGCCGGAGACCCTGACGTAGAGGACCGGGTTGTTCGGATCGGCGGCCTCGGCCCTCGCGCACGCGCTCCGCCACTTCTTTACGGGGAGGGTGTAGTTGGTCCTCGACAGGAGGCGATCCCCGCTCGAGACGGCGGTCCCCTTCGCGAAGCCCGGGTCGGCGCCGATCTCGACACGGAACTTCTCGTAGTTCCCGTGACCCCACGAGATCGTCGGGCGGGAGAGCTTTGGATCGGCGCAATCGAGAGAGTCCCCGTCCGCGGGGCTCGTCACGAAGAGGTCGTCGCCGTCGCAGAGGCCGTCTCCGTCGGTGTCGGCGCAGTCGAAGCGCTGTCCGAAGATTCCATAGTCGGATCCGTCCTGGAACCGGCTGTTCCAGGCGACGACGAACTGACCCGACGGGCTCATCCCCACGGACGGGAGGTCCTGATTGGCGGCAGTCTCGGTGTTGATGGGGAACTCCGCTCCCTGCGGCACCCCGCTGGGATCGAAGCGTTGGCCGAAGACGCCGTATTCCCCTCCATCCTGGTACCGGCTGTGCCAGGCGACGACGAATCCGCCGGAGCGATCGATCCCGACCGAGGCGAAGCGCTGCTCGCTCGTCGTGTACGTGTTGACCTGGAACTCCGGGCCGAGCGGGGCGCCCGAGCTGTCGAAGCGGCGGGCGAAGATGCCGGACAAGTCGCCGTCCTGGCCGGCGCTGTCCCAGGCGACGACGAAGGCTCCGGACGGGTCCATGGCGACGACGGGAGCGTACTGGTTGCCGGTCGTGAAGGTGTTGACCTGGAACTCCCCGGTCAAAGCTACACCCTGGTTGTCGTAGCGGCGGCCGAAGAGGCCCGTCCCCGAGCCGTCCTGGCCGATGCTGCTCCACACGACGACGAAAGCGCCCGCGGAGTTCGCGCCGACTCCCGGGAAGGTTTGATTGTCGTAGGTGGTCGTGTTGACCCGGAACTCGCCTCCGAGCGGGGCGCCGGCCTGGTCGTAGCGGCGGGCGAAGATGCCGTAGCCGTTGCCGTCCTGATTGAGGCTGATCCACGCGACGACGAACTCTCCATCGTCGGCGACCGCGATGGCCGGCGCGCGCTGGATGCCGGTCGTGAAGGTGTTGATCTGGAACTCGCCGCCCAGGCGGGCGCCGGTGTCATCGAACCGCTGACCGAAGACTCCCCCGGCCGATCCGTCCTGATTGACGCTCTCCCACGCGACGACGAAGTCGCCGGCGTCGTTCACCGCCAGCCGGTTCCCTCGCTGGAGACCGGTGGTGTAGGTGTTGACCAGGAACTCAGCCCCGAGCGGCGCGCCGGCGCCGTCGTACAGCTGAGCGAAGATGCCGGTAGCGCCGCCATCCTGGTTCTCGCTGGTCCATGTGACCATGAAGCGGCCCGCGGCATCGACCGCGGCCCTGGCGCCGAACTGGTAGTTGGTGGTGTACGTGTTGATCTGGAACTCGGTGCCGATCGGAGCCGGCTGCGCCTGCGCGGGCGCCGGAGCGACGGACGCGGCGAGGAGAAAGAGGGTCGGGAGCGTCGTTCGCATCGACATCGAGATTACCTCCTGCAAGCCCCTGTGCTAGCATGCGCCCCTCCATTCCAAGGGCGCGGGGTCGTAGTGAAGGGGTTATCACGCCGGCCTGTCAAGCCGGAGCTCGCGGGTTCAAATCCCGTCGACCCCGCCACCAGGAACGCCTTCCTTCAACTCCCCGCCACCTTCGACTCCGGGGCCACCATCGGCTCGAGCGTCAGCCCCGAAGCGGTTCGCGCCCGCTCGCGCGCCTTCTGCGCTTCCCTGTAGAGATGGATCTGCGCGCGGAACGGCTCCTCCCCCTTGCCGGCCCGCTTCCTCTTATACGTGCCGTCGGACTGGAGCCAGCGCGCCTTGACCGTGTCGAGGAACATCGCGTCGAGGGCCGCGAGCACCTTCTCGCGCCCCTCGGGCGAGTCGACGGGGAAGAGAAGCTCGATCCTCCGATCCATGTTCCTCGGCATCCAGTCGGCGCTGGAGAGGTAGATCTCCTCGTCGCCGCCGTTCCGGAAGTAGAAGATGCGGGCGTGCTCGAGGAATCGATCGACGACCGAGACGACGTCGATCGTCTCGCTGATCCCCTTCATCCCCGGCCGCAGGCAGCAGATGCCGCGCACGTTCAGGCGAATACGCACCCCGGCCTTCGAAGCGTCGTAGAGCGCGCGGATGATCTCCTCGTCGACGAGCGCGTTCATCTTGGCGCGGATCTCCGCGGCCTGCCCCGACTCGGCCCGCCTCCGCTCGCGGTTGATGAGATCGAGGAACCGCTCGCGCAGCATCGTGGGCGCCATGGCGAGCTTCTTCATGCGCGGCGGGTCGGAGTATCCGGTCAGGGCGTTGAAGAAGGCTGAGGCGTCCTCGCCGATATCCCGATCCGAGGTCATCACGCCGAAGTCGGTGTAGAGGCGCGCGGTCCTGTCGTTGTAGTTTCCCGTGCCGAGGTGGACATAGCGCCTTATCCCCTGCTTCCCGCGGCGGACGATGAGGCAGATCTTGGAGTGCGTCTTGTAACCGCGGATGCCGAAGATGACGTGCGCGCCAGACTCCTCGAGACTGCGGGCCCACCGGATGTTCGACTGCTCGTCGAAGCGGGCCATCAGCTCCACCAGCACCGTGACCTGCTTGCCGCGCTCGGCGGCGCGCGCGAGGGCGCGCACCACGGGGGAGTCGCCGCTCGTGCGGTACAGGGTCTGCTTGATCGCGAGGACGTCGGGGTCGTCGGCGGCGCGCGAGACGAGGGCGACGACCGGATCGAACGCCTCGTAGGGATGGTGAAGGACGATCTCGCGATCGTCGAGAACGGCGAAGAGATCCTCCCGATCCTGGAGCTCGAGGGCGGGGAGCGGCTTCAGGGGCGCGTCGCGCAGATCCTCGAGCGCCGGGAGATCGATGAGGGGAAGGAGCGCCCGAACGTCGAGCGGCCCTGGAATCCTGTACGTGTCGGCCGCCTCGACGCCGAGCCGCGCCGAGAGCGTGCTCAGGAGCGCCTCGCCGGCCCTCGCCTCCACCTCGAGGCGCACCACGCGGCTCTGACGCCTCTTCCGCAGCTCTTCTTCTATCGCCTGCACGTAGTCGCGCCCGCCTTCGTCGTCGAGGTCGAGCTCGGAGTCGCGGGCGATCCGGAAGACGGCCCACTCCAGGATCGTCTGCCCGGGGAAGAGGGCCGGCAGCTCGGAGCAGATCACCTCCTCGATCCAGGCGTAGGAGTTGCCGTCGCCGCCGGGGAGACGCACGGTGCGCTGCAGACGTCCCGGCACCTGCACCACGGCGAGGCGCGGCTGCTCCTCCCCTTCGGCCGGTGCCAGGAGCAGCGCGAGGTTCAGGCTCATGTTCGCGAGCATCGGAAAGGGACGCGAGGAGTCGATGGCGAGCGGGGTGAGGGCGGGAAGAACTTCGTCGCGGAACCAGCGCGAGAGCGATTCCCGCTGCGCCGTTTCGATCCCGGTCAGGGAGAGGATGCGGATGCCTCGCTGCGCCAGCGCGGGAAGGATCTCCTGCATGATCGTTCCGTAGAGAAGGTCCACGATCCGATGCGCCTGCTCGGATATCAGCAGAAGCTGCTGGCCCGGGGTCAGCCCCGCCGGGTCGGGACCCGTGTCGCCGTCCTCGACCGCCTGCTTGAGGCGGGCCACGCGCACCATGAAGAACTCGTCGAGGTTGCTCGCCACGATGGAGGCGAACTTCAGGCGCTCGAGGAGAGGCGTCGCGCCGTCGACCGCCTCCTCGAGAACGCGGCCGTTGAACTCCAGCCACGACAGCTCGCGGTTGAGGAAGAGCTCGGGATGGCGCTTTTTCGGTTTGGACGGGGGCTTCACGCGTGCACTCCCACCTCGCGGAAGGCCAGCTTGCGGCCGAAGACTTCGACGAAGAGATCCCCCCGCGCCTGCGATGCGAGGCGCTCCATCGTGAGGTCGCCGGCGCCATCGACCTCCAGCACCCACGTCTCCCTCTCCAGGATCGCCCGCACGTCCCTGACTTTCTGGAGGTGATCGGCGTCAAGGGCGTTGGCGATCCGGAGGATCGCCGCGAGCTTGTTCACCGTGACGCGCGTGTTGCGGTCGAGCGCCATGTAGGGCAGATGGCTCCTCTGAGGGAGGGACCGGCGGTGATACCGCGCGACGTTCGACACGATCGCCATGTCGTCGCGCGAGAGGCCGAAGATCTCCGAGGCGGAGAGGATGTACTGCCCGTGCTTGTGATGTCCCCTCAGACCCACGAAGATGCCGAGGTCGTGGAGAAGCGCCGCGACCTCGAGCAGCAGCCGGTCCTTGGGAGGGAGCCCGTGCTCCGCTTTGAGATCTTCGAAAAGGCGCACGGCGAGGTGCGCGACGTTGCGCGCGTGGGGCGCGTCGTAGTGGTACTTCTCGCCGAGCGCCGCGGCGGATCCGAGCGCCTGGCGGCTGAGATCCTCGAAGGCGTGACCTTCCTCCGCCCGGGCGATATCCAAGAGAAGCCCCATCCGGAGTGACGCCTCTGGAACGATGACGTTCTGCGCGGCCGATTCGGCGATCAGCTCGCGGTAAGCCATCAGCGCGGGGACCAGCGTCTCGGCGTCGGCGAGAGGAAGGTGGTATCTCTCGACGAGGTCGTCGACGTCCTCCGACATCACCCCATCGCAGAAGGCGAGGAAGGCGTCGCGGGAGACGGTGAGAATCGTGGCGTCACCGCCCGTCCCGCCTCCGTTCGTCTTACCCCCGCCCGTCCCGCTCCCGCCCGATTCACCCCCTCCTGGTTCACCCCCTCTTGATTCACCCCCTCTTGAGTCACCGAGGATGCGGGATGCGGCGAACCGGACGTCCGAGCCGAGGGCGATGAAGTGGTTCACATCGGCGAGGGACATGTCGGGGCGGATGTCGTCGACGACGTTGTGAATGTGGCGTCTCAGGAGCCGCATCCGCCGATCGTGGCTGCCGTGCCACGATGCGAGGCTCTGCCGCATGCGGATCGATCCGAGCGCGTACGTGCCCGAGCGCACGGGCTCGCCCTTTCGAAGGAACGAAATGTCGGCGCTGCCGCCGCCGACGGCGACGAGGAGAGCGTTGTTCGCGGAAAGCGCCTCGTGCCCGCCAAGGACTTCCCGGACCGCCATGTACGTGAGGCGGACCTCCTCCGAGCCGTTGATGACCTCGATCTCGATCCCCGTCCGGAGGCGCACCCGGTCGAGGAACGAGTCGCAGTTGCTGGCCTCCCGCACGGCGCTCGTTCCGACGGCTCGGCACTGGACGACGCCGTAGCCGTCCATGATCCGGCGGAAGCCGTCGAGCGCCTTCAGCGTCGCCTCGACGGTCGCGGCGCCGAGGCGGCCGTTCGAGAAGGTGTCCTTGCCGAGAAGGACGCCGCGGGACGCGTCCTCGAGAATGCGCACCGGCTCTCCCGGCGTGATCTCCGCGACGAGCAGCCGGATCGAGCTCGCCCCCATGTCGACGACGGCGACGGGCCGGGTGCTCGCGGCGGGCTTCGACGGGGCGCTCTCGCTCATCCTGTTCTCACCGGCGCCTGAATCGCGCGACGTTCCCCGCGTGTCTCGGAGCGCTCGTGGCGACGCTACCGGCCTCGGCGGCCGGAGTCACTTCGAGGCGGAGCGAGACGTCGAGCACCTCCGCGAGCAGGTCGAGCCGGCGCCCCGCCCCCCAGATCTCCAGCTCCACGTCCCCCGCCGCCTCGCACCGGATTCGCAGCGAGCGGCCGCGCCCCGAGATCGACACCGAGCGGATCGTCTGCCGGTGGCTCCTGTCGAGCGCGTCGGCGAGCTTCAGGAACCCGGCGAGCGCCTTCACGACGTCGCGGGAGGCGGGGGAGAGCGCCGCGAAGCCGGTGTGCTTCTTCCGCGGCGCGCCGCCCCGGTGGTAGCGCGCCACGTTGGCGAGTATCTCGATCTCCTCGGGAGTGAAACCCCGAAGGTCGCCGTTCTTGATCAGGTAGTACGAATGCCTGTTGTGGCGAACGTGGGAGATGTGATGGCCGACGTCGTGGAGCAGCGCGGCGTACTCCAGGAGCGACCGCTCCCTCTCCGCGAAGGCGTGCCGTCGCTTCGTGCCGTCGAAGAGATCGAGCGCGAGAGACGCTATGTGGCGGCAGTGGGCTTCGTCGTAGAGGCAACGCTCCGCCAGCTCGACGACGCTCCGTCGGCGGACGTCGGGGTAGGCCTCGGCGCGCGCCAGCGAGCGTGGATGGCGGTTGATGTAGTTGAGAAGCACTCCCTCGCGAAGCCCCCACTCGCACAGGATCAGCTCCCGCGCTCCGAGC
>Ga0137394_10002865_pt1 | contig 12877 bp, 15 predicted proteins | sample czobulk116metaG_FD_108278 | JGI IMG/M metagenome (GOLD analysis project Ga0137394, IMG submission 108278) | Vadose zone soil microbial communities from Angelo Coast Range Reserve, California, USA - czobulk1.16 metaG | ecosystem: Environmental > Terrestrial > Soil > Vadose zone | place: USA...
TCACGTGTTAGATACCATTACATAATCAACTTCGTAAATCTTCATTCCCTCTCCCCAATTTCGAACTTATCTTCGCCCTTTGAATCCAACGTGTGTGATGGATGTGGTGAAATTTTAGAAAGCCCTGCCTCCGCAGCCGCCACCGCCTCTGCCAGGTCTAAGTGGAAGTAAGGCGTGTCCACCTGCACGGCAGATGCCTCGCCGCGCTGTCTCGTGCCGTACGATGGACCAGCGGTCTCTATTCCTTTCGCATCCCCATATTCTATGTCCGTCATCATCGCCATCGAAGGACCGGTTTGCGAAAGGTCATACGATGGCTCGACAGAGGCAACGTCACGAGGTCGTGTAGGAGGAAGAGACCGTGACCTGAGGTCATAGCCGAAGCCGGCCGCGACGAGTGAACGACGGATCCAGGGAGAGAGGATGGTCGCAAAGTGGAACTCGACTGGATGATCGGACCACCTTTCAACCTCGACGCGAGTATCGATTAGCGCTTGCACCGATGTCGTATCAACCTGTGATCTGCACCAACACGTTAGCGATCGGATGATTAACCGCAGTCAAAGCGGACCTACGCCGTGGAAAAGTCTAGAACGATGGCGCGTAGATCTGGCCTTGCTTGGTTTTCTTCCCACTCCGCGGCAGCACCGTACCGGGGCCCGGGATCGTTCCAAGGCCGGTCCGTGAGGGGGACTAGGCGTAGGTCCTGTCCGCGGCGCGTGGTCGCTTTGACATGATCCACGATTTCGCTGTTAAGCACGCTACAGTTCGGATAGACGTACGTCTCTTCGAAGCGGTAGATGAGGACGCCTGGCGAAGGGGGGTGCACGCGGATCTGAGGGTTGATGACGCGATTACGGGAGAGCGGAACGAAAACGTTGCGCGACTCGGATGTATTTCCACTTGAATGTACTCGGACACGTCCAAGGAAATGGCCGCGCGGATGTGCGAGCTTGAAAATGAGAAGTACTGCAGATGTGGACAACGAAACGTAGATGCCGTTTTCGATGGTCGAGAAAATGGTCACGAGAACTGCGGCAGCCCAGATGAAGAACTCGAATGGATTGATGCGCCAGAACCTGTATACTTGTGGGGGCTTCGTGACGAGATCAACCACCGCGTGGATAATGACGGTGGAGAGCCCGGCCGTCGGAATCCAGTAGAAGGCCGGTGTGAGACCATACAAGGAGACGATGACAATAATGCCGCTGAGGATGCCCGCTAACGGGGTGCGCACGCCTGACTTGGATTTGAGAGCAGTGCGTGAGAAAGAACCAGTGGCAGGATAAGCTCCGAAGACAGTCCCGACGGTGTTGGTGACGCCTATGGCAACGAGCTCCTGATTGGGGTCAATCTTATAGTTATTCATACGCCCGAATGCTAGACGAATATTAGCGAACGGTAGTAGGCCGTGTATTGATCGACCTACACTTGGCAATAGCGATGTGCTCAAGCAGTAAGATGATCGTAGCCACAGGGATTTTAGGGGCAAGTGCCGCGATAAGGCGAGAGTCGATATTGGGGGAGCCGACGTGCTGGAATCCTCGAGGAACTGTCCCAAGGATCTTGATAGGGTATGTGCCCTTTGAACTCTTACGATGACGCGTATACAGCCAAGACGCGAAGGTAAGGACAACAATCACGAAGGCACTGCGGAATGCCGATATGAAGAAAAACATCCGAGCTGTGAGGGGACAATGAGCTACAGCCGAGATGACGCATGACACGACGAACCTCGATGAGGGTAACGTCGTGCCAGATAATCACATGTTATGCGAATAGCATACAAAGTAAAGAGACCGATAATACCGAAGGCAGCATCCTTTTGCGTCCTACCAAGCCCTTTGAGAGTATTGATGATAACGTGGAAGGTAGCGGCCCGTGTACTATTAGGCGAGAGATCAGTAATGCGCCTCAACACTAAGAAAGCGAAGACAAACTTGAATCCGGTGATACCCATAAGGCCAGGGACTTGACCCGCGGCGATATTGATTGCGGAGCCGGTCATGAAACCTGCGACAGCGGGTATAGGGATGAGCTCCACCACCCAACCTAAGCGGAATAGTCCGATGCCCAAAATGATGAATCCGCATATGAACGCCAAGTTTGTGGCAATCTGTGGGCTTGACCATTCGTTCGGGTGTTTTTGGTCAATGTATGTGATTATTTGAGAGACCGTAAGAGACATGACTGCGACGGGGCCGATAGAAATATCCTTGGTCGTGGCGAACAACTGAAGGGAGGGGTTGGGTATGAAAGGAGGATACACTTCACAGGATAACGCACGCAATATGTCATGGTTCCAACGAAAGCCGAGTAAAGACCATATTGAGGTGGCAAGGTTGCGATCTGGGATAGACATCTTGGTTACAAGGATCGTCACAGATTGCGGCGGTATTGATTTACCGTGGCATAGGACATGCTTTGGGGGACTAGGACCATGCCGACGGTAAGACCAGCAATGATATCGCCAGTTAGCCAACCAACATCTATTGGAGGTGGTGTATACGTGATGAGCCACTTTGAGTATCACAGCATGATGCGAGGGAAGCACGGCTCACTGTAGCGAGTGATCCAGCCAAAGATAGGGAAGAGGCGCAGGAGATAATGTGTCGACTATTTAGAGTGAACAGAAAGAATAGCACGGTGAACGGTAATTAACGTACAAACTCCTTGGGATCTTTGGCGAGACTTTGAAGCCAGTCCCTGGAAGAGAGAACGGAGGGCTCTTCTTCAGGGTATGCTATGATCTTCTTTCCCAACTTCTTGGCTCGCTCAGAGTTCATGATGGGAATGGAAAAAAAGACACGGGAGAGACAGTCCGGTATATAAGGACTTTGTCCCCGATACATCGTTGATTTTTAATTTTCGAATACGGAACGACCACTATGAGGATTCGTGGTCCCTGTGGATACTTGATAAAGTGACATGCCGTCTGATTGGGCCTGACTAGAAACACCGAGGCCGAGCCAACGTTGTACGACAGCTGAGAGCATCCGGAGACCAGGGCCAAAGCGAGGGATAATTCAGCCTGAAACAGCCCAGCGTTCGAGCACGCAATCGCGAAGCACGTTGACGCGTTTGTGGCGCGTCTGCGCGGGGTTACGGCGTCGCGTCATCGGCTTCACGTATTATCTAATGCCGCACCAACATGGCGTACCTTTGACTGTCGTCTTTCGAAAAAATCAAACCAATCGAGATCTGGCATCGGTCAAGCTACTCTCGCTGTTCCTGTGCCACTCATCGGGGAGACGGTGAGAGGTACACACTTGTGTTCTTCGTGATGTGATGTGGTGTGCATAAGATCACATAAGGATGGTCACGTCATCACCGGGTCGATGAAGAATGAGAAAATGTGCCAGTCATCGATAGGAGACATCTCATCCCACGAAACCGTCTACCACTCAGGAACGCTTTCGTGCGACACCCATGAGAAAGTTGGGTCACATGAATTCAAGCTCTACCCATTCTTAGTCACACAGATCCCTGATAGTGGACGGGCTACTACCTCAGTTAGGTGATTTAGTGGCGGTGATAATCACTCAGACCTTTCCAATTTCCACCAACCCAACGCTGTCGCGAGAAAGAGGGCTAGCCTGGGGGCCTGAACACGCGTGAGATACGCCGAGGTGGATCAAACACAAGCCCTTCGTATACCTTCATCGTGACAATAAGACAAGCCACTCAACCAAACTGCACCGCGCACCGTGATAATATACATCCCCCATAATCTCCTTACATGTCCTCCAACTCGAATACCCCCACCGCTCCCAGCGCAAATACAAATACCCGTCGAACACAAATAATAATACCTCGGCGACTCCCGCCAACAACACAACCTTGAATAATAACCCGCCGACGGGTCAGCCGAATGTGAATACCAAGGTAATCAGGGACTCCAGACTTGATTCCAGAACCCATCTTGTCCGAAGCGGGTTGGCCGTCCGACCTGATACTAGATCTCGGAAAATCCAACTGAGAGGAATGGAGCCGACGCGTGGGGTTACTCGCTCTCAGACCGGGCTTCAGTCATTGGCTCGACGGCTCACTTCCTTGTCCCGATCAACAACAGTATCCTGCTGCTCATTGGGCTTGGCTATTGAACGATAGCTCCCAGCGCGGATTAATCCTTGAACATGCCTCACCCACAGATTACCCTCTCATCCGTGGCAAGCGACGAGTCATAACATGTTCGAAACACTCCGCAAACGACATGAGAAGCTTGGCTTATTACGCGAAAATAAAATACTGTCGTAAAAGCCTTCAGTGTCAAGTTCGACTTCGGCAGTTCTCTCAGTAAAACTATCGCGGAACTTTCGTGACCTTTACCAATGCGTCATCAAAATGGGTAGCATCGACGACGACGAACTACTCACCCTATTACTGGTGAATGCGCTCGGGGACCAATTCGGACACATCCAATCCGCCATTCAATCGATGTCTACGTCTGCGAGATTCTGCTCTGAAACCGTTGTCTGGCATATCGAGGCAGAGGGATCCCTCATCCAACGACGTGCAGAACCCTACATGCCCCGCCTGTCAACCCGATGGCCCCCCGGCTGTCACCACCCAGTCAAACATAGCTAATACCCGAGAATCCGCACACGTCGCGACAACGCAACCCGGCACGATGCAATCCGCCCCTGTACCCGACACACAACCTAGCAGTACCATCAGCACCAGGACGGGAGCCCCCATAATCCTTAATGGCATCGAATACATGCCCAACCCGACGATGCCCACCAATCCAGTCCCCTCTGTACACACCGCGACGCTGGACCCTTCCGGTGGACCGTGAACTACAAATTCCGTCCATTCATTGTGGTACATGGGGACCCCCGCACGACCGTTAACTGGATGGAATACTCACATCATGTGGACTTGTCAGACTACGTACACTTCCTCCTTAACGCCGGCCCTACTAAACGTTGAAGAGAAGCTATTCGCCTTCAATAATGGTGCCACATGCCACGTTTCACCTGAACGTTCGAACTTTAAACCCTTCAATTCAATACCCAGAAACGTGTAAGTACATCCGAGTTGGTCTGTACGCTGACCCCCTTCCATCCCAGGTTAAACATGAGAATGCCACTCGACAAATCAAGGGTGTCATACAGGGCAGAACTTGTACATGTCATTACATGTCATCTGTATATTAGAATGATGCGATCATGCTGTGCTGCGAGGTTCTCGACTTTGAGAAGGCATGAGGCAGTTTGCTGTATTGATCCACCAGGAGGGAAGGACTAGATATGCGCTCTCCGAAGTACTACTTACTACAAGTATTGGATGATAGTACTGCGGTAATCTCACAATGCAATCCGCTTCTAGGGTGTTGCAAGGGGTTCCAAGGTCGGAGACGCGTTGCTTGCTTGCGTTGTCACAACCACAAACGCCTGGAGACAAAAGCCACGCCTTGTTTGGTCACAAAAAGCTTGCTTGATATTTAGAGTAGATTCCAGTGTTTGAAAACATCCTTGAAGGCTTGGTCAGATCGGTTGAATTGAATTCGACTACGTTGTAAAAATACGTGGTTGGCCAGTGCACGTGGATGCCACCACACGATGTTTAGGTAGGAGGTTCTTGGTCACCCACTGGTCTTGTCCTCCTTTCCTGTCCGTCAGCGCGCGGTGCGCCTGCCATCATTCTCTCCCTCACGACATTCTCCATTTCTTCGCCTCGCGACCCTCCCAAATTCCAGTTTTTCTTTTTTTTCAAGATCACGAATCGCAATGTCGGCACCACCTAAAGCTGTGCCGCTCGTGGCGCCGGGACACACGCGCCCTATCACACACCTTTCTTTCTCTCCGCTGTTGGACGACGGCACGTACCTGCTCATATCTAGCTGCAAAGATGGAAACCCGATGTTGCGCGAATGGACCGGCGATTGGATCGGCACGTTCGTCGGACACAAGGGTGCGGTTTGGAGCACAAAGCTCAGTCGCGATGGGTCGCGTGCGGCATCGGGCAGTGCGGACTTTACAGCGTGCGTCTTCTCTATCGTATAGCTATGCGTCTCGAGGGGGGTGCAGTTGATGGACTGGCTTTGCGCCTTATAGCAAGATCTGGGATACGTACAGCGGACATTCGCTCCACTCCTTCCCGCATAACCACATCGTCCGAAGTGTCTCGATCTCTCCGTCGACCTCACATCTGCTTACCGGGGGGCAAGAAAAAAAAGTCCGAATATTCGACCTCGGGAAACCGGATGCGGAGCCAGATGTCCTATCCGAGGGCAATGCGCAATCGCATGATGGCACGGTCAAGAGCGTTGTATGGTTTGACGAGAATAGCGCTGTGAGTGGGGGCGATGATGGGTTTATCAAGTGGGTGTTGCTTCCCGCTCAGGTTTCTCTTCGCGGCTGATAAACGGATCTGCCCAATGAGGTGGTGGGATCGACGCACGCATCAAGTGACGAGAAAGATGTCATTCGACAACCCGATCACTTCGATGGAACTTGCCTTGCCAATACAGCGACTCGTGGTGACGTCTGGAAAGATGGCAGCGTTCATCCCCGCTCAGCCTGCCGCGACCAGCACACCGATTCATAGCGTGAACCTGTCGTACGCGCCGTCGTCCGCGTCGGTCCACCCAATTTGGCAGGATCGATTCGTGACTGGGAGTACAAGTGACGAATGGGTCCGCGTTCACGGGATCAACGGCGATGAATGGGATGTGCTCAAGGGTCACCATGGGCCTGTGCACTGCGTCGAGTACAGCCCGGACGGAGAGGTTTATGCTAGTGGAAGTGGTGGGTTCAAGCGTGGTCCATCTTGTCGTTTACGCTCGACTGACGACTTCTGTCCTAAATGTCTCGTCACGTCTTGGTCTATTAGAGGACGGTACGTTGACTCCTCAGTGATTGGTTTACTCGTGCTCACTAGTGCTCATTCAGGCACCATTCGATTGTGGCAGACCACACCGGGGAAAGCATACGGCCTTTGGCAAGGAACTGCCTCCAATGGAGCTAAATAGAGCAAAAAATATTCATATTGGGGTGGATTGATTACTAGTGTCGCGATACATCGCCTTTATTTCTCTGTTCCTGAAGTATATGATCATAATCCGACTGCTCATGAGCCATCAACCGCCTAGGGATTAGCCCACTAGAAACCGCAGTTGCTATGGAGTACAATTCGAATCTTCGATGAAACTCGCCCTTAGTACCACCAGCGTTCTCTCAAATCGATTACGCAAAGAGATGGACAAGACTGTTCGAGTTGCCAGTCGGACGGGACCACCATATTCAGTGAATACCATTAATAATTCGGACCATGCGTTGATGTTGGTCCGACATGAGTGTTGTCCGGTCCAGTACGACCTAGTCCTTGTCTCGTCGCAAGCGCTGGTCCGGGTCGGAAAAAGAAAGGTTGCGGTTGCTTACATACTCCGAGCGAGGAACAATTGTGATTGTGCTTATGATCAACGAGCGGCACAATTTATTAAATTCGGCCTGCGGAGCAATGCACCGCTCCCGAATCTTGTTCTCCATCCATCACCAACCATTCACGCAGGCAACACGATGGCGACAAGTCCCATGCCTTCGAGCCCCAGCTCGGCCCCACAGCCGCCATCGCCGACGATGACGACTTACCCGTCGCTTACCTATCATACCTCTTTGCTACCCCGATCCATCCCGACGCCGGGGCTATTGGACTCGGCCGTGAGCGGGGCGCACTATTCCGGCGTCGATTCTGTCAACGAGCGCAGGCGCTTGAGCATCCGGCGCTCGCAATCCCTGAACTGTGGTGGAGCTAACTATGGCGCAACGCGCCGTCAGAGCGCCCTGCCCGCGATACCCAACCCGTATCACCTTGCCATCGTCGACGATATTAAAGACGTACGTGCATGCATTATTTTTTTCTTTCTAAACGCGAGGCGATGCTTAAGCCCTTTGTTTCCTTCCCTTGTATTCTGGGTATAGATGTACGAAGGTCTGGCGACGAAGGAAATGTTACAGAAACGATGGCGAAAGGATGCGGAGTATGAGGTGCGTTGACCCGTTCAATCACTTCCTCCATCTCTCCTCCCTCCCTTCCCGGCCCATCGAGTTTGCTAACTCGAGGATTGAATGTAGGATCCCTTCACGAGATGCAAAGGCATGCATGAGATAGCGCCACAGGTGAATGGTTTGCTCCGTCTCACTCTCAATGCATGTTGTTGACTCGAATTACAGTGGTATGCTCTGGTAAAGTCCCATGGATCCTATCGGGCGCTGTGCCCGGAACTGACGCCCGCCCTTTCCGGTACCTTCCCAGCCCCGAATGTACACCAAATTAGCCGTCACAGGTCGACGCTTGCTCTCGTCGACGGAGCACCCTAACCGGTTGATACTATGGCAGAAGCATGAATACAATCTCCGCGTTACGGGATCAAAGAAGGTCGGTCCCTCGGACCGTCCTCGTGGATTCTTAACATGTTCACTAATATCGTCGCTTAGGTGGTGGAATCAATCCTGGTCATCGACCTTGACGAAGAAGGAAAGATTGCACGGATGGTTGAGCAGCGCAGCGGTGTGGACCCGCCGACTCGATGGGGTACACAGCAACTACGCAGGCTAAATGGTTGGGCCGCTCCGTGGGTCCCTTGGCTGAGCAGTCACCCAAAGTCCCGGCCGAACCATCATTAGCATAATTCAAATACGACGCAGCGCGGCTGTACGATCCAGAGACTGTGGTCCTAGCCCGTGCTGTGGCTCTGTCGTAATATTGTATCATATATTATGTGTAGGTTTGTATGACGGCCACTACTCTTATTCTGTACGTTGGATCTATTATTGTAGTCTTTGTCGTGTTTGTCGCAGTTACGTGTGACTTGCATAAATTGAGTTCTGGGGCGTTTGCGTGGACGAGTCTGAGGCAGGGACCTGCCACGTAAAGTTTACAGCTTGCGCCGGTTGACCAAATACGTATGCAACCTTGCATTCAATAGGTGAGTAGATGGCCAGCTGACAGCAGGGTGGGAATCGAATGACGTTCCTCCCTGCCTGCAGGCCAGCCATACAAATACCCCGCGGGACCAAAAATAGCCCCGTGGCGTGTTCCACGTACTAGTAGTACCAACCCCCGGCCGAAGGCAAAAAACCATCCAGCGCAGGAAATCCTTTCAAACCGACCACAAGTCAGGAAAACGAAGAGAGGATGCGCAAGGGGATCATTGCGATTCCTCTGAGCTGCGGCCAGGCGAAAACGATAGTCAGGCGGCAGACCGCTCAGGCTGTTGGGTGGCGTTTTGGTGGCGGCAGCGGTGGTGGTGGTGGTGGCGACATTGGCTTTCCGGCGTTAGCGCAGCAACAGGCGCGCAGGACATTCTCCAACTGCGCAGTGCGGTACAGCCAGAGCAACAACAACAATGACAACAACAAGGGCGCAAACCCGACGACTACTAGTACGGCCCAGCGGGCCATGGCGCAGTCCCAGTCGCCGTTGGGCCGCGTCGGCGTCGCTGCGGCACTCGCAGCAGCCGCGTCGGGAAAGGGACTCGGAGAGCGAGTGAAGCCGACGCTGTGGGACGAGTTTGCGCTGCGGGATCGCGTCGCGCTCGTATCGGGCGCGAACCGCGGGCTCGGGCTGGAGATGGCACTCGTGCTTGCCGAGGCGGGTGCGCGCGCGGTCTACTGCGTCGATCTGCCCGCGCAGCCTGGAGAGGAGTGGCGCGCCGTCGCGGAGTACGTCGGGCGGATGGAAGGTGGGGGGAGGAGGTTGGAGTACGTCTGCGCGGACGTCAGGGATCAGAAGGCGATGTGGAAGATCGGCGAGGAGATCGGCGATAGGGAGGGCAGGATGGACGTTTGTGTGGCGGCGGCGGGGATCTTGAAGGCGCACACGGATTGCTTGGAATATCCTGGGGATGAATTCGAAGAGGTGCGTTGACTCCTTTCGTTTTTTTTTTTGGTTGGGTCTGCGCGATGGATCATGTTGGAAAGTGTTTCTTTGATTTTTGATCGGCGTACGTTTGTTTTTTAGGTGATGAATGTCAACACGAACGGGGTATTGTTTACTGCGCAAGCCGCAGGAAGGCAGATGGCGCGGTTCGGGAACAGAGGGAGCATCATATTGATCGCTTCGATGAGCGGCACCATCACGAACAAGGTACAGTAGCATGCCGGTGTTCTCACATAGGCGTGGGTATGGGTATATACCGACTGACGATGATAATGATTTTAGGATCACGCATGGGTATCGTATAATACGAGCAAATCGGCAGTATTACAGATGGCTCGGAGCATGGCATGCGAGCTGGGACCCAAGGGAATACGGGTCAACACGCTCTCGCCAGGACACATATACACCTCGTGAGTTGTGTGCACCATTTTTCACGATTTGACTCGTCTGGCCCCAATCCGAGTCGGTGTATGGGCTTCTGGTCACTCCGGATCGGAGTCAATGACCCGACTGAGCGATCGGGAACCGGGGTTCGCAGTTGGGTACTGACGAAATTGGTTTTTTTTTGTGTTTCGCAGTATGACCGCGGCGTATGTGGACACGCAGCCGCACTTGTTGGACAAGTGGTCGAGCTTGAACCCGCTTGGCCGACTTGGCCGGCCGGATGAACTGAGAGGTGTGATCGCTTGGCTGGCATCCGACGCCTCGACTTTCTGCACCGGAAGCGAGTAAGTCCCCTCTCGTCAATTTTTCTTTTTCTTTTTTTCATTGTCGTGATTTTAATGTTGTTGTTCGAAACAGCATCTTGGTTAGCGGGGGACACCACGCATGGTAGAACTAGAAGGGGTAAACAGAAGTGACATATGATGTTTGATTATTCCTCGCTGCTGCCCTGAATGTCGTCCTAGTACAAGAAGGACTAGTACCGAAGTTTCCACCCGACCCTAGTATTGCACGGGGTGTTGGATGAAATGTCACGAACCACAGCAACATCACGCTGTGATGTTCATGCAATACTAGGTGCGCACCAAAGGGAGACCCTCGACATCTTCAGCACATATGCGTCGGCATTCTAATCGTAGCAGGTAGACGAACTTTCGACTAGGTCACCATTGTCGTTGTCCGCTGCTCAGCGGCGTAAGGACCTTCTGACGTATTCACCGATCTACAGAATGCCCTCGTTGCCTATTGACGAGGGAGGGTCGTGCAGCCCAAGGCTCACTCACTCTTCGTCCCCATCGCACGTCACATGCCACGTCGACGCGATTTGGCAATATCGGGCATCCGGATCCGGCCCCACCTGAATGTACACACCATCCCAATTGCTTGGATCCTGGACCACTGCTTAACGCATATCTGTACACTGGCAGCTTCCAAATTTGCCGTCTCCGAAACTTTTGTGATCCGAGATGACATCTTCACGGGCCTAGAGTCAAGACCGCGGTATGACTTCAGCTTTCTAGCCTTGCCTATGGGCAGTACTGGCACGGGGCACTCGCAAGTTCCCCTGCCCGGGCTCTCCCACTGGCATAAGTAAGGACGAGTTTCTAGTGGCCGCTTTCATGGATGGCCGTTTCATTCCCTTATACTCTACTAAGTATACCGTAACTACTAATTTGGGCACCTTAGTCTTGTGAACGCACGCACGCGAAGTGAACGAGGTCAACTAGCGTTAATAGACGATTCTCCTCGCGCCGTGAATCTTACACCACGCGCTCGCTCTCATCATCGCGCCTTTGGCCATATCCCTTCCATCGCGCCTTCTCTGTTGCGGCGTTTAAGTTCCCTGTTGCGTCCCCATCGCTCTATTCCCCGTCTTCTGACTGCCGTGCGCCTCCTGTCGTTCCCACGGGGACCTCTCGGCGTTTTCTGTCGGTTTCGGTTCAGTCTCGAATGGGTTCCAAAAGGTCCTGATTTTCTGTTGTACAACATCGGACCCTTCCGTAAAAATCACAGCCCCTAGTAGCAGCATATCCTATCCTAAATTTAACACTATGTTAGGCTAATAATGTGCCCAGGAACCTTGTATCGGGGGTGCTGATGGACCGTCTTGAGTCGATGACTATATAGAAGTCTCGGGAAGCTTCCCGCAACATGCGACGGATTGGCTCTGTCCAGTCCTGTACTGCCTGCCATTCACCTCCGGTCTGAGAGGCGGTATGCGGCAGAGACTCCACGCGATATCGTAAGTCAGTATTGTCTTGGAGCGCCGCGGATTCTCTGACGCATCTTTCACCATCGATAATTCCACAGGAGTCTAAAACAATGTTGGAAGCAGCAACGAAGAAAACGAGACACGCGAACCTTTGAAAATCAAGACATTGTTCGGGGCCCATACGTTGGCAAAGATCTGAGATGATATCCCAGAATCAATGTATACCCAACTCGGCCCATCGGTGAGCACGAAGTAATGGTCCCAAAAAAAAATTGGGGTGGAACAGATTCTTCGTACACCCCCACATGCCTCTGACGACCTAGGGAGACGTGTGTAGAAATGGGGGTTGTCGGCGAGTGTGAGACGTTTGTCCCCACCCAATCGGTTGAAGTTCCACAGTATTTCTGACAACCTTGGGCACTTCCTGAGTGCTTCTAACACTGGAATCAGGTACAGACGTTAAAGATGGGTGACTGGCCACTCACGTCGCACGACGATAGGTTTGTCACCAGGAAGGGACCTGCGGATGAAGAATGTGATGACTTTGGTTAATCGAGACGAGTTTGGCTAGGAGTTGTTGGTAGTAAATGCAATCTCGAAGTGTATGACTTAAACACACCTTCGCATGCACTTTACCGGTCAGCACATTTCGAAGTTTCCGGTCCTTTTGCTCTGCAGCCTCCATCTTCGCAGTGATGGACCAATCTCTCTCGTAGAATCCCTGTTCAAATTCACGCAACTCTTTGATCGCCCTTTCAAATGCCTCATCTGCCTCTGAGGTGGTCTTCTTCCGTGACTGAGAAGCAGATTCTAATGCACGGTCAGCGGCTTGTAACA
>Ga0137394_10002866_pt1 | contig 12877 bp, 5 predicted proteins | sample czobulk116metaG_FD_108278 | JGI IMG/M metagenome (GOLD analysis project Ga0137394, IMG submission 108278) | Vadose zone soil microbial communities from Angelo Coast Range Reserve, California, USA - czobulk1.16 metaG | ecosystem: Environmental > Terrestrial > Soil > Vadose zone | place: USA...
ACGAGCAGCACGGAGAGCCCGACCTCGAACTTTCTCTCGTCCTTTGTCTCGCCCGCTGTCACCGCGGCGCCGCCATACGTGAGCCCCTCGGTTTTCTCCGGGGGGGGCGGCGGAGTCATCATGCTCACGATGAAGAGCACGAACGTGCAGATAACGAACAGCAATACCGCGTAGTGGAGAAAATTGATTGTCGCGATCCAGTGCCACAGCGTACCGGGGGCGAGACCGCCGCCCGATGCCTTGTTCGCCAGCTCGAGGATAAGCCGGAGCAAACCGAGGACGAGTCCCGTAACGAGCGACGCCATCGCACCGGTGCCGTTGAGCCGCCGGAAGAATAGACCGAGCAGGAAGCAGGCGGCGATCGGCGGGGCGATGTAGGCCTGGACGCTCTGCAGGTAGATGTAGATCTGCGACGAGACGTACTTCATAAACGGAATCCACAACAAGCCCAGCACCACCATGACACCAGCGGAAATGCGGCCCACTGTCACGAGCTGCCGCTCGGTCGCGGCCGGGCGCAGTTTGCGATAGACGTCCCACGTCAGCAGGGTGGAGCACGCGTTGAAGGCGGAGGCCAGAGAGCTCATCAGCGCCGCCAACATCCCGGCGAGTACGAGGCCTTTGATCCCGGCGGGCAACAGCCGCGTCACGAGCGTGGGATAGGCGGCATCGGGCGCGTTATGGAGCTCGGGGAACAGGGCGACGGCGACGATGCCGGGCAACACGAAAATGAAGACAGGCAGAATCTTCAAATACCCGGCGAAGATCGTTCCCGTGCGCGCCTCTTTTATGTTCTTCGCGGCGAGCACGCGCTGCACGATGTGTTGGTCGGTACACCAGTACCAGACTCCCAGAATCGGCGCGCCGAAGACGATGCCGGTCCACGGGAAGTCGGGGTGATTGGACGGCTTCCACATCGAGAAGAATCCTGCGGGCACTTTGGCTTCGAGCCCAGCCAACCCGCCGACGCGTGAAAGCCCGATCGCCATCAGCGTGATGGAGCCGAGGATCAGCACGATCGCTTGCAGCACCTCGGTGTAGACCACGGCGCGCAGTCCGCCGAAGACCGTGTACAGCCCGGTGACGACGATGAGGACGATGGCCGCCGTGTAGAAATTCCACCCTGTCACCGCGCGAATCACGACCCCGCCCGCGTATAGTGTCACGCTGATCTTGGTGAGGACATAGCCGATCACCGAGACCCAGGTGAAATAGGTTCGCGCTGCCGAGTTGTACCGCTTTTCCAGAAACTCCGGCATCGTGTACACGCCGCTCTTCAGGTAATAGGGGACGAAGAGCCAGCCGAGCAGCAGCAGAATGAGACAGGCGAGCCACTCGAAGTGACCGACCGCGAGCCCGCTCCCCGCACCGGTGCCCGCCAACCCGACCAGGTGCTCGCTGCCGATGTTCGAGGCGAACAGGCTCGCGCCGACCGCGAACCACGCGACGTCCCGGCTCGCCAGGAAGTAGTCGGAGCTCACGTTCTTCTCGCGCAGCGCGGCCCACCACGCGATACCGAACAGGATGATGAAGTAGACCGCGATGAACATCAGGTCGAACGCGTGGAGATTGCTCATTGGGTCGGCCTTCGGGAGTTGAGGAGATATTGAACCGCGAGGTCGGTGAGCGTCCACAACTGTACGTCTGAGCTCGAGCCGTAGCGCACCGGGCGCAGGGCTCCTCCTTCAAGCTTGTAACTCCACAACTCTGCGTACTGCAAACCGGAGCGCGCGACGGCAGTGCGCACCGAATCGATCGCGCCTGAGCGATTCCGCCGCGCGAGCACGGCGAGCAGAATGTTCACATCGCGGCCCCACACGACTTTGGGTGAGTGATAGAGGTCGCGCTCGAACATCTGCCACGCATCCGGAGGCGCATACGCGTCGTTCGCGGTTACCGGTCCCAGTCCGTCGATGAAGAGGCCAACGGGGTGAGGCAAGAAGAACGGGCGCAATACCTCGCGTTCACGTTCCGCCCCGAGGTCCTCGAGCAGCAACCACATGGCGGGATCGGTGCTCATGACCGGAATGGGGAGTCCCGCGCTGTCGAGCGAAACCGCGAGAAAGCGGAGTGTGTCTCGCAGTGCGTCGCCACTGCGGGCTAGCACAGCTGCCCACAGTTCGCGCTCTGCCTCAGGCAGTGCCGCCATCCTCACGCCCAGCCGCGCGGCGGCCTCGTCCGGCGAAAGCACGACTTCGAAGTGCCGCGCCGTCCCACGCCACACCTCGGCCGCCCGCGCGATCTCGCCGGCGCCGTCGATCCCCGGCTCCCCCATCGCGCGCAGCCCACTGTCGATCGCGCCGATCGCACGCAGCGCGGCCGGCACCCACACGACGTTGACGTCGAACGCGAACCGCCCTCCGGCGTAACCGACACGGCTGTCGCGCCAGCTGCCGGGATGCCACCAGCCGTCGTCGTCGCGTTTGAAGCTCACGAGGTTGCTTGCGACCGGCTCGCGCGCGTACGGAGCCGCTTGCTGGGCGACGTACGCGAGATTCTTGCGGAGCGCGGCGCCCCAGCGGAGCACGAATGCCCGCTTGCGCGCAGTGGGGACGTTGCCGTTGGCGAAGTAATGCCCCGCGACCACTGGCAGCTGGAAATCGTCGTCCACCATCCAGTAGTTCTCACGCGTCGCTTGCAGATTGCGCAGCAGGGTACTGTCACCGGTCTTCAAAAACTCGGCGGCGTTTTCGCGTATCGCCTGGCCGCCGAGCGCCTCTTCGTGGCTCACTTCGCCATCCGGGGCAAGCTTGGCGAGCGCGGCGCCCATGACGAACTCGGGCATCGTGTCCGCCCAGACTGGTTCCATGAGCAGCGCGGTCATCAGCATGTCGCGCCCGAAGTAGGTTGCGTAGGTCGGCAGGCCCGCCATCAGCTTCTGGCGCGAGCTGAGCAACTCGAAGCCCGAGATCTCGCGCTCCAGGCGGGGGGACTTGGCGGAATCGGCGAAGCGGCGGAACTCGGTGCTGAAGATTTGATTGCGGCGGAGCGGATCCAGCGCGGGGCCGTCGGTCGCGATCTCGACGCTGAATGTGACAGGTTGCGTACCGAGCGAGCGAATCGTCAGGACACCGCCGGCGAGTCTGGCACGAGTGGTGCGCGCGTCGCCGTGCAGCGTCAACCAGAGATGGTTCTTGCCGTCGAGGCTGGGCTGCGATGCTCGCATCGTCCAGTCCCGGGGAGTACTCGTGAGTCGGACACTCGGTGTGAGACGTTCGGTGTACGGCGGGCCTGACGCTCGCGCGAACTGCGCCATCTCGGGCACCACGAACGACGGCGCGTCGATCGAGTCGCGGACGCGGCCGGCGTAGCCGAAATCGCGCTCGATGCGCATCGAGCCGAGGAGAAACTGCCCGACGCGGATTGACCGCCCGCCCTGCACCGTCAGCGGGTATCGCAGCCAGCGCCGACCGCGCGTCGCGCCGACCGTCGCTCCGCCTGGATCGAATGCGACCGCCGCATCGCGGACGGTGAAGCCGATGCTCTCATTCAACGCGTCCGCCCAGAGATGCACCAGACGGCCAGTCTTGGCCTCGATGTAGATCTCGACGGAATTGCCGCGGGAGTCGCGGTAGACGCGCGCGCTGTAGCCCTCGTACGCGGTGGGGTCATCGAGGCCGGGAGTCGGGAAAAGGAGGACGGGCGGGGCTTCCCGCGTGGATGCAGTTTGAAGCGCGAGCAGCATGGCCAGCAGCATGGCCGTAGATACTCCGCCCATCACCCGCCCTTGACAAGGGCCGCCCCGAGCGTAATTCCGAGTCAAGAACTGTCATTCCGTTGGTCAGCAGACCCGCCCGCGGAGGTAAAATCGATGCATCTGAGTCGACACGTAGGTCCCATCCTGGCGTTCCTGTCCGTCCTCGCCGCGCCGCTCGCTGCGCAGAACGGAGCCGTTCGCGGACAAGTCGTTGACAGCGTCACACAGCAAGGACTGCTCGGCGCCACCGTCCTGATCCAGGGACAGCCCCGGCAGACTGCCACCGGTGCGGATGGCAACTTCACGTTGAGCGACGTGCCGCCGGGCACGGTCGTGCTGAAGGTGACGCGCATCGGCTACGGCCCGCAGACCAAATCGGTGACCATCACTGCCGGAGCGACGGCCGAAGCGCGGTTCGTGCTCTCACCGCAGGCATCGCTGCTCGAGGCCGTCGTGGTCACGGGTTACGGCACGCAACGACGTGAAGCCATCACCGGCTCTGTGTCGAACGTCGATGCGGCCGCGGCGAACGTGGGTGTCAAGACCAACGTCGATCAAATGCTGCAGGGCCGCGCCGCCGGCGTCGACATCGTCCAGAACAACGGTGAGCCCGGCGCCGGCATGCAGATCCTGATCCGGGGCGGCAGCTCGATCAGCAGTTCGAACGAGCCGCTCTACGTCATCGACGGCGTGGCGATCAACAACGTGGCGACGCAGCCGGAAGGAATGGCCGCGGGGGCGCCGCCGCTGCCGCGCAACCCGATGAACTTGATCAACCCGGGGGACATCGCCTCGATCACGATTCTCAAGGACGCATCGGCGTCGGCCATTTACGGCAGCCGGGCCGCGAACGGCGTCGTCTTGATCGAGACGAAGCACGGTACCACCGCTGGGGCATCGACAATCACATACGATGGCTACGTGTCCGCCGCTTCTCCGTCCAAGCGCCTCGACATCCTCAGCGGCCCTGAGTATCGCGGGTTCGTCACGCAGCAGGTGGGTGTCTTCGTTGCGGATACAGCCCTGTGCCCCACGCCGACGCCGGCCGACTCGGTCGCGTACAAAGCGTGTTTCGGGAAGGCCAGAGGGCTCGATCCCAAGCACCTCGCCGGTCTGGGAAGCGCGAGCACCGACTGGTATCAAGCGATCACACGCACTGCGGTTACGCATAACCACAACCTGTCGTTCTCCGGTGGCAGCGAGGACACGCGCTATCGGGCCTCGCTCAACTACATGAATCAGCCGGGCGTGGCGATCGCCAACGGCCTCGAACGGATCCAGGGGATGTTGAGCGCCAACCATCGTGCGTTCGATAACCGCCTGCGCCTGGCCACGACCGTGACGACCTCGCGTTCCAACGACACGTACATCACCTACGAAAACACCGGCGGATTCGAGGGCGGTGTCTTCTTGAACATGGCGGTTTTCAATCCCACACAGCCGGTCACAGTGACCGACTCGACCGGAACGCACTATTACGAGAGCGGCTCGTCGTCGGTGCGAAATCCCGTCGCGCTGGCTCGGCAAATCGCGAACGTCGGCAGCACCACACGCACGCTCGGAAACGCCAGCGCAGAATTCGACCTCACGTCCGGTCTCACGGCCAAAGTCGCACTCGGCCTCGACCATTCCAGCGGTGACCGTCAGATCTACTTTCCGAACGCGAACCCGTTGGGAGTGTCGCTGGGCGGCGGACTGGCGCAGCAAGCGAGCCTCGACAACGCAACCAGAACGCTCCAGACCCTGCTGACTTTCAACCGGCAGGTCGGGGTGAGCAGCTTCGATGTCGTGGGCGGTTACGAGTACACGAAGTTCTCGAGCAATCTGATCGGCGCGCAGGGCGTAGGATTCTTCACGGATGCGTTTGGCTACAACAACCTGAGCGTCGCCACGTCGAAGACGAACTGGTCGGACGCGGAGTCATGGCGGCTCGTTTCGTTCCTCTCGCGCGCCAATTACGGATACAAGGACAAGTACTTCGTGACTGGGATCCTGCGCTACGATGGATCGTCCAAGTTCGCCACCGGGCATCAGTGGGCGCTGTTCCCGGGACTCTCAGCGTCCTGGAAGTTGAGCCAGGAAGGTTTCGCGCAGAGCCTGCCCTTCTCGGACCTGAAGCTGCGTGTGGGTTATGGACGAATCGGAAATCCCGGGATTCCGCCTTACCAGTCCCTCATCGTGCTCCAGGGCGGAACGGGCGGCTCCTATCCCTGGGGTGACGCGTCAAAAAGCGGGGTGTACCCGTCCTTGAACGGGAATCCGAACCTCAAGTGGGAGCAGACGGGCGAGTTTAACGTCGGTGTTGACTTCGGCCTCTGGGGGAACCGTCTCGCTGGCAGCGCCGAATACTACGTGAAGAACACATCGGATCTGCTCGAGTACGTGTCGGCACCCGCGCCCGCCCAGAACTCGCTCACGCTGATCAACGTCGGCAAGCTGCACAATAACGGCATCGAGCTCACGCTCGACGCGTTGGCGGCGTCGCGGCCGAACCTCACGTGGCGCTCGGGTCTCACGTTTGCCGCCCAGCGCAACAAAGTCGTCACCCTCGGCCCATTCAGTTTCGTCCGGTCGGGACGCGTGAGCGGCCAGGGTCAATCCGACCAGTGGGCGGAGCGCCTGCTGCCGGGTCAGCCGCTCGGCACGTTCTACGGGCCGGTCTTCGTGGGCGTGGATACCGCGGGCAAGCAGCTGTTCCGCTGCGGTACGCCCAGTGCTGCGTGCGTCAACGGGCGGACGACGTCACCCTTGGCAAACGATTACGCCGTCATCGGCAATGCCAACCCGAAGTTCACGTTCGGTTTCCGCAACCAGGTCACATTCGGCAAGTTCGACATCAGCGCCCTGATCCGCGGCTCGGTCGGGCAGGACGTGTTCAACAACACCGCGCTGGTGTATTCGACCAAGGGCAACGCGCTCCAGGACAAGAATTTCCTGCGGCCGGCGCTGACGGATCCGACGGGACTGCATGAGCCCGCGATTTACTCGTCACGCTGGGTGGAGAAGGCCTCGTTCGTGCGGCTCCAGAACCTCACGGTCGACTACGCGCTCGATCTGCCGGCGCTGACGCGGAACGCGCGCAGCGCTCACCTGTACGTATCGGTGGATAACCTGTTCGTCCTGACGGGATACTCGGGGCTGGATCCGGAGGTTTCGAACCTGAATCAGGCCAGCCTCAACCCCGACGCGGGCCTCGCGGCGCGCGGCATCGATTACCTTAGCTACCCACGGCCCCGCACGGTTACCGGCGGTCTCCGTCTGGTGTTTTGAGGAGGTCGGTCATATGAAGCGACTGTTCGTGACAACGTCCTTCGGTGCGGTAGCGCTGGGCACGCTGTTGCTGGCGCCCATTCAAGGCTGCACAGACCTGACCGAGACACCACCGAGTCAGATCACAAGGGGCAACTTCTTCCGCAGTGAAGGAGAAGTGCTCGCCGCGCTGGCAGGGGTATACGCGTCGTTGCGCGGTACCACGAACGAGGGTGACTACTGGGGGTCCAGTGAGGTGAGCACCGACGAGATTGTCGTGCCCACGCGGGGCCAGGACTGGTATGACAACGGCAGCTGGTTGGATCTGCACCGCCAAACCTGGACAGCCACCAGCGCCGCCACGCTCAGCTACTTCAACAGCGCGTGGAACAATGCCTTTGGCGGCGTGGCACGCGCGAACGTGCTGCTCGACGCGATCAAGGGCGGCAGCGTCCCGAACCAGGCGAGCATCGAAGCAGAGGCGAGGGCCTTGCGGGCGTTCTATTACTACACGCTGATGGACCTGTTCGGCGGCGTGCCGCTCGCCACCACGAGTGAGATCAAGGAGCGGCCGCGCGCGACGCGCGATTCGATTTTCAAGTTCATCGAATCGGAGCTGCTGGCCGTCCGGCCGGACCTGCCGCTCACGCGGACCGCGGCGAATAACGGCCGTTTTACGCGAGGCGCGGTGGACGCCATTCTGGCGAGCATGTACATCAACGCCGGCGTCTTTACGAAGGACGCAGGTGGTTTCAGTGCGACCACCTACAATTCGTGCGCCGGGATCAACGTAGCCGGCGGCAAGACGGCCTGTCAGGCCGCCGTGGACCGAGTGGACAGCATCCTGAACTCCGGTGTGTACCAGCTGGCGGACACGTTCGCAAAGAACTTCCGGGCGGACAACAACCTGTCACCTGAGAACATCTTTGTCGTAAAATTCGCCGCCGCGACCGATCTCGGTTTCAACATGCTGCAGCGCACGCTGCACTACAGCCAATTCAATCCATCGCCGTGGAATGGTTTCTCCATCCTCGCACAGACATACAACGCGTTCGATTCGCTGGACCGGCGGCGGAAAGTCTTCCTGGTTGGACCACAGGTGAACGTGGAGACGGGCCAGCCGGTCGAGGACCGGGCCCATAATCCGCTCGTGTTCACGACGACGATCGCGAACGTCACTGCGGCCACCGAGGGCGAGGGCGTCCGCATCTACAAGTGGCCCGCCGATCCGGGTCACGTGGCGCAGAACAACGGCAACGATTTCGCCTGGTTCCGCCTGTCCGAGATGTATCTGATCAAGGCCGAGGCGAAGTTGGACGGGGCCGCGGGAAGCTCGACTCCGCTGGCACTGCTCAGGGCGGTGCGCGCACGCGCATTCGCGACCGACACGTTGAGCGCCGTCACGCTACCCGTCATCCTGCGCGAGCGTCTGTTCGAGTTTGCGAGTGAAGGGAAACGGCGGCAGGACCTCATCCGGTTCGGCGTGTACACGCAGCCGTGGGAGTTCAAGACCGGACCGGAAGGTCAGGAGCCCAAGCGCGTGCTGATGCCGATCCCGCAGGGGCAGATCGACGCGAACCCGCTGCTGAACCAAAACACCGGGTACTAATTGCCGCAGGCGCTTCACAGAGGGGCGCAGCATGCTGCGCCCCTCTTGCTTTTGCTCGCCATCGTTGCTTGCTCCGACACGAAGCACGAAGACTCGCTGCCACCCGCATCCCGGGACGGTCAGCTGTTCACACTCCTGCCCTCGAGCTACACCGGCGTCACGTTCGCCAATCGCCTCGACGAGACGCGCGACTTCAACGTCTTCACCTATCGCAACTTCTACAACGGCGGCGGTGTGGCAGTGGGCGATCTGAGCGGTGATGGACTGCCGGAGCTGGTCCTCACCTCCAATCAGGGCGGCCCGCGCCTCTACCTGAACCTCGGCAAATTCCACTTCCGCGATGTCACGACCGAGGCCGGCGTCGCGGAGAGTGACCGCTGGACGACCGGCGTCACGCTCGCGGACGTGAACGGCGATGGGCGCCTCGACATCTACGTGTGTCACGCCGGCCTCAAGAGCGGCGCCGCACGTGCAAACACGTTGTACATCAATCAAGGAGTCACGGACGGTATCCCGCGATTCCGTGAGATGGCGGCCGCGTACGGGATCGCCGATACGGGCTACTCCACCCAGGCTGCGTTCTTCGACTACGATGGAGATGGCGACCTCGATCTCTTCCTGATCCGCAACTCGCCGCGCGCAGTGGCGACTGTCGCCGTCCGGAACATGCGCACGGTCCGTGATCCCCTCGGCGGGCACGAGCTCTACCGCAACGACGGTGGGCACTTCGTCAACGTGAGCGACAAGGCGGGCATTTACGGCCCCGAGATCGGATTTGGGCTGGGCATCGCCGTGGGCGACGTCAATCGCGACGGCCGGCCCGATGTCTACGTCGCGAACGACTTCTTCGAGCGGGACTACCTCTACATCAACAAGGGCGACGGCACATTCGACGAGAGTCTCGACCGCGCCATGCCGGTCTCCAGCTATTTCTCGATGGGAATCGACATCGCCGACATCGATAATGACGGCTGGCCCGACATCTACACCGCCGACATGCTGCCCGAAGACGACTACCGGCTGAAGACCACATCGGGATTCGAGCCGTGGGAGCTGTACCAGGCCAAGATCCGCGAGGGGTTCGACCACCAGCTCATGCGCAACATGCTGCAGCGCAACAACGGCGACGGCACCTTCAGCGACATCGGCCAAATGGCCGGCGTGGCGCGCACCGACTGGAGCTGGGCCACGCTCATCGCGGACTTCGATCTCGACGGCAACAAGGACATCTTCGTCGCCAACGGGCTCGCGCGAGACGTCACGTCACAGGACTACATCGCCTTCCTCGGCAACGACCAGACGATGCTTGCCGCGACGCGCGGGCAGCGCGTGGATTTCATGGGCCTGATCAGGGCGATGGGCTCGACCAAGCTCCGGAACTATGCATTTCGCAATAACGGCGATCTGACATTCTCGAAGGTGAGTGCAGCCTGGGGCGTCGACCTGCCGAGTTTCTCGAACGGCGCGGCCTACGGTGATCTGGACGGCGATGGCGCGCAGGATCTCGTCGTGAACAACGTCAACGACGAAGCGTTCATCTACCGCAACAACGCCCGTACGCAGCTTCCCGCCAACCACTACTTGCAGGTCCGTTTGGAGGGCGACGGCGCGAATCCATTCGCCGTCGGTGCGCGGGTCACCCTGCGTACGCGCGATCGCGAGTTCATGCAGGAGCTCGAGCCGACTCGCGGATTCCAATCGAGTGTCGACTACACGCTGACATTCGGTGTGGGTAGGGAAGACACCCTGCGATTGGTGACCGTGGAGTGGCCCGACGGTCGCCACAGTGAGTTGACTCACGTCGCGACGAATCAGCGTCTGACGATTCGGCAGCAAGATGCTCATCCGACGACGGCCGTCCGGCCGTCGGGCCGTCCGACCGTCTTTCATGATGTCACAGCCCAGGTGGCCCTGGACTTCGTCCACCACGAGAACGAGTTCGTCGACTTCGACCGCGAACGGTTGATCCCAAAGATGCTGTCGACCGAGGGTCCCTTCGTCACGGTCGGCGATGTGAACGGCGATGGGCTCGACGATTTCTTCATCGGTGGCGCGAAGGGCCAGCCGAGCGCGCTCTATGTGCAGCGCCCCAACGGCACGTTCGTCTCGACGAATCAAGCGCTATTCGAGTCCGACCGGATTTCCGAAGACCTCGGCGCGGCATTCTTCGATGCCAACGGCGACGGCAAGCTCGATCTGTACGTCGTGACAGGCGGCGACGAATTCTCGGCACTCGCCCCAGCCCTCGAGGACCGTCTCTACCTCGGCGACGGCCACGGCAACCTGCGGAAAACGACAGACCAGCTTCCCCCTCTCTCCACGAGCGGCTCGCGCGTCGCCGTGTCGAAGGACTACGTGTTCGTCGGCGGCCGGGTCGTGCCCGGACGGTACGGGATCGATCCACCGAGTACGTTGCTCCGAAACGACGGCCGCGGAAAGTTCACCGACGTCACCGCGCAAGTCGCGCCCCCCCCCGGCCTCGCGCGCATCGGGATGGTGACCGACGCGCTGTGGATCGACGTCGATGGCGACCGCCGTCTCGATCTGGTCGTGGTTGGCGAATGGATGCCGATCACGATCTTTCACAACACTGGCACGACGCTCGAGCGCGTGGCAACGCGGGGACTCGAGCACAGCGCGGGATGGTGGAACCGGATCATCGCGGGCGATTTCAACGGCGACGGCCGCATCGACTTCGTGATCGGCAATCTGGGACTGAATACGCGTCTGCACGCGACGCCCACCGAGCCGGCGCGCATGTACGTGAAGGACTTCGACGGCAACGGCTTCCCCGAGCAGATTCTCACCTGCTACGAGAACGGGGTGTCCTATCCACTCGTACTGCGTGATGAGCTGACCACGGCCCTGCCCTACCTCAAGCCACGCTATGCGAAGTATTCCGATTATGCCGGGCAGACGGTCGAGCAGATCTTCGGCAGTTCGCTCGGCGACGCGGTCGTGAAGCAGGCTGAAACGTTCGCGACGGCGCTGGCGCTGAGCAATCGCGACGGTTCATTCACGCTGGTCCCGCTGCCGCGCGAGGCACAGATCGCGCCCGTCTACGGCATTCTTGCAGGCGACTTCGACCGCGACGGCAAGCTCGATCTCCTGCTGGCCGGGAATTTCGACGGCGTGCAGCCGGCGATCGGCCAGATGAGTGCAAGCTACGGACTATTGTTACGGGGAAACGGACACGGCGGGTTTACGCCCGTCCCTGCCGCCGCCAGTGGATTCTTCGTGCCAGGCGGGAGCCAGGCGCGTGACATTCAGCGGCTTCGCACCAGGGGCGGCGATCTCTATATCGTCGCGCGCAACAACGACCGGCCGCTGTTTTTCCGCTAGTTTTGCTTCGTGCGGATGATGATCACACCGTTCGAGCCGCGGATACCGTAAGCCGCCGTTGCCGCCGCGTCGCGAAACACCTGCACGGTCTCGATATCGTGCAAGTCAATCGCCGCCAGGTTGCCGCCGGCGTTGGGACCGAGCGGGATGTCGTTGACCACGAAGAGCGGCTCTTCCTCGCCGAGCAGGGTCGTGGTCCCACGAAAGTGCAACACCGTGTGACCATCCGGGGCCCGGGTGAGTGACAGGCCGGGCACGCGCGCCAGCAGCAATTGTTCGAGGCTTTGCCCGGGGGAGCGCCGAATATCATCCGCGGTCAAGACCGTGCCCGGCGGCGCGCTGCTATTCGCGGGCTCGCTCCGATTAGTACGGTGTGAACAGGCGACAAACAGGAATACCGCCGGCAACAGCGCGCGCGTCAGGTTCGTCATAGAGCACCCCTTGAGGGAGTCCGCGACGCTGCAAATATATCCGTTGGGCAGGATGCTCGCATCACCAATAGTCAGGGGAGAGCCATTCATGAAGATCTGCGGTGTCACGCTGTTGGCGGTCATCATCCCGTTCTCTGGGGCGACGAGCCAACTCCGTGTCGCGTCACCCGACGGTCGCAACGTCGTGATGGTCGACACCCATGAAGGCAAGCTGTACTACCTGGTGCAGCGCGACGGGCGTCCGCTGCTGACACCGTCGCTGCTGGGTTTCGAGTTCCGCGGCGCGCCGGCGCTGCGCGATGGGCTGCGCATCGTGGACTCGAGCCGCGACGCCGTGGACGAAACGTGGACACAGCCCTGGGGCGAAGTGTCGCGCATCCGCGATCACCACAACGAGCTCAAGGTATCCGTCACGGAGACGGGACCGCCCGACCGGAAATTCACCGTGGCCGTCCGTGCCTTCAACGACGGCGTGGCCTTCCGCTACGAGTTCCCGGCGCAGGCAAACCTCGGCGACTTCGCGATCACGGATGAGCTGACGGAATTCGC
>Ga0137394_10002867_pt1 | contig 12874 bp, 5 predicted proteins | sample czobulk116metaG_FD_108278 | JGI IMG/M metagenome (GOLD analysis project Ga0137394, IMG submission 108278) | Vadose zone soil microbial communities from Angelo Coast Range Reserve, California, USA - czobulk1.16 metaG | ecosystem: Environmental > Terrestrial > Soil > Vadose zone | place: USA...
GGCTGGTTCGTGCCGATCAAGAGCGACGGCTCGCCGCCGAAGCCCGCGCCCGCTTCCAAGAAGCGGCTCGGATCGAAGCGGCCTGGCGCGGGTGGCGCGTCCGGGCCGGAAGGCGCGGGTGGCGCGTCCGTACCGGAAGGCGCGGGCGGCGAGAAGTTCTCCGATCGCACGCTCCACCGCGTTCTTCCGAATGGGGTGATCCTCGACGTGATCGCCAACCACGCGGTGCCAACCGTCGCCGTGAGCGGCCTCGTGCTCGCAGGTCGCCAGGAAGCCCCGGCCGGGAAGCCGGCCATTCCGTCGCTCGCGGCGATGATGCTGACACGCGGAACCACGACGCGCGACAAGCGCGCCATCGCCGCGCTCCTCGACGACGTTGGAGCAAGCGTCTCGATCAGCGCCGATCTGAGCGAGGCGACGATCGTGGGCTCCGCCCTCGCGCGCGATGTCCGGCTCCTCCTCTCCGTGATCGCCGACGAGCTCCAGCATCCGGCCTTAGCACAGGACGAATTGACCAAGGCCAAGAGCGAGCTCAAGGCCGATTTCCTCCGCAGCTACGAGAGCACCGGGATCCGCGCTCGAGACCGGCTCTCCCGCCTCGTCTTCCCGATAGGCCACCCGTTCCGAGCCGCCGACCGCGAGGAGATGCTGGCAAGCCTCGACGCAGCGACCGTGGCGGACATCCGGTCATTCCACCGCGCCCGCTACGTCGGCTCGGGCCTCATCCTCTCGATCGTGGGCGACGTGGATACGGCCGCGGTGGCCGCGCTCGCGGACTCGCTCTTCGCGTCGATCCCGAGAGGCGACCGGCCCGATTACAACCGCGCCCGCACGGCGCCGAACGCGCCGGAGCGCGCGGTGGAGACGATGCGCGGAAAGGCCAACATGAACTTCACGTTCGGCCAGGCGAGCGGGTTGAGACGCACCGATCCCGAGTGGGAGGCCGCGATCGTCGGCAACGCCGCGCTCGGCCAGGGCTCGCTCACGTCGCGGATCGGAAAGCGCGTGCGCGACCGCGAAGGGTTGAGCTACACCCTAGCGTCGCGCTTCAGCTGGTCCGATTACCTGGACGGACTCTGGATGGTCAACGTCGCCGTGGCCCCAAAGAATTTAGCGAAGGCGATTCGGTCGACTCGCGAGGAGATCGAGCGGTACTGCAAGGAAGGGATCACCGACGCGGAGGTGGAGACCCAGAAGGGCTATTTCGCCGGGAGCTTCCGCGTGCAGCTGGGGAACAACGCCGGCGTGGCCTCCGCGCTCTCGTTCGCCGATAAGTATGGATTCGGACCGCGCTACCTGGACGAATTCCCCGACCGAGTCCGCGCGGTCACCCGCGAGCAGGTGGACGCGGTCATCCGGTCGCGCCTCCACCCCGAGAAGCTCCACCTGGTCGTCGCCGGCGACCTCGATTCGATTCCGGAGTAACGTCCCGGCCCCCTACTTGATGAGGGTCATGTCCCTCGTCAGGACCTTCGCCCCGACGCGGAGCCGGTAGTAGTAGCGCCCGCTCGCCGCCTGCCGGCCTTGATCATCGCGGCCGTCCCACCGCACGGTATGCGGTCCCGCAGGCACGGTGGCGTCGACGAGCGTTCGGACGAGCCGCCCGGCCACGTCGAACACGTGGAGCCTCACCGCGCCCGACCGGGCCACCTCGTACGCGATCACGGTCGATGGATTGAATGGGTTCGGCGCATTCTGCGAAAGCCGCGCGGTAGGTGCGGTCGGGGATGCTTCGACCGCCGTCACCGACGGGATCGAGTTCGGATTGGCGGGATCGGACCCGAGCGCGATCTCATAGCGGTCGCGGTACCCGTCCCGGTCACGATCGATCCCCATCCGCACTCCCGCGCCGGGCGGCACGCCGAGATAGGTGATCGCCTCCTCTGGGGCGTCGGGGAGGCCGCGAAGGAAATCGGCGTCGAGGACGCCCTCGGGATTGTAGTCGCTCTCGAACTTGCGGGCGCCCGTGTACCGGTAGCCGCGATCCTGGCCGTCGATGTACGCGTGCGCCACAAGGTCGCAGTTGCCGATGTCCGCTTCCTGGTAGAGCGAGTCGAGCAAAGACGCCGCCGGGGCCAGATTCTTGGTCAGCGCGTTGATCGTCAGCTGCCGGCCCACCGATGGCGCCATCCCGGTGTCGAACGAGAGGATGAACGACGCAAGGTCCCGCCGCTGCTGCTCGTTCTGGAAATTGAACACCGGCAGGTGGAGGAACGTGATGAGGTTGTCGATCGAGCCGTCGTGGATGAAGCCGAAGCCCCGTTTCTGGGGGCCGGGCGCGTTCGTGAACCCGGTCTTCGTGTAGGCATTCCGGAGCTGCGGCACCTTGATCCCCTGGCTCTCTTGGAGAAGGGCCCCGGGGATGATCACCCCGTTCGTGCCGGTCGGGAATGCGTGACACGCGGCGCAGGTGCCCACGTCGTGGTTGTTCGTGTCGAACTCGATCTTCCCGCGCGTCGGGCTCGGAGCCGGCGCCGCGGGGTCCGGCCACGTCCGGTCCAGGTTCTGACTGGGATTCGGCGGATAGACCACCGTCATGATGAAGTCGTTGTACCTCTGCATGTCGGTGGTCGAGAGCGAAGCCTCGTTCCCCATCAGCTTGACGAAGGCCGGGTTGAAAGAAAGGAAGTTCTCGCGATCGGCCCGCCAGTGCAGGTTTCCGGTTCCGCTCAACCCGCGAAGCGACTGCGTCGTCATCGGACCCTTCATCGGATCGAACGGCGGCAGGAACGGCGGCTGGCCCGGCGGCACCGGGATGGGGTCGCCCTGCGGGTCGCCGAGATCCCAGGCGATGTTGTCGAAGTTGCCCGAGATGTGGCACGAGGCGCAGGCGAGGTCGCCGTGATCGGAGAGCGTCCCGTCATACAGGAACCGCCGGCCTTCGAACACCTCCCTGGGACTCGGATCGAAGCCTAGGAACGTCTCCCCTACGATGCTCTCCGTGACCAGGTCCACGATCGAGACCGAGTTGGCGAACCGGTTGAGCACGAAGAGCTGTCCGCTTCCCTCGTCCAGCGCCAATCCGGTCGGGCCGCCGCGCTTCGGCAGCGGAGCGAGCGAGGACGGAATCCGGTTCAGCACGATTCCGAGAGAGGGATCGAACACGCCCACCTTGTCCGACCCGAGCGCGGCCACGTAGACGCGCGTCTCCGCCGCGTTCACGGCGATGTCGATCGGCTGGGAAAGGCTCAGGTCCTTCTCGTACGAAGGACCTGGGATCGTGTCGTAAACGATGTGGCTGTTCAGATGCCAGACGTCGGAGGGGAGCGTGCCCCCTGGCCCGATCCGCGAAATCCTATTCCGTACGAACCGTCCCCTGAGATTCGGCTCGAAGCGCGTGCGGTTGAGGGCCTCCGTGTTCGTGACGTATAGGTTTCCGCTCCCCGGCGCGACGGCGAGATTGAAGAGATTGGTGCCCACGTCGGAGACCGCGCGGAGCGGCGCTCCCGAGCTCGCGTCGAGGACCTGGACGTCGCGGTCGGGCAGGTTGTAGGGGATGACCGAGTTCCACGTCTTCTGGGAGGCGGGGCGCTCGTCCACCCAATCGCCTCCGATCTGCTGCACGATGAGGCCGACGTTGGGCGCGGCGGAGGTCAGCTTGCGGGGCGGGCTCGGCGCCGGCGGACCTCCGCCGGCCTGCACCTGATTCGCGCCGACGATGCTCGTCCGGTTCCCCGCGTCCAGCACCCCCACGTAGACTTCGTTGCCCCGGGCGGCCAGCGCGCGCGGGTGCGTGCCCTGGATCGGCTGATTCACGGCGAGCGTCGGCGCGAGCGGGTCGGTGAGATCGTAGAGCTTCACCGCGTCCTCGCCGCTGACGCAGACGAAGGCCCGCTTCGGGCTCCCCGCGAAGACCACGTCGGTCGGCTCGTCCCCGACCCGCAGCGTGCTCTGCACGCTGAAGGTCCGAAGATTCACGATGCTCACCGCGTCGGATACGTTGTCGACCACCCAGGCGATGCTGTCATTGAACGCCGAAACCGAGACCGGCTCGAGTCCGACCGGGATCTCGCCGAGCCGGTTCAGGGCGTGGGCCCCGATCATGAACACCTCGAGGCGCGCGTCGGGCGTGTTCACCGCGAGGAGACGGGTCCGATCGGGCGTGACGGCCAGCGGATGAACTTGGAGCGCCTCGAAGTTCGCGTAGTCGGTGGTCGCGGTCGTCGAGGAGCGGAGCGGCGTGGGTCTGAGGGGGAGCGTTGCGATCGCCGCGAGCCCGGCGATGGCGATCAGGGCGAGAACCGGCCGCATCACGGAGGTGCGGGGGACCGGGAGCGGAAGAGCCGGCATCGGGCCTCCTGGACAGTGTCCCCGAACTCGGTTGAGACGAAGTCTACAACATATTATACCACAGTGTTTTGCTCGGCGCAAGCTCCGGCCAAACGGTCGAGCCCGGTCGGGTCGGCGTCCCGCCCTTGGAACACCTCCACCGCTTCATGGAGGAGCGCTTCCATCCCCGCGCGATAGACGAGCCGGTCGAACCCGAGAGCGTGGCGCCGGACCTCGGCCGGATTGAATCGCCGCGACTCGAATTCCTCGATCGCCCGCTCCAGGGCCCCATCCGTCGCCTCGTCGAAGAGGATTCCGGTGCCGGCCGCCACGACCTCGGCGGCGCCTCCCTTCCGGAGGGCGATCACGGGGCGGCCGCACGCCATCGCCTCGAGCGGCGCGATGCCAAAGTCTTCCTCGTGGGCTTGGATCAGCGCCCTTGAGCCCCGATACGCGTCGCGGAGCGCCTCCATCGAGAGCCACTCGTCGAAGCGGACGGTCGGTCCAGCAATGGAGCGGAGCCGCGTACCCTCGGGACCTGTGCCGACGATCCGCAACGGGAACCCGCGCCGGTTCGCGACCCGGATCGCCCGCTCGACACCCTTGTAGGGAACGAGCGCCGACACGACGAGGTACGGTGCGCCGGTCCCCGCGGCGCTCCCCGCGTCCGCCGCGTCCGCCGCGCCCGCCGTGGGCCCGGGCGTGAAGAACGCCGTGTCGACCGGCGGGTAGATCACGCGGGCGGGACGGCGGTAGTGCTTCGCGATCCGACCTCGCACGTGGCGCGAATCGGCGACGAAGAGGTCGACCCGGTCGGCGCTCACGCGATCCCAGATCCGGAAGTAGTGCGCGATCCACGGAGCCACCATCCGTCCGACCGCGCTTCCCCGCCCCGGGCCGAAATAGTCCGGGTAGAGGTCCCAGAAGTAGCGGACCGGAGTAAAGCAGTAGCAGACGTGGAGCGCGTCCGCGCGCGTGAGCGCTCCCTTCGCCGCGCAGTGGCTGGTCGAGATCACGAGGTCGTAGCCGCTCAAATCGAACGACTCTATCGCGAGCGGGTAAAGCGGCACGTACCAGCGATAATGGCGCCGGCCTCCGGGGAGGCGGGCGATCCACGACTCGCGCACGGTCCGCGCCTCGATCGTCCTGGAGACGCTGCCTCGGCGGTGCACCAGCGTGTAGAGGTCGGCGTGCGGGAAGAGCTCGCAGAGAACCTCAAGACACTTCTCTCCGCCGCGCATCCCGGTCAGCCAGTCGTGGACGAGCGCGACGCGCAAGGTCTGGAGCGTGAGCGCCATCCGACGTGCCTAGCCGGCCGGCGCCGGCGAAGCCGCCTCCAGCCGATCGGCCGCGTCCATCAGCCTTCGGACGGTGCGCTCGCGCCCCAAGAGGAGCATGACGTCGAAGATGCCGGGCGTGACCTTCTTGCCGGTCAGCGCGATCCGGGCCGGCATGATCACCTCGCCCGCCTTCACACCCTCTTCCTGAGCCACGCCGCGGGTGGCGTGCTCCAGCGGATCGTGCTCGAACGGAGAGACGCGCTCGAGTGCTAAGGCAAGCTTTCGCAGGCGAGCGGCGACGCCGGGCTTCGCCTGGAGATCTTGCCAGGGTCCCGGTTCCGGCTCGACGCGGTCGACGAAGAGATACGCGGAGTAGTCCATGAAGTGCTGCGGGCGCTTGATCCGGTCCCCCGCCGCCTCGACCGCGCGCATGAGGAACGTTCGGTCCGCGAGGGCCGCCTCGGGGAGCGCCTGGCTGGCGCGGAGGTGCTCGATCACGAGGTCCGTCCGACGACCCAGCGGGAGCGCGCGGAAATACTCGCCGTTCATCCACTCCAGCTTCTCGTAGTTGAAGATCGCCGGATTCTTGGAGACGCGCTCCAGGGAGAAGTACTGGATCAGCTCCTCCATCGTGAAGATCTCGCGCTCTCCGTCGTAGGCCCAGCCGAGCAGCGCGAGGAAGTTGACCATCGCCTCGGGGAGGAACCCGACGTCCCGGAACGCGGTCACCGATGTCGCGCCGTGTCGCTTCGAGAGGCGCGTCCCGTCGGGGCCGAGGATCATCGGAATGTGGGCGAAGTGCGGCGGTTCCAAGCCGAGGGCGCGGTAGATCTGAATCTGCCGGGGCGTGTTCGAGATGTGGTCGTCGCCGCGCAGAACGTGTGTGATCTCCATGGCGTGGTCGTCGACCACCGCCGCGAAATTGTAGGTCGGATGGCGGTCGGTTCTGAGGATGACCAGGTCGTCGAGCACCGCGTTCTGAAAGGTGACGTCGCCCCGCACGACGTCCTTCCACGAGGTCTCACCCTCCGGAATCCGGAAGCGGATCGCGTGCGGCTCCCCCTTCGCGGCGCGGGCCGCGCTCTCGGCGGGCGGCAGCTTGAGGCAAGCGCGGTCGTACTTCGGGGGCTCGCCGCGGCGCATCGCCTCGTCGCGGCGGCGCTTCAAGTCTTCCGGATCGCAGAAACAGCGGTAGGCGTTCCCCTCCCGGAGCAGCCGCTCGGCGGCCTCGGCGTAGCGCGGGAGGCGCTCGCTCTGAAGATAGGGGCCGAACGATCCGCCGACTTCCGGCCCTTCGTCCCAGCTCATCCCCAGCCAACGCAGGGCCTCGTAGATCGCGGCGACCGATTCATCCGTCGATCGCTCGCGATCGGTGTCCTCGATGCGGAGCACGAACACGCCGCCGTGACGCCGGGCGAAGAGGTAGTTGAAGAGGGCCGTGCGCGCCCCTCCGACGTGAAGATAGCCGGATGGGCTCGGCGCGAAGCGCACCCGCACGGGCGCCGCCATGAGTTCTCCTCGGTGGAAGTGGGACTGTGCCGGCGGGCGCCCGCCCTCCGGCTACCGCAGCAGGGTCATTTTCCGTGTGAACGCGGTCCGGCCGATGTCGGCTCGGTACACGTAAATCCCCGACGCGGCCGGGAGGCCGTGGTCGTCGCGGCCGTCCCAGCGGGCCTCATGATAGCCGGGTTCGACGCGGCGCGAAACCAGAGTCCGCACTAGGCGCCCGGCGACCGTGAAAACGCGGAGCCGCACCTCTTCCGGTCCGGTCGCCGCGACCGAATAACCGATCACGGTTATGGGATTGAATGGGTTGGGGCGGTTCTGCGCGAGCGACGGGCGCGCAGGGGGCGCGGAAGGCGCGGGCACCGGGAGGGTGTCCACCGCGGTGAGAACCGGAAACGTCGCGAGGCCGGTGTGCCAGTTGTCGTGATGGAACATCGGCCACGCCGCCCCGTTCGGGTCGAAGGTGCCCGGATAGCGCCACGCGTAGAGGTTTCGGTCCCAGCCCGCGACGATGATGTCGCACGCGCCGTCCCCGTCCAGATCCCACACCGCGGGCGTTCCGCGCACCTCCGCCGCCGTTTCGATCGGAAATCCGCTCACCGGCGTCCCGTCGAAGCGGAAGGCATAGAGACGGCGGTCCTCCGCGCCGATCAGCACCTCAAGGGCACCGTCGCCGTCGATATCGGCCACGGCCGGCGAGGCTTCCGTGGCGGCATTCGCGCCCAGCTGGACCGAGCCCCAGCCGGGGAGCGTGTTCCCCGTCGGACCGAACGCGGTCAATTTCCCGTCCGCCCCGCAGATGATCACGCAGAGCGAGGGATCACCGAGGTGCTTGCGGAGCGGTGCCAGGGCTGGCGACGGAACGCGGCCGTTCCCGGGCGTGAGTTCCAGCGGTTGGGGCCAGCCGGGGGCGCGCGCTCCGGACGACGTCAGCACATAGACGCTGTCGTTCGAGCAGGCCATGGCGACCTCGAGGCCGCCGCCGGGGATGATGTCTCCGATCGCCGGGGAGGAGCTCATGAGCCCCGACGCGACAAAGGGCCATCCCGAGAGCGGAACCCCGTAGCGGAGCGCATAGACATACCCCGCCGAGGTGCCGAATACGACCTCGCGCACGCCGTCCTTGTCGATGTCCGCGATCGCTGGCGAGGAGATCACCGTCCCGACCGGGACGTAGTAGACGCCCTGGGTCGACGGATCATTGTCGCCGTTCAGAACCTCGGAGCCGTCCGAGTTCCAGGCGTAGAGGCGAGGCGAGTTGGAGCCGACGCAGATTTCCATGCCTCCGTCCCCGTCGATCTCCCCGACCGCTGGGACGGACCAAAACGGCGCCGCTCCCTTCCGCGGCCACCCCGGCATCATGGTTCCGTTGCTCCTCCACACCCCGACCGTGGAATCGTTCCACGATGCCGCGATGATCTCCGGGATGCCGTCGAAATCGAGGTCGGCGGCGGCCGGAGAGGATGGAATGTAGTGGAGCGCGGTGCTGAAGACGCCGCTGGTGATCGGGTTCTGATCTCCGTCGAACCAGTCGGTGCCATCGGGTCGCAGGACGTAGAGGTACTCCGCGCCGACGATGACCTCGGGCCGATGGTCCCCGTTCAGGTCGGCGAGGCAGACCGACGAGGAGGTCGACTGTCCCATCGGGACGGGCCATCCCGTGAGCGACGGCGGGGTCGTGCTCGCGAGCAGGATGGGAGAGCGCGGCCCCTCGTTCCCGCTCGAGTCGACGGCGCTCACCTGGTAGCGATACGAAGTCAGGTTCGACAGCCCCCCGTCCTCGTAGCTGGGAATCCGGCGCGTGGGAAGCGCCGTCACCGCCTGCGGCGTGCTCGTGTCGTTCGGACCGCGATAGACCCGATATCCCATGAGATCCGGCGCCACGACCGGGCTCCATCCGATCGTGATGCGGTTGACGCTCGAGGCCTCGACGTGCGGAGCACCGGGCTGGACCGGCGCCGAGTGCTCGATCGGGAAGGTCCACGAATGGCCGTACGAATCCTGAAGCCTGAGGTCGAAGAAGCGGCCGGCGGGGACGGCCGCGACCTGGAATTTGAGCGCGGGCGTTGTGGCCGTCGTGCCAGCGGCCACGTCGCCCAAGGCCGCGTTCGTGTCGATGATGGTGACGCCGGAGGCGGGGTTCAAGACCTGGACCGTCACGCCGCGTGCGCGCGCGCCGCCGTCATTTCCCACCGTATAAGCGAGCGAGGCTGTTTCCCCCGGGTCGAGCACGCCGTTCCCATTCCCGGTTCCGGTGTCGCTGAACAGATTCCCCGCGACGAGGGGCGCGGGCGCCCCCACGGCGAGGGCGATCTGGGTGGTGTCCGAGCGGACGCCGTCTCCGACGATGACGCGGAGCCGCTCCGCGCGCGCGCTCAGTGGCGTCGCGAGCGCGTGCGCCCGTAGGTTTGCTGGCACTGCGGTCTGGGCCCCGGACCCTAGAGCGGGAGCGGCGCCTCCCCCCACGTCGACCGCGACTCCCGATGTGAGCGACTGCAGCGTGATCGTCAGAGGACCCGCTCCGGCGCTTCCGCCGGCGTTACGGATCGAGCCGCCGATCCCAAACTGCTCTCCCGCGCCGACGGTTCCGTCCCCGTCTCCGCCCAGGTCGTCACGCGCGGCCGCGCCCAGGAACACGTAGAGCGCCGGGGACGAAGCCGACACGGTGAGCGAATCGAGGGAAGGGATACACCCCTTCGACGTCACCGCGAGCGAAAACGACCCGACCGACGCTGGGTGAAACGGCACGGTCGCCTGCCCGGAAGCATTCGTGTAGACCGCCCGGTACTCCTCCCCCGCTTTCCACGCCACCACGAGCGCCGATTCGACCGGGGCGCCGCTCTTCCGCACCGTGACCGCGAACCCTCCCGCGCCGATCGGAACGGAGCCCGGCCGGGTCACCGTGAGAGGCACGGGGACGCACCTCCAGATCTCGAGCGAAGGCACCCCGAGGAGGATGGTCTCGAAGTAACCCCAGCGAGCAAGCGTCTCGGATCGCGCCGCCGGCAACATCACCGAGCGGGCTCCTTCGATCGCGTCCCCGAGAAGGAGGGGGGACGATCCGAAGAGGCGATCAAAGATGCCGTTCGCGATCTCGGCGCTGTTGCCTGGCCAAGCCTCCCTCGTCGCCCCCACGTAGGCGAGGGTTCCCCCGTTCGCGGCCCGGACCATTCGCTCCGCCACGCAGTCGAAATCCACCGCCGCGGACGCGCAGTTGTTGGCGATCCACAGCGCGGTCGAATCCCCGGTCTGGATCGACGCGAGCTCCGGCGCGGTGATGATCGCGTCGCCGAAGGAGAGCTGGGATCGGGAGCCATGCCCGTAGTGCGCCACGATGTGGTTGCCCTGCGCGATCGCGCTCATCGCGTTTGCCTTCGTGAAGGCCTGGGAGCCGGGGTAGGCGGTGTAATTCTCGTAGATGCGCTGCGAGGCGACGCACCCGGGGGTCCGGGCGACCAGCATTTCCGCCTGCTCCGCGCCGTCGCTCGAAATCGACTGCCCCGGTACCCAGTTCTGGGGAAAGAGAACCTCCGCCAGCATCAGATTCTGGCCGACCGAGGCGGTCGAGACCCCGGTGACGTAGCGCAGGGCCCGGTTCACCATCGTGGTGGCCTCGGCGCGCGTGTTCGCCGACAGCCGCCCCACCGCGATGTCGGAGACCATGTCGAGGCTGTCCGCCACCTCTCCGTAAATGCCGTTCCCGTTCCCGTCCCACGTTCCGTCGAGATCGGCATAGTAGGCGTCGCTCGGAATATCCTCCGGAGCCGGCGAGAGCACCCGGACCAGCCTCAGCGGAATCGCCTCGTGATCCCCAGCCAGAATCGCCCAGCGGATCCCCCAGAGCTGGTACGCGGATCGGAGGAAGCTGCGGACGGCTTGGGCGAGATCATTCGATCTGGGATCGAGCGCGCGGATCGTGGAGAGGCCGCGGACCACGGTGGTCCGGCCGGTTCGAGTCTGGTAGTCGGCCAGGCGTTGGTAGATATCGGCCAGGGAGTCGGGAGCGACGATGACACAATCGACGGGCGAGCCCGAGGTCGACGGCAGGAGCGAGGGGGCAAACGGGGCCGCATGATTCGACTCGGGAGCGTGGCGCGGCGTCCGCGCCGGGAGCGCCAAAGCGGCCGCAGCAAGACCGATCACGGCCGCGAAGGACGCGATCGCGACCGGCGCTGTCCGGACGGCCCGGCGACGCCTCGAACCTGGTTTAATGTTTAGGATTGAAGTCTCTACGTCTAATTGGGTTACGGCTGCGGCGCCATGACACGAAGAGATCCATCGAACTACATAGAATGATAGCGCTTAGCGGCTAGGATTTCAATGACGGACGGAGGCGAGCCGCGGGTGCATCCGGTCGAACACCTCCCAGCGGATGGCGTAGAGGGAGTAGACGAAGGGGCCCGGCCGCGTGATCCCCAGGTCGGGGATCGAGCGCGACGTCAGGAAGACGTAGGGGTTGGCCGGATCCTCGGTCCGAGCGAGCCGGTTGGCTTCGCGGGCGCGATCGATCAGGTAGAGCGGCCGGCCGACCCGTTCGAAGAGAAGCCGATCGACGATCGCGTCGTAGCCCTCACGCACCGCGATCGGGGCCATGGCCGGTGTGACCAGGCCGAACAGATCGAGCACCGGCCGGTCGGAGTAGTAGCCGAACGCGCCGATGTCGGGGGTCGCGATCAGGGTCCCGGGCGGCGTGTTGTCGCGCGCCCAGAGCCCGAACGTCGCGAGCGATGATCGAAGCCCCGCCGTGTGGCGCCGGGCGTGCGGCGCGCTGTATCGCAGAGTGAGATACGCGTTGGGCGCCGCATAGAGCGCGACGAGGGCGAGCACGGCAGCCGCTTGGCCCCGTGCCCCCAATCGACCGGAGGCCCAACGGAGCGAGGCCACTCCCAGGAGGAGGAGCGAAGGGACCGCAGGGAGGAGATACCGCGAGATCACCTGGACGCCTCCGGCCGCAAGCCCCGCGACCAGAAGGAGCGGCCACGCGCCGACCACGAGCCAGAACGCGCGCCGGCCCCGGGGAAGCGCGCGCAGGAGCCCAGGGCCCGCGAGCGCTATGGCCACGACCGCAAGGGCTATCGGGACGGCGTCGGTCGAGATCAAGATCCGGAGCGAGGTACGGATCGCCGAGACCATGAGGCCGGGTACGAACGGCGCGCCCGCCTTTGCCGCGCTCGTGTTGGGGAGGAGCTGGTGGAACCAATGCCAGGCGGCGGCGAGCCAAGGTCCGGCGCCGGCCGCGGCGCCGGCGAGCGCCGCGAGCGCCTGCTTGCCGCGACGCCCCTCGGCCGCGAACGCGACGGCCCCAACTCCGAGCGCGGCGAGGAGCCAGCACTCCGGCCGGGCCAGGGTCGCGAGGCCCAGAAATAGCCCGGCGAGAAACCCTCCCCTTCCCTCCATCGTGGTCCGGGCAACCGCCCCGAGCGCGAGCACGGCGAGAAGGACGGCAAGCGGCGTCTCCATGCCGGAGATCGCCCACCGCGCCGACCAGGCGTGGGCCGCCAAGAGGGCGGGCAGGGCGAGCGCGCTTGCCGGACGCCACCCGAGCCTCCGCCCCAGGCGCGCGAGCATGAGGAGCGAGAAGGTCAGGAAGACGGCCCCGAACGCCTTCGCGACCCACGCCAGCTCCGGCATCCGAAACACGTCCGCCGGGGTCGCAGCCGCACTGGGCACAAATCGGCCGGCGCCCGCAAGCAGGAGGACCAAGAGCGGCCTGGCCGACCCATGGGTCGGTCCCCGGGGATGAAAGTCGAGGCCCGGCCTTCCATTCGGGTTTTTGGCGAATTAAGGGTGGTTAAAGGAGTTTTCCGTGGGTAAGCAGA
>Ga0137394_10002868_pt1 | contig 12874 bp, 10 predicted proteins | sample czobulk116metaG_FD_108278 | JGI IMG/M metagenome (GOLD analysis project Ga0137394, IMG submission 108278) | Vadose zone soil microbial communities from Angelo Coast Range Reserve, California, USA - czobulk1.16 metaG | ecosystem: Environmental > Terrestrial > Soil > Vadose zone | place: USA...
CAAGGGCCGGCTGGGATGCATGCAGATCGGATTCTGCTTCCAGGGCTGCAAGTCCGGCGCGAAATGGTCGACGCTCTACGCCGACATCCCGGAAGCCGAGGCCACCGGGCGGCTCGACCTGCGCCCGGAGTCCTTCGTGACTCGCATCGAGCACGATGACCAGGGCAAGGCTTCCGGAGTCGTCTACTTCGACAAGGATGGCAAGGAGCAGCGGCAGAAGGCGCGCGTCGTGTGTGTCGCTTGCAACTCCATCGAGACGGCGCGCCTGCTCCTCAACTCCCAGTCGCCCCAGCACCCGAACGGGCTCGCCAACTCGTCCGGTCAGGTGGGCCGGAACTACCAGCGGCACATGACGGGTTCGGTCTACGGCATCTTCGAAAAGCCGGTCCACATGTGGCGCGGCACGACCATGGCGGGCATCGTGACCGACGAGTCGGCCAACAATCCGAAGCGCGGATTCGCCGGCGGCTACGAGATGGAAACGCTGTCCCTCGGCCTCCCTTTCATGGCTGCCTTCTTGAATCCTGGAGGGTGGGGCCGCGAGTTCGCGTCGGCGATGGACGGCTACCCGAACATGGCCGGCATGTGGCTGGTCGGCGAGGACATGCCGCAAGAGACCAACCGGGTCACGCTGCACCCGACCGAGAAGGATCGGTTCGGAATGCCCATCCCCAACGTGCACTTCGACGACCACCCCAATGACGTCGCGATGCGCACCCACGCCTATCGTCAGGGGAAGACGATCTACGAGGCAGCGGGGGCGAAGCGCACGATCCTGACCCCGCCTTATCCGTCGACGCACAACCTGGGGACGGCCCGCATGGCGGCCAACGCGCGCGACGGAGTCTGCAGCAAGTGGGGTCAGACCTTCGACCTCCCCAACCTCTTCATCTCGGACGGCGCGGTGTTCACCACGGGCGGGTCCGAGAACCCCACGCTGACCATCGTCACCCTCGCGATTCGCCAGGCGGACTACATCGCGGACCAGCTGTCCAAGCAGACGCTGTAGACGGGGCCAGCGCAGCTTGGCAACCGACGGGCGTTGCGCGATCGGTCGACGCGCGCTTCTGGCGCGCGCCGCCCTGCTGGCCGGTGCGGTGTGTCTGCCGCGGCGCACGGAAGGGCAGGACCGGAAGACGAGGCTCATCCTGCTCGGCACGGGTGGGGGCCCGCGGCCGCGGAAGATCAGCTCGGCGTCCGCTCAAGTCATCGTCTCCAACGACCGCGCGTATGTGATCGATTGCGGAAATGGCGTCGCTCGCCAGCTGGTGTTCGCCGGAGTGCCGCTGGCGAGCCTGCGACACGTGTTCATCACGCACCATCACTCGGATCACAATGCCGACTACGGCAATCTCATCTGGCTGGCATGGACGGCCGGGCTGCGCACGCGGGTGGACACATGGGGGCCGCCGCCGCTCGAGAAGATGACCCGGCTATTCTTCGAGATGAATGCCAGCGACATCAAGACGCGCATCGCCGACGAGGGCCGGATCCCGCTCGTCCCTCTCGTCCACGTGCACGAGCTGGTCAACGCAGGTCCAGTCATGCAGGACGAGGACCTGAAAGTGACCGCTGCGCTCGTGCACCACCCGCCGGTGGTCCCTTCGTTCGGGTATCGCTTCGACGCGGCGGATCGCTCCATCGTATTCTCCGGCGATACCGCGCCATCGGATGCTCTCATCCGCCTCGCGGCAGGAGCTGACATCCTCGTCCACGACGCTCTTTACGAACCGGGCGTGGATCGCCTGGTCGCGCGCGTCCCGAACTCGCCGGGGCTCAAGCGGAGCATCCTATCGCACCACACCAAAGCGGAGGATGCCGGGCGCGTAGCCCAGGCAGCTGGCGTCAAGCTGTTGGTGCTGTCACACCTGGTGCCTGCGGACGACCCGGCGATCTCCGATCAGATGTGGATCGACGCCGCCAGCGTGCACTTCAAAGGCCCGATCGTCGTCGGCAAGGATTTGCTCGAGCTCTGAGATGGCTCGCCGCGCGAGCTGGTTAGCCAGCTTTCCTGCTGGCGATCTCGCGCTTGAAGGCAGCCGCGACCTCGTCTTGCGTAGGTAGCTCGTTCGGACTTGCCGCGAAGAGAGCCGATAGCGCCGCGAGAAAGGTCTCGCCAAAGGCGGTGGTCATTGCGGCGGCTGTGCCGGCCGAGATGGCCCCGCCCGCGACCCAGCCGAGTCCAGGTAGGAGCTTCGAAATGCCGCCGACGATGGCGCGTCCAGCGAACGTTGCACCCAGCGCGGTCAAGGCCGACCCAAGCAGGGTGGAGAGGAACCCCGTAGAGACTGGCAGGCCGAACACTGCGCTCATGCTGGCCAGCATCCCCACCTGGACGGGGACCAGCAGGACGGCGTCCGAGAATGGAATCGGGGCCGCGCCGATGAGTGCCGCGGTCGCAGCTGCACCCATGACGACGGCGCGAGCGCGGGTCTTCTTGAGATCGAGGCTCACGCGCTGGGCTGCGGCAAAGGCACTCCTCTGCCCCTCGGGAACCACTTCGCTGGTGGCCATGACGAGATCATCCAGGCCCTTCGGCTTGATGACGTTCCCCTCGTCATCCTCCTCGCCGAGCGCTCGAACCCGGACCACGTTGCGAGCAGCCGGTAGAAGGTTCTGGACCTCCGCCCGGAAGCCGTCGTCCCTCCTGACTTTCGTGATGACGGCGATGACCGGGATTCCATGATGTGAGAACATGTCGGCGACCTTGGACTCGCCCTCTTCGACCCGGCGGGACTCTTCCGAGATGCACAGCCACGCCACGTGCGCGTGGTTCATCGGGTCAGCGTCGCGGCCGCGCGCCACGACCAACTCCTCGAGCTGTTGCAGGGTCTCGGCGTACCGGTCCAGTTCCAGGCCGCGCGTGTCGAAGATCGTGAGAGGCACGCCTTCCTTGGTGTACTCGCGGATCTCCGTCGTCACGGGGCGGCCCTGCCCGGTGGTCGCCAGGCGGCCCTGGAACACCTCGTTGATGAGCGTGCTCTTGCCGACGCCGCTGCGGCCCGCGATGACGACGTTCACTCGCCCCACCTTCTTCACTGCTTCCTCCAACGCCTGCTGGAGCAACTCGCCGATAGCGACGAGGTCGGTGTCCAAGGTTGCCTGGATCATGCGCCCTTCATTAAGAAGCGCCTTGAGCGAAGGCAATCATTGAGCCGAACGCTCGCCGAACGGTCGCGAACACTCTTGGGCTCGCCTGCCGGGTGCGTTGCTCGAGCATGTGCGCCGATTTCCAGAGCCGCGGCCCATGGTACGGCCGATGCATGCCGAACCGATAGCAAGCATGCGAGCGCCGACTCTGCGTGGAGCTCCGAGAGGTCGTCAGAATGCTGCCGGCATTCGCAATCGAGCACGTGCAGGGCAGCGCCGATCAGGGCGAGATCCGCATCCGCGGCAGCCTGAGACTTGCCGAGGCGGCGCCGCTCTGGACTGAGCTGCGCCGCCTCGAGACTGGCGCAGCGCGCGGTCAGACGCTCAACTTCGACATGTCCGCCGTGCAGCGCATCGACGGCGGCGCAATGGCGCTCCTCGCCTGCCTGCGCGCAGAGTTGCAGAGGCGCGGCGTGAAGTCCGAGTTCCTGGCGGCCGGCGCGCACGTCCAGCGGATCATCCACCTCTACGGCGGCGACCACGCGGTGGCGCGGCTCAAGCGCCGCCGCCCGCTGCGCACTCTCGATCAGCTGGGACGCGCCACCATCTCCATCCTGCACGAGGTGAAGCTGGTGCTCGCCTTCTTCGGGCAGATGGTGGTCTCGGCGCTGGGGGTGTTGCGCTCGCCCCGCTCGGCCAACTGGCGCGAGTTGCCGGCGACGATGGAGCGCTCGGGCGCCGACGCGTTGCCAATCATCATCCTGATCAACTTCCTGGTCGGCCTGGCCATGGCGTTCCAGACGGCGGCGCAGCTCAAGCAGTTGGGCGCCAACATCCTCGTCGCCGATCTGATCGGCATCTCCATCTGCCGCGAGCTCGGGCCCTTGATGACCGCGATCGTCGTCTGCGGCCGCTCCGGCGCGGCGTTCGCGGCCGAGCTTGGCTTCATGCAGGTGAACCAGGAGATCGACGCGCTTCGCACGATGGGATTCGGGCCGATGCAGTATCTGGTCCTGCCGCGCGCCCTCGCGCTGATCTTCGTGGTGCCCTTGCTGGCTCTGTTCGCCGACGTGGCGGGCGTCCTGGGCGGGCTCGTCGTTGGCGTCACGAACCTCGACCTGACGGTGCGCGGCTACCTCAATCAGACGGTGCGCGCCGTCACGCTCTGGGACGTCTCGTCGGGGATCATCAAGAGCGTGATGTTCGCGTTCGCAGTCGCGCTCATCGCCTGTCAGCAAGGTCTCGCCACCAGCGGTGGCGCGGAGGGGGTCGGGCGCCGCACCACCTCCACGGTGGTCACCACCATGTTCACCCTCATTCTCATCGACGCCGTGATGACCGTTCTCTTCCGGATGGTGGGCCTATGAGCGACCCGTTGTTCAAGGTGGTCGATCTCACCATCGGCTGGGACGAGACCGTCGTGCAGAAAGGCGCGACCTTCGAGATCGAGCGAGGCTCCATCTTCGCCATCCTCGGCAGCAGCGGCTGCGGCAAATCGACCCTGCTGCGTCATCTGGTTGGCCTCGAGACGCCGCTCAGCGGAAGCATCACCATCGATGGCCTCGCGCCCGACCAGGGCGTTCCCGGCCGGCCGCTGTTCGGCGTGATGTTTCAATCGGGCGCCCTGCTCGGGTCGCTCACCGTGGGAGAGAACGTGGCGCTGCCGCTGCAAGCGTGGAGCGGGCTTCCGCCCGACGCCATCGGCGGCATCGTCGCTGCCAAGCTGCGCCTGGTCGGCCTGGAGCACGCGGAGGGCCAGATGCCCAGCGAGCTGTCGGGAGGAATGTGCAAGCGCGCGGGGATTGCCCGGGCGATGGCGCTGGAGCCGGATCTGCTCTTTCTGGACGAGCCCTCGGCCGGCCTGGACCCGGTCTCCGCGGTCGAATTGGACGAGCTGATCCTCAACCTCAACGAACAGCTGGGCTTGACCTTCGTGGTGGTCACCCATGATCTCGAGAGCATCTTCAAGATCAGCAAGCGCTGCATCATGCTCGACCGCGAGAGCAAGAGCATCATTGCGCGCGGCGATCCGCGCGTCCTGCGCGACACCAGCACGGATTCGCGCGTTCACTCCTTCTTCAACCGGACTCCACAGGCGGTGAAGTCATGAGCGCGCCCACCAATCGATGGAAGCTCGGCGCCTTCGTGGTGGGATCGGTGCTGGTTGGCCTTGCCGCGGCCGGCGTGCTCACGGCACAGACCATGCGGGTCGTCACCGTCACTTACGCCTCCTATTTCGATGAAGCGGTGACCGGCCTCGAGGTGGGATCGCCCGTCCGCTATCGCGGGGTGAAGATCGGCAACGTCTCGGCAATCGACGTGGCGCCCGACCAGCGTCACGTCGAAATCATCTATTCGCTGGGAGTCAAGGTGTTGAGCCGGCTGGGGCTCGCCGGCACGAGCCACGGCAAGGAGACGAAAATCCTGATGCCGCCCGCCCTGCGCGTGCAGATCGCCTCGACCGGGCTCACCGGCACCAAATTTCTGCAGATCGACTTCTTCGGTACCGGAGGAACGCCACCGCCCGTGCTGCCCTTTCCCGTGCCCGAGAACTACATCCCCGCAACTCCCTCGACGATGAAGAACCTGGAGGACGCGGTGGTTCGGGCGGTCGATATGATCCCCGACCTCACGCGCGATCTCGGCAGCTTGGTCGCCCGGGTGAATGTCATCCTCGACGACGTGAACCGCCGCGGCCTGCCCGGCAAGGTCGCGGCGACGCTCAACAACACCAATCAGCTGGTCGCGGGCCTGCAGAACAAGCTCGATCAGCTTCAAGTCGACGAGCTTTCGCGCGATGCGGCGGCGACGCTCGAGGGCGCCAGCGTGGCGATGGAGAAGATGAATCGAGTGCTCGATCGCCTCGACGAAACCGACGGCCTGTTCGCGAGCGTGCAGCGCACTTCCGATTCATTCAACGACGTGGCCGGGCCGCGGCTCGGGGCCAACCTCGATCAGACCGGGCGCGACCTACGCGAGGCCGCGGTGGCGGTGCGCCAGTTGGTCGAGGCACTGCAGCGCGATCCCGATATGTTGATCAAGGGAAAGGCCAAGGTGCGTCCATGAGGCCGATACCCCTGCTCATTGGCACTGTCGCGCTCTCGGCGTGTGCGCTGCTGGGGAAGAATGAGCCGGTCGTGCCGCGTTACTTCACGCCCGAGTACGACGGCGATGCGCCTGGGACCCCGGTCCGGTCCGATCTGCAGCTTCGGCTCGGCCGGGTCGAGGGTTGGTCACACGTGCGCGAGCGGATGGCGATCCGCAACTCTGCTCGAGAGGTCTTCTACTACGAGGACCGGCGATGGACGGAACGGCCCGAGACCTACCTGCGCCGCGCGCTCTCGCGCACGCTCTTCGAGGAGCGCGGGGTGGTCGCATCGCTCTCCGGCCGCACCGTCACCCTGGATGTCGAGCTGATCGCCTTCGAGGAGATCGAGCAACCGCACATGGCGCGCATGCAGGCGCTGCTGGTGCTGCGCGACGATCGCATGGGCCTGCTCGAGGAGACGATCACGGTGGAGCAGCCGGTCGCGAACAGCGAGCAGGCCGATCAGCCGCGGGCAGTGGTGGATGCGCTTTCGCAGGCGCTGCACGCCGGCGTGACGCGCATTGCCGATCGCGTGGTCGCGAAGCTTTCCGAGCGGGCGGCGCATGCCAGGCAATGAAGGTGGGCTCATGAAGGCGTCAGTGGATAAGATCGTCCGCTTCGAGATCGCGCCCCGCATGATCGGGTGGGTCCTGGCGACGATCGCAGGCGTGTGGCTGCTCCGCCAGCTCTGGCTGGTGGTGTTGCTGGTGGTGTTCGCCCTCGTCATCGCGGGGACCTTCAATCCGCTGGTGGAGTGGATGGAGAAGCATGGGCTCAAGCGCACCCTCGCACTGGTCCTGCTCTTTTTCGGATCCATCATCGTCACATCACTTCTCGTCTTCCTGACCGTCCCACCGCTCGCAGAGCAACTCGCCGAGATCGTGCACGGCGCACCGGGAAATCGCGAGCAACTCATCGCGCTGCTCAAGAAGCACAGTTTCACGGTGCCGCTCGCCCACGCCGTGCAGAACGCCGGGCTGGAGCAAACGTTCGCCCGGCTCGAGAGCCACCTGCTCGGGTACTCATCCCAGGCAGTGAAGGTGCTCGGCTACTTCGTGACCACAGTCGTTCTGTCCTTCTATCTCCTGGCTGATGGCAAGCGCGCGCAGGGCGCGCTCTACGCCCTCGTGCCGCGCGACTACCACATGCGGCTGGCGCGCATCATCCACAACCTGGAAACGATCGTCGGCGGCTACATGCGCGGTCAGCTGATCACCTGCACGGCGATCGCAGTCTTCACCTTTCTGCTCCTGGTCGTCTGCAAGGTCCCCAATGCGTTGTCACTCGCGCTGTTTGCGGCGCTGGTGGACGTCATCCCCTTCGTCGGAGGGTTCCTGGCCGCCGCCTTCGCCATCCTTTCCGCGCTTCCCCGGGGACTGCCGGTGGCGATCGTGGTGCCGGTTGCCATGCTCGTCTACATGGAGTTCGAGAGTCGGATTCTGGTTCCCAAGGTGTACGGGCACGTACTGCGGCTCTCACCGACCGCGGTCCTGCTGGCGCTTCTTGCAGGAGGTACCCTGCTCGGCGTGATGGGAGCGCTGCTGGCCCTGCCGATCGCGGCGGGGTTGCAGATGATCCTGGAAGAGCTCCGCGTGGAGATGCCCGGTGACGACAGCGTCGATCGCTCGGCCCACGCCCGAAACGCGAAGACCGAGGCCACTTACGAGCGAATCAGTGCGGGCTCGACGGCCCCGGAAGCGGGCCAGATCGCGCGGAACCTGGCGCACGACATCCGTGATGCTGACGCCTTGGACGCAGCGAAGGAAGCACGAGGAACAGGATAATGAGCACCCCATCATTCGCCGCTCTCGGCGACAGCAGTCCCGCGGTAGAGGCGATCACCGAGGTCCGACGCAAAGAGGCTTTGCTGAAAACAGGGGCCTTGCAGAACGCGATCTTGAACAGCGCGAATTTCTCGATCATCGCCACCGACGAAAAAGGCGTCATTCAATTGTTCAATATCGGCGCCGAAACCATGTTGGGTTACGCGGCCGTCGAGGTGGTCGACAGGATAACGCCGGCCGACATCCATGACCCGCAGGAAGTGATCGAGCGCGCCCGGGCACTGAGCCTGGAGCTCGCGACGACGATCGCGCCGGGCTTCGAGGCGCTGGCTTTCAAGGCCTCGCGCGGGATCGAGGACAAGTACGAGTTGACTTACATCCGCAAGGATGGAAGTCGCTTTCCAGCGATCGTATCGGTGACCGCGCTCCGCGATGGCGAAGGCCGGATCATTGGATATCTGCTGATCGGCACCGACAACTCTGCGCGCAAGCAGGTCGAGGAAAAGCTGCGCTGGACCGAGGAAGGCTTCCGCTTGATGGTCGAGAGCGTGACCGACTGTGCAATCGTCATGCTGGACTCAGACGGCGATGTTGTGAGCTGGAATACTGGAGCGGAGCGGATCAAGGGCTACCGCGCGGAAGAGATCGTGGGCCAGCACTTCTCCCGCTTCTATCCCGCGCAGGACATCGAGCGAGGTGTGCCGCAGCGCGACCTGGACTCGGCGGCGGCCGAGAAACGATTCGAGGTCGAGGGTTGGCGCGTGCGCAAGGATGGTTCGACCTTCTGGGCGAACGTCGTCTTCACCGCCATTCGAGATCCAGCGGGCAATGCGCGTGGCTTCGCCAAGCTGACCCGCGACCTGACCGAGCGCAGGCAGGTCGAGGAAACACTGACCACGGCCAAGGGCGCGGCGGAGAAGGCCAACCTCGCGAAGTCCAACTTCCTTTCCAGCATGAGCCACGAGCTTCGCTCGCCGCTCAATGCGATCCTTGGGTTCGCCCAGCTGATGGAGTCTGACCCCACGTCGGTGACCCCGGCGCAAAAGGCGAGCATCGCGGAGATTCTTCGCGCAGGATGGTACCTCCTGGAGCTGATCAACGAAATCCTCGATCTTGCGCAGATCGAGTCCGGGAACCTGTCGCTCTCGAAGGAGCCGACGTCGCTGGCCGAAGTCATCCTCGAATGCCAGGCCATGATCGAACCGCAGGCTCAAAAGGCCGGGATCCGGATGACCTTCCCGCAATTCGACGTTCCTCGCTTCGTCCTCGCCGATCGCACCCGGTTGAAGCAGGTCCTCATCAACCTCCTTTCCAACGCGGTCAAATACAACCATTCCGGGGGGACGGTCGCCCTGGATTGCGTCGGCAGCGGCCCGGATCGGATTCGCATCAGCGTGAAGGACACCGGCGCGGGACTGTCTCCGGAAAAACTGGCGCAGCTGTTCCAGCCCTTCAACCGTCTCGGACAAGAGCGCAGCGCCGTGCAGGGCACGGGAATCGGCCTGGTAATGAGCAAACGACTGGTCGAGTTGATGGGGGGCGTCATCGGAGTGGACAGCAGCATCGGGGTCGGCAGCGTGTTCTGGTTCGAGTTGGTTTCGGCCAGCGCGCCCCGGCTCGAATCCGGAACGGCCGCGCCCGCGGCCATGGACCAGGCGCAAGTTCAACGCGGGGCACCGCTGCGCACCTTGCTCTACGTAGAGGACAACCCGGCAAACTTGAAGCTGGTGGAGCAGCTCATCGCGCGCCGCCCCACCATGCGCCTCTTGAGCGCGCTGGACGGAAACAGGGGCATCCAGCTTGCGCGCGCCAGCCAGCCGGAGGTGATCCTGATGGACATCAATCTCCCGGGCATCAGCGGTATCGAAGCCCTGCACATCCTCCGCGAAGACCCGGCGACGGCGCACATCCCCGTGCTCGCCCTGAGCGCGAATGCGATGCCGCGCGACATCGAAAAGGGCCTGGAGGCGGGATTCTTTTCGTATCTCACCAAGCCGATCAAGATCAGGGAGTTCATGGAGAGCCTGGACACCGCGTTTGAGTTTGCGCAAGAGAACGTTCGACGCAGCAACTAGGTCAGGACCAAGCCGTGGTCGATTCAGCCGATATCTTCAAAGCCAAGGTCCTGATCGTCGACGATCAGGAACCCAATGTCCTCCTGCTCGAGCGCATGCTGAGCGGAGCAGGATACGTCTCGTTGGCGTCCACGCGCGATCCGCGCGCCGTGTGCGAGCTCCACCGCAAGAATCGCTACGACCTCATCCTGCTCGATCTGCAGATGCCCGTCATGGACGGATTCGAAGTGATGGAAGGCCTCAAGGAAATCGAACGGGACGGCTACCTGCCCGTCCTGGTGGTCACCGCCCAGCCGGATCACAAGCTGCGCGCGCTCCGGGCCGGAGCGAAAGATTTCGTGAGCAAGCCATTCGATCTCGCCGAGGTATTGACGCGCGTCCACAACATGCTGGAAGTGCGCCTGTACGCCAAAGCGCTCGAGGAGACGGTGCAGGAGCTGGAGGCCAACCGCGAGGTGATCCGCGGCAAGAATGTCGAGCTCAAGAAGCTGTTCGACGAGGTGGTGGCGGAGCGCAAGGTGTCGGAGCGGCTGGCGCTCGGGGTACCGCCGAACTCGATCGCCGAGCGGTTGCAGGCGCGTCCCGACGTGACGGAAGACCGCTTCGCGGACGTGACGGTATTGATCGCTGACGTGGTGGGATTGACCACGCTGTCACCGGCCTTGAGCCCCGATCGACTGGCGCTGATGCTCGAGGAGATCTTCACCCTCTTCGACGGCCTCAGCAATGAGCGCGGTCTCAAGAAGATCAAGACGCTCGGGAATTCGTACATGGCCGCCGCCGGCGTCCCCCTGCCCTCAACCGATCATGCGGAGCGGGCGGCGCACGTTTCGCTCGACATGATCGAAGTGCTGGACCGTTTCAACGAGCGCACCGCCTCCACCCTGCAAGTGCGCATCGGCATCAACACGGGCAAGGTGGTGGCCGGCGTGATCGGCAGGCGCCTGTTCCTCTACGATGTGTGGGGTGACGCCGTGAATGCCGCCAGCCGGATGGAATCGCACGGCGTGGCCGGTCGCGTGCAAGTGTCCGAGAGCACGCGGAGGCTGCTGGGCGAGCCGTTCCTTGTCGAGGAGCGCGGCACTCTCGAGGTTGAAGGGGCGGGCGAGCTGAAGACCTGGTTCCTGGCGGGACGGAACAGCGCGAACTAGGCGCGGCCACCGGAGATGGTTGTTCCATCCGCGGTGCCCCAGTCTAGCCGAACTCGCGCCGGCATGCGCACAATGGCAGTTGGGAGCACCACATGGATCTCGAGCTCAGGGGCAAGCGGGCGGTCATCACCGGCGGCAGCGTCGGCATCGGCCTTGCCGTGGCGCACGCGCTCGCGGCGGAAGGAGTGGACGTGGCGATCGTAGCCCGCGACGGCATACGGGCGGAGCGCGAGGCAGGCGAGATCGCGGCGGCGCACGGTGTGAAGGCGCTGGCGATCGCGGCCGACGTCTCCAAGGCCTCTGACGTGGAGCGGGCTTGCGCGCGCGTCGCCTCCGCCTTCGACGGCGTCGACATCCTGGTCAACAACGCGGGCACCGGCAGCTCCGAGACGATCATGGAGGGCGGCGACGATCGCTGGCAATACTACTGGGACCTCCACGTCATGGCTGCGGTCCGCTTCTCCCGCGGCCTGGTGCCGCTGATGCGCAAGCGAGGCGGCGGCGTGATCCTCAACACCGCCTCGATCTGCGCAAAGCAACCGCTCGGGTACGAGCCCATCTACAACACCACCAAGGCCGCGCTGGTGATGTTCTCCAAGTGCCTGGCCAACGAGCTCGTCAAGGACGGAATCCGGGTGAACGCGATCAACCCGGGGCTCGTCTTGACGCCGGACTGGCGCAAGACCGCGGGCATCCTCACCGCCGGGACCGGGAAGACGCCGGAGGAATACCTGGACGGCATCGCGAAGGAGAACGCGCCCATCGGCCGGTTCGCGACTCCCGAGGAGCTGGCCCACTTCTACGCGTTCCTCTGTTCGCCCCGGGCGAGCTATTGCCTGGGCTCGACCTACTACGTGGACGGCGGCTGGCTGCGGACCGTCGAGTAAGCCGGCGCTCCCTCAGGGGAAACAAAACGCCGTGTTGTCGGCGAGCTTCATGCACGTTTCTTGATTGCCGCCGATCAACGTCGTCGGGTCGTAGTTTCCAGCGGCGACTGCCGTCGTCGTGACCGGAGTGGACGAGTTGGAAGTTGCGCCGTTGCCCAGCTGGCCGTTGTTGTTTCGTCCCCAGCACTTCAGGGCTCCATTGCTCGAGACGCAAGAAAACCCCGTTCCGGCTGAAGCAGCCGTCGCCCCGGACATTCCAGAAACCAGCACGGGGCTGCTGGAATGGACGTTCGAACCATTTCCAAGCTGGCCCATGTCGCCCTGACCCCAACACCTGGCCCCTCCTGAGGTCAGTGCCACGCAGGTGTGGTGAGCTCCCGCCGCGATATGGAAAGCGCTGGTCACTCCGCCGACGTACTGCGGAACGGGGTTGGGATTCTTGGGGTCGCAGATCGTACCGACCTGGCAGAACGCCGAGCCATCGCCGAGCTCGCCGTGATTGGTCGCACCCCAGCACTTGATGCCCAGGCCCGCCGACCCATTCGAAGTGGAGACCCTGGCACAAGTGTGGGCGTCGCCGGCGCTCACCTGAAAGGCCTTCGTCGATGCAGGTTGTCCCTGGGCATTGACGACGGCGTAGTTATCGGGGCCCGTCCCCACGACGGCGACCGGGACGGGAGAATTGGAAGTACTGTTGTTGCCCAATTGGCCCGAAGTTCCCTCACCCCAACACACGACCTGGCCGCTGGTCAGGAGCGCGCAAACGTGATTGGCCCTCGCTGAAATCTGGCTGGCCGTG
>Ga0137394_10002870_pt1 | contig 12871 bp, 13 predicted proteins | sample czobulk116metaG_FD_108278 | JGI IMG/M metagenome (GOLD analysis project Ga0137394, IMG submission 108278) | Vadose zone soil microbial communities from Angelo Coast Range Reserve, California, USA - czobulk1.16 metaG | ecosystem: Environmental > Terrestrial > Soil > Vadose zone | place: USA...
CCGGTAGCGCACCGGCCAGCTCTCGTCGAGGACCGGGCGGATGTTTCCCCAACGGATCACGACTCTCCCGGACAACACATCGCGCAACGTCCGCAAGGTTCCTTAGTTCGCGGGCTTGCGGACGCGACCTACAGTCTCTCCCGGATGGGCGCCCCGATCCTAGAGGAGGTCTCAACGTCCTGCGTCCAAGAGTTCGATCAGCAACGGATCGCCGGCCGGCTCCCCCCCGATTTCGGTCCATAATTCCGCACTGGTGGACCGGCCGCCGCGCCCCCAGAGCCCCTGGAGGGACCCGGCGCTGCGGGGATTGCGCCACCAATCCTCGTCGTAGCGCTCCCGCAAGAAGACGCGCGTCCGTGCGGCCAGCGCCCGTCCCTTCAGCTCGAAGTGCGGATCGAGCCAGGGATCGAGGTCGCAGAGCGCCAGGCCGAGCGGTAGCTCGGCGCCCGTCGCGCGCGCATAGAGCTCGCGGTGGGCGGAGGCGGCGCGGGCTCCCAGCCCGGACTCGTGCGCCTGCAGCGCGGCCAGGCTGCGCGCCGCCGCGATCCGGACGTCGAACACCGCGGCGATCGCGAGGGTCCGCTGGTCGTCGTGGGGGAGCTCCACCTTGGCGCAGCGGCGCAGCCATTCGGGGTCGCGCACGAGGCCCTCCAGCAGCGCGGCGCAGGCGTGGAGCACGACCGGGTCGCCCAGCCACAGATCCTCGGGCGGAGCGTCGGAAGGAGGACCGGTGCGCAGCAGGGCCTCTCCCAGCGCAGCAAGGAGCCGCGCCAGCGCGCGCGGTCCTTCGGCAGGAAGGAAGGTGAGCCCGGCTTCGTACGGCGGATCGAGCGGCTCGGCGCGCGCGCCCGGCCACTTGAGCGGGCGGTCCTCGTCGTCGAGCTTCACGCCGGAGAGATCGAGCCGCAGCATCTCGACCCAGCGCCGCACGGTGCGCTGCATCTCTCCGGCCGGGAAGGCGCTCGCGCAGCGCGGCGCGTGGAGCAGGCGGATGACGTCGTGGCGGGCAAGCGATCCCGCTTTCGCGCCCGTCTCGCGCTCCAGGAGCCATCGCCCCAGATCCCCCGCGATCGCGTCGGTGCCGTCGAGGATCTTCCCGCTCCAGCCGGCCGCGTCCGCCGGCGGCGTCCAGGCCGCCTCGGACTGCGCCGCCTGCGCGGCCTCCCAGGCGGCGCTGCGAGTCGCATCGGCCGGCTGCAGCGCGGCGGCGAGCGCGGCCTCCAGGGCGGCGCGCTTCTCGCGATTGCGCTCGAGGGGGAGGTCGCGGAGGACGCGTGCGGCGGGCAAGGCACCGTGCAGGCCGGCGTCCCCGGGCGGCCGCACCAAGGGGCGCTGCGGGAGATCGAACAGCTCCTGTGCCGCACCCGGCTCGAGGGCGATCGCGCGCGCGTGGGCGAGGAAGTCATGGAGCGTCGAGAGCCGCGCGACGCGGCCGGGCCTGCGGGGCTCCTCCGCGAGGGCCTCGGCGAGAGCCTCGCGCGCCTCCGCCAGACCTTCCGCGCTCACCGCCAGCTTGTGCGCGCGGATCAGATCGCGCAGCGGGTCCCCGGCGGACAACCCCGCGGCGCGACGGTAGCGCGCGCGGGCGAGCGCGGCCGCCAACCTGGCCGCGTCCTCCCGCAGATCCGGCAGCTCACGAAGCACTGCCGTTGTTTACTTGATCAGGCGCCCCTCGCAAGCCCGCCAGTCGAGGTTCCGGAAGTACGCGTCGACGTACCTGGACCGCTCGGTCGGCTTGTAGTCGGGGACGAACGCGTGCTCCCACGCGTCCATCACCACGATGGGCTTGAACCCAGGGGGGTGGCCGTCCTCGTGCAGGGTCACCCAGTGGTTCGAGATCAGGCGGTTCTCCGGGTTCTGGTAGGCGATGGCCCACCCGATGCCGCGCATCCCGGCGATGGCCTTGAAGTCGTCCAGCCAGGCCTCGAAGCTGCCGAAGGCCTGCGTCAGCGCCTGCCCCAGCGGCCCCGACTTGTTGATCGGGTCCGGCTCCGGCGCCAGGTTCCCGAAGTAATGCTCGTGCAGCACCATCCCGCCGTACTCGAACCCGAGCCAGCGGGTCAGCTCGGCGAAGGCCGGATTGGTCCCCTTCGCCTTGCCCTCCTTCAGCATCGCCTCCAGCTGCGCATTGAGCTCGTTCACGTTCTTGACGTAGCCCTGGTACAGCTTGAGGTGATCCTGCAGCAGCGCGTCCGAGATGCCGGATAGGCCTTTCATCCTGGGAAACTGCTTCGGTTCGTACCGGTTCATGCGCGCGAAGATGCGCATTGCGGACCGCGCGTGCCGCGAGCGCTCGCCCGCCGCGCCGGATCGCACTCGACGGGGCGATCCCCGGACGTGTAAGGTGCGCGCCAAAGTTCGCCCGGGAGGGGTGGATGGACCCGAACGTGTCCGAGTGGCTCAACCTCATCTTCCGCTGGATCCACGTGCTGGCGAGCGTGATGTGGATCGGCCATCTGTGGTTCTTCAACTTCGTCAATTCCCAGCTCGCGAAGACGTACGACCCCGAATCTCGCAAGAAGGTGCTGCCGGAGCTCATGCCGCGGGCGCTCTACTGGTTCCGCTGGGGCGCCGCCTACACCTGGGTGACCGGCATCCTCCTGCTCTGGGTGGTCTACTGGGCCGGCAACGCGATGGGCGGCGACAAGATGAGCAGCTACGCATCCGGCGGCATCGGGCTGCTCCTGGCGCTGGTCGCGTTCGGCATCTACGACGCGATCTGGAAGGGGATGAAGAACGAGACCACCGGGGGGATCATCTCCCTGGTGTTGTTCGCGGTGTTCGTCTTCATCTTCCACCTCTTCATGGGCGGGCGCGCGGTCTTCATCTACGCAGGCGGAACGTTGGGCACCATCATGGCCGCCAACGTCTGGATGCGGATCTGGCCCAACCAGCGGAAGATCATCGCGGGCGTGAAGGGGACCGGTCCGGCGCCCGATCCCTCGGTCCCAGCGCTGGCGGGCCTGCGGAGCAAGCACAACACGTACATGTCGATCCCGCTGATCTTCTTCATGGTGTCCAATCACTTCCCGACCGTGTACGGCAACGACTTCGCCTGGGTGGTCGCGATCGTCTTCCTGGTCGTCGGCTGGGGAATCTCGAAGTTCCTCTACAACAAGTCGGCGACGCCGGAGCCGGCAAAATTCTAGGACGACGATGCAGAGCGTGAACCTGATCTCCGATGCGCGATTCGCCGACGACCAGCCCGGCGTGATGCACGCCGTGAAGACCGACCAACTCCTGGTGGACGGCGTCTACCTCAAGGCCGGCCAGAAGACCGGGTGGAAGAAACAGCCCGACACCGACCGCGCCATCCTCTGCATGCAGGGTTCCGGCGAGCTGGTGCTGGAGACCATCGCGGCGGGAAACGAGCTGCGCATCCCGCTGGGTCCGGGAGCGGTAGCGCTCGCCCCCCGCGGCGTCTTCCACGATCTCCTGGCGGGACCCAACGGCATGGTCTGCTCGGCGGTGAGCAGGTTCCCGGTCCGGGTGGTGGAGAAGGGATAGCCCGGGCCGCCGAAATCAGATGGGTTCCAAGCGCTCCCGGCGTACCCCTTCGCGCTTGCGGCTGGTCGCGGAGGGGGACGAGCAGCTGCTGCGCTTCCTGGTCCGCCGCGGCGGGATCTCCGAAGAGTTGGCGCGCGCCGCCATCGCGCGCGGCGGAGCGTTCGTGGCCGGCAAGCGGCAGCGCGACGATGCCGCGGCCGTCCGCAAGGGCGACCGCGTGGAGGTCGCGCTGCAGGCGCCCGAGGCGCCGCCGCTCGGGCGCGATCGGATCCTGCATCTCGACGAGCTGGTGCTCGCGGTCGACAAGCCGTCGGGCATCGCGGCGCAGGAGGACCTCGCGGGAGGCCCCGCGCTGCCGGAGCTCTGCAGCGCGCTCTTGCGCGAGGAGGGAGAGCGGCAGACGCAGGCGCTCCTGGTGCACCGGCTGGACCGTGGCACCACCGGCGTCACGCTGCTCGCGCGCACCCGACGGGCGCAGGCGGCGCTCCTGGAAGAGTTCCGCCAGCGGCGGGCTCGCAAGGAGTATCGCGCGCTGGTCGCGCCTGCCCCCGCCGCCGACGAAGGCGTGCTCGACCAGCCGGTGGAGTCCCGTCCCGCGCTCACGCGCTGGCGCGCGATCGAGCGATTCGCCGCGGCCGCCGGGATCGCGGCCTTTCCCGAGACGGGCCGGACGCACCAGATCCGGCTGCACTTCGCCGCGCTGGGGTCTCCCCTGCTCGGGGACAAGGCGAACGGCGGCGCGGCGTTCCTCACCCGGCCGGATGGCGAGCGCCACGAATTCGCCCGGCCCATGCTGCACGCTCTCTCGCTCAGCGTGCGGCACCCGCTCGGCGCCGAGCTGCGCGTGTTGGCTCCCCTACCGGCCGATTTCCAGTCGGCGCGCGTGTTCCTCGGGCTGAACGCTGCCGTCCCTCGCGTCCGTTGAAAGGCGGCGGGGCGTCTGCTAGAGCAGCGCGCCATGGGCGAGAACACCGAGGCGAAGAAGGATACGGGCCTCCTGATCGTGCAGAGCAAGGTCCGCGATTTGATCCGCGAGAAGGAGATGCGGACCTCGGACGAATTCATCACCGCACTCTCGGAGCACGTCCGCTCGGCGGTGGAGAAGGCCGTCTCGCGGGCCAAGGAGAACGGGCGCAGCACGCTGCGCCCCGCGGACCTGTAGGCCGGGCAGTGCGGGAGATCGCGCTCGCGCTGATGCGCCGCCTCGCCGAGCGGGGCGCGCGCACCGGGTGGACAGCCTCGCCCGCGGGACCGCTCCGATATGCCGTCCGCGGCCCCGGGGAAGCCCCCTGCGCGCTCTTGATCCACGGCCTCGGCGATTCGCTGGCCGGATGGGCCCAGGTGGCGGGTCCCCTTGCTCGCAGCTACCAGGTGCACCTGCTCGATCTTCCCGGGCACGGGCTCTCGGGGAGACCGTCGGACTGGCGCCTGGACACCCTGGCCGGGGCGATCGCCGGATATGCCCGGGGCTTGCACCAGCCGATCCTGGTCGGACATTCGCTGGGCGGGTGGCTGGCCCTGCGCCTCGCGCTCTCCGGGAAGGTGCGACCTCGCGCGATCGCGCTCGTCAATCCCGGCGGCGCCCTGCTGGCCCGCGAACAATGGGCTCCGTTCCGGGCGCTGGTCCGCGCGCGGGACCGGGCCGGGGTGGAGCGCTATCTGGACGCCGCCTTCCACCGCGCGCCGCTGGCGCTGCGGCTCTTTCCCGGCGAAGTGATCCGCGCCATGTCGGCCGAGGCCTGCGACGGGGTCCTCGACGCGGTCTCCGAATCGGACTTCCTGCGCGAAGCCGAGCTGCGGGAGCTGGACCTGCCCGTGCGTCTGATCTGGGGCGACAGGGACCGCCTCCTGCCGGAGGGGACCCTCGCGTTCTTCCGCCGGGCGCTGCCGCGCGCCGAGGTGGTGATGCTCCAGGGGTCGGGACATCTGCCACATCTCGAGAGCCCGCGGGCGCTCGCCCGCGCGCTGCTCGCGCCGTTTCCCGCCGGAGGGTGACGGAGAAAGTCGCGGCGCGACCCGCCGGCCGCTGCTACTCTAGATCCGGTGAGACATGCGCTGCCCAATGGCCTGACCCTGCTGGTCGAGGAGAACCACGCCGCCCCCGTGGTGGCGATCCAGGTCTGGGTGCGCGTGGGAAGCGCCGACGAGCGGGCCGACGAGGCTGGCCTGGCGCACCTGCACGAGCACATGCTGTTCAAGGGGACCGCCCGCAGGGGGCCGGGGGAGATCGCCCGCACCATCGAGAGCTGCGGCGGCGAGATCAACGCCTGGACCAGCTTCGACCAGACCGTCTACCACGTGGTGCTCGGGTCCCGGTTCTTCGCCGAAGGCATGGACGTGCTGGCGGACGCGGTCACCAGCGCCGCGTTCGATCCCGGCGAGCTCGAGCGCGAGATCGAGGTGGTCTGCGAGGAGATCAAGCGGACCCAGGACTCGCCCACGCGCAAGCTCTCCCGCGAGCTCTTCGCCGCGTCCTACGCTCGGCATCCGTACGGCAAGCCGGTGATCGGGACGGAGGAGAGCGTCCGCAGCTTCACGCGCGACGGGATCCTCCGCTTCTACCGCCGCTGGTACCGGCCGGAGAACGCGGTGGTGATCGTGGTGGGCGACGTGCGCGAGTCGGAGGTCGTCGCGCTGGCGGAGAAGCTCTTCGACTGGCCCGCAGCACCCTTCGAGCCCGCGCCCGCGCGTCCCGTCGAGCCGCACCGGGAGCAGCCCGCGGCGAGGCTCCGGAAGGAGCCGCTCAAGGAAGGCTACCTGTCGATCGCCTGGCCCTCGCCGCCGCTGGTCCACGACGACGTCGCCGCGCTGGACGCGCTCGGCATCGTGCTCGGGCACGGCGAAGCCTCCCGGCTGCACCGGGCGCTGAAGCGCGATCGGCTGCTCTGCACCGAGGTGCAGGCGAGCTGCTACACGCCGGTCGACCCGGGCCTCACCATCGTCGGGCTGACGCTCCAGCCCGCCACCGTGCGAGAGGCGGTCCGGGAGGCCCTGGCCCAGACGTACCGGCTGCGCAGCGAGGAGGTCACGGCCGAGGAGCTGTCCCTGGCCTGCAGGCTGCTGGAGAGCGACGCCGTCTACCAGCGCGAGACCGTGCAAGGACAGGCGCGCAAGCTCGGCTTCTACCAGTCGAGCGCGGGAGGGGTGGAGTTCGAGCAGCGCTATCTCGAGCAGGTGGCCCGGCTCACGCCCGCGCAGCTGCGCGAGGCGGCGGAGCGGTGGATCGATCCGGCGGCGGCGGTGCTGGCCGCGCTCCTGCCGGAGCGCGACACGTCCTCCCAAGGCGAGCTGCTGGAGATGCTGCACGAAGCGGCCCGCGCTCCCCGCGCGAGAGGAACGCCGTCGTCCGCCCCGCCGGAGAAGCGGACCCCGGTCCGATTCGCCGGGCAGGCCCGGACCGGTCCGCTGCTCCGCGAAGAGCTGCCCGGCGGGGGCGTGCTCCTGATCAAGGAGGAGCGCTCGGTTCCGCTGGTGGCGCTGCGCGCGGCATGGCAGGGCGGCCTGCGCGCCGAGGATGCCGGCAACGCCGGAGTCAACATGCTGCTGGCGCGGCTCGTGTCCAAGGGCACGAAGACCCGCGGCCCGGAGCGGCTGGTGCGCGAGATGGAGTCGATGGGCGGGTCGCTGGGCGGGAACGCCGGGCGGAACAGCTTCGGCCTGCGAGCCGAGCTGCTCTCGCGGCACCTGGCCGAGGGATTCGACGTCTTCGCCGAGGCGATCGCCGCGCCCGCATTCGATCCCGAGGAGGTCCAGCGCGAGCGGACGCTGCAGATCGACGAGCTGCGCTCGCGCGACGACAACCCGGCGGGGGTCGCGTTCCTTCTCTTCGGCGAGACCCTCTACCAGAAGCATCCGTATCGGTTGGACATGCTCGGGACGGAGCCCAGCGTCGCGCGGCTGGAGCCGGGGATCCTCGCGCAGTACCGCGCGCGGCAGTTCCCGGGCGGCGCGGTGACGCTCTCCGTGGTGGGCGACGTCGATCCCGACGAGGTGCGCAAGCTGGTGCGGCAGAAGCTGACGGCCACCGGCGGGCCGCGCGCGCCCATCGCTCCGCCGCAGGAGGACACGGTGGAGGCCCCGCGCCACGCCGTGAGGAGTCTCGACAAGGCGCAGGCCCATCTCGTGCTCGGATTCCCCGGCGTGCGGCTCTCGGACGACGCGCGCTGGCCGCTGGAGGTGCTCTCGGCGGTGCTCTCGGGGCAGGGCGGGCGCCTCTTCGTCGAGCTCCGCGACAAGCGCAGCCTGGCGTACAGCGTAACCAGCTTCTCCATGGAGGGGCTCGATCCCGGATACTTCGCCGTCTACATCGGCTGCGGGCCGGCCAAGGTGCAGGAGGCGCTGGACGGCATCCGCAACGAGCTGCGCCGGGTCCGCGAGGACCCCGTCTCCGCCGCCGAGGTGGAGAGGGCGCGGACGCACCTGATCGGGACCCACGCAATCTCGCTGCAGAGGAACTCGGCTCGCGCCGCCGTCTATGCGTTCGACGAGTGCTATGGCCTGGGCGCCGAGGCGTCCGCGAAGTACGCGGAGAGGATCGCGGCGGTCACCGCCGACCAGGTGCTCGACGCCGCGCAGCGCATCCTCGCGCCGTCGCGCGAGGTGGTGGCGCTGGTGGCCCCCGACGGCTCGATCCCGGCGGAGCTCTCGCGGTGAGCTGGGCGCTGGTCCTGCTCGCGCCCCCCGAAGAGCTGGAGATCCTGGCCGCGGAGCTGTTCGACCACGGGGCGCTCGGCGTCGAGCTGCAGGAGCCCGGGATGCCGCTGATGCCTGGGACACCCGAGCTCCCCGAAGGGCGCGCCCGCGCCATCGCGCATTTCACGGACCGCGCGGCGGCCGAGGCGTCCGCGCGGACGTTGCGCGCCGAGCCTCCCCTGGAGGTGCCCGAGCAGGACTGGAGCGTCGCCTGGCGGGCGCACCACCGGACGATGCGGGTCGGACCGCGCTCCTGGGTCCATCCTCCCTGGGAGGCGCCGCCGCCGTCGGGGGTGGCGGTGGCCATCGATCCCGGGATGGCATTCGGGACCGGCAGCCATCCCACCACCGCGCTCTGCCTGGAGCGCGTGGACGAGCTTCTCGCCGAGCTGGGCGGCGGCGACGTGCTCGACGTCGGCACCGGCAGCGGCGTGATCGCGCTGCTCGCGAAGAAGCTCGGCGCCGGCCGGGTGGTCGGGACTGAGAACGATCCCGTCGCGCTCGAAGCGGCGCGCCAGGCGGCCGCGTTGAACGGAGTCGGCGGCCTCGAGTGGATGCTGGTGGCCGATCCGGCGCAGGTCCCGGGCCGGTTCCGGATCGTCGTCGCGAACATCCTGCTCAACACGCTCGAGGAGCTGGCGCCCGCGCTCGCCTCGAAGGTGGCCCCCGGAGGGTGGCTGGTGCTCTCCGGACTGCTGGCGCCACAGGCGGATGCCGCGGAGCGCGCCTACGAGGCTCAGGGCTTGCGTCCAGTTTCGCGCAAGGACCGGGAGGGTTGGGTGCGCGTGGAGCTGTCCCGTCCTCCGGGCGCTGGATGATCCCGCGCGTGCATCGTCTCTACCTGCCGCCCGAGCAGATCGCAGCCTCGCCGCGGGTGAAGCTCACCGCCGCGCAGTCCCGTCACCTCCTCACCGTCCTGCGGCTTTCCCCCGGGGCGGAGATCGAAGCGTTCGACGGGCGCGGGCAGCGCTACCGCGCGGTGCTGGTGAAAGAGGAATTGGAGATCGGCCCGCCGCTGCCCGGGGATGCGCGGCCGGTGGACGTGGTGCTCGCGCAAGCGCTGGCCAAGGGCGAGAAGATGGACCTGGTCGTGCAGAAGGCGGCCGAGCTGGGCGCGAGCCGGATCGTCCCGTTCGTGTCGGAGCGCGCCGTGCCGCGGCTGGACGAAAGGCGGGGGGCAACGCGGGCCGAGCGCTGGCGGAAGATCGCGCAGGAGGCGGCGCGGCAGTGCGGGCGCGCGGACGTCCCGCGCGTGGACGCGCCCTCGGACTGGGACGCACTCTTTGCGCTCGCGCGGGAGGAGCCCGACCGGCTCCCGCTGCTGCTCGATCCCGACGCCCGCGATCTCCGCCTGGGCGCAGCGGCGCGGGGAGTCTCCCGGATCCTGCTGATCGTCGGACCCGAGGGCGGCTTTTCGCCGCAGGAGCGGGAGCGCGCCGCCGGCAACGGATTCGTGCAGGTCGCCCTGGGACCGTCGGTCCTGCGCACCGAGACGGCCGGGCTAGCCGCGCTCGCAGTGGTCCTGCACGTCCACGGCGCTCTCGGCTGACGGCTTGCACCGGCGATCGGACGCAGGGCGCGCACCTGCCTTGACCTTTGCGCATCACAGGTGTGGAGTGGTTCCGCAGGAGGCGCCATGGCGCGTCTCGTCTCGTTGGTGGTGTTGGGCCTGATTGCCTCGGCCCCGGTCGCGCGGGCGGACAGCACGGTCTCCGCGGCCCCGGCCCAGATGTGGTTGTTCCTCGCGCCGGAGGAGCACAGCTGCGCAGGTCCCGTCTCGACCTGGCATGACCCGTCGGACCCGGTCTTCTTCGCCGCGGGGCCGACCGCACGCCTCGACGCGCAGGAGCTCTGGGCTGGCGGCCTGTCCACGTTCTCGCTGGCGGGAGTACGCTACGAGTCCGGGATCCTGCGGCTGGTGCTGCTCGGCACGGCGAGCCAGACGAAGATCGAGCTCAATCGCGGCGGGCTGCGCGCGCGCTGGCCGTTCTGCTGATCGCTGGGCGCAAGCTCAGTGCGATCGGGCGTGCTCCAGGCAGTACTCGGTCAGCTTGCCCCGGCACTTCTCCTGGCAGTCGCAGACCCGGAACTCGAGGTTCGGGTCGTCGGCGTCGCTGCGCCCGCACTTGGCGCAGACCCGCGTCTTGCGCGCGGGCGGGGCGAACACCGGGGCCGCCTTGCTGTGACGGGCCACGCCGGCTCCCCGCAGGCGAGCGCGGAGGGTGGAGCCGCAGAAGAGCAGGAAGTCGGCGAGCGCCACACCGACGGCGACGCGCGTCGCCAGATCGCCGGTGACCAGCGCGTAGACCATCAAGGCGCCGCCGAAGATGCCCAGGTACTTCACCTTCACGGGCAGGATCAGGAGCAGGACCTCGTAGTCGGGGAACTCCACCGCGAACGCCAGGAGGAGCACCTCCGCCACGTACTGCCCGCTCACCGGGCCCACCGCGAATCCCGCGGCCAACGTGCCCAGGGCACCGAGGAAGAAGAACAGGTCGAACCGGAAGCTGCCCCACTGCGCCTCGAGCGCGCTACCCATCGTGTGCAGGAACCAGAGCCCGAGCGCGGTCCAAAGCAGGCCGCTCCCGGTGACCGGGCCTGTCGGCGCGAACAGGAAGGTGAGCACGCGCCAGACCTCGCCGTTCAGGACGGCGTCAGGGTCGAGCCAGAGGAGGTGCAGCACATCCGGGCGCGCGAAGACGAGCAGGTGCAGCGCGCCGGAGATGCCGACCATCCAGAGGATGATGCCCTCCGGCGCGTAGCGGCCGAACCGGCGCTCGAGGCGTGCGAGGAGCTTCTCCACGAAGGCCTGATTAGCATCCGCGTGCTAGAAGGGCGACCCCAGATGGATCCGATCGCGCGATTCGCGGAGCTGCTCGAGCGGGCCAGGCGGACGACGGCCATCGCCGAGCCCACCGGGATGACGCTGTCCACGGTGGGAGCGGACGGGCGCCCCTCCGCCCGGGTCGTGCTGCTCAAGGGGATCGACGCGGACGGGCTGGTGTTCTACACGAACACGCGCTCGCGCAAGGGGCGCGACATCGCCGCGCGCCCGGACGTGTCCCTGACGTTCTGGTGGCCGCAGCTCGAGTCGCAGGTGCGCTTCGAGGGGCCGGCGCGGCCGGTCAGCGCGGCGGAGGCGGATGCCTACTTCGCCTCGCGGCTTCGGGTCTCGCAGCTCGGCGCCTGGGCGTCGGACCAGAGCGCGCCGTTGCGAACGCGCGAGGAGCTGGAGAACCGGTACCTGGAGCTGGAGCGCAAGTACGAGGGGAAGGAGGTCCCCCGGCCGCCGCACTGGTCGGGGTACCGCGTGACACCGCTGGCGGTGGAGTTCTGGCGGAACCGAACGGGGCGGCTGCACGAGCGGGAGCTGCACACGCGCGCCTCGCCGGGAGCGCCCTGGAGCATGACGCTGCTCAATCCCTGAGGTCTACTTCGCCTTGGGCCCCACCATGTTCTCGGGCCGGACCCACTGGTCGAACTGCTCGGAGGTCAGGTAGCCCAGCTTGAGGGCCGCCTCCTTGAGCGTGGTCCCTTCCTTGTGCGCCGTCTTGGCGATCTTCGCGGCCTTGTCGTAGCCGATGTGCGGGTTGAGGGCGGTGACCAGCATCAGCGACTCGCGCATCAGCTTGCCGATCCGCTCGCGGTTCGGCTCGATGCCCACCGCGCAGTTCTCGGCGAAGCTGCGGCAGCCGTCGGCCAGAAGCCGCACCGACTGGAGGAAGTTGGAGATGATCAGCGGCTTGAAGACGTTGAGCTCGAAGTTGCCCATCGCTCCGCCCAGGTTGATGGCGACGTCGTTCCCGAGCACTTGCGCGCAGAGCATGGTCATGGCTTCGCTCTGCGTCGGGTTCACCTTCCCGGGCATGATCGAGCTGCCGGGCTCGTTCTCGGGGATGGTGATCTCGCCCAGGCCGGAGCGGGGCCCGGAGGCGAGCCAGCGCACGTCGTTGGCGATCTTCATCAGCGAGACGGCCAGCGTCTTGAGCGCGCCGTGGGCGAACACCAGCGCGTCGTGCGCGGCCAGCGCCTCGAACTTGTTGGGCGCCGAGGTGAAGGGATGGCCGGTCAGCTTCGAGAGCTCGGCGGCGACGCGGTCGCCGAACTCGGGGTGCGCGTTGAGCCCGGTGCCGACGGCGGTGCCGCCCAGCGCCAGCTCGCGGAGGTGATGGAGGGAGCTCTCGACGTGTCGCAGGCCGTGATCGAGCTGGGCCACCCAGCCGCTGATCTCCTGCCCGAGCGTGAGCGGGGTCGCGTCTTGCAGGTGCGTGCGGCCGATCTTGACGATGTCCTTGAACTCCTCCGCCTTGCGCGCCAGCGTGTCGCGCAGCAGCCGGACGGAGGGAATCAGCTGGTCGACGACGGCCGGGACCGCCGCCACGTGCATGGCGGTGGGGAAGACGTCGTTGGACGACTGGCCCTTGTTGACGTCGTCGTTGGGGTGGATCAGCCGCTCCTCGCCGCGGCGCCCGCCGAGGATCTCGCTGGCGCGGTTGGCGAGCACCTCGTTCATGTTCATGTTCGTCTGGGTGCCCGAGCCGGTCTGCCAGACCGCGAGCGGGAACTCGCCGTCGTGCTTGCCGGCGATCACCTCGTCCGCCGCCTCGACGATGGCCTTGCCCTTCTTCGGGTCGAGCACGCCCAGATCGAGGTTGACCTTCGCCGCGGCGCG
>Ga0137394_10002871_pt1 | contig 12869 bp, 4 predicted proteins | sample czobulk116metaG_FD_108278 | JGI IMG/M metagenome (GOLD analysis project Ga0137394, IMG submission 108278) | Vadose zone soil microbial communities from Angelo Coast Range Reserve, California, USA - czobulk1.16 metaG | ecosystem: Environmental > Terrestrial > Soil > Vadose zone | place: USA...
CAGAAAATTGTGACGACATAGCTGAAGACAACGCTCGGTACAAAGAGCGTTATTCGGATCCCGGAAGCTGCCACAAGGAAGCCGACTACAATCTGGCCAAAGAATTTGATGCCGGGTGAGAACTCGTAGCGGTCGTCGAGCAACCCCAACGAGAACATGGCCAGAGCGCCGCTCAGAATGACGATCAATTGCCCTGATCGATGACTGAAGCCATACCGCATCCGTTCAAGGGTGGGCTCATCGAGCATGGGGGACGAGATGGCCAGAGCGCAACAAGCCGCTGCAACCAGGATCGCTGTAAAGAGAGCGGGTCCGCCGGCCAGCGGAACAGGCACGGTGTGGATTTTCCGAGCGCCGGGATCGTCCACGAGACCGAGGCGGACGCAAACCCGCCGCCAAGCCGGCGTGACTGCCGCGGTGATTACAGCCGCGAGCAGAAATGATCCCAAATAGACAGTCTCAGGAAATCTCATTAATGGGCATCGCCTGGGGCAATCCCGATTGAGCGGCCAATTTCAAATAAAGGGCGTAGATATCGTCAACCATTCGTTGGAGCGAAAATTGTTCCCGGACCAGCTCACACCCCGCGATGCCCAAAGTGCGGCGCAAATTCGGATCCTGGGCCAACTGAAGCAAGCGCTCGGTTAGCTTCTCGGCGTCTCCTGGTCTGACGAGGAATCCAGTCTTTCCTTCAATGCAGACTTCCGGCGCGCCATCGGCCTCGTAGGCCACGACTGGTTTTGCAGCGGCAAGCGCCTGGGGCAAGGCTCGAGGCAGGCCTTCGCGCGCCGAGAGGTGAATGAGGGCATCGGAAATCCCCAGCAGCGAGGGAACTTGTTCTGGTTCGACCAGGCCGGTGAAGACGAAGTGCCGTTGCAACCCGAGAGAGGCGACTCGATTTTCGAACTGCGCGCGAAGCGGCCCATCGCCAATAAGCAGAAACTTGAATTGCGGATACCGGGCGACGAGTTCGCGCGCGACCGCGAACAAGTCGCAATGACCCTTCAGAGGCGCAAGGCGCGCAAGTTTGGCCACGACAAAATCGTTCGGCTCAAGCCCGAGCTTCGTCCGCAAGAGCGGATCGTTTCTCGCCTCGAGGAAGGGCCCGAGGTCAAACCCGCTCCAAATGCGAGTGAACTGCTCCCGCCGGCCTATCCCAGCCGCAAGATATTGCTCGGTCATGGCGTCAGCTACGGAAATAAAGTGATCGGTGCACCGCGCGGCACGACGCTCCGCGGCTCTGAACAAACAATTGGCCAACAGTCCCTGGAACGGTCCGAACGAAGGCCCATGGATCGTGTGCACAATCATGGGAACGCCGGCGCGACGCGCTGCCAGCCGGCCCAAAACTCCCGCCTTTCCGCTGTGGGTATGAACCAGGTGCGGCCGCAGTTGGCGGAACCTCTGCGTGAGCCGGGAGAGTGCGCGCGCATCCTTCCAGGGGTGAAGAGGACGGACCAGTTCAGGAATCGTCGAGAGGACGCCTGGCAGATTTGCGAATTTGCTCTCAAGAGATCCTTCGCTGCCGCGCGTGACTCCCGAGAGGAGCTGAACTGAAAGGTTCGGTTTGTGGCGCAGGCCCAGGACGGACGAAACGGTGTTCTCCTGGGCGCCTCCGATGATAAGCCGCGTGATCACATGGATGACACGCAGCTCGGCATTCATCTAGATCGCTCCATGTTTGATTTTAAGGATTCGGTCCTGAACGACCTTCATTTCCTCGGTGCCGCGAGGCGCGATTTTGAGATACTTTTCATATTCTCGCAACGCGGTTGTCTTCTGTTTTTTCCTAAAGGCTATCTCGCCGAGGGCATAATGGACGATATGCGTCGGTTTGGGAAGCCGGCGTTCGAGCGTTTCGTAATCCTGCCGGGCGGCATCGAGGTTATCCATTTGCAAGTTGGCAATCCCGTGGTTGAGCAAGGCGTAGAAGTTGTCGGGCTGCAATTGCAGAGCGCGGTCCAACAAAGGAATGGCCTCTCGGTAATTGCCCATGCGCATCTTCAGGGCGGCAAAATTAATCAAACCATCCAGATTATTTGGCTGGGTATCGACAAGTTTACTCAGAGTAGTCGTGGCGTTCGTCCAGTCTCCGCGATTGAGATAAATCTCCGCCATGGCCTTGTACGGCTCGGCCCGATCCGGAAATTGCCCCCGCGCGCCAGCCAGGACCTTCTCCGCGCCCGGTAAATCGTTTTTCATTACGTGCGACCACGCCTCGCACTCGAAGAGGATGAGTTGGTCGTTATGGCTCAGATTTGTGAAAGTGTTGCGAATCTGGCCGACTACCTCAAGCGCCTCGTCGACCCGTCCGGCCTGGACACAGACACCAGCGAATGCGATTTGAGCGGAAACATTTTCAGGCGTCAAAGCGCGAACCCGTTCGAGGTACTGCGCGGATTGGCGAAAGTTTCGGCCATTGGCAAAGCGTTGCGCCACCAGATAACAACTGTTTGGCTCATCCACAGGGCCGTTGTAGGCCAAAACCGAGTCCCAACTGCCATTGTAGGGCGCTAGCTTTTTCTTTACCGCTTCGCTGGGCGGCGCGCTCTCACGTCCGCCCGCCCGAAGCATCCTGTTGTACTCCAGATTAATCAGGGCCGACACGTTTTCAGGATTGATCTGCAAGGCGAAGTCGAAGTACTCGGCCGCTTTGTCCAGATCACCGCGCTTTTGCAACTCCACGCCGAAGTAATTGATGTCGCGCGCGTAAATGTTCCCCATTAACACACCCGAGATATCCTGTTGCTTCTTTGTGCTGACCAGCTTCAGGCTTTCTCTGATCTGTTTGACGTCGGTTGATTTGAGCTGCTGCCAAAAAGCATCGTTTTCCTCGACCTGTTGCGTGGTCAATTTTGGCGGGAAAAGCGAATTGGTCGAATACGGCAGCAGTTGGTAGACGACGTTCTTTGGAACCGCATAGAAACTTTCGAAGTAGTAACCGAAACTCGGATGCAGATAGATAATCGGTTTACTTTGGCTTAAGTGGAATAGCAACTGGACAAGCGTGAGTTGGTCAACAGTGCCCGAAGCGCGCGGTGAAGCGAAGGCCTGCGGCCACATATCTTTGTGCTCACGGTTTAAGACCACGTGATAGGCCGGGTATGGCAGCGCGGTGGTATCGACGAGCACGTATTTGTTTGCGCGGCCTGCATTGCCCAGCGCTGAATGAAGGGCGAACAACCGCATATTATCATCGCTCAGGACAATCGCTCCTTCTGGCGGCAAATTGTCAGCGGCCAACTTCCCAAAATGGCTGAATTCGGGGCCCTGCGCGGCACGAATGTGGCGCACGTTTTTTGAAAACAGGCTGACTGGCAGGATCGCCGCGCCGATACAGACCGCGACCGTTACAGCATAACCCAACAACTTGCGCAAAGGAGAGCGCCGTCCGAAGGGCCCGCTCGCACGGGGGTTGAAGACCAGGAGAAAATAGCCGCTAAAATACCCGATGCTGAGCGCGCCGAGATAAATCAACGGTAAACAGGCCATTCCATTGCCCAGCCGGCGGGGACTAAAAGGAGGATCGAACGCCACATAGATGCATGCGAGCAGGAAAACCGCATGGATCACGTGACTCATCAGGTTCGTTAACGCAGCTCCCGCCGCATTGATGTCGCCAAAGGAGGCTGGCCATTTGATCCCGATAAAAATAATGGGAAAGATCGATACCAGCGATAACAGGAACAAAACATAGCGCGGAAAACCGAAGATGGCGTTCTTTTGAAATCCGAGGTTTACCTTGAGAAATTCCCAGAAGCTCTGATCGGTGACCCCGGAGAGGATGCCGATCAGCGGCAAAAACAAATAGAGAGAGAGGCCCATGGCGCCAAATGCCAGCATCTTCAGGCAGAATCGCAGATTAAAAAAGCCCCGCCCGCGAATCCAGAGCACCGCGCCAACAAACAGCGGCAGGGCAGCCACCATCGCGAAATTGTTGGTCATGCCCAGCCCATAAACTAATGCGGCGCGCGTCAGCCACGATTCTCGCTGGTCGATCCTGAATTCCAGTAGACAGCGAATGACGTAAGCGAACAGAAGCAGATCAAAAGCTTCACTTGTCGCCACAACCGCATTCTCCCAGAAACTCATTTGCAAACCGCAAACCAAAACTGCCAGCAGCGGTGGAATCCAGGCGGTCGGCAGCGAAAGGAAGGAGTGCTCGTTCCGCTCATAATGCCTCTGCTCGCGCGTCCGGTCATGGGGAAGAATCGCCACGCTGCGCGCCAACAATCCCAAAGTGGCGGCGCTGGAAATGATGGCGATGAGATTGGTGACTATCGGATGCCAGCCAATCGGGAACCAACGCACCGGATACGAGATCAGAAAATAAAGCGGGGAAACATACACCGGCCGCCAATCCCACCCCGAAGCTTTGGCTAGGGTTGGAAAACCTCTGAAGTTAATCGCGGAGCTAAAGGTGAACAGATAAAACAACAGCGCCCCGGCGGCGATGAGCCAGGGCAACTTTCTTTGCACGAATCCGTCCGAAAATTTACTGCGACTTTCCATTTCTTCGTATCCGAGTTCAAGAACCGCGCCCCCTCATAACCGAGTGCCAAACGCATCAGCACCAGAAAGCGGAGACCGGCCAGAATTAGGCCAATTGCGTCGTAAGACCCACATCGGCAACGCATTCCACATGTTGCGTCTGTGGGAACATATCTAAAGGGACCACGTTCTTCAGTTCAAAGACATTATTCGCGCACAGAATGTTCAAGTCTCGCGCCAAAGTTGCGGGGTGGCAGGAGACATAAATCACCTGCCCAACGCGAGTTGAGCGCAGTAAATCAAGTGTCGGCTGAGGGCAGCCGGTTCGGGGCGGGTCAACAAGAACGGCTGTCTGTCTAGCGTCAAAGGCCTCGAGCAGATCCGGCAAAAGGTCCTCCGTCCGTCCGCACAGAAACTCACTGTTTGTGACCTGTTTTGCACCCGCGTTTGTGCGGGCGGCTTTGATCGCCAGATGGTCCAATTCAATTCCGACCACTTTCTCGACCATCTTCGCTGCCTCGATGCTGAAAAAACCAACGCCACAGTACGCATCTATCAGAAAGCGCATTCCACTCCGCTGCAGACAATTCCTCACTGCAGCCACCAACTCTGGCAGGAGGAAAAAGTTGTTTTGAAAAAACGAATCTTTCGGAACTTCCCATCCCTCTGCCGCCACACGCAAAACCACCTTCAGCCCGCCTTTTGGCGGAGGATTTTTTCGCACGCGCAAAATTTCAGAGTTGAGCGCCGGTTCGGCAATCTTGCACTCCTCGATATCAACCACCAATCGATTATCGGCACGGATAAATCCGATGTTGAGGCCTTGTTTGAATTTGTCCCACTGGCTCCGAATCATGATGCGATTGCGATAACCGTAGGGCATCGGGCACGGAACTACGGGCGAGACGATTTCGGGGGAAAATCCCCCGATTCGTTGAAATAAATCGCCAATCTGTTTGCGCTTGATCTGCAACTGCGCGGGATAAGCCGTGTGCTGGTACTGGCAGCCGCCGCAATCCCCGAAATAAGGGCAGAGTGGCGTGACCCGGTCTGCAGACGCGTTCACAATGCGCAGCAACCGGCCGCGCGCGAACCGCTTTTTCACTTCCGTGAGTTCGATTTCGACTTCCTCCCCCACCAGCACGAACGGAACGAAAACGACGAATTCACCGATGCGAGCGACGCCTTCTCCGCCAAAGGCGATGTCGTGGATGGTGACAGTGGCCTTGGCGCCGGGGTGGAGATTGGAATGTTCTTCGGTGTTCATCTGCGGAGGTAAGATGTGGCTCAAATGCTCTTCCTTCAACGCGGTTTATGCGTTCGGGACCGGCCGGATGCTCATTCCTTAACTTTCCCTTCAGTTTCGCGCTAACTGTGATACACTGCTCCGATACCTGATGCATTTGTCGCGACGTCGTGCCCATTTTTTGCGTTCAGGTTTCATTCTTCTGATCCTGGCGGGGCTGGCCCTGAGCGCCCAGGGACAGGTGATCATTTCAGAATTCATGGCCAGCAACTCCCGGACGCTTGCAGACCAGGACGGGGAGTACAGCGATTGGATCGAACTTCATAACGAGACCGCCGCCACCGTAAATTTGGATGGCTGGTTTCTGAGCGATGATCCAGCCGACCTGAACAAATGGCGTTTCCCAGCAACAAACCTGGTCGCAAACGGCTATCTTGTCATCTTTGCGTCAGGCAAGAATCGGGCGGTGGCGGGACTGGAGCTGCACACGAGCTTTAGCCTCAGTGCCAGTGGCGAATATCTTGCCCTGATCAAGCCGAACGGTGCGATTGCATCGGAGTTTGCGCCCGCCTTTCCCGAACAATTCGAGGACATCTCTTATGGAATTGGCCAGAATGTCCAGGTAACCAAACTTGTTTCCAATACTTCCCCCGTCCGGGCTTTCGTCCCCACGAACGGGCCGGCCGCGGCGGCCTGGGCCGCAACTGACTTTGACGACGCGGCCTGGATCGGCGGCACTAACGGGGTGGGATACCAAACTTTCGTTCCCGGATTCGCCGTGCGCAATTTCAAAGCAAACATTGCCATCAACAATCTGACGGACGCGGAGAATGTCATTGCGACGCCCTCTTTGCAGAGCGCGGCTTTCTTGGAGACGCGAAATGTGGTCAATTATCTAAATACAGGCGGTTCGGCCCATTACCTCAACGACTACACCTTCCCGGGATTCACTATCAACATCGATGTCGAGGACTTTGCTCTCGAGGCCACCGGCGTGGTCACAATCCCAGCCGCAGGCTTCTGGACCTTCGGCGTCAATAGTGATGACGGATTTGGTCTGGCAGTGGGCACTTTTAATGTTGCCTTCGGAACGCCCCGCGGGCCGGGTGATACACTGGGAACATTTAGTTTCCCTTCCGCCGGCGACTATCCGATCCGGTTGGTATTTTACGAACGCGGCGGTGGTTCGGAGGTTGAGCTCTTCGCAGCCCAGGGGAGCTACACTTCCTGGAATGCGACCAACTTCAGGCTGGTAGGCGATTCGGCCAATGGCGGCCTGGCCGTAAAATCACTGCCGGTGGCCAACGACACGAACAGTAGCTTCCGCACCGTTATCAGGCTCGATGTCGAACAGCGGATGTTGAACCGCGCGTCCACGGCTTATGTCCGCATCCCTTTTACTCTCACCAATGCCCTGGCGTTCAGTTCTCTCACCTTGCAAGTGAAGTACGACGATGGCTTCGTCGCTTACTTGAACGGAACTGAAATTGCCCGCCGCAATGTGCCTGCATCGGTGCAGTGGAATTCAAAGGCCGCCACCCCCCGCTCAAACAACGTGGCGCTTGTCTACGAAGACATTAACGTCAGCCCGTCGCTGGGGCTGCTGCAAACTGGAACGAACGTGCTGGCCTTCCAGGCGTTGAACGATGCCACCAACAGCAGCGACTTCCTCATCCTGGGCGAACTGGCCGAATTCAAGGTCCTCGGGCTCACTAACCACTATTTTGCCACTCCTTCTCCCGGGGCCATCAATACGTCAAATTTCTTTGCCTTCGTCGCCGATACCAGGTTCAACCACGATCGAGGGTTCTATGATACGAACTTCTCGGTGACGATCACTTCGGCGACTCCCGGCGTCACGATTCGTTATACAACCAACTGCAGCGCGCCCAATGCCACCAACGGGTTTGTCTATTCGGGGCCAATCCCAATCACTGGCACGACTGTTTTGCGCGCGCGCGCCTTTCGCGACGAATTCGAGCCCTCCGATGTCGATACGCAAACCTATATTTTCCTCGATCAGGTCGTTGTGCAGACTGGCGCGGGCTATCCGACGACGTGGGATCCGGGCGTGGTGGCCGATTATGAAATGGATCCTAACGTGGTCGGCACTCCGCCCTACAACGCCACCATCAAAAACGACCTCAAATCGGTGCCGACGATGTCGCTGGTGACCGACCCCGACCAGATGTTCGGGCCCAATGGCATTTATTCCAATCCAACCGGCGAGGGCGTCGCCTGGGAGCGAGCTGGCTCGCTGGAGTTGATCCAGTCAAACGGCGGCGATGAGTTTCAAATCAATTGCGGTGTTCGCGTGCAGGGAGGAGCCAGCCGCTCCCCCGGCAACGCTCCCAAACATGGTTTTCGTCTCCTGTTCAAAGACATTTACGGACCAACCAAGCTCAAGTTCCCACTATTCCAAGGCTCGCCAGTGAGCGAATTTGACACCTTCGACCTCCACGCGCGCTTCAACGATTCGTGGGTCTGGGTCAGTCAACCGAGCGCCCAGTACATCCGCGATCTCTGGTGCCGCGATACCCAGCTCGACATGGGGCGGGTGTCACCACGCGGCTCCTTCGTTCATCTCTACGTCAATGGCCTTTACTGGGGTCTCTATGATCCGGGTGAAAAACCCGATGCCTCTTTCGCCGCCAATTATTTTGGGGGAGACAAGAGCGAGTACGACGCGCTCAATTCCGGAGAAGTCATCGACGGCGATCGGACCGCCTGGAATACCATGATGGCCATCGCCGCCGCCGGCATCACCAACGACGCAACCTACGCTGCCGTTAAACAATACCTCGATGTTCCGGGTTTCATTGATTACATGCTGATCAATCTCTACGCCGGCAACACCGATTGGCCTGGCCATAATTGGACCGCCGCGCGCCGGCGCGTCTCGGGCGCCGGCTTCGAGTTTTTTAGCTGGGATGCCGAATGGATTCTTTCTGACGTCAACGCCAACGTCACCGGCGTCAACGGCGCGGACACACCCGGAATCCTGTTTGCGCAACTCCGGGCGCATCCGGAGTTTCGCCAACTGTTTGGCGACCATGTGCAACGCCACTTTTTTAACGGCGGGGTCCTCACTCCGCTCGCGGTTGATGCGCGTTGGATGAAGCGAGCCACTGAAATTGACCGGGCCATCGTCGGCGAATCTGCGCGCTGGGGCGATTATCGCCAGGAACCTCCTTTCACCCGGAATGTGCAGTGGCTGAACGAGCAGAGCCGCCTGCGCACACAATATTTTCCGCAACGGTCAGCCGTTATGGTTCAGCAGTTTCGGGACATCGGTTTGTTTTCGAGTTTGAATGCTCCTGCGCTCAGCCAGTATGGCGGGAGCGTTCCGCCTGGATTCCAGCTTTACATGACCAACCTCAACGCGACCGGCGCCATTCTTTACACTCTTGATGGAACCGATCCGCGACTCGCCGGCGGGGCCGTTGCTCCAACCGCGGTAGCTTACTCTGGCCCGCTTACCTTGAACTTCCATCGGATCGTGCGCGCGCGCGTCAAAGATGGCACAACCTGGAGCGCACTGGTTGAAGGCGCCTTTTACACCATCCAGGACTTCACCAAATTGAAGGTCACCGAAATCATGTACAATCCAATCGGCACCACGAACCTGGATGGCGACAATTTCGAGTTTATCGAATTGAAGAACATTGGCAGCGACGTGCTCGATTTAAGCGGGCTCTTCTTCTCTTCTGGAATTAGCTTCAGTTTCACAACCAATAACCTCCTCGCGCCAGGTCACTTCTTTGTCCTGGTGAAGAACATCGCCGCGTTCCAAAGCCGTTATCCCGGCGTTGAAGTGGATGGCGTCTATACGGGCAAACTCGATAACGGAGGTGAAAAGGTTGCCATCGCTCACGTGCTGGGCGGCACAGTTCTCTCCCTCACGTACAGCGACTCTTTGCCTTGGCCAATTACGCCCGACGGTTTTGGATTTTCACTGGTTCCCGTGCTGACGAATCCGGGCGGCGACGCGAATGAACCCTTCTATTGGCGCGCGAGTGCGGTTGTTGGGGGTTCGCCTGGGACTGATGATCCCACGCCGAATATCGCCCCAGTCGTGATTAACGAAATCCTCACCCACTCAGACCAACCGGCCGGAGACATGATTGAACTTTTCAATCCCACGGCCGCCGATGTCGATATCAGCGGCTGGTTTTTGACTGACGACGCGGCCGTTCCAACAAAGTTTCGGATTCCCAACGGAACTGTCTTATCCCCCGGCGCCTTTGCAGTGTTTACCGAGGCGCAGTTTAATCCCACCCCTGGAACGAACAACAGCTTTGCGCTTAGCTCAGCAGGCGAGCAACTCTTCCTCTTCTCCGGCGACCTGAATACCAACCTGACCGGCTATAGTCATGGCGCCAATTTTGGAGCGGCGGCAACCAACGTTTCCTTTGGGCGCTATCTTACCAGCGTGGGCGACGAACACTTTCCCCCGCAGTTAACGCAGACTTTCGGCGCAAGCAATGCGGGCCCTCTGGTTGGCCCTCTGGTCATCAATGAGATCATGTATCATCCGGAGCCGGGCTACGACGAGTTTGTCGAATTGAAAAACATCAGTTCAGATCCTGTTCCACTCTTTGATCCTGCTCTCATGACGAACACCTGGAAGCTCAGCGGGCTCGGCTATGCCTTCCCGCCGGAGACCACAGTTGCTGTGGGCGCCTATCTCTTGCTGGTTCCTATCGATCCCGCTCTGTTCCGGACGAAATACAATATCCTGGCTCAAATCCAGGTGCTCGGCCCTTATGCAGGGACCCTGCAGGACAGCGGTGAGAAGCTCGAGCTAACCCGCCCCGCTCAGCCCGTTGTCGATTCGCTCGGCCAGACTACCATTCCCCAGATCGTGGTCGACGAGGTGCGCTACAATGACAAGCCCCCCTGGCCGGCCGCCGCCGACGGCGAAGGACCTTCCTTGCAGCGGCTGAACTCGTCCGCTTACGGCAATGATCCCACAAACTGGTTTGCCTCCGGCATCTCTCCCGGCGCTGCCAACCTGTTCAACAATGCCCCTCAGGTTTCAATCAGCACTCCCACCAACGGGGCGCGCTTCACTGTTCCCGCCAGCATCAGGATTGTCGCCGATCCCACCGACTCGGACGGCACAATTCTTCAGGTCGAGCTATTTGCCGATGGCGCGCGCCTTGCCATTCTTACCAATGCCCCCTACACATTTATTTGGACCAACGTCGGTCCAGGCAATTACTCGCTCACAGCCAAAGCCAAGGACAACGGATTCGCCGCCACCATTTCCGCTCCCATCGTCATTACCGTCAACCCGCCGCCGGTCGGAAATGGGACCGGCCTTTCCGCTGATTACTACGACAACATCGATTTTACCGGCACGAAATTGACCCGCATTGACCCAACCGTAAGCTTCGACTGGGGCAGCGGTTCTCCGGATCCGAGGATCGGCGCTGAAACGTTTTCCGTCCGCTGGACCGGTCTGGTGCAGCCGCGCTACAGCGGTGTTTACGCCTTCTACACCACCACCGACGATGGCGTGCGGCTCTGGGTCAACAATCAGCTCATCATCAACAACTGGACCGATCACGGCCCCACTGATGACGTCGGACTCATTCCTTTGGGTGCCGGAACGCCTTACGACATCCGCATGGACTTTTACGAAAATGGGGGCGGCGCAACCGCGATCCTCGGCTGGACGCCGCCCGGATTGGCCCGCGAAATCATCCCCATGTCACAGCTCTATCGATTCACCAACGGCTTCTTTCGCATCACCAGCCAGCCCCAGAGCACCAACTTGATCAAAGGCCGAACAGTCACATTCAGCGTTGCAGCCGGTGGCCTTAGCCCGCTCACCTACCAATGGTACTTCAACGATACAAATCTGATCGTCGGCGCGACCAGCGCCTCCTTCACTATTACCAACGTCCAGCCCGCTGCGAGCGGAATTTACCGCGTGCTTGTCAGCGATGGCAACTCCACTCTTCTCAGCGACTCGGCAACGCTCACCGTGATCTCCCCTCCCGAAGTGACCAGCCCTTTGACCCCGCTTCGTTTCGGCGCCAACGAAGGCGGCACCATCACGCTCACGGTCGCCGCCGATGGCACGTTGCCGATCACCTACAATTGGCGGCGCAACTTTACCTCCTTCACAAACCTGATGCTTTTCTCCAACTCCTGCACCGTCACCATCACCAACCTCCAGGGCATCACCAACACTTACACCGTGCGCCTGACCAACAGCGCCGGCGAACCGCGCCTCCATACCAACGCCATTGTCACAGTCCTTACGCCGCCGATCATCACCAACCAGCCAGCCAGCCTCACGCTCGGTGTCGGGTCAAACGCCACCTTTCGCGCCGGCGTGCGCGGCACCGCTCCGCTGGTCTACCAATGGTTCAAGGACGGAGCGCCCCTCCCAACGCAAACCAATTCCCTCCTCAACCTGACAAATATCCAACCCTCGAACGAGGGCGTCTATTATGCCACTATCACCAACTCGCTCGGCAGCGCGATCACCACAAACGTCATCCTCTTCATCGATTCCGATCGCGACGGCATTCCCGATTCCTGGGAATTAGCGCACGGCCTCAATCCGACCAACAATAACGACGCCAATATTGACAGCGACGGCGACACCTTAACCAACGCCCAGGAATACATCGCCGGAACCGACCCGCAAGACGCCCAAAGCTATCTGCGGCTAGACACTCAATCACCGCTCTCACGTGGCACGGTCCTTAGCTTCGTTGCCATCTCCAATCGCACCTACACGATCCTCTACCGCACAAACTTCAGCACCGGCCCCTGGCTGCGCCTGACTGACCTCACTCCATCAGCCCCCACCAACCGCAACATCACCGTCACGAACGCTCCCAACGCCGAACCAACCCGCCTCTACCGCCTGGTCGTCCCCAGGCTCCCATAAAATAGGTGCAGGGTTCCGGCTTCAGCAAACAGGTGGCAACTTAAAATGGGCACTGTTGATACTTGTCAGTTCCTATCTTTTTGCACTTTCAAGCTGACCCTCTCCTCGCATGGCTCGCAAACTGCGGGTTGAATTTCCCGGCGCAATCTACCACGTGATGCATCGCGGCGACCGAGAAGAACTTCCACCCTCGCAAAGATCTCAAAGATCAGACAGACCTGC
>Ga0137394_10002872_pt1 | contig 12868 bp, 7 predicted proteins | sample czobulk116metaG_FD_108278 | JGI IMG/M metagenome (GOLD analysis project Ga0137394, IMG submission 108278) | Vadose zone soil microbial communities from Angelo Coast Range Reserve, California, USA - czobulk1.16 metaG | ecosystem: Environmental > Terrestrial > Soil > Vadose zone | place: USA...
GGGATCGATGGGAAGATTGCGAAACCATGGGACAGATAGCCCGGCATCTCGGAGAACTTCTTTCATGCGCAGTTTGCTGCGGCAGGCTTCCACAGCCGCAGGATGGTTGTAGCGGAGCCCCAGACCACGCGCGGCATAGGCGGCAGCAGCAGCAGGCCGGTCACCGAGAGCAAGAATCCCGCTGACATCCTGTCCGCGAAGCGCTTCCATCACTTTGTAGGCAGCCGCCTCCGGCGTTTCGAAATGAGCGGCGATGGCCTGATCGCCCCACGGATCTTCCAACTGGTGGCATCGATCGGTGACGTAAACAAGTTGCACGCCCAGCTTGTGCGCGGCATCTTCAAAACTCCGCGTCTGGTAGCCCAGTTTCGCAGTAAAGAGCAGCAATCGTTTGGGTGGATGGGTCATTCGTAGCGCGTTTCTATGCCGGGGTCAAACAAAGCCATCAGCGCTTGCGAGGGTATTTCTCGCCAGCGGCTTCGGGGCGCCGACGGAGACCAACTGGTCCCGGGTCGGCTCGGCACAGCAATACCAGGGCTCACTGAGGAACGGGACGCCAGCCTGGGAGCGCGCCGATAAGCTGATGTGTGAGGCGGTTAATCCGGCTGCAGCGTGCGCTGCCTTCCAGATGCGCTCGAATGTAGCCGGCCGTGACTCTTTTTGCTGCTCCGCCGCGGCGGCGATCTCCTGCACCGTTTCGCTGAGAGCGTCTAGGCGCGGATCGACACTTTTCCAAGGGTAAGCCAGCGACTGTGCATCGAACGGCTCAATCAGGCGACGCACGTCTTCCAATTCCAGCATGCGCGAGCCTTCCGGGATGAGCAAACGGATGCCAAGCTGAATGGGCGCGACACTTTCGATCACGTCCTGTTGCTCGATCACTCGGAGCAGATCCAGGTAGTCATTCACTGTGGTCCAGGGTGTGAACGGCACAAACGTCGGATGAAGCGTCATGCCAAGTTTGCGGAACGTTTTTATGGTGCGGAAGAAATCTTCGCGCGTGTGTCCCTTGTCCAGAAAACCTAGCACGGCATCATCCACGGATTCGACCGCGCTGATCACAAAGAGACAGCCGGTATCGCGAAGCGAGGGCAAGTGGCTCTCATATTTGAGCAAGTGTTCGATCTTGATGGTAACGTCGTATGTCACTGCCGGAAATTCCCGATGAAATGCTTCCGTGAGTTCCATCGCGTGGCGTATGCCGTTAAGGAAATCCGGATCGCCGAAGGTGATATGTTGCGCTCCGGCGGCCACCTGGCGGCGAACGTCTTCGAGCACCACGTCGCGGCTGACAATTCGAAACACGCCCTTATAGACCGGGACGATCGGGCAATGCCGGCAAAGATGCTTGCAGCCGCGGCTCGCTTCCGTCGAACCAACGATCCGATAGCTCTCCCCGGGGACGATGAGATGCGCATACTTCTCCATCGCGGGCATTCCTGATCGATCCGGCACTTCGAACTGCAATCGCGCCAAGGAGATAAAGGATTCCGGGGCCTGCGCGATTGCCTGCTTTCCGTTTGAGGTAAGGCGCTCCGCCAAGTGCACGAGTTCTTCTTCAAATTCGCCGCCGAGAATCGTGGATACGCCGAGTGCACGAAGATAATCGACGTTCATGGGGGCGTACAGGCCATAACAGCAGAGATGCGCGCTTGGATTCTGTTTCCGCAGCAGCGGAATCAGTTGCGCTGCCAGCCGCGTGGCCGTATGCATTGGCAAATAGATCGCGATCAGGTCGGCGTCGTCAATCGCGGCCTCGTCCAGTGACTGCCGGGCAAGGTCGAGCGCTACAACGTTGTGGCCAGGCTTCCGCAGCCACGCGGCAGGCGACGCCAAGCCAAAGGGCTGCCTTCCCAACTCGTAGGTCGAAATGAGAACGATGTTCACGTCCCTATAAGTATAGCCGCACCGCACCTGGATTCGATTTCGGTTATCATAGAGGGCTAGGCAACACAGCGAAAGGACTGTAAGAATGGCCATCAATGCGGGCAATTCTTTCCGCACACGCGACAAACTGAACGTGGGCGCTCAGAAGTTCGATATTCACCGCCTCGAATTTCTTGAGAAGCAGGGCGTCGCCGATCTGGCAAAGCTCCCCTTTTCGCTGCGCATCCTCTTGGAGAATCTTCTGCGCTGCGAAGATGGCCGTTTTGTCCATGCCGAGGACATCCGAGCGCTTGCCGGCTGGCGGCCCGGGGCGCCGGAAAAGGAGATCGCCTTCATGCCTGCGCGTGTCCTGCTGCAGGATTTCACAGGCGTGCCCGCGATCGTTGATCTCGCCACCATGCGCGAAGCGGTGCAACGCATGGGCGGCAACCCGAAGCGAATCAATCCGCTCTTCCCTGCCGAACTGGTGATCGACCATTCCGTCCAGGTCGATGGTTTTGGCAACGTCAGCGCCTTCGGCTTGAATGCCGAGTTGGAGTTTCAGCGCAACGTCGAGCGCTATGCGTTCCTGCGCTGGGGACAGACGGCGTTTCAGAATTTCAAGGTCGTTCCGCCGGACACCGGCATCTGCCACCAGGTGAACTTGGAATACCTCGCGAGGGTCGTCTGTGCAATGCCTTACGGCAACAGGTTTGAGGCCTATCCGGATTCGGTCGTGGGCACGGATTCGCACACCACCATGGTCAATGCGCTGGGCGTATTCGGCTGGGGTGTCGGCGGCATCGAAGCAGAGGCGGCCATGCTCGGCCAGCCCTCTTCGATGCTCATTCCGGAAGTTGTTGGCTTCCGTCTGCACGGGCGCTTGAGCGAAGGCGCGACCGCGACTGATCTGGTTCTGACCGTTACCGAAATACTGCGCAAGAAAGGCGTCGTCGGAAAATTTGTGGAATTCTACGGCTCGGGTCTGTCCACGCTGAGCATTCCCGACCGCGCCACCATTGCCAACATGTCCCCCGAGTACGGCGCGACCATGGGGTTCTTCCCCGTTGATGCGGAAACACTCGCTTATCTGCAATTCACGGCGCGTTCGGCGGAACAGATCGCCCTTGTCGAAGCTTACTGCAAAGAGCAGATGCTCTTTCGCACTGATCAGACGCCTGCGCCACTGTTCAATGACACACTGGAATTGGATTTGGGAATTGTCGAACCCACTGTCGCGGGCCCCAAGCGTCCGCAGGATCGCGTCGCCCTGCGGCAGGCCAAGGCTTCCTTCACGAAAGTGGTGGAAGGAACGCCGACGAAACATGTTGCCGTGCGAAACAATGGCGACTCATTTGATCTTTCGAGCGGGGCGGTGGTCATCGCCGCCATCACCAGTTGCACCAACACTTCGAATCCCTCGCTCATGCTGGGCGCGGGCCTGTTGGCGAAAAAGGCGGTCGAGCGGGGCTTGCACGTGAAGCCCTGGGTCAAGACCAGCCTTGCGCCCGGCTCGAAAGTTGTGACCGATTACTTGCAAGCCGCGGGGTTGACGCCATACCTCGAGAAGCTGAATTTTCACCTTGTCGGCTATGGGTGCACCACCTGCATTGGCAACAGCGGTCCGTTGCCGGAAGCCATTGGGTCCGCCATCAAGGACAACAATCTGATCGCCGTCGCCGTCCTCAGCGGCAATCGCAACTTTGAGGGCCGTATTCATCCGCTGGTTCGCGCTAATTATCTGGCCTCGCCGCCGCTCGTCGTCGCTTACGCGCTTGCTGGCCGCATGGACGTTGACCTCACCAGCGAACCGCTCGGCAACGATCCCGCCGGCAAACCGGTATACCTGAGAGACATCTGGCCGACGCCGCAAGAAATTGAATCAACCGTCCGCTCTTCTGTTTCTTCGTCGCAATACAGCAAACAATACAGCGAAGTTTTCGAAGGCGACGCGCATTGGAAGTCCATGCCCATACCGAAGGGCGACATCTACAAGTGGGACCCGAAATCGACATATATCAAGCTCCCACCGTTTTTCGAAAACATGCCCAAGACGCCTCCGGCGCTCGCCGACATTCGCGGCGCCAAGGTGCTGGCGATTCTTGGCGACAGCGTCACCACCGATCACATTTCTCCGGCCGGGTCGATTCCCGTCGAATCGCCCGCCGGTAAGTACCTCGTCGCCCACGGCGTGAAGCCGCATGAATTCAACTCCTACGGCGCGCGCCGCGGAAACCACGAGGTCATGATGCGCGGCACGTTTGGGAATATTCGCCTTCGCAACCAGCTTGTCCCGGGTACCGAAGGTGGCTGGACGCTTTTCCTTCCAGACGGCGAGAAGATGTCGATCTACGACGCCGCCCTGAAATATCGCGAGGCTGGTGTGCCGCTCGTGGTCATTGCCGGAAAAGAATACGGTTCTGGGTCATCGCGCGACTGGGCGGCAAAAGGCACGCGGCTGCTTGGTGTGCGCGCGGTCATCGCTGAAAGCTACGAACGCATCCACCGCAGCAACCTCGTTGGCATGGGCGTGCTTCCGCTCGAATTCAAGCCGGGAGAAAACCGCGAATCGCTTGGCCTGACGGGACGCGAAATATTCGAGATTGAGGGCGTCGCGTCACTTGCGCCCAAGAAAGCCATCACGGTGCATGCTAAATTGGGAGACGGACGCGTAAAGACCTTCTCGGTGGTTGCGCGGGCGGATACTCCGGAAGAAGTTTCTTACTACCATCACGGCGGCATTCTGCAATACGTCTTGCGGCAGATGCTCTGACACTGGCCAAATCTCCTGCCCTGCAGATCCCCGGATGTCCACGGCCGGGGGGACTTCTTTTTGTTTCCGCAAACGCATCATGTTTCTCAAAATTGAAGTAAGCCCTGCCACGGAGTATGATGCGCAGGCGCAATCTGAAAAAACTTACGGCGTCGACACTTCCTAGTGCACCCGCGAAAGGACATTTGTGCTCAAGCAACTCGCCTCTATCGCCTTGCTGCTGATCGTTTCTGCAGCGGTTTCCCCGGCCCAGCAAACGGCCTCATCTCCGCAAATTACCGTGATTCGTGCGGAAAGACTCGTGGACGTGGACGCAGGCCGCGTCCTGACGAATCAGATGCTTCTGGTACGAGGCGGCAGGATTGCAGCGATTGGTGAGAATTTGTCGATTCCCGCGGGTGCAGCGGTGATCGATCTTTCGAAAATGAGCGTTTTGCCCGGACTGATCGATTGCCACACCCACCTAGCCGACCTGGGCGATGCCGAGCCTCTTCTCGTCCTGCAAAAATCCGCGGCCGAAAGCGCGTACGCCGCCATTCCCAATGCGCGCGTCACACTTCTCGCCGGATTCACCACCGTGCGCGACGTCGGCGTCTATCGAGCCTTCAATGATGTCGCCCTGCGCGACGCGATCGCCAAGGGTATTGTGATCGGTCCACGAATGTTCGTCGCTGGCGCATACATCACGATTAGCGAAGGCGCTGGTGCCATGACCGGGCTCGCGCCGGACGTTCAACTGCCTTGGGATTTACACTACGGCGAGGCCAACAGTCCTTGGGAAGTCCGGCAGAAAGTTCGGCTCCTTGCGCACCATGGCGCCGATCACATCAAGATTCTCTCCACGGGCGCAGTGCTCACGCACGGAAGCAATCCGAAATCGATCGAGTTCACGCCCGAAGAGCTGCAGGCAGCGGTGGACGAAGCTCGCAACTTCGGGCTGCGCGTCGAAGCCCATGCGCACGCAGCCGAGGGCATCAAGAACGCCATCCGTGCCGGAGTCGCCTCCATCGAGCACGCCACCCTCATTGACGACGAAGGCATCGCCCTCGCGAAGGAACACGGCACCTACCTCGACATGGATATCTACGATGAAGAATGCATTCAAGGCGCGGCCAAGGAAAGCAAGACGCCGGCGGATTTTCTTGAGCATGACCGCGACTTGGGTGAAATTCAGCGCCGGAATTTCACGAAGGCCGTTCGCGCCGGCGTGAAGATGTCGTTTGGCACCGACGCAGGAGTCTGTCCGCACGGCATCAACGCCCGTCAGTTCGCGTTCATGGTGAAGTATGGCATGACGCCCATGCAGGCCATTCAGTCCGCTACAGTTGGCGCAGCCGATCTCCTCGGTAAGTCGCATCTTCTCGGCTCGCTTCAGCCTGGAAAGTACGCCGATGTCATCGCGGTTTCAGGGAATCCGCTTGAAGACATCCGCCTTCTGGAAAACGTAAAGTTTGTCATGAAAGAGGGAAAGATTTACAAGCAGGAGCCTTAGACGGCGCCTGGCTATCTGGAGTGGGAGAGTCCATGAAGATTAGAGCGTTGTGTTTTTGCCTTGTGATACTTGTTCTGTCTGCGCCGCCATCCTGGGGGCAAAGCAATCCTGCGCCACAACTCATAGCGATCAAAGCGGGAGAAATTGTCGACCCCGAAACGGGAAAAACTGCGGCGAATCAGATCATCCTTGTGGAAGGCACGAAGATCAAGGAAATTGGCGGCAACGTGGCAATCCCCGCTGAGGCAAAGATCATCGATCTTTCTAGAGCCACGGCCCTCCCGGGCCTGTTTGATGCGCATACACATCTCTGCTTGACGGTCATCTCCAATCGCGATCATGGAAACTATTACTTCACCACGCTGCTGGATACCACCGGCTATCGCGCCATTGAAGGCGTAGCCAACGGCATGGCGATGTTGCAGTCCGGGTTCACCACCGTGCGCGACATTGGCAACGCCGGAAATTATGCGGACACCGATCTCCGTCGCGCGATCGAGGCCGGCTGGGTACAGGGCCCCACGGTCGTGAACGCCGGCATCATCATTGCGCCTTACGGCGGACAGTTTCACCTGCAACCGGAGAAGAAGGAGCTGGCCACACCGGAGTACCTGTTCGCGGATACCCATGATGAAATGCGCAAGGCCATCCGCCAGAACCTTCATTTTGGCGCGAAATTCATCAAGATCGTGGTCGACGATCAGCGGTACATCTATTCGGCAGACGATATCCGGTTCATGCTCGCGGAGGCGCATGCCGCGGGCGTGAAGCTGGCCGCGCATTGCTGGACGCACGCCGGGGCGCACAATGCCGCGGAGGCCGGCGTCGATTCCATCGAGCACGGCTTTCAGATGACGGACGAGGACTTGCAGCTTGCCAAGAAGAACAATGTGACGCTGGTGGGCACGGAATTCACGGAGAAGCTGAGCAATGCGGAGGAACACAAGGTCTGGGTGGACCGGCTGCGGCGTGCCTACAAGATCGGCGTCAACATGGCGTTCGGCACAGATGTTGATATCGCACTGCCAAACGAAACGCGCGGGACGCTTGCCATCGACTACATTCAAAGCTGGATGGAAGCGGGTGTGCCCGCCACGGATACGCTTCGAGCAATGACCGTGAACGCTGCGCGGCTGCTCGGCGTGGACAAGGAGCGCGGCTTCCTGAAGCCTGGAATGGCCGCGGACATCATCGCCACGCCGGAAAATCCCGCCGAAAACATTCAGACGCTCAAAAAGGTGTCGTTCGTAATGAAGGATGGAGCAGTCATCAAGCAATAGCGGCGCCCAAGAATCTTGCGGAAAAAACTGGCCGGATCTTACGATCCAGCCAGTTCTATTGTTGGATTGAAACTCTCAGTTAAAAACGAAACTTCAGCCCGAGCTGGATATTCCTCGGCCCGCCGGTTCCTACTACAGGGTTTGCCGCCGCCACATCTGGCGTTGCGTTTGACATGCCAAATACTCCCCCGAGGCCAAGATCGTTCGTAAACAGAATCGCGGGATTTGCAAACTCCGGGTGATTCAGCGCGTTGAAGAATTCCCCGCGGAGTTGTGCGCTCACTCGCTCGCCAAATCGGAACGACTTTACGACCGAGAAGTCGAAGTTATGAAGACCCGGAGCGCGAAAAGTGTTCCGTCCGAGATTGCCGAAAGTGCCCACAGCCGGTGGTATCAGCACCGTTCCGCCTTGAGCATAACAGCCGAAATTGCTCAAGGAACTCAGCAACGCCGGTGTGTTTGCAGCAGTAACACAGGCAGCGTTCGACGTGCCAGCGAAAAATGGAACGCCCTGGTTCTTTCCCCATTTAATGTTCGCAGGATTGCCAATGATGTTCCAGCGGTCGCTGAATTCGCCGGTCAGGCTGACGTCGTTCTCAAAATCATATCCGGTGAATGGCGGACCTGATTGAAGCGTTACGATGGAATTGATCTGCCATCCCTCCAACAATTGGATATAGCCTTTCCGGCTTGGAACGTCGTACGTAAGGGCCAGCGTGAAGCGGTGCCGGATGTCGTTGTCGCCGCTGGCTCGTTCCAGCCCGGGTCGGGTGCTGTCCTGTGGCTGCTGCGCACGATTCAGAGACACGTCGTCAATGGCATGGGCCCATGTATATCCAGCGACAAAGTTCATACCCTTCCACACGCGTTGCGTCAGAGTTGTTTGCAACCCGTGATAGATGGACGTGTCACCATTGTCCATGAAGTTCACGAACCCAAGGAAGGGGAAACATGGTCCGCCCAATCCCAATCCTCCCTGTGCGGCGGGACAACTGGCCGTGAACGGTCTTCCCAATTGTTCACTCCCGTCATCGATCGCAGTGTTCACTTGATTGATGTCGCGAATGCCGTAAAGTTTAATTCCGTGATTTCCCACATAGCCAACTTGCAGCGACGTGGTCGGCGTAAGCTGCTGCTGGATGTTCACGTTCCAGGTGGCCACGTACGGCGTGCGCAGATTCCGGTTAACGGCGAGGATGTCACAAGGACTGAGGTCGCAGCGGATGGCGGCGTTAAAAATTGGTCCCGCCGCGGACCAGTTCAGAGTGCTCTGCGTGGTGGCCGCAGCAGCGATGGTGCCGCCACTCCCGAACAGATTTGATCCCTCGGCTCCTGTCGGAATGACGTTCAGTCCGGGAGTCGTGGCGTTGTTGACGCCATTCTGCCCGAGGAAGATGGCCATGTGTGGAATCTCATAGATGATGCTCCCACCCCCACGGATGACAGTCTTCCCCTTGCCAAATGGATCCCAAGACAACCCCAGGCGCGGGCTGAAATTGTTGCGGTCCGGTTGATAGGGCGAATTAATATTCACGCCCACCTGCTCCAACCCCCCTGAGGGCTCAAAGTTACCAAGACGATTCTTTTCTTCGCTGATGGGGGCGCTGTAGTCGTAGCGCACGCCAGCATTGATCGTAAAGCGAGGCGTCACGCGCCAATCGTCCTGGAGGAAGGCGCCCCATGAGGTCAAGTGCACAAACCGCTCGGAATTGCCGACGAAAATATCGCCCTTGTCCGGATTGCCGGCAAGAAAATCTTCGAGAGCCGTGCTGTTAGCAAGAGTGTTTCCGCCACTCTGGAATCGAACTCGGCCCTTTCCGCGGCGGTCGCGAATATTATCGGTGCTGCCGCGACGATATTCCCCGCCGAAATGGAAGGTATGCTTTCCTCGTGTATAGGAAACGTTGTCGAGGAACTGGTAGGTCACGTTTGGCGTAGTTTCGAGGGGCCATCCGCTATTTCCGCCAATCTGTGTAAATCCACTGATCAGGATAGTGGGCATGCCAAAGTTGATGGGTTGAGTCACACCTGTGTTTATGCCGTACGCCGTCATCGGATCCTTTGCGTGATCCGCCGTCAGAATGGTTTGCCAGAAGCTGTTCCAGCCAAACCGCGCTTCGTTGACCCACCGGGCATTCGGTACCCACGTGTAGTTGAATCCGAGGACTTGCGCGCGGAGATCGGACTGGGATTCCCACTCCGGACGAAGCACCACGATATCCTGTTCTGTTTGCAGACTGTCGCCAAAAAAATAGCGCCCTGAAATGCTATGGCGCTCGTTGAAATGGTGGTCGACTTTGACAATAAAAGCGTCCATCCGGTTTGAATTCGGGAAGCCCGTATCGATGTTGATGCCGTTCGAACCATCGTTAGCAGGAATGAGTCCGGGGTAGGAACCGTTGCCGGCAAATGCCCCACATCCGATAAGGTTTGCGCTCAGAGGATTGAGGGCACTGGAATTTACGGGCACGCCTGCACAAGTAAACGTCGGTGCGCCGGCCCCCGGCCGGGCCATCAGGTCACGCAGCGCGTCGGGGATGCTGTTTTCGCAACTTCCTAGACCCGAGGTGCCACAAGTACTGTCATTTGCTAACCCCACTGAAGCCGGTACCAATGCTCCGTTCGAATTGGCGACCTGCGCGCGAATACCTTCATAGGCTCCAAAAAAAAACGTCTTGTTCTTGATAATCGGGCCGCCAATGCTGCCTCCGAATTGATGCTGCCGCAACGCACGTTGCGGGCCGGGCGCTGGGTTGAAGTAATTCCGCGCGTCGAACGCATTATTGCGTTCGAAGAGGTAGGCAGTCCCGTGAATATCATTCGTCCCCGATTTGATGCCCAGGTTGACTATGGCGCCAGGCTTCCATCCGTATTCTGCTGGCGGGTTTTCCTGCGCGTTGAACTCCTGGATCGCGTCGATCGGAAGAATCGTTCCGGGCGTCCCCTGCACTCCTTCAGCGTTGATCACGGTTGTTCCGTAGTACGGATCGTTGTTGTCTGTGCCGTCAAATATGAAATTATTGTCCTCGGGGCGGTTGCCGTTCGAACTGATGGAGAGAAACCCGCCCCCGCTGCTCCGCTGCACTCCCGGCCTCAAGACCACAAGGTTCTGGAAATCGCGGCCGTTCAGGGGCAGATCATTGATGGACTTGTTCGCAAAAGTCCCGCCCAGCGTGTCATTGGTGGTCTCTACCAGCGGCAGCTGTTCCGTCACGGTGACCGTTTCCGATACGCTGCCGGGCTGCATCGTCAGATCCAGGCGAATATCCTTTGCCACCTCAAGTTGGACGCCTGTGCGCTCGACTTTCTTGAATCCCGTCGCCTCAACTACCAACTTGTATGCGCCCGGCGGCAGGCTGGGTGCAACGTAATCGCCCGCATCATTGGTCTCGAGCGTTCGCGTCACTCCCGTGTCCACGTTGGTGATGGTCACGTGCGCGCCTTTGACGAGCCCGCCACTTTGGTCGGTCACGGTGCCCAGAATGCGGCCCTCCTGAGATTGCCCGGACGCGCTGCCTAAGCCACCAAATGCGAATACAAAAATAGCGATGTTTCGAAGAAATGTCATCGATCCCCCCCCGTTCCCCGTTGAGGCACAAGGATTGTGCCCGTGAATGAACGCCGCGTCCCTGACCCTGGCGCCCGTGTTGATATCGTTTGTACCTTGACAGACGATGTCCGTCAAGGTGCGTAAGCCGTGTGATTGAAGAAAATTAGAAATAAATGTGATTGAATTTATTGCGGGAATGGCTGAGGCGCCGTGAAGGAAGGCCTTGATGGCCTGGCTGGCGGCTCATCCGAAATAGTTCCTGGGAGGCTAGCCAGCACGCCCGGTGATGCGATCTCCTTCCTTGCGGGCTCGGAAACGACTTCTGATATCCCAAAGGATCATGGCGCCTGCGACAATCGACACCAGACTCGCCGTCTGCGCATTCGAAAGTCCGAAAAACGATCGCGGGTTGATGCGGATGAATTCAACTAGAAATCGGGCCACGCCGGTCAGGATCAGGTAGCCGCAGAAGACTTCTCCCTTGGGCCGCGCACCACTCACAGCTTTCTTCCCCATTTGCCACAGGAACGCCGCGATCGCCAGCCAAACAAAAAACTCATATAGCGGCGTCGGATGCACGCGCTGCGTCGTTGGCACCACACCGTTGGGAAAACTCATGCCCCAAGGCAGCGTCGTCGGCACGCCGTAATCGCCGTCGCCAGACAACAAGCAGCCAATGCGCCCGATCGCGTAACCAACCGCCGCCGCTGGCGAGCATAGGTCCATGAATTCAAGTGCCGGCATCCCAAAATGCCGCGCCAGAAACACGAGCGCCACAAAACCGCCAAGGAATCCGCCGAACCAGGCAAACCCAAACCGGCTGATTAACACCGACGGATCGGCAATCAACTCGCGGGGGCTCTCCAAAACGTGATACAGGCGTGCTCCCACCAGGCCTGAGAGTCCTGCAATACCGATGATAAGAAACCCTTCGTCGTGATGGCTGGGCTTGCCGCCACTCTTCTGGTAGCCGCTCTTTGCGAATTGTGCGCGGCGGCGATCAAAATCTGCCTGCAAGACGTATGCGGCGGCCAACAGGCCGGTGGCAACCATGAGGCCGAAGGTCGGAATTGTGAGCGGCCCAAGATGGAGAAAAGGAATCATCGATGGCAGAGCGATTCGCCTTCAAAAGTATACACGAGGACTCGGTCTCGCCCGATTGCCGCTCTCACTCGAACACTGATTTCTCCCTGGTCGTTGCCGAAGCTCCCCGAATGGAACTGCATTTTAGCTCCGGGCACGTAGGATGAAACCGAGACCGACCCAGACGCCGAACGCGATCCATTCCGCAGGTGAAAAGTGCCCGGGGAATGCGGGCAAGACTTTCATCAGAAAAAGCAACAAGGAGACGGCAATCCCCAGCCCGGCCACAATCCGCATCGATGCTCGCTTCTCCACAATCCAGAAGGAGAAGCATGCCGCGAACCATCCCAAGGCCGACGCCATCGAACCTACTTCCGTGACGGGAACGAGAAGCGCGTCACCCAGAAGGAGACCGGCCAGCGTTCCCGCCGTAATCCCGAGAATCGCGACGCCCGGTGTCAGGAATTTTTCGTGAACTCCGCCAAAGCGCGGATGGATCGTCCGGCGGCGGCCATAAGCGAACAACAAACGGCTGGACGCGACGAAGTTGCCGTTGAAACATTGAAACAGACCAAAGAGGGCCATGACCACAATCAATCGCACCGGCCACCGTGCTCCCAGCGCCTGCTCAAACGCGATCGCGGTTGCGAATCGTTTCCCAATCAAGCCTTGCCAGGGCGCAACGTAGGCCACCGCGGCGACTGCAAGTACGTAGAAGCCCGCACCCACGAGAACTGCCATCATGATCGCGCGAAAAAATCCTGTCGAACGAAATCTCGGATGAGCTTCCTCCGCCACTTTGGGCACCGATTCGAATCCGGTCA
>Ga0137394_10002873_pt1 | contig 12867 bp, 12 predicted proteins | sample czobulk116metaG_FD_108278 | JGI IMG/M metagenome (GOLD analysis project Ga0137394, IMG submission 108278) | Vadose zone soil microbial communities from Angelo Coast Range Reserve, California, USA - czobulk1.16 metaG | ecosystem: Environmental > Terrestrial > Soil > Vadose zone | place: USA...
AGGCGGACGATGAGATCGAAAAGGATCGTGCCGTGCTGCTTGACCAGTATGCGGTCCGAACTGACGAGGGCAGCTATGCCACGGGTGAGGGTGGCGGGATTCTCCTCAAAGACCCGCTTGCATTCAACAAGCAGTGGCGCGAGCTGCTCGACGAGGAGGTCGAACTGGAAGTTTGGCCGGTCGATGTGAGCGCACTCGCGGATGGCAAAGCAAAGAAAGGCAACTGCAAAGAGTGTCATCGTGCGCTGGGCCCCAATCTCTCGCCATTTTATCTCGAAGTGCTGGTGGAGATCGGTGTCGTTGTTGGCGCTGACGATCAAGAGGCGGTGACCCCGGCGGGCGAGTAGGAGGGAACGTGCCACCTTTCCTCGATAGTTTGCGCAATCGGCGGCCAGGGCGGCAAAGCTCGGCCGCTCGGTTGAGTGGAGAAGCGGACGTCGAGCAGCAACGCGACAATCGCTACCTCGACATTCTGGGGCCGGGCGGCGGCCAGGATGCGCTGAACAAGTCGACGCAGGCGGCAGTGAGCTCGGCTATGCCAGAGTTTCGCCGCGGCATGCAGGACGTCCAAGAAACGGAGATTGCTCGTGGCGTCGGCGTGGGTGGCCTTGGTACGAGCTACGAGGGCGACCTAGAGTCAGCCTTCCAACGCAACATCAGCAATGCCACTTCGTCCAAGGCGCTCGACCTCTACAACACCCAAACTGGACTAGAGGAACGGAGCCGCAACCGCTACCTCGACATTCTCACTGGTAATCGCGATTACGAGACGGCGCAGGCCAACGCAAAGCGGAAGCGGAAGAGCGGACTCTTTGGTGCGATCGGGAGTGTGCTCGGTGGCATCGGCGGCTTCGCCCTTGGTGGCCCGATGGGCGCCTACGCCGGTTCGCAGGTTGGCGGCACGGTTGGGTCAGTGGCGGGCGGGTAAGTGGACTACCGTCCAGGGGTGCTGCCTGATTACTACGGCCCAAGCGGCATGCAGGCGACGCAGGCGCTTTCGGGCGCGATCGGCTCGTACATTCATGGCAAGCGAGAACAGAAGTTCGACACGCTCGCCGAGCAGGAAGCCAATCTCGACATTCAGGGCAAGCAGGGTGACATCGACTACCAGACGCGGATTCGTCCGCTCGAAGAGGCGCTCTATCGTGCGCAGATGTATAAGTATGGTGTTCGCTTCCCCGGTGATGCTGCTGCGAGTGTGACGGGCCAACAGCCACCCACCGCAGGCGATGCCCCGAGACGAATGGGCGATCGCATTCAGTTTCCGCAGAACACTGGGCGCGTTTCTGCTCCCGACATCGACCCCGGTTTCAGCCCGCCACGACGTCTCAGCGGAGGCTTGACGGGCGGCGATATGGACCCCGGCTTCACTGCACCGCGGCGATTCGCCGGAAGCGTCACTGACACCGACGTCGATCCCGGCTTCAATGCGCCGTTTGGTCGCCCCGGTCAGTTCAATCCGCAGACTGGCCAGCACAATCCCTCCGTACCGCTCGGTGGCGGCTATAGCTTCGTCGACCCCACGCAAGCCGCGTTGCAGCATTACAAGGGTATGGGCCTCTCCGATGACGAAGCGGCGATGGCGGCGCAGAACCCGCAGATCGCCGAGCGCATTCTTCAGGATCGGACCACGATGATGCACGACGAGACGCCGGCGCAGCGGTATCAGCGTGACGTCGATCTGGAAAACCTGCGTCATCGGTATCGGATGGAAGAGACGGGCATGCGATCGGGGCGCGGCGGTATCACCATGAAAGACGCTCTCGATTGGGCACAACGTCTTTCCGACATGCAGGGCGTGCAGCGTGACGAGGAAGGAAATGTGATTCCCGTTCTGCCGTCGCAGATCTTCCTGCGAGCTCGTTCTATGTATCAGGGCGATACCGGTGCTGCACGACAAGGTGGTAGCTACCGGCGCTCTCTTACTGCCCGCGGCGCTCCGGTAACGGCTGGTGGAGCTCCTGAGCCAACACCAGCCACGCAGCATGCTCCAGAACCGTCGACGCCGACACCAGCGGCAACACCGACGCCTGCACCGGCTGCACCGGGAGCTCAAGGCGGCGGTCAGGTACTTACGGGAGACGCGGCAATCAGTGCGGCTGCCGATACGCTCAAGGCACATCCAAAAGTGAGTGATACTCAGGCCCACCGCATTCTCCTCAAGCACGGGTTCAAAGAACCCGACATCGCTCGCGTGCTCCAGTTGAGGCGCCGTGGGCGTCAGCCTTGATCCGCGGAAGTTCAGCGCCGATCTCGCCGGTCTAAGCCAACAGGAACAAGGCTTCGATCCATCGAAGTTCGCGTCCGACCTCGAAGCGCAGCAACCCGAGGAGCCGCGAGTAGATCGTTTTGGCGAGCCGCAGAATGAGACGGCACGCGAGCAAGAAGCTGAAGCGAGCGCCGTCGCTCGATCGAAGCGTCCCGGCTGGCTGAGCAATCCACACTACAGCTTCAGAACGGCGCTGATGGGCGAGGCCCTCGAGGCCGGCCACACGGTCCTCGGCATCCCCCGCTTCGTCAAGAGTGCTTTCGGTGCCGTCTTCGCACCGCTCAGCCCAGAAGAGGCGCGCAATCCGTTGACGCAGGCCGGCGCGACGCGGTACGGGCCGGGTGCGATGGCCGAAGTCCGTCGTGTTGCGGCGACGCCTGCTGATACGACGGGAGCTCCGGCCAGTTCGCCGACACGCGAGTTCGTCAGAAGTCTGAATCCGCTGCCGACAGCAGAGCGGGCATTTGAAGGTGATCCGCGGGCAGTCGGCAGTCTGCTTGCGATGCCGGTCATCGGGAAGGTTGCGGCGGATCTGATGCCTCGCGGCACTTCCCTCATGCGGCAGGGCATTACGCCTGAGACGGCCGAGGCATTCAGAACACTCGGACTCGATCAGCGCACTGCCTCCACCGTCGACGTGCAGGCCGCGTGGCGCGAACGCATTCGCGACGTCCATCCCGACGTCAATCCGAGTGCCGAGGCGGCAAATCTCGCCCGGCGCTACAATGCCGCCCGCGACATCGCCAACCAGGCGCTCGGCGCTAGGGTCGCTCAGGCGCAGCAGCCGGAGCCTGCCCGCCCTGCTACGGCTCCCCGCGCCCAGCCGGTCCCTACAGCCCAACCTGAGCCCGCTCCCGCCGCTGCCCCGCCTAGGGCCCCGATCGTCACGCCATCACCCGATCAGGCGCTCAGGGCCGAGGCGGAACAAAGACTCGCGCAGGAGTCGGCTGCTCAAGCTGCGCGTAAGAGCAAAGAAACGTTTACGCCGATCCCTGGCTCGCCGCGTGGTTTTGAGGTCACTGGGGAACGTGAGACGCCGCCCGTGCCGACGACGCCGACCGTCACCGAGATCCTGACCGGAACCTTCAATCCACGGGCGTTTGCACAGGACGTAGCGGCAGCGGCACCTGAGACACCGCCAGTTCCGACGCAACCTGACGTGGAGGCTGGCGCTCCGCACGACCAGGCCGCGATTCAGGAAGGGCTGTTCCGTGAGAAGACACTCACAGGTCGAGAGCAGACCGAGCTCCTGCCTGAGACGGCTGGTGTCCCGACCGCGAAGCTCGGTGCCGAGAAGATCGCGCCCGAGGAAGTCGGCCGCGTGAAACGCGAGGGTACAGAACCGGCGGGCGAGAAGCCGATGGAACTCCCCACTGCCAGTCGCGTGCCCGAGCTCGAACGAAAGTATGGGACCGATGAGGCATTGGGTGTTGTTAGAGACAACGAAGCTGAGATGTCTCGACTACCGAACGGCGGCGAGGCCGCTCGCTGTACCGATTGCGCTGCCTACATCGTTGAGAAAGAGGGACGCGGTCGGGTGATCGGCTACAAGGAAGGGAAGAATCCAACCGAGCACGCTACTGGCACCCACCCTGGAGATGGTCACGACTTTGCGATCATAGATGATCGGTATATCGTCGACGAGTGGGTCAAAGAAACTACGGGGCAAAGCAAAAGGGCCGTTTTTGATCTCGACAATCCGGCGGACCTGCCGGAGGTCCGTCATCTCTATGGTGAACCGCGGACATGGGAAGAACTTGAAGACTACCGCCGTGGTGACCTCCCAAACGGAATTGCCCACATCAAGGCGAAAGTCGCGACAGCCCGACAGCGACGCCCGAGCTTTGGCTCCCAGGGGTCGAATCCGAAGTTCGCCAAGATGTCGAACGAGGATCTCGATGTTCGTTACGCCGAGCTCATGCGTCGCGTCGAGGGTACTGGCCCGACGATTCAAGAAGGTGTGAAGCCGTGGGTGCGGAAGGAAGAGCAATCACGCGGCGCCGGAATGGCGCGCAAAGGCTTCGGCGGCTACAGCCGCGAGAAGGGTGTCATCAGCGGTACGAGTGTCAGCGGCGCGGCCGGTCGAGCGATTGGTTCGCGGAAGACGGCCGAGCGTATCATGGGCGAGATCGAGAAGGAGCTCAAGACGCGGGGCGTCGAGGGTGTCGATCCAGCCAGCATCATGGAGCGGTACGAGAAGGCGCATCCGCCGCCAGAAGAAGCAGCCGAGCGTGAGGCCATCGCCAAAGAACCTGACTTCGAGGCTCTCGCGAAGAAGGCGAAGAGCGAGCTCGTACCGAAGCTGCGCAGCGCCATTGTCGACGACTTGGCCGAGCTCAGGCACGTCGACCGCGCCGAACTGGAGAAGATGGGCGACCGCGAGCTCATCAATCTGGCGATCGAGCAGGAGATCCTCGATCCACAACAGGAATCAGATGCACTCGACACACTCTTCGACATGGGAACGACTGGTGCTGTGCGTGGAGCGAAGAAGGTTCCGACTCTTGCACCGATCACCACTAAGAGCAATGTCGTCCAGGCTGTGCGTCGTGTTCTCTCACCGGCCAGCCGCACTCCACAGGCAGGGACGACCGCCGAAATCGTTCGCGCTCGTACTGGTGAGTTTGCTCGCGAAAATGAGATGGCGCGTCAGGCACTCGGTCAGTATCGAAAGGTCGTGGGCGGGCTCTCGGAGGCCGAGCAACTGGAATTCATCGACCGGATGGAAGCCGGGCAGCCACAGAAGAATACGGCTCTTCAGCCGGTGGCCGACATCATTCGGAAGTCACTCGACGACGCTCGCACTCGGGTTCAGGGTCTCGGGACCGGCAGGCTGGAGCACTTCATCGAGGACTACTTCCCGCACATCTGGGAAGATCCGGCAAAGGCCCGCGACGTGATTGCGCAGATCATGGGTAAGCGGCCGCTCCAGGGGCCGAAGAGCTTCCTGAAGCAGCGCACCATTCCCACGGTCGCCGAGGGCATTCAGGCCGGGCTGAAGCCGGTCACGACCAATCCGCTCGACCTCACGTTGCTGAAGCTCCGTGAGATGAATCGCTACATCATGGGGCAGAAGATCATGCAGGACTTGAAGGACCGCGGCCTGACGAAGTTCGTGAAGTCTGGTAGGGGACCAGCCGGTTACGCCGCGGTGAACGACAGCATCGCGACTGTCTTCGCGCCGCGCACCACACAGGGCGCGCTGGCGATTCGTGGGCAGTATTGGCTGCCCGAGCCGGCCGCGCTCATCCTGAACAACTATCTCTCCGGCGGGCTCCGCGGCAATCCGATCTTCGATGCCTACATGGGTGTTGGGAATGTGCTCAATCAGGTACAGCTCGGGCTCTCGCTCTTCCATCTCGGCTTCGTCTCGATGGACGCCGGGACATCGCGCCTGGCACTGGGGATCGAGCAGATCGCGTCGGGGAAGATCGTGCGCGGGCTCGCCACTGGACTGACGTCGGGCACGGCGCCGTTTTCGACGTACATGACGGGGCGCAACGTTATTCGCGAGTACCTGAATCCCGGCACCGTGGGCGGCGACATGACGGCGATCGTCGACGCGCTGACCGCTGGTGGTGGCCGTGTGCGGATGGATCAGTTCTACAAGAACAACGCGATCGAGGCGTTCCTGAAGGCGGCGCGCAAGGGCAACACGATCGGCACGATCGCTCGGGCGCTCCCGGCGGCGCTGGAGTTTGCCGCCAAGCCGCTGATGGAGCACTTCGTACCACGAATGAAGCTGGGTGTGTTTGCAGATCTTGCCCGCTTCGAGCTCGCCAAGCTGCCACCCACGGCGACAGTCGATGAAGTCCGTGCGACAATGGCCAAGGTCTGGGATTCCGTCGACAATCGCATGGGCCAGATGGTTTACGACAACCTGTTCTGGAATCGGACCCTGAAAGACGTGAGCATGGCGTCGGTGCGGGCGTTGGGCTGGAATCTCGGCACGATTCGCGAGCTCGGTGGCGGTGTCGCCGATCTGGCTCGTGGCCGATTCACGCATCGAGCCGCTTACGTCATCGCGCTGCCAATCTTCGTCGCGCTCATCGGTGCGGTCATCGGCTACCTATATGGGCAAGTAGCTAAGACCTTGAAGGATCTCTTCTATCCGCGTACCGGTCGGAAGGATGCTGACGGTAATGATGAGCGTGTGCAGTTGCCAAGTTACATGCGCGACGTCACGGCCTGGAGCAGTCATCCCGTTCGGACGGCCGAACACAAGCTGCATCCACTTCTGGCATACTTGGCTGACATGCTGGAGAACGAGGACTTCTACGGCGATCAGATCCGTAACCCAAACGACCCGCTCGTGAAGCAGCTTCAGCAGGTCGCTGCCTTCACCGCGAAGCAGTTCACGCCGATCGGCGTCTCGAACCTGCGCGAGCAGCAGCGGCGATTGCAGTCGCCGGTGTCCCAGATGCTCCCCTTCGTGGGCATCACGCCGGCGCCGCGTGAGGCAGTACGCACCAAGGCGCAGAATCTCATGTACGACTTCCTGCGTCGCCGTCGACCGCAAGGCGCTACACCTGAAGAAGCAGAAGAGCGCACGGCGCGCACCGACGTCCTGCGTCACATGCGGCAGGGTGTGCCGATGGACGCTGATGAGCGCCGGCAGCTTCGCGAAGGGGGAATGACGCGCCGGCAGCTTCGCGGTATGCGCGAGCAGGCGCGTGTCAATCCGATGCTCTCGGCTTTCAAGCAGTTGACCGAAGAGGAGGCACAACAGGTGTACGATCAGGGGACGCCGGAAGAGCAACGTATCTGGGCAAGGGCGCTGTCGGTGAAACGCCGGAACAGACTACGCTGATGCTCAACGTACTGGGAGCAGAGATTCCACAGGGGCCCGCCTGGGCTGTCGCGATCGTCCTGATGAGTACGCTGATGTTGCTCGTTGTTCGCGAGATTCTCAAGCATCGAGCGAATACTGGTGAGCATCGAATGACCGGCTCGTTCACAAAGATCGAGGCGGCCTTTGGTGAGCGGCTGGCTGCACTCGAAACAGCGGTATCGTCACTCAACGGCAATTCCGGCAGAGATCTCGCCGACCGATTGGCAAGGATCGAGGTCGCACTCGATGCCAACACAGAAGAGATTGTGCGTTTCCGCGATTGGAAGCACAACGAGGCACAGCGCGATCTTCAGAACCTAAAGCTGCGTGTCGGACTTTTGGAGGAGGTAAAATGACAGACCGACATCGGTGGCTTGAGGACATCGGATTCATCGTCGGCATCGCCAACGCCACGCTGTATACTCTCGGGATCAAGCTCGGGCCAGCAAATCCTGAGACGTGGGCGGTAGTGGCGCTCAATGCTACGCTCATCGCCCCCAAGATGCTGGGCCGGGCGACCGCCGGCCGGATTTGGGATAACATCGCCAGCCGCTTCGGCGGCAAACCTCCAGCGGGACCGACCCAATGAACATCAGTGATGATGGAATCAAGCACATCGAGCAGCGAGAAAGTTCGAAGTTGGTGATGTACCGCGATCGAGCAGGAATACCGACGATCGGCGTTGGTCATCGTCTCACGAAGGACGAACTCTCGTCCGGTAAACTCCATCTACCAAACAGTTCAGTAGACTGGCATCAGGGCCTCACGCAGCCGCAGGTTGACGAGCTCCTTCGACAGGATCTCGACATCGCCGAACTGGCCGTCGACCGCGGGTTTGGTGTGCTGGTGAACCCGACGCAGGGTCAGCACGATTCGCTCGTCTCGTTCGTCTTCAACATCGGGACCGTCGCTTTTCAGAACTCCACTCTTCTGAAAAAGATTTACGCTGGCGATCTTGCGGCAGTGCCCGAGCAGATGCGGCGCTGGATACATGATGCCGGCAGCATCGACCCTGTCCTCGTGAAGCGCCGCGAGGATGAGATCCGGCAGTGGGAGGGACAATGAAGCAACGCTATATCCTCATTCTCGTCATCGCAGCATTTGTCATCGGTGGCCTGCTGTGTCGTCCTGATCGCAGCGGTGAGGCGGCGCAGCATCGAGCGGACAGCCTGGCGACCGTCGTCGACTCACTCAAGCAGTTCGACGAACGACGGGCGGCTGACAGCGCGGCCGCCGCCGACACGACTCTTCGCCTGAAGACTGCGCTCGTCATTGCGGCTCGTCACGGTGCGGCCACCCAGCGTTCGGAAGACTTGTTGCGGGCTACGCTCGATGCCGTCGCCGATACGATGGTTCCGAAACGTCTCGTGCAAGAGCTTGTCGACACCCTCGACTCTATGATTCACATACGAGAGGCGCAGCGAGACACCGCACTCCGACTGTTTGCTATTTCTGAGCGCCAGCGTGTGCAGTCGGATTCGGCGGCTCGTGAGTGGCGGCTGGCGGCTGCGCGGCTTCAAAGTGAACTCGCAGCATCTCTCAAGCGTTCAAATAGTCGCTACGGCTGCACGGCTGGCGCCGGGGCGGCCATCGGCTACCAGGGCTACGCGGCAGGATTCGGCTTTACGTGCGGGCGTACATTTCGGTTACCGAAGATCCTCTAGCGCGTCTCGTTGCACCGAGGTAAATTGTCGGCGCGAGAGATCAGAGATAGAAATTGCGAAGGTGCGATGACACCACGTCAAGGACGCATCCGAGTAAGGGCTCTAACTCTGGTCTTTCGTGTAAAGAGGCGTCGCCCGTTCGGTTGTTCGGCCCGTGGCCGAGGCATGTATCGGCACGACGACGCCTACGCGGGGATAGTTCAGCGGCAGAACGTCACGTTGCCAACGTGAAGGTCGCCGGTTCAATCCCGGCTCCCCGCTCTGGGCAGTCCTGATGCACGTCTCTGTCGGTCGACCCACGGGCCACCGAAGCCCGGCCTAACCGTGGCCGGCTACCTCGACCAACGGGCAGAAAGCCGCCCCGCTTCCCAGACGACCAGCGGGATACGTGCAGCGAACCGAACGTGCGAAAGGCACCTGCCCACTCTGGGCCCGTGGTGCGAACGGGAAGCCGCCGGTCCTGCAAACCGGAGATCCGAGTTCAAATCTCGGCGGGTCCACTATAACCTTTGTAGGCGAGCAATTTGAGCGAAGCGAGATGAACGGCAGGGTGGGCGCGTCCCCGGCGCCTGGTCACGTCGATCGCGGCGGCTGTCACCGGCCGTTGGCTGGCAACACCACCCACCCTGACCCATCTCTTAGACAACCGACTGAGTGCTGGTTTTAGGACTCCTTATCGCCTGACTTTTTCCACATCACAAAACAGCCTGTGCAGATCAGCACGAGCACTCCATCCTGCAACACGTAGTGAGCCACGCCGTACTTATGGCACCACGAGCACTCGTAGAGATGCTGCGTCACACGCCGTGAGCTCCGCGCAGCGCCGTGATGGCCGTGCGCAATTGCGAGCCCCTGCCCTGCATCGGCAGATATGAGATCCTGAGCTCGCGGCACAGATGTACGGCGAGCGTATCCGCCGCGCAACCGAAGATCCGCGTCCCATCGGACAGCGGGTGCCCGTGGTCATCCCAAGCGTTGTTCAATCCCTTGTTCGCCTGAGAATCGACGATCGCCGATTCCAGCAACGGATTCACGCCGAACGTCGAACACACGCCCAACGTGAAGCTCTCCGTGCAGAACCCATGATCGAGCTCAGCGAGGGCATCGAGCGCCTCCTTCTTCGAGGCAAACGACACCGGCGCCCGGCTGGAATGGTACTCTGGCTGCTTCCTGGTCATGGCAACATCCTTTCGAAAGCGCACTCAGTCGGTTGTCAAAGAGCGTTTTCGACCCTTCCTCCAAGCATTATAGCAATCGGGTACCATCGACCGATTTTTTCTGAGCACGAGATTTTGGAAATTGAGCACGGGGCTTGACAAGGTAAACGTCGACCCGTAACGTTGCGTTGCCATGAAGAGAAAGCGACTGAGACACCGCTGCGAGCTACCGACATGCGGCAAGTCCTTCTGGGCTTGGGACCGACGTCACCGTTACCACACGGCCGCATGCCGGTTCGCTGCCTGGGCCTCCACTCACCGAAAGCAGAGCCATGACCAGCGTCGAAGAACTAGCGTTTCGGGAACAGCGTAAAAAGGGAATTGGTAGCAGTGATGCCGCCGCCGTGATCGGCGCCGATCCGTGGCGCACTCCGCTGGATCTGTACCTCGAAAAGATTGGTGAAGGCCCGGAGCGGGTCGAGACCAAGCAAATGAAGCGTGGTAAGTATCTCGAACCGGTTGCCGTTGATGTCTATTCCACGCTGACCGGCCGCATAGTCGAGCGCGTCGGCAAGCAGATCACTCATCCGTCTTACGCGTTTATGATCGCCAATCTCGATCGCAATGTCTTCCGCGACGAGAGTGCTCGGGAAGTCACAACTGACATCGGTGTCCTCGAAGTAAAATGCCCGAACATTCGGACGTGGAGTCGCATCAAGCGCGAGGGTCTGCCGGTCTACTACTCGGTGCAGATGCAGCATTATCTCGCCGTGACTAATCGGACGTGGGGTGCGTTCGCGCTGTTCAACAGCGACCTCTGGGAGCTCATTCACTTCGACATCGAGCGCGATGACATCTTCATTCAAAAGCTCATCGCCGCCGAGCAGGACTTCTGGATGCTCCATGTCGAGCCGCGGAATCCGCCGGCCGCCCTCCAGGTCGAGTTCAAGATTGAGCTTCCGCCGGTCGAGGGTGAGCTCATCCTGCGCCAAGATCCCGACTGGCAGGAAGCCGCTCGGGCGTACATGGAGGCTCTGGTCTTACAGGAGGACGCGAAGAGCGTGGTCGAGTTCGACAAGGCGCGCCTGAAGGAGCTTATGGGTAAGCTCGGTGCCGTCGAGGGGGCCGGCCTGCGCTGCTACTGGAGCCAGCGGAAAGGTCGGGTCACGTTCGATAAGAAGGCGCTGGAAAAGAACAAACCGCTTGACTCGTTCCAAGTGGGCATGGCGATCGCCGCGTGGGAGGATCGCAATGACATCACACCGTCGAAGGTCGTACTCGATCTCGTCGAACGTCTGAAGGCATGCACGATGGATCTGACGAAGTTCGACAAGACAGGTGAACCCTTCGAAGAGTTCCGCAGCTACCCGGTCACAATGCAGAGAGAGCCGGAGGACTGATGGCGAATCATCGTCGCGCCGATCGCGTGCTCCAGGCGGCCACCATCAGCCAGCCAGACGCTTTGCCGAAACGCCCCCAAGTTACGGCGCCGGTGCAGCGTGACGTGTTCAAGCTCATCGCGAAGCTGGAGAGTCGCTACGGATCTGATCTGGTGCTCGCGACGCTCCGTCGCTATCTCAACTACACACGCGAGCAGCATCGGCTGCGCGATGAGATTCGCCAGCGGGAGCGCGAGCTCGCGGACCTTCAAGCCAAAGAGCGGAGGAAAAGATGAACGTCGCCACGATCACGATGGCGCCCCACAAGGCCCGAGAGAAGCTGGAATCGTACCGTGAGGCTCTCAAGCGCCGTGCCAATGATGAATACGAGGCCGCTGCTCAGGGCTACGAGGCCCTAGCGGCCGGCAAGGCGTTGCTCGACATGGACGAGGTTTTTCGTACTTGCCCCTACGATTCAAGAGGTCGTCCACGCATTGCGATCGCCCGAGCCGACCGGCGTCGCGTCCGCTTCTCACTTCAGGACGGTGGCCGCACGACGGCCATCCTCGATGCGAGCACGGGATCTCTGCCACGCACTTACGTCGGCTCGCTTGTGGTGCGTGTGCCTTATAACGAAGAGCTCATCTCGGAGGCGGCGCGGAAGCTCGACAGATGGGATCGCGTCGGACACGCACTCGTACCCATGACGCCGCCTGACGTGGCGGATCGCCGGATTCTGAAGGACTGTCACGTCCTGTGGGAGGTCGAGCAGTGGGCCGATCGGCCGGTGAGTTCGCGGCCGGATCGTGACCCGTATCTCCTGAGGCATCTCGCCGGCAGTCTCTACGTCGTCGAGGGCGCCTGGGATCTGACACCGCTGGAGCGGGCCATCACGAACGGTCGGAAGGAGATCGAGTGACAAGTCCCGCCAAGGGGACGGCGGTCGCCAAGAAGCCGATGAGCTTCGACGAGCTGCTCGAATGGGCGAAGCCGAAGATCGCCGCCGTCCTCCCGAAGCACATCACGCCTGAGCGTATGGTGGCGCTGGTGACACTAGCAGCGATGAAGACGCCGCGGCTGAAAGAATGCCAGCCGCTCAGCTTGGTCAACGCGCTGTTTAACGCATCACGCCTCGGACTGGAGATCGGTCAGCACGCACATCTGGTGCCGTTCAGAAACAACAAACTCGGCATCACCGAATGCGTGCTGATTCCCGATTATCGTGGGTTGATCGGGCTGGCCGTGCGATCGGGGAAGGTAAAGCACATCGACGCGCGCGTCGTCTACAAAGACGACGAGTTCGATTATCAGCTTGGCTCGGCACCGTTCATCAAACACAAACCAAAGCTGGACGGTGATCGCTCGGATGGAAACATCTTTGCTTTCTACTCCGTCGCTCATCTCGTCGATGGAACGCCGGTCTTTGACGAGCCAATGAGCAAGGCCGAGGTCGACGCCGTGCGTGCGCGATCGCGGGCGAAGGACGATGGGCCGTGGGTGACCGACTATGTCGCGATGGGGAAGAAGACCGTCGTGAAGCGGGCCGCCAAATTCCTGCCGCAAAGTC
>Ga0137394_10002874_pt1 | contig 12865 bp, 16 predicted proteins | sample czobulk116metaG_FD_108278 | JGI IMG/M metagenome (GOLD analysis project Ga0137394, IMG submission 108278) | Vadose zone soil microbial communities from Angelo Coast Range Reserve, California, USA - czobulk1.16 metaG | ecosystem: Environmental > Terrestrial > Soil > Vadose zone | place: USA...
CACTGGCGTAGCGACAGCGACGTGTCGATGATACTGGGGGAGGCGACCGCGATCAGCTTCCTGCAGGACCAGGCGGAGACATTTAACGAAAAGTTCACCGTCCACTTTACCAAGCTCGACGGGACAACTGCGACCATCTCCAACCAATAACTCTTACAAAAGGGGTGGTCCCATGCAACCAGGGCGCCCTGCCTTCTTCGGGCCACTCGTAGGCGGCGAAGTCATCCTCTCCCATATCGAGCGCGACTTCGAGCAAAACATCGCCCTTCGCTCCTTCGTTGCAGTCGAGCGGCTCATTCGACAGCCACACACCTGAATGCAATTGCACCGTCAAATAGTGGCCGGTGCCGTCTTTGAGCCCGTCGCGCAGAATGGCTTCTTCCGCACGACTCAGAGTTGGGGTTATCTGCAGGCGAATCGGGCTCAGGGAACACAGGTACCGGCCATGGTAATCACGCGGGAACGATTAACCCTGAAACCCGAGCAGGTCCGAGCCTTGCTCGCGAAACTGGTAGAACCATACCGAACCATGGTGCTGCTGGCGGTCCTTTCCGGTTTGCGACGGGGGGAGATCTTCGGTCTGAAGTGGAAGTGCATCGATTGGACGGATGGATTGATCCTAGTCTCAGAAGCAAGCTACGAAGGTCATGCAGCACCTCCTTAGACCCGAGCCGAGCGTCCAGACGCAAGGTTTTCGTTGATGCCGCGGTCTTGGAATGCTTGGGGAGACTACGTCCTGCGCAATGCCAGAGAGAAGATCTTGTATTTTGCACGGATCGAGGCACTGCGATGAATCCTAACAATGTGCTCAACCGCGTGCTCCATCCAGCATGCAGGAAGGCGGAGGTTTCGCGTAAGTTGGCACAATTTCCGGTACCCCTATTCAACGTGGGCCACCCCAAGTGGAGAAAGCATCAAGGCGCTTCAGTCCCAGTTGGGCCACACGGATTCGCGGCTCACCCTTTCCGTGTACACACAGCCGATGCCTGAGGCGCAGAGGAAGCTGGCAGACAAAATCGCTCGGGTTTTGCTCCCAGATGCTCCCAAGTTTGGAAATAGAAATCAGAACGGGGGAGGGTTAATCCAATGAGGCGTAACAAGATAAAGTGGTGCGCCCAAGGGGACGATTTTAGAACTTTTCTGGATCAATTTGTTGTGAACTCGCGGCATTTTGGAGTCCCTGAGGGCCTAGCGAGAGTCCTAGAGCTGTAGCGCTTGCAGCAACACGGACGTTTCGAGCCTTCTCCTTTTGGTACTGTCGAACTGGACCGAATTGACGGGAACTCTAGCGATGCAGTTCAGCTCAAGTTCTTCGAGGAATTTCCAGGGAGATCCGCTCTGGACCGGCTCGAAGGAGTCGGGCAGGGGATAGATGGAATACTCCTTCTCGTACTCGTCTAATTCGTCGTTGAATACACTTTGCAGCAGGAGCCACCTGTTCTGAAAGCGAAGGACAATCGTACGGGGAACGTCATAGAAGTCTACGTAACGAAAATTGGTCATCGGACTCATTCGAGGGCCTGAGAATCACTCTGGCCCAGTGCCGTATGCCGGGATTTCCAGTATTGGGCTTTGAGTCGGTTGTCTTCCGCTGTGTTGTACAGGACTTCGCAGTCGCAGTAAGCCCCGAGCGCCATCAACACGCCGAACACCTCACCATAGTCACTTTCAGGGAATCCACACACAAGTAACGCTGCTTTGGAATTCGAGAAATCTCCCGTACACCGCACGACCTGGTCTGGCGATATGGGGCAAAGCGTGTCATCCAATACCTTGAAAAAGCCGCGGTTCTTTAGAGCTCGCGATACATCCGGGGTGATTGACGAGAGATGCACAAGTCCCGGTTGCGGCCTTCGTTCCTTGAGAGCCTTCTCCAAGGCTGCTAGTGTCAATCGCGCGGTCATCGTCCTATCTAGGTTCCACCCAACCACCTTCCGCGAGAATCTATCGAGGACAACTTCTAGGAACACGAATCCCCGCTTTAACGGGACGAGAGTGATATCTGCCACCCATAGCTGATTCGTACCTGTGAGTTTCATACGGTTCCCAAGATTGATATACACCTCGTCGCGCTCTCGTGCATCGCTTAAAATCCTGGACGATTGCCACTGGGTGCCAAGAAGACTGTCGTCGCGCATAATCCGCGCTACCCGCTTGTGATTGACCAGCATTCCCTGACGCCGCAACTCAGCCGTCATCCGTCGGTAGCCGTACGGGCCTTGGTGCTCCAGAGTGATCCTCTGAATCTCAGATCGCACGCCTATCTCTTCGTCCCAGGGGTCGTGTGCACGTAAGGATCGGTAAAATCCTGCCTTGCTAAGCCCCGCAAGGAAGCACATCCGCTCAATAGCTAAACTGCCTTGCAGCGACCTTACGTCCCGGATGTGGTCGTAAATGCCGGCTCGCCAGATCCGCTGCCCACGCGGCGTTGAGCCGCGATTTTCTGCAAGGCGCCTTCGAAAAAATCGGCCTCCAAGGTCTTCTCGACGAGCAGACGCTTCAGATCACGAATCTCCGTCCGAAGCCTCGACTCACGAGATTTCTCCAATACCGGTTCTTCGCCTCCTTTATCGCGCTCACTCTCTTCGTGCCACCTGTATAAGTCTGCCGTGGTACACCAAGTTCCTTCGCCAGGTGTACAACGTTTTCGCAGCATTTGAATCGTTCCAATGCCGTTTGGCGGAAGTTTTCGGGGTATCGCCAGACTGATCGATTGGTCATCTGTAGAGAACCTGCCTTTCTCAACAGAGTGTAACGTTTGCGTTCGTCTCAGATAGGGGTTCACTGCCCCCGTCAAAGGGGAGCCTCCGCAAATTGCGGAGGTCCGTAACTAAATGAAGATGAAGGAGAAAGTGGTGCGCCGGGGGGACCGGGCTACGACCCTGCCTTCCAAAGATTCCGTGGTGAGACAGAGATCCAATCTTGCCGCGATGGAATCTGTTACGCGGTCACCTTGAAGAATCCGACTCTGGAAACATTTAATGCCTATCTGAATGCCTCAATTCTTTGGGCAGCGGGGCCTGCAGGATTCGCCCAAGGCCAACTTCAGTTAGCTGGCGCCGGTGGAGCAGTTGTCACGCTTCAATGGATTGCCGCTGGCGGTGCCACCATATTGTCGACTCCCGTTCTCGTCACCGCTGGAGTTGTTGCCGCCGTCGGTGTAGGCGGATATTATGCTTGGCAGTATTACAAGAACCGCGAGCAGCGACAGATTACGGAAGCAGCTAACAAATTCAATTTATCCTATCAAGAACTGAGCGACTATCTACACGACATCAAACCATCAAGTGGTGGCAGAGGGCCCAAAGACAATTTTAATTTCGCACAGCTGTTAGCTATAGCGGAAGAGCTTGCTCGCAGTCTTGGAAGAATTAAGTAGGAGACTGCGACTAATTGCGCCATGTCAAAAACTCTTTCTGAAAGCCCGAAGGCGAGATGCCATGTAGCATTTTCAATCTTCGGCGCCGGTCTAGACTCCAGGGCTATTTCGGAGACCCTCAAGCTTCAGCCATTCAATACACATTCTGCTGGCGACCGCTACGTGCTGGGTGCCTATCCGACCGACGCTTGGAGTATTAAGTCTCTGCTCGAGAAAACTGAACCGCTTGATGCCCACCTTCGTTGGTTGAGGGAAAAGCTGGAGCCACACTCTGAGTACCTGCGATCCCTCGCCGGGAAAGCCGAACTACGGGTCTATATCGGTTTTACGTTCCGCTGTGAGCAGAATGGCTTCAGTGTTTCGCCGGAGAACTTGAGGTTCTTCACAGAACTGAATATTGCGATGGAGGTCACGATTCTGTGTGGGCCCGACGCGTCAACAGGCGGATCCTACGACCCCGGCTAAGAGGTCAGCAGTTGGGTCCGCCCACGGAGCAACTTCGCGAACTGGCTGCAGAAGTCGCCGCGGGGTTGTGGAAGGGAAAGGGACGATAGCGAGCATTCCTGAATATGAGACGAGAAAATCTAAAGGGGGGATTCCCGGAATTTGGCGCCGCTTTGCGGGTGATGGGAACCGGCTTAGACTTGGCAGGAATCTCCAGTAGTCTCGGCATCAGCCCAACCCATGTCCACAGACAAGGGGAGCCGGGCCCGCTTAAGAAGCCATTCCCTCTCGATATGTGGTCGCTTCAATCTCCTCTAGACCCCGCTGAACCACTTGAAGCGCACTTCAAGTGGCTGCAAACTGCGCTGTCGCCCCATTATGAGTTTCTATCGTCCTTGCGAAAGCTGGCCACACTTGACATCTACTGTAACGCTATGTATTTCAGCGATCAAAATAGCTTGGAGTTGTCTCCCGAAGTCCTGAGGCTCTTCACCGAACTCAATATCCCGTTGGGCGTCAGCATCCTACTTCTGCCCGAAGAAGATTCCGATTCTACGTGAGGCTTTTGCAGGACGGGTGGCCCGAGGACCCTTCTGGGTGCCCTACCCTTCCGGAGTTGTTTTGTGAAAGGGTGGCCATTCTTCGTTTCGGTTTTTCCAGCGGCTTCCAGTTTCCGATTCCTATTTCCCTGACGCGCAATCCCAATTTGCCCAACTCTCAACCTTCCAAAATCATCTGTTTTTGGCGGGATGCGATACTCGGGAAAGGACCGCTGATTCTTAGATGTTTACGGGAGCAGTTTCAGAGTAAGCGACTGGTCTAAACCGTCTGGACGAAATGAGAGTAAATAAGGATGCTGCTCGTTGTGGGCACATCGATATGTGTCCACGAGGGGATAAGTGGACACTTCCGAGCAGACTGCTGTTGAGACTACTAAGCAAGTAACGAGGCGACGGCGATCGGTTGAAGAGAAGCGACGAATCGTTGAAGAAACCTTAGAGTCCGGCGCGTCAGTAGCGCGGATAGCGCGGCGGCACGCGGTGAACGCCAACCAGGTTTTTTACTGGCGCAAGAAATACCGTGAAGGACGGCTAGGTAAGAACCAGTCCAGCAAGCTCCTACCTGTAACTCTGTCAGACATCTCATGGGGCAAATCCGGACGAGCCAGTAGCCTTGCGGGCTCGGGACTGCGAATTGGCGAGGCTCTGGGGCTTGAACTCGGAAAGCACATCTCGAACGACGGTCGGACTTTCTATGTTCGGCAATCCGTTTGGGCGGGTTTGACGCAGAAGCCGAAGACGGCAAGCGCGGTTCGGGACCTTGACCTCTGCCCTGCTCTGGCCACGATGCTCACGGCTTTCATCGGCGGCCGGACATCCGGCTTCCTTTTCCAGAACGCGTCGGGGAGGCCATTTGCTCAGTCTAACGTCTTGCGCCGGAATCTACATCCCATCCTCAGTGCGCTTGGAGTTCCCAAGGCGGGGTTCCATTCATTCCGCAGGTTCAGGGCCACGCATTTGAGTAAGTCGCGCGTACCGGAGTCCTTGGCGAAGTTCTGGATGGGTCACGCTGAAGTCAACCAATCGGAAGAGTACGTGAAGATGTTCGATGAGGTGGCTTACCGAACGGAAGTTGCGGACAGCATTGGACTCGGGTTCGAAATTGCCCCGGAGGAACCAATTGTCCGTAATGTCCGTAAAAAATCAGTCAAAGTTGAAGTCGGAGTTGCAGCGTAAATGAATGAATGAGGAAGGTTTAGAGTGGTGCGCCCGGGGGGACTCGAACTCCCGACCTTCTGGTTCGTAGTGTGAACAGGCCCAAATCTAAGTCGTGGTCTGCCTTGCTTTTCTGCGAGTTACAAATCGGCCTGAGACAAGAAAAGAGGGGTTATTGCTCCTAAGTTGCTCCTAAGTTTTCGATCGTCTATCGTGTGCCACGATTCGACGCGGCAATTCCCTCTAAAAGGAAGTACATCGCACTAGATCCTTGCTGCAGATTCCTGAAATGCTCCATTCCAGACGATTCGGACGCAGCAAACATTCCCGAATTCTCGCAGACTTTGGCAGCTTTGGCGTAGGTTTCTGGAAATCGAGCCTTATACTTTTCAAGAAACGACAAACCAGCGAGCATGAGCCCTTTCATTGAACCTTCTGTCGAGCGGTCGGAAGAGTCGAGTATGGCCTGCGCCTGTCTCTCGATCCGGCCAATTTCTTGGATTTCGCGCCGGGCCGCATCCAATCGATTGTGATACGCAACCGCGCTAGAGGCGATGGCAGTTATTGCCAATCCATAAGCAATGTGAATGATTTTTGATTTCGTCCCGGGTGAGGCAATTAAAACACCCACAACAGAGGCAATAGATCCGATAATTCCAAGAACGATCACTAGGCTGGCGGACTCCATCGGCAAGCTCCTCATTGCAATTTTAGGCGGGCTATTGCACAACCTCTAATTCCGAAAGATTCGAGCTCTTATGTCCAGAGCATCCCCCCCACTTGTTCAGATAATTGGGCCAGCTCAGGCCTCATCGAGGATGCCTTCCATAGGTCCTCGCGGAAGGCCTATCACAAGAGGGCTTCCAAACATTAGTCTTTTCTCGTAGTCGACGTTAGTAATTCTAGTCAAACCAGAGAATGTGCTCTGTCCTCCCGACGGTCGAAACAAGGTGAAAGCGGTCGATGTAGTAATCCACGACGGATCGATGTTAAGCACCAGCATCCATCCACCCTGGTTCTTGAAATAGATGTGGGGATCCTTTTTCAGATCACCCGAGAAAACTTGCCGACCCTCGACTTCTCCATGTAGCGCATCCGTGGGGATATTCTTTGTCCTAAACCTTACGCGGTCGAATGACGCGATGGAACCGATGTACTTCTCGTGTACAAATTCGATCGGTTCGACAGGAATAGCCTCGAGCGTGAGTCTAGAAAACAATCGTTCGAAGCTTAGTAGAATCCGGTTTAGATCCCATCCCAAGCTGTAGAGGGTCTTGTTTCTTCTGTATGAGCTTAGATCAACGGTGTATCCATTAAGCGTGGCGAGCTCGCTAAGGCGTGGCACATTGAGATAGCACAGTTGGGACAGAGTCGTTTTCCAGGGTTGCGCCTTCGCTAGACAAGTGTCAAGCCAACACAGATACTCGCTTCTGATAGCCTGTAACTTCTGGACTGTATATTCGAGTTCGAGATCATCGATGATCTTATGATGCTTTCGGCAAAGCAGGAGTAGGTTCTCTGGCGCATTCCTATTGTCCAGCGGCAACGGATCATCACCTCTTGCGGCGCACTTCTTCTCGCCAACGATGTGCGCTACTTCCCCCACCAATGAAGAATCACCAGAATCGTCCTCCTCGTAGATAAGGCGTTCCCGGCACATTGCGCAGCGCGCGGCAAATCCACCCCAAATTATTTTGTACGTTCGTTCCGAGATAGACATACTTCGAGCTCTTTCTTAAGTCCACATCGTAGAGGCACAAGTCTGGCTCTTAGAATCAGACGTTCTCACTGCAAGTTCACACTTGCAAGAAGGTCATCTCCGGATAGAGAAGTGTTGTTAACGGGCCTTCGGTCGTACCGCAACCAGTATTGAGGCAGACAACCCCATTGGCAAAGAAGGGTGTCTGCGTCGCTTGAAAGTAGTGCCCGCATATAACAAGCTTGCTAGGCCGATGACCGTTTTCGAAAAGCGATGTGTGCCGCCCAAGCACAATCTCTGTGAGTTCGCGACTTTGTGGGCAAGTGGGATTGATACCAGCGTGGGAGGCCACAAATTCATCGGTTTCGAAGAACGGCTTGCATTTGGACAGGAATTCGAAATGTCGATTGGGCATTGCCGCCAAGAGTTCGCTACGAACGTCTCCGTCTGCTTTCGCAATATAACTTCGTATTGTGGACAGGCCTCCCATCCAACCGTATTCGAGGAAAGAAAGCCTTCCTGAAAGGAAGGCAAGCAAGCCGATTTCGTGGTTGCCCAATAGGAATACCGGATTGGGTTCGCGGTCGGCAGTCTCCAGCAGTATATCGATAACTTCGCGCGAGTTCGGCCCGTGATCAACGTAGTCGCCAAGAAAAACTAGGCTTCGGCCTTCGAGCTTTCCAAGGAGGGCCGACAGTCGGTCGCTGTCCCCATGGATGTCCCCGATAAATGCGATTTTATCTGCCAAAGCTATAACTCCACTTCCTGGAGTACGTCGTATGTGAAAGGACGGCCTCTCGCCAAAAGCCGAAGCCCTAAAATCATGGCGAGGTCGTTGTTGGCACTGGCATTGACGATGAAAGCTTCTGGGGACTTTTCTATTCGTTGACAAGTGGTTCCGGTAAGCTCTTCGAACAAGTTTCGCGCGGCGACGAAAGCTAGGAAGTTGCGTTGTAATCGAACAGTTGAGAGGATGATTTTGGCTCGATGTTGGCCGAGGAGATCAAGGACATGTGCCATGGCGAACGACCGGCCCCCGATATCGAAGGCGGTTGCGTAAAGGAAAGTTCGGATCAGATAAGACACGAGCGAACCTAGGCCTTCGGCATTCTCTAAGTACTCGGGCTCAGAGACATCGAGCAATGCAGCACAATTACAAACTTCTTTCCTAACTCGATCATAGTTTATGGGACTAACGTAGGCAGATTTCAGGGTACCGAGCACGTCTTGTGGATCGACAAGTGGCAGTGCCTCCTCCACGATGTGGCGTGCGAAAAGGCCTCCGCGCCGTGCGAGGCGCAATAGCTGATCGAGCGTATAGCAAGTGACGCTGATTTGTCCGACGGTATAAGGGGCTGTATGTGTCGGCGTCACCTGGAGGACATCAATGTCAGACATCTGATCGGCGTCCCCTCTTGCATGGCTCCCGTACAAGAAAAGGGCGGTGAAAGGCGGTTGTATCAGACCTAAGAGTTCCCGCACTTGGTCAGCGGTAAACACGGTGGATTACAACTGCAGCGACAAGCGCATACCAAAAGAGTCCGAGAGACGCGGCAGCGGTGAGAAGGACTGTGGCGACTGTGCCACCGCTAAAAGCAGTGTAGCCGATCGCAAGAAACAGAGATGCTGCTCTCGCAAGTTGTTCTACCACAAGCGATGGTTCCCAAGAAGCGAGATGACAGTCTCGGCTCATAAATGTGACGTGGGACCTAGAAAGCAGCACTGCGTAGAGCGGCACGAAGAACACCGCTGCTGTGAAAAGGCGAGCAAGCGAAGTCCCTCCCTTTGTGGCACTAAGAACCAACCATGCGGCAAGAACCTGGATGACACGAAGCAACAAGCGGACAAACCCTTCCTTTAGAGGGCGTGCGCGAAAGCCCTCTAGACGTGCACTTAGTTCAGCCCGTTTCAGCTCGAACAGCCCACGGTCAGCGTGACCGGTATGGTGAATTTCCATGTTCGACCTGAGTAGTTGAGCCGCAAGTTTCCGGCGTACCTCAAGCCACTCTGCCGCGACCTGCGCGGCAGTTAGCTCTCCTTCTGGGACAGGATTCGCGTAGTTGTAGACTGGCGGTGGCATTCCTACAAGGAGGGCGGTGGGATCAACTTCCGTTGCGGAGAAGCTTGTATTCTCGGCGGTGCACTCGGAGAATCTACACTCGACGAATTGACACTCACCGAATTGCGATCCCCCGAAATCGCACCGAGAGAACGTGCAGCTCTCGAATGTCACATGCCGAAAGAAAGTTCCCCCGAGAATGCAGCGGTCGAAAGTGCAACCCTTGAAGCTAATGCTTAAAATTTCCGACTTCCCCTGATTGTCTGGCCTGTGGAACTTACATTCATGAAAATCAGCGTCTGAAAAGATGAGGTTTGGAACGAGATGAAAGCGAACGCCTTGAACCGAGCGCCGTTTTGTCTTTTCAAAACGTACTGGAAGCTTCGTATGCAAGTCCTCAGATTTTTCGATAACGATTTCCCAGAGCGGGTATGAAACTCCGAATGTGGCGCGGCGACGCGTCGGGTCTCGGTCGTTGCGCCAAGTCTTCTTGATGGGGTCGGGCTTAACCTTGGGACTCAGTGCACTCGACCACAGATCGGCCTTTCCTGAATTCTCTGCCATATCGCCTCGGCACTCGCTATGCGGTTTCTGCTTCACACCCGAGCCACCTATGCGGTGCGCTTTCGGGACTGCACTGGCTTTTCCCTCAGCAGAAACACACCGAAAAGGTACTTCATGTCGAATCTAGTCGTCAGTAAAACGAATAAGTTTCGTACTGACCCGTCTCGGTCGATTCGCAGGTGTTGCTCCTACTAGGGCTCGCTCATCGGTGCTGCTGGTGTCATTTGATTTGATCAATGGTGCTCATTGCTCATTGTTTTCGGGATAAGGTAGGAGCATTGTAGCGTTTAGTTTCGGAAAAGTTCGCTCCACGATCCTATAAAATCTTTCCCAGGAATCACACGCTCTTGCCATTCCAACAAGCTCGTACAATCTTCGGCTCAGGGCCGGATGCCCGACATCACGCGTTAGCCATTGGTGATGTCGGTATTTCCTATTCCCCCCTTCGTTTTTAGGATTTACGTTTTCCAATTCCTGCAAGACGCCAGGGGCAAGGCGAGAATAGACGAGGTCTTTTGTATAGGTCCCGATCACTTTCGGCATTCTTCCGTTATTCCAATTCCACCCTTTTAGGCGGAATATTTCCTTATAAAATTCGATCGGGAATGTTTTAGTCCATTCAAATAGGGCGCCGGAGATATATTTCCGCAGTATTTCCTGTAAGGCCAGGCGGTCGCGGATTTCTTGATAACCTGTCGCCTCATCAACGAGCGCTACGATTCCCACGACTGCAAATCCGCGCTGAAGAATCTTGCAAGCCTTTGAAATGTGTTCCTGCGTTCGGCTGAGTTTGTTAGCTTCCTTAGCGTCTAGATAGGCATTACAGACTAGCGGAAGGATCTGTGCGCGATAACCGAATGCGATATTCCCTTTGTAGCCGCCAGAACCCTTTGCAAGACGAAAAGGGATGGGCTCCCACGTTCGTCTTAGTTCATCAGAAATAAAAGAGTTAAGGTTGTTTGCAGATAGAAAACCGGGCCTTTTGTCGATCGTGTTTGTTTGTCCGCGGGATGGATTCCGATTCATTCCCAATGCAACAAACATCCCTCTCTGCGTGATAACGCGAGTCCCGTCTTCTAAGACAGCGCAAGGAATGGAGATATCCCCGATCTTCAGCTCGCCTATATGACTGGCCTTTTGAAGGCGTATCATGCCGGTCTGCTCCGAAACCTTGTCCCAACGAGCTTCGGCCGCCCTTTGCGCAATTTGGGAGCGTTCCTCACTGTTAAGGTTTGCGGCACGCGCCTTGCCGCCCAAAGATTGGACTGACTGATCTTTGTCGTTTTCCATGGCACCAATTATGCCTGCTTTTGCAGGGATGTCAAATGCTTTCTTTAACAGAATATTATATGCCTGCTAGAAAGGATTTGTTTTTACCACTCGAAAATAGGGCTAATCATTCCGGGTTTTGCGTCCCTGCGAGTCCATCGAAGTGTGGATCGATATAGTGGACTAGGAGTTAGAAGAGTCCGTCATTTGCTGACATTTCGTCATAGCCCTTCCTTGCAATCCCACAGTACAATCTCCCTCGACTTCCCTGATTAAGTCGAGGTAGGCCACGTGCCCGGCAAGAAGAAGCCACCCCAAAAACCCGAGAAAGTTCGCAACAAACGTCCCATCGAGCAGTACGACCACAAAGGCAAAACCCGTGTTAATAATCCCCCTGTGGGCCTTGTCACCCCGCAAACCGATCCACCCGCTCCGACGCACAAAACCTACGAATACGATCCGCACCTCGACCCGCAGCTAGTCTGGGCCGGCAAAAAAGAGCACACCTCCTTCGAAGTTCCTACCGTCTCCCTCCACGTCCACGAGCGCGTTGACCCGTGTACCATCATCGAAGCCGTCCGCAAGCGCAACGGCGTTCTCGTCAGGCCCGCACAGGGCTACCTCTTCGAAACCCGCGATGAAAATCCTCCGCTCCGCGAAGCCGTTGATTTCTACCGCCACGCCCACGGCTGGACCAACCGCCTCATCGCCGGCGACTCTCTCCTGGTCATGAACTCCCTCCTCGAAAAAGAAGGCATGGCCGGCCAAATCCAGATGGTCTATATCGACCCGCCCTACGGCATCCGCTACGGCTCCAATTTCCAGCCCTTTGTCAATCGCCGCGATGTCAAGGACGGCAAGGACGAGGATCTCACCCAGGAACCTGAAATGGTCCGCGCCTTCCGCGACACCTGGGAACTCGGCATCCATTCTTACCTCACCTATCTCCGGGACCGCCTCCTCCTCGCTCGCGACCTCCTCCACGAATCTGGCTCCTGCTTCGTACAAATCGGCGATCAAAATCTTCACCGCGTTAGAGCGCTTCTTGACGAGGTTTTTGGCGCCGATAATTTTGTCGCGGCCATCACATTCAAGAAGACCGCCGGCCAAACCTCCCAATACATGCCGGGAACTTGCGATTACTTGGTCTGGTTCGCAAACAAAATTGAAAAGTTGAAGTACCGAATGCTTTTTGCCGAGCGAGAAATCGGCGAAGCCGGTGCCGAGTCGTATTCCGCCGTGGAGCTACCAGATGGCACGATCCGAAGGCTAACTCGCGAAGAGATTAGCGACCCGAGACGGCTACCAGATCGTGCCCGGGCTCTGCGATATCAACTGCTAACAAGCCAACGGGAAGGAAGACCATCTGGACCTGGCAGCGCTATGTATTTCCCAATCAAGTTCAAAGGTATCGATTTCTATCCTGAAGGAAATCGAGGGTGGACGACGACAGAGGACGGAATCAAACGATTGATCGCGGCAAATCGAATTTCACATCAAGGAACCGCCCTCAATTACATTCGATACCTAGACGATTTTCCCGCTGTTCCCATAAATAATCTTTGGCACGATACGCAGTCTGGAAGTGGAATGGACAAAATCTATGTTGTCCAAACCAATGCGAAGGTATCGCAGCGCTGTATTCTCATGACAACTGATCCCGGCGACCTGGTCTTCGATCCCACGTGCGGCTCCGGCACCACCGCCTTCGTCGCCGAACAGTGGGGCCGCCGCTG
>Ga0137394_10002875_pt1 | contig 12864 bp, 8 predicted proteins | sample czobulk116metaG_FD_108278 | JGI IMG/M metagenome (GOLD analysis project Ga0137394, IMG submission 108278) | Vadose zone soil microbial communities from Angelo Coast Range Reserve, California, USA - czobulk1.16 metaG | ecosystem: Environmental > Terrestrial > Soil > Vadose zone | place: USA...
CAGCTTTCAGAAGCTCGACGTCTACCGCTGTGCCATCGAGCTCCTTGGACTGGCCGCTGCCGCTGCCGAAGAGGTTCCGAGAGGGAACGCCGCGTTGCTTGATCAGTTGCGCCGCGCAGCAAGTCCGATATCCCTCAACATTGCTGAGCGGCTGGCCGTACCGGGCAGGCAGATGCCGCACGTACCTACGCCATCGCTCGCGGGTCTGCGATGGAGTGCGCGGCTGTGCTGGACGCGTTGTTCGTGCTGAAGGTTGTCGATGCCACGACAAAGCAGCGCGGCGACGAACTCCTCGAACGTATCGTCGGGATGCTCACGCGATTGTGTCGGTGATCTGGTCCGCCCACGGCCACGTCGCCGTCGCCGTCGCCGTCCACGCTCACGATCACGTCGACGCAGACCTGTTCGTCGGGTTACTGCGAGGAGTCTTCCAGCGCGACCTGCCCGCCCACGCAGGAGACCGTCCCGAGGTTCACCACCGCCCCCGCGTTCGCCGGGACCTCCAGCTCGAACCGGCAGATCCCGTCCCGGAACTCCACCCGGGCAGGATGCTTTCCGACCGCGAGGTCCCCGAACCAGAACTGCCCGTCGGCGCCCAGCGGACTGCGCAGCGTCGCGTCCACCGTGAGCTCCCCGAACGCGGGCACCGTGGGCTGGCCGTTCAGGTCCACCCGCACCTGCCCCTTGACCGTCGTGACCTTCTGGACGTCGAAGCGCACCAGCGCGCCTGCCCGCAGCGTGGTCGCCACCACCTGCTCGACGGCGCCGATCTGGTAGTCGAGCGGGACGTCCGCGTCGCCGATGCGCAGGCGGTTTCCGTAGTACGGCTGCAGCGATGGGATCAGGAGGTTGCCGCTGCCGTTGGTGCGCCCGATCTCCTGGTTGTTCAAGAAGCCGCGCACGCCTTCGACGCCTGGGACCTGCAGAAGCGCGAAGCCCTCCTGCACCGGCCGGCTCGCCATGACCGTCCCGTCGATCAGGACCAGGGCGCCCGCCGCGGTGGCGGACCCGCCGTTCTCGCCGCCCACCCGATCATACGACGCCATGTACGTGCCGTACGGGCCCTGGTACTGGATCTGGCCGAGGCCCGACGTCGTCTGGTCGGAATCGACGGTGGAGCGAAGCTGGTAGCCCCAGCCCTCGCCGAGCGGCAGCGACTTCTGCACGCCGGCCGTCGCCGAGCCCGTGCCGTTGCCCGCCGTTCCGCCCAGGTCCGCGGTGGTTCCACCGCCGAAGTTGTAGATGAACGTGGCGAAGCCCAGCCACTGCGGCTCCTGCGCGACCGAACGCTGCTGCGAGAGGCTCAACGAGAGCGAGAGCGCGTTGGAGAAGTAGTAGTCGCTGCGCAGCGTGAGCACCGAGGCGGTTCCCGTGTCGCGCATGGCGTTGAGCTGGCCCTGCAGGGTGAGGTTGAGGCGGGGAACCAGCGGCACGCCGACCGAGCCGCTGAGCTGCAGCAGCGGCCGATCCACCGAGGCCGGCAGCGAAAGCGTGGCGTAGCTGGGGCTCGTCGCGCGCACCGAGGCGCCCGCGGAGATCCTCCGGGTGAACACCGAGTAGGAGATCGAGCCCGCCGCGCCGGCCGCGCTGCCGTCCGCGCTGGCCGCGGCGTTCAGATCGAGCTCGCCGACGGGCAACGCCACGGCCGCGGTGGGACCGCCGCTGGCGAGCAGCGAGGTCCCCCCCGCGCGCTGGATGGCCGACTCGAATCGGTAACCTGCCGTCAGCCAGTCGCCGATGCCGAAGCGGTGCCGCGCCAGCAGCTCCGGCGGCCCGTACTCGCTGGAGACCGAGCCGAAGTCCAGCCGCCGGAATCCGAGGTGATAGCCGAAGTCGGAGAGGCCGTCCGCGAGCACGCCGGCGGCGGAGTAGTACGGCGAGGCAAACTCCTCGGTGCGGCCGAACGCGTCGCGAACCACGTAGCTGACCTGGCCCACGCCGCTGCCGACCGGCAGGTTGCGCACCTCGAAGGGCCCGGGCGCGACCGGCTCGTGCCGCACCAGCGCGCCGTTCACATAGACCTCCAGGGTCGAGGGCGTGAGGACGGCGCCGGAGAGACGCGGCAGCGGCTGCCGGACGAAGTAGGGGTCGAGCGAGAACTCCCGGGTGAGGCTGAGCCCGGCGAGCTGCGCGGACCCGCCCAGCTCGGAGGAGATGGCGATCGCATCGCCGACCTGCAGGCGGCGCATCCGCTCCGGGTCGTCGACCACGACGTACGAGAGGCCGCGGATCACGCGGTGGTCGGGCCCGACCGAGAAGCCGGTGAAGGCGAGGTTGCCGCGCAGGCTGGCGCCGAGCTCGCCGGCTCCGGTGACCGTGCCGTTCCCGTCGGCGGTCAGCGAGTAGTTGAGGAAGCCGCTGGTGTCGCGGCGCAGGACCATCCCCTCCGGACGCAGGACCGCCCGGAGATCCAGCTCGGTGCGGTCGAGCACCGAAGGCGGGGCCGAGATGCGCACCGCCAGCGCTTGCGCGTCGAAGCGAAACCGGATCTCCGGCCCCAGCGAGCGCAGGGAGAGGTAGGGTCTCCCCTCGAAAACCTCGCGCGTCCCGCGCAGCCCGTGCAGGCCGGCCTTCTCCAGATCCTCCACCGCGATCAGCGCGTCGTCCGGCGTGTCTCCGCCGCGCAGGATCACCAGGACGGTGTCCTTGCTCGCCTCGTTGACGAAGAGCTCGAGGTACGCGCGCTGGCTGTCGCCGGGCTGCGCCAAGAGCGCAGGGGAGACCGACAGCAAGAGCAGCGTCGCGGCCCCCCCGCGCATCTGCCGTCAGGTCCCGCAGGCCCCGCCCGGTGTCTCGAGCGGCTCCTGGTACACCTGATCCTTTTCTGTCTTCACCGAGACCAGGAGCTTGCGGACCTTGCGGCACGCCTCCCTCGGGATCTCGAGCTGATAGCGCTTGTGGGCGCCGGCCAGCACGTACCAGCCTTGCGCCTCCTTCTCGAACAGCCGTGAGCCACCGTCCGCGAATCCTTCCAACCGGACGGTCTCCACCCGGAAGTGCACGTTCCCGTGGTTCTGGACGTCCACCGAGGCGCCGGCGCCCGCCACGGTGACCGGCGACAGCTTGTGTTGCTCGAGCGTCCGGACCGGGGCCAGGAAGACGGGGATGCCCACCCGGGTCAGCACGCGGACCGTGGAGCGCGTCTGCGGCTTCTCCGGCGGCGGAAGCTCCTCGAGGAAGAGGCGGTAGGTCTTCTCCACCGGCCCGAAGGGCACCACCGTGCCGATGCGCAGGCTGCGGGTCTCGCCGACCTTCAGCTCGAGCAGGAGCGGGAACGCGACGATGTCCTCGGTGGGCGAAAGTTTCATGCCTGCGTTCGCGTCCTCGTCCCAGGCGACCACCGAGACCTGGAAGCGGGCATCCTCTGGCCCTTCGTTACGCAGCGTGAGCAGAGACTTGGAGGTGTCCTGCGAGAGCCAGACCTGGACGGGCGAAAGGTTGAGCCCGGAAGCGCGCACGCGCCCGGCCCCGCAGAGGAGGCCGAGCGCGAGCGCAACCGGCAAGGCGGTTCTGGCGTTCACCTAGAAGTTGACCGTCGCGGTGACGCTGTCGGTGTAGGAGCCCACCGGCACGTCCTGGCCGGCGGTCACCGCTCCGAAGATGGTGACGGTCTGGGCGGCCACGCTCGGCACCGACGGCGAGAACGTCCCGGTGCCGCCAGTGCCATCGCCCCACAGGGTGGCGGTGGGGCTCACGCTGCCGGAAGCGCCCACGCCAGAGGGAGTGTAGAGGTCATAGGAGAGGTAGTTGCCGGCGGTGGCCGTACCGTTGTTCATCGAGCGCTTTCCGGCCAGGTTCCCGCCGAAGTTGGCGTTGCCGATGGACATCAAGACGACCGGCGACGCGCCCTTCGTGCAGGTCAGGGTGAAGCTGGTGTTGCCGGGCAGGGCCGTGCTGGCGTTGGCGACCACCGGGTCGTAGGAGCCGAAGTCCAGGTTCGCGATGTTGCTCATCACGCAATTGGCGGCAACCGAGGCTGTCGCGTTGAAGGTCTTCGTCACCGTGCCTGCGAACGCCGGAGCGTCGGCGAGCAGCAGGACGGCGAAGGCCGTGGCGGCCAGCATTGGGTTCGTCTTGCGGGACATGATTCGGCTCCTTCCGGTTTAGAAGTTCACCGTCGCGGTGACGGTATCCGTGTAGCTTCCGACGGCGACGTCCTGGCCTGCGAAGGCGACGCCGTCCATGTTGAAGGTCCGCGCCGCCTTGCTGGCGGGAGCGGTCGGAACGAAGGGCGCGGCGGTGGTCCACGAGGTGGTGGTGCCGGGCCAGTAGATGTCGTAGCCGAGGTAGTTGGCGGTCGCAGCCAGGCGCATCGCGCGCGGGCCGCTCGGGCCCAGGCCCGCGTTCAGGCCGTTGTTCAGGCCGATGCTCGGGGCCGATCCCTTGGTGCAGGCGATGGTGACGGTGCCGGTGGCGGTCGCGTTGGTGCTCGCGTTGGCGGCCACCGGATCGTAGGTGAAGTTGATGCCGGCGGTGGAGATGGTGCAGTTCGCGGTGACGGTTCCGGTCACGGTGAACGAACTGGTGGCCGTCGCGCCGAGCGCGTCCGAAGAGACCGCGCCGAGCGCGACCGCGAGAACGGTGGCGCAGAGAGCGCGCCTCTGTTGGATTTGTCTGCGCTCGCGCACCGGTAACGCCCCCCTTTTGGATTCGGTAACGAGATTAGAGGTCAGCCAGACGGCCCGTCAAGCGTTTGACACTCAAAAATTACAGGTAAAACGTGGACATAGGTCATCCGTTGGAGGGGCGGGTACGGGTTTGCGTACCTCTCGTTTGGTAGGCGCACTGCATTTGCAATTTTTTTGTGGAGCCGCAACGTCCGCTGGCGCAGGATCGCGGGCGTGAAGCATCTCGCTGCCGCCGCCGCGATCCTAGCGGCCGCCGTCGCTTCGTCCGCGCACGCGGCGCCGAGTTGCAAGAACATCAGCGCGACCCCGCTGGCGTTCGGCAACTACAACGTGTACGCCGCCGCCCCGACCGACTCCGCCGGCACCATCACCTACAGCTGCCCGCCGCCGACGACCCCCGACGTGACCATCGATGCCGGCCTGGCCTTCAACGGCACGCGCCGCATGACCCTCGGCGCCGGCGTGGACTTCCTCGCGTACGAAGTGTACGTCGATGCCGCGCGAACGATCGTCTGGTCGTCCACACCGGTCGCCGTTCCCGCCGGCAACGGCGTGACCGTCCCGTTCTACGCGCGCGTCTTCGCGCAGCAGGACGTGTCGGTCGGCGCGTATTCGGACACGCTGACCGTCACGTTCAACTTCTAGGCGCTGTCGCCGAAGGCGACACTGCGCCTACGCTTTTTCTGCGCCTTCCCGCGAAGGCGGGAACACGCTTGACCACTCCGCGGACAGCCTCCAAGGGCTACTTCTTTTGCAGAGCCGCGTCCAGCTCGGGCTGCAGCCGCTCGCGCAGGGCCACGTCCGCGCGCAGCCGCTCCAGCGTCTGCGCCACCGCCTGGCGCGCCGCGGTCAGCTCGTGGGAGGCGAGGAACTTCTCCACCTCCTCCAGATGCCTGCGCTCGGTGAGATTCCCCAGCGCCTCCACCAGCCGCCGCAGGATCATCGGCGAGTCGCCCTTCTTGCGGACGTCCTCCCAGCGCAACCGGATCAGCCGCCAGGCAGTCTCGCGCGCGGCGCGGTTCGCGAGCAGCGTCCCGAGGTAGCTGGCGAAGTCCTGCATCTGCACGAAAGCATCGAGGGCGAGATCCACCGAGCGCGGGACCAGCTTCGGATCCTCGACCATGGCCAGCGCGTGCAGGTAGCGCCGCTTGGCGGCCGGATCCAGCTCGGTGCGCGCCAGCTCGCGCAGCTCGTCGAATCGCTTCTCGTCCGCGGTCCGGGCCGCGGCCGCCACCACGACGTCGAGCAGGTTGGGGTCGACCGCGTGGGGGTGCCTGGCCACGTGCCGCTGGTAGCGCGCCGTGGCGTCTGCCACCGCGGCGGGATCGCGCGCGACCAGCGCGAGGGCCCGCTGCACCGCCGAGCGCCGCAGGCGCCGCTCGTCGCTCTCGCCGGCGCGCGGATCCCAGCCCAGGTCCGTGGCGGCCCGCTGGAAGAGGCGGCCGACGAAGGAGTGCAACGCGCCGCGGCTCGCCTCCGAGACCACGCGGTGCTCGAGGTACGAGAGGCGCCCGACCACCTCGTCGAGCACCGAGTGGTCCTCCTCCGTCTCCAGTGCCGCGAGCAGATCGACGAAGCCCTCGAGCTTCGCCGCGTTCGCGCGGACCAGCGCCCACTGGTCCGACACCAGCGCCATCCGCTCCTCGGGGCGCAGCTCGGGCAGCGCGCGGATCAGGCGGTGGAGCAGCTCGTCGTCGTACGCGGTCCGGTAGAACCCGCTCGCGCCGGCGTTCCCCAGCACCCAGCCGAAGGACCCTCCCGGATCGACGGTCTCCTCGGCGGAGCGGAGCAGCACCCGCCGCTCCCGGCCGTCGATGCGCAGCAACAGCGGCGCAAGCCACAGCGTGGGCTCGGGAGCCGCCTCCGGATCGGAGAAGAAGCGGCGCTGGCGGATGCGTAGCTTGCCGCCCTCCTCCGAGATGCTGACCAGCGGGTAGCCGGTCTGGCGGATCCATCCGTTCGCCAGCTCGAGGATGGGCTGGCCCGAGGACTCGGCGAGCGCCGCCCAGAGATCGTCGGCAGTCGCGTTCGCCTCCTTGTGCCGCCGCATGTAGAGGCGGATGCCCTCGCGGAACTTCTCCTGCCCCAGGTACCCCTCGATCATCCGGAGGATCGCGCCGCCCTTCTCGTAGGTGATGGCGTCGAAGCTCTCCCCCGCTTCCTCGGCGTTGTGGATCTCGGCCCGGATCGGATGGCTGGACTTGAGCGCGTCGAGGTGCAGGGCGGCGCCCTTGCCCACCTCGAAGTCCATCCACACCCGCCACTGCGGGCGCCACTGGTCCACGATCTTGTAGGCCATCCAGGTGGCGAAGGCCTCGTTGAGCCAGAGGTCGTCCCACCAGACCATGGTGACGAGGTTGCCGAACCACTGGTGCGAGAGCTCGTGCGTGATCACCTCGGCGACGCGCTTCTGGACGTTGAGCGGCGCCGTCTTCGGATCGAGGAGCAGCGCCACCTCGCGGTAGGTGATGCAGGCCGCGTTCTCCATCGCGCCCGCCTCGAAGTCCGGCACGCCCACCTGATCGACCTTGCCGTAGGCGTAAGGCTGCCCGAAGTAATCCTCGAGCAGCGGCAGCACGGCCAGGGCGACCTCCTGGCCGAACGCGGTCAGCTCCCGTTTCTGCGGCACCGCCCAGGTCCGCACCGGGTAGGCGCGCGCCTTCTGCTCGGGGCTGGAGGCCAGGTCCCCGATGCAGAGGGCGATCAGGTAGCTGCTCAGCGGCGGCGTCTCGGCGAACTGCACGGTCCGGCCGCCATCCGGCTCCTTCTGGTCCTTGATCGGGACGCCATTGGAGAGGGCGACCACGCCGTCGGGGATGCCGACGACCGTCAACACCCAGCGCGCCTTGAACGCGGGCTCGTCGAAGCAGGGGAAGACCCGCCTCGCGTCGGCGGCCTCGAACTGCGTCACCGCCAAGGGGCCGGCGCGGTAGAGGCCGCGGAGGCCGGGGCTGAACTTGCCGCTCCAGGCGAGGTCGAGGATCACGCCGCCCCGAGGAAGCTCCTCCTCGAAGCGCAGGGTCACGGTCTCGCTCTCGGCGTCGGCGGAGAAGGTCGCCTTCAACGCGCGATCCTGGACGCGGGCCCGGGCACGCGCGACCGTGAGGCCCACCGCGTGCAGATGGATCTCGCGCCGCGGGGCATCGAGGCGCACTTCCAGCTCCATGCGCCCTTCGAAGGCGCCCTTGGCAACGTCGGGCGCGAGGTGGGCGCTGTAGCGGACGGGCCTGCAGTCGAGCGGGAGGCGGAAGTTCTTGCCGAGGGACACGTGAACCTCGCCGGGGACATGACGAGCGGCGGAGCCGCCATTCGTGTCCCCTGGAGTTGGAGGCGCCGTTGTACCCACAGGTCGGCTTCTCCGTCACCCTCAAAGGCGCCGATGTATCCTGCGCCGGCATGGTGGTGATCCAGCACGAGCCCGGCGAGGGTCCCGGCACGCTTGCCCCCTTCCTCGACGGGGCCCGCGTGGTCCGCACCTTTGCGGGCGACCCGGTCCCGTCGGATGCCGACGCCCTGGTGGTGCTGGGCGGCGGCATGAGCGCCTACGAGTACGAACGCCTGCCGCACCTCGCCGAGGAGATGCGCCTCTTGCGCAGGTGCGTGGACGCCGGCCGGCCGGTGCTCGGCATCTGCCTCGGCAGCCAGCTCCTGGCCGCCGCGCTCGGAGCGGAGGTCGCGCGCGCCCGTCATCGGGAAATCGGCTTCTACCGCGTTCACCTGCTGGCGGGGTCGCGGGACGACGCGCTCTTCTCGGGCGCACCCGAAAGCTTCGTCGCGTTCCACTGGCACGGCGACGCCTTCGCGCTCCCGCGCGGAGCGGTTCCGCTCGCCGCCAGCACGCTCACGCCGCTGCAGGCGTTCCGGTTCGGGGAGCGCGCCTGGGGCGTGCAGTTCCATCTGGAGGTGGACCCGGAGGTGCTTCAGGCGATGCTCTCCGGGGAGGCGGAGCTTCTGGAAGCGGGGGTCGATCCCGCGCAACTCCTCGCGCAGGCGGAGCGGGAGCTGCCACGCCTGCGCGAGGTGTCTCGCGGCGTCTTCCAGCGCTGGGCGGCGTTCCTCTGATGGACGCGCCGGACGACTTCGACGCGCGGGCGCTGCTCGAGGCGATCGCCGACCCGGTGCTCGCCGCCGACGCGTCCGACCGGATCGTGTACGCCAACCCCGCGGCGGAGCGGCTGCTGGCCTGGCAGGCCGGCGAGCTGCGCGGGCAATCGCTGGAGATCCTCCTGCCGGAGCGCTTGCGCGGGCAGCATCCGCGCTTCCTGCACCACCTCCGCGAAGAAGCCGCGGGACCGACCCGGGTGCACGCGGCGCGCAAGGACGGCGCGGAGATCGACGTCGAGCTGTCGCTCGGCAAGGCCGGCTCCCTGCTGGTGATCTCGATCCGCGGGCTCCGCGAGGAGCCGCGGGTGCCGGGTGACGAGAGATACCGCCTGGTGTTCGAGAACGCGCCGGTGGGCCTCTTGTACTGGGACCAGCAGGGCGTGGTGACCGAATGCAACGGCGCGATGCTGGCGATCCTCGGCGCCAGCAAGGAAGTGGTGATCGGGCTCAACATGCTCACGCTGGGCGGCGACCCCGGGCGGGAGCGGATCGCCAGGCTGGTCGGCCAGGCACTGCAGGGAAAGCCCGGCCGGTACGAAGGCCGGTACACGTCACAGACGGGGCAGAAGACGAGCTACCTGGTCGTGCTCCTGACGCCGATCCATGGCCCCTCCGGGGTCACCGGCGGCCTGGGGATCGTCGAGGACGTGACCGATCGGAAGCGGATCGAGGCGGCGCTGGCCCGCGCCGACCGGATGGCCTCCATCGGTACGCTCGCCGCAGGCGTCGCCCACGAGATCAACAACCCGCTGGTGTACGTCACGCTCGGCCTGGAGCTGATCGCGCGCGAGCTGCAACGCCTGCGCTCCCGGCAGCCGCCGGCCACCGACGAAGACTGGGAACGCGTGCGCGCGTGGTGCGCGGACGCGCTGGAGGGGACCGAGCGGGTCCGCACCATCGTCCGCGACCTGAACACGTTCTCCCGCGTGGACGAGGAGCGCGCCGCGCCGGTCGAGCTGGAGAAGGTGATCGAATCCTCGATCAACGTGGCGATGAGCCACATCCGCCCGCGCGCGCGGCTGGTGCGCGAGTACCAGCCGCTGCCCCCACTCCTCGCCGACGAGAGCCGACTCGGGCAGGTGTTCCTGAACCTCCTGGTGAATGCCGCCCAGGCCATCCCGGAGGGCTCGCCCGAGGGGCACCGCATCGTCGTGCGCACCCGGCGCGGAGCATCCGGCGAGGCCGTCGTCGAGGTCCAGGATTCGGGCGTCGGGATCGAGCCCTCGAAGATGGAGCGGATCTTCGAGCCGTTCTGGACGGACAAGCCGGTGGGCGTAGGGATCGGGCTCGGCCTCTCCATCGTCCACGGCATCGTCTCCGCGCTCGGGGGAGAGATCGAGGTGCAGAGCGCGCCAGGGGAAGGGACCACCTTCCGCGTCATGCTGCCGATCCAGCCTGCTCCTGTGGCGGGCGACGCCCGGGAGCCGCAGCCGCCGCTGGTGCAGCCAGGCCGCCGCCCACGCGTCCTCTTGATCGATGACGAGGCGCACCTGGGCGTCACACTCTCGATGGGCCTGCGCGATCTCGCGGACGTGGCCTCCGTCCGCAGCGGGAGCGAAGGCGTGCGGGTCCTGCTCGCCGACGACCGCTACGACCTGATCCTCTGCGATCTGATGATGCCGGACCTCACCGGGATGGACGTCTTCGAGCAGGTGGTCCGGGAGCGGCCCTCGCTCCGCAGCCGCTTCGTCTTCATGACCGGCGGCGCGGTCACCGAGCGGGCGCGCAAGTTCCTCGAGCAGGTCCCGGACCAGCGGCTCGACAAGCCGTTCCGCCTGGAGCAGGTCGAGGCGCTGCTGCGCCGCGGGATCAAGCCTTCTTGATCGGAGCGTCGCCGAAGGCCCGGTCGACCAGCAGCTGCTGCTCGATCTTGTGGCTCTTCTCGCTCCCGGTGGCGGGGCTCGCGCTCTCCGGGCGGGCGATGGGAATCAGCCTTCCCCTCCCGACCACTTCCGGCCAGCGCGCGCGCACGTGGTACCAGGCGCCCATGTTGAAGGGCTCCTCCTGGACCCAGAACAGCTCGGCGCCCTTGAACGGCTTCACCGTCTCCGCCAGCAAGGCGTCCGAGAGCGGATAGAGCTGCTCGAAGCGGACGATCGCCACGTCGTCCCGTTTCTTCGCCTCGCGCGCGGCGATCAGGTCGTAATAGATCTTGCCGGTGCAGAGCAGGGCGCGCGTCGCCTTCTTCGCCGCCGGGTCCACGATGATGCGCTGGAAGGACCCGTTCGCCAGGTCGCGGAGCGAGGACACCGCCTGCTTGTGCCGGAGCAGGCTCTTCGGCGTCATCACGATCAGCGGCTTGCGCCAGGGCCGGACCACCTGGCGCCGGAAGAGATGGAAGATCTGCGCCGGCGTGGTCGGGTAGCAGACCTGGATGTTGTCCTCGGAGCAGAGCTGGAGGAAGCGCTCGAGGCGCGCCGAGCTGTGCTCGGGCCCCTGGCCTTCGAGACCGTGCGGCAACAGCAGCGTGATGCCGGAGAGGCGGTTCCACTTGTCTTCCGCCGAGGTGATGAACTGGTCGATGACGATCTGGGCGCCGTTCACGAAGTCGCCGAACTGCGCCTCCCAGCAAGTCAGTGCCTCCGGCATGTCCAGCGACCAGCCGTAGTCGAACCCCATCACGCCCGCCTCGCTGAGCGGCGAGTCGAAGATGTCGAAGTGGCCCTGCCCTTCGCGCAGGTGCGCCAGCGGCGTGTAACGCTGGCCCGTGCGCGCGTCGGCCAGCACCGCGTGCCGGTGGCTGAAGGTGCCGCGCCGGGAGTCCTGGCCGGAGAAGCGGATCGGGGCGCCTTCGTCGAGCAGCGTGGCGAACGCGAGGTGCTCCCCCGTGCCCCAGTCGAACGGCTCGGTCCCGTCTCCCTGGGCGATCTTCCGCCTCTGATCGAGGAGCTTCGCCACCTTGTCGTTGGGGGTGAAGCCCGCCGGCACCTGCGAGAGCTTGAGCAGCAGGTCCCGCAGCTTCGTCTCGGGGACCGCGGTGGGCACGTCCGGAACGGAGGACTCCGGGCCTCCGCGGTACTTCGCCCACAGCCCGGCCATCGCGGAGGAGGCGCGCCTTGCGCCTTGCCTGCGCGTCCGCTCCAGGTCCTTCTCCAGGCGCTCCACCCGCTCGCGCATCAGCGCGTCGGCCTCGCCATCCTGGACCACTCCCTCTTCCGCCAGACGCCGGGCGTAGACCTCGCGCGGCGTGCTCTTCTGCCGGATCACCTCGTACATGCGCGGCTGGGTGAAGGCCGGCTCGTCGCCTTCGTTGTGGCCGTACTTGCGGTACGAGTACAGATCGATGAGCACGTCCTGCTGGAACTGCTGCCGGTAGTCGACGGCGAGCTGGACCGCCCAGACCACCGCCTCCGGGTCCTCGCCGTTGACGTGGAACACCGGCGCGCGCAGCGCGCGGGCGATGTCGGTCGCGTACGGGGTCGAACGCGCGTCCTCGGGGTTGGTGGTGAAGCCCACCTGGTTGTTGATGATCACGTGGATGGTGCCGCCGGTGGTGTAGCCCTCGAGGTTCGCCAGGTTCAGCGTCTCGGCCACGATCCCCTGGCCGGCGAAGGCGGCGTCGCCGTGGACCACGACGGGCAGCACCTTGCGCCGGTCGGGGTCGCGCGACGCCGGCGCGCCCTCCCAGTTGAGCGTGCGATCCTGCTTGGCGCGGACGCGGCCCTCCACCACCGGGTCGACGATCTCGAGGTGGCTGGGATTGAACGCGAGCGACAGGTGCAGCGCGCGCCCGTCCGGGAGCTTGCGGTCGCTGGAGTAGCCGAGGTGGTATTTGACGTCTCCCCGGCCCATCATCGTCTCGATCTCCACGTCCTCGAACTCGGCGAACAGCTCGTCGGGCCGCTTGCCGAGGACGTTCACCAGCACGTTGAGCCGGCCGCGGTGGGCCATGCCCAGCACGATCTCCTCGCCGCCCTGTCCCGCGAACTCGTCGATCAGCCAGTCGAGCAGCGGGATCATGCTCTCGGCGCCCTCGAGCGAGAACCGCTTCTTGCCGATGTACTTGCGATGGAGGAACGTCTCCAACGTCTCGGCGTCGGTGAGGCGGGCGAGGATGCGCAGCTTCTGCTCGCGGGAGAGCTGCGCCTCGTTGCCGGCGCTCTCCATCCGCTCCTCGAGCCAGCGCCGGATC
>Ga0137394_10002876_pt1 | contig 12861 bp, 19 predicted proteins | sample czobulk116metaG_FD_108278 | JGI IMG/M metagenome (GOLD analysis project Ga0137394, IMG submission 108278) | Vadose zone soil microbial communities from Angelo Coast Range Reserve, California, USA - czobulk1.16 metaG | ecosystem: Environmental > Terrestrial > Soil > Vadose zone | place: USA...
AGCAGTACAGCAGCGGCTTGGGGCGACCCGATTGTGAGCGGGCCAGATGCTACCGGAGCAGCACCGACGAAGAATCCAATCTTTACCAGCGGGTGGGATGGCACAAGCATCCGAAACTTTCTTCTTTTGAGCAGTTCGCCAGTGGGCACTGAATACGGTTTGGTGACACGCAACATTCCGAGCGGCACGCAAGTCGTTTCTGGAACTATCACGACTAGCCCGCCAGCCAATGCCTCCACAAATCTTACGCAAGTGAACGGCTCAACGCTAGGCGCTCCTAGCGCTTACGGCACATCTCCGGGAGCAGTAACGGTTCCAGGAGTAAACGCTTTTATCACCAATACGCCTGCCGTCACGCTCACCTCCACAACGATTACGGGAACAGTGGCTGCAACGCAGTCCGGCACTTGGACAGTACAACCAGGCAACACGGCAAACACAACGGCGTGGAAGGTGGACGGTTCGGCGGTAACGCAGCCTGTCTCGGGTACATTCTTTCAAGCGACTCAGCCAGTAAGCGGAACCGTTACCGCAAACATCGGGACTTCCGGGAGTCTGGCGCTGGATGCCTCCGTTACTGGATTACAGGTTTCTCAAGGTTCTACAACCAGCGGACAAAAGGGGGGACTTGCTCATGGCGCAGTCACAACGGCGGCGCCATCTTACACCACAGCACAAACGTCTCCGCTCTCGTTAACCACGGGCGGATTGCTTAGAACGGATGGCTCAGGTGTTACGCAGCCTGTTTCCGGGACGGTCAGCGCGAACGCTTCTCAAACTGGCACCTGGACCGTTCAGCCGGGAAATACCGCGAACACGACCGCATGGAAAGTCGATGGCTCTGCCGTTACTCAACCCGTCAGTGGTACATTTTTCCAGGCGACACAACCTGTTTCTGGCACCGTGACGGCGAATCAGGGCGGAACTTGGACTGTCCAACCGGGGAATACCGCAAATACGACTGCTTGGAAAGTGGACGGCAGCGCAGTCACACAGCCAGTTAGCGGCACGTTTTTTCAGACTACCCAGCCAGTCTCCTTAACCTCGACCACGATCACGGGCACCGTCGCTTCCACACAATCCGGCAACTGGACTTCACGTATTGTTGGGAACGCTGGAGCAGTGCTTGACGCTGCTGGACAGAACGTGGCAGCGCCAGCGAATTGGCTGGCTCATGGCTGCGTGTTTTTCACATCTCCCACCACGCTGACAACTGGCAACGGAACGTACCTGAACTGCGACACAGCGAGCAATCTTTTTACGCGCATGAACTCTTGGCTCGGGTCGACGGCGCCCACGGTTGGCTCCAAAACCAGTGCGAACAGCATCCCGATAGTAATCGCTTCTGATCAAGGGAGTATCCCAGTTGCAGCTACGCTAACAGCGGAAACCACGAAAGTTATCGGGACGGTGCGCGCAACGGGCAATGTCGGTGGAGTGTTTGACACCACGCAGAATGCAGCGGTGGCGGCGAATAGTGTGCTTCAAGGATGCAATTTCACAACGTCACCAGCCACGGTAACGACTGGTAATCAAGGTGCTGTGCAGTGCAATTCCAAGGGAGAACTGCTGACACAGTTGACGGATGGCACGACCAACGTGGCCGTGATCTCCGGAACAACCGCGCTCAAAACAGATATGTCGTCAGTGGCGGGAACGGCCACCAGCACAGCGGCTAGCGGTGTTCAACTCGTTGGCATCGAGGGCCGCGCGGGCACATCGTTTGAAACCACGGCCGGCGTTCTGGACTACAATCTCAAAAATATCAATAACTCGGCAGTCTCGACGGCAGCGACGGGTGTACAGAAAGTGGGGATCACCGGCAACGCAGGCGCGACACTTGATTCAACCATCGGTGCTGCAACCGCTCCAACAAATGCTTTGACCACGGCCACCGTTTACCAGACTACCGTACCAGCTCTGACCGCAGGACAAGCCGTAGCGACGCAATCCGACACCACAGGCTCCCTCTACGTAAACACAGAAGGCCGCAAGCAAACCTATTCCATGAGCGTAAGGACGTTTACTCCGGTGGCGTCGGCGAGTTCACCACTCTTTTCTATCCAAGGTTCGGCGACCAAAACCGTTCGCATCACGCACGTCAAAATAACGGCATCCGGTACGACGGGTACGGCGACACCATTCGCCAATAGCATCAGTTTTCAAAAGTTCAGCGCTCTGACTGGCGGCACGACGGGCAACACGCCCACGGGAGCCAAGAACGACACCAACAATGCTGCCCAGACAGCCGTTTGCTTGCAATATTCCGCCGTGCCGACCACGGCAACGGCCATCGGCGGCATCTCGCGCACCGAACTTATGCAGGTCATCACCAGCACCGCGACGGCCAACGGCCTATCCACGGTCGAATGGACGTTCGGCGACAAGAACGGTCAGGGATTGGTACTGAGGGGTACATCCGAGTTCTATGGCATCGTTGTTTCAGCCGTAGCTGCCGCCGCACCCATCATGAGCATTTGGATCGAGTGGGTTGAGGACAACTCTTGAGAAAACTTCTTGGATTCCTGCTGCTCTGCGCCATCCCCATCGCCGCGAGCGCGCAACAGTGGTCTGGCATCCTTGACCCCTCTCGTGCGATAGATTGGAGCACTGCGGGGGTTATCGGCGGTATACCGCTTCGCACGCAAATATGCACGACGTTGAGCCCTGGGGCTACCGCCGCACAAATCAATTCCGCACTCTCAGCTTGTCCATCGGGGCAGACGGTATTCCTGAATGCGGGCGCTTATAATCTCTCTGCCGGGATAGACTTCGGCGGCGGTAAATCGAATGTCACGCTTCGCGGAGCAGGAGCAGACCAGACTTTTCTTATATTCTCAAACGATGCCGGATGCAATGGCGCACGTACCGTCGTTTGCATGCACTCCAGCGACACCAACTGGAAGGGTGGCCCATCCAACCTGGTAAACTGGACAGCCGGGTATGCTAAGGGCACAACTACCATCACGCTTGCCAGCGTTCCCAACCTGAAAGTCGGATACGCCATAATCTTAGACCAGACCGATAGCACGCAGGATGATGGTTCCATCGTAATAACGGCCACGACGGGAACACTGACGGCCATTTCGCCGGGGATTACCGGCCCGTTCAGCTTGGAAGGGAATGGCGGAGGCGACCAGCGTTCCGGCCGGCAGCAACAGCAAATTGTCGTCGTAACGGGTTGCGGAGGAGTGACGACGCCTGGGGCATCATGCTCAGGAACCAACGTCAGCGTAACCATCTCTCCAGGGCTGGCCATGCCTAACTGGACGGGAACCAAAAGCCCACAAGCATGGTGGGCAACTGACCCATCTTCCGCCATCGGCGTGGAAAATCTCTCCGTGGACGGAACAAGTGCGGGCTCCAGCGACTCGAATTTTGAAATGTTCAACTGTAACGGCTGCTGGGTTAAGGGCGTGCGCGGGATTAACTCTGGGCGTGCTCAGGTGCAGGTTCAATACTCTCCGCGGTTCACCATCAGGGATAGTTATTTTTTTCTTACCCAGAATTCCGCGTCGCAATCCTACGGCTTCGAGTGCTATGGAGGCGCAGACGGACTCGTTGAAAACAACATCTTCCAGGCGATCGCTGCTCCGGAGATGATCAACGGGAACTGCTCGGGGACCGTAGTCGCCTATAACTTTAGCATCAACAACTTCTATACCGTCAGCTCTCGATACAACGCCTCAGCCAACAACCAGCATACCGCGGGCATCGACAATGTGCTGTTCGAGGGCAACTACGGAAACGCGGTCTATGGCGACGTTTTCCACGGCACGCATCATTTCTTGACTTACTTTCGTAATCGCTGGACGGGGCCGCAACCCGCCTGCTGGCAGAGCGGAGCAAGCTACGCAACCGCAGTGTTCAATACTTGCACAAGTAATTTGACTCCGGTAGTGCTGCAATCGTTTTCGCGCTTCGAGAACTTCATCGGGAACGTCTTAGGTACCACGGGAACCAACACCGCCTATCCAGGCAACATTTTCGACCTTGGCTCCGGCAACAGCAATGGAATAACGACGGTCCCGGCGGACCCTAACGTGGCTCCCACGCTCATGCGTTGGGGAAATTGCGATTCGGCCACTGGATTCGGGGCCTGCCGGTTCGTTTCTGGCGAAGTTCCATCCGCATTGCCGGGGACGCAAGCACCGTTTTCCAATGCCGTTCCGGGAAGCCAAGTCCTTCCGGCGTCATTTTATCTTTCTGCAAAACCTTCTTGGTGGCCGGCAGCAAAGCCATGGCCCGGAACAGGCCCAGACATAACAGGCGGAAACATTTCCGGCGTTGGTGGCCGCGCTTTCACGATTCCCGCACAGGATTGCGCCATCAACATCATGGGAATGCCCGTAGACGGGACCGGGAGCGTTCGAGCATTTAATGCCGCCGCATGCTACGTTTTGACTTCTGCGCCAGCGGTTAGTTTCAGTCCGTCAAGCCTGTCGTTTGGAAACGCGATCGTGGGAGTCACAACCTCTTCGCAATCCGTGACGCTGACAAACACGGGATCTGCCACGCTGACCATCGCCAGCATCGCGCGGACCGGCCCGAACGCCGCGGACTTCACCATCTCCGCGAATACCTGCGGGGGAACTCTCGCGGCGGGAGCCAACTGCGCGGTGAGCGTAACGTTCACTCCACCAGCAACGGGCGTCCGATCGGCGGCGCTGACGTTTACCACCAACGCTTCTAGCAGTCCGAACGACGTCCCGTTATCCGGAACGGGCGTTTCTGCATTCGCAGTGAGTCTTAGTCCCACCAGTCTGAGCTATGGAAGCGTCGGCCTGGGAGTCACCAGCAGCCCACAAACCGTGACGCTGACGAATACTGGACCGGCTACTGTCACGATCACCAGCATCACGCGCGGCGGCGCCAATCCAGGAGACTTCGCCATCTCCGCGAACACCTGCGGTGCGAGCCTCGGTCCAGGACTCAACTGCGCCGTGAGCGTGACGTTCATCCCCACGGTTTTGGGTGCGCGGTCCGCAACTCTTATTTTCCTGACCAATGCTTCCAGCAGCCCGGACAGCGCCGCGCTGTCCGGCACCGGCGTGACGCCGCCAGTCCCCGCCGTCAGCCTGAGTCCCACAAGTCTGAGTTTCGGGAATATCGTTATAGGCGCTACGACGGCGGCGCAAACCGTGACGCTGACAAACAGCGGCACCGCCACGCTGACGATCGCCAGCATCGCGCGGACCGGCGTGAACGCTGCGGACTTCGCCATCTCCGCGAATACCTGTGGGGGAACTCTCGCGGCGGGACTCAACTGCGCCGTGAGCGTGACGTTCACGCCCTCGGCAACTGGCGTCCGATCGGCCGCGCTGACGTTTACCACCAACGCTGCCAGCAGTCCCAACAGCGCACCGCTGTCCGGCACTGGTGTGCCCGCATTCACAGTGAGTCTCAGTCCTGTAAGCCTGCCCTTCGGAAGCGTTGTCGTCGCAGGGACCAGCAGCGCGCAAACCGTGACGCTGACAAACACCGGACCAGCCACCGTGACGATCACCAGCATCACGCGGACCGGCGCGAATCCGGGAGACTTCGCCATCTCCGCGAATACTTGCGGTGGCACACTCGCCGCCGGGCTGAACTGCACCGTAAGCGTGACGTTCACGCCTACAGCACTCGGTGCGCGGTCGGCATCGCTGACGTTTCTGACCAATGCCTCCAGCAGCCCGGATAGCGCGTCACTTTCCGGCACGGGCGTGGCTGCGCCAACTCCAGCGGCCAACCTGAGTCCCACAACCCTGTCGTTCGGGAATGTCACTATCTCGATCTCGCTCCCCAGCGCTGCGCAAACAGTAACACTAACGAACAGCGGATCGGCCACGCTGACCATCACCAGCATCTCGCTGACGGGACCGAACGCCGCGGATTTCGCCATCTTCACGAATTCTTGCCTCAGTACACTTCTCGCCGGACTGAACTGTGCGGTTAGCGTGACGTTCACTCCATTGGCAACCGGCGTCCGATCGGCGGCGCTGACTTTCTTAACCAATGCTGCCAGCAGTCCCAACAGCGCAGCGCTATCCGGCACCGGCGTGACCGTGCCGCCAGGCCAGGCCAAGAGACATGGGAAGAAGGCTTTGCTGATTCTATGATCGTCAACCCTATCGTTACGGTGGTGGTGACGATCGTTGTGAACCTGCTGCTGTTGGCCTACGCCATCGGGAAAAGCCAGCAAAAGACTGCCGGTGAAAATGAGAAACTGAGAGAGCAGTTAAACGGAGCGGGCAAAAAGATCGGAAAGGTTATACTTTACTTGGAAGAAACTGCCGAGGGAACTCAGCGCCAGCGGCTCACGGACATCTTGAAATGACCAGGGGACGACACCATGAACGGGAGCTACCAGCATGGAGAGGACGCCGGAGAACGTATAGGCATTGCTGTAGTGACCGCCAATGAAGCGTATGACCGCGCGCATCCGAAAGGCGTGCGGCCGGGGATAGGATTTTATGCCCATTTCTTGAAGCCCTTCATCCGCCGGGAAATACTCTTGGCAATCAGGGAACGCAGTCGCACGGTGGAGCGTTCGGAAGCGAAAGAAGAATTGACACTTGAGCAGGAACTCATGGAACTGAACACGCAGATCGAGGATCGGCTGCACGGAAGGGAACCCCGCTGATGTGGATGTTCCTTCTAGGCATTCTGTTCGGGTTGGTCATCGCACCACTGGTTTTTCCTTTGTTGGACCAGGCGATTCGCTGGTCAAAGGAAAGAAGGAGATAACATGGCAGCAGAAAACGTTGTAGTCAGCACGGTCACGGCGGCGGCGGTAAGCGTTGCGGTGATCAACTGGCTGAAAGCCTCGCCGTATTTCCCGTGGATCACCCAGGAGAAAGCGAATCTGATGCGCGTGCTGGCGGTGCTCAGCTCGGGGATCGGCGCCATCGGGATCCACTATGTTTGGGATCCTGCGGCACACTCGGTCCTGTTCACGGGACTGTCTCTGGGGGGCATCTTCACCGGCTTGATTGCCTGGGTGAAGAGTTTCGCCGTACAGGAACTCGCCTACCAGGCGACGCGGAAAAACAACGGCTCGGCGGCGCTGCTGAAACAGGTGCTTGATGCCGTGGCGAAGAAGCCAGCCGGTTGACAGTTTCCACCATTTAAGGAAGTATACGCCGCATGCCGATAGCACTGTTTTCCTTCAAACTCGATTCCGATGGCAGGGTGCGCATGGCGCATATTTTCTTCGGCGCCACGCAGCTCCTGGCAGAACTCCACCTGAAAGAGCATGCGGACATCTGCCCGAAGTTCGGTCCCGCCTTCCGCGCCGATGAAACCACCGAATTCGCGCGGGAGATTGCGGAGCTGCCGCCCGCCGATGGTGACGACCTCGAGGAATGGCTGGACGAACTCCTGGAACTCGCCGAAGATGAAGATGACGTGATCGACGTGGATCCCGAGCGAGACTGAAAATGGGGATTCGACGCATCAACGAGTATATGTTTTTTGACGAGGAAAAGCAGGAATTGCAACTGGATGTTCCTTCACTCCTAGCAAAAATGGGATTCCCAGATACGCCGGAAACGCGCCAACAAGCGACTGATGAATGCTGCCGCGTGTTCCGCGAGTATTATCCAGATGTGACTCAAGATGTTCACACTCTGGACTATGGAACGAAGCGGGTTTACAACCCAACCACGAAAACCGGAATGAATCATGGCTGACTTCGCGCAGATCATCGCGGATACTGCGGCACGCTACGGCGTGGCGCCGGCGCTGGCCATCGAGGTGGCTACCGCCGAATCCGGCATGAACGCCAACACGCCGGACTCTTCCGCCGGCGCGATCGGCATCTTCCAGTTGATGCCGTCGACGGCCGCGCAGATGGGTGTCGATCCACGCGACCCGATGCAGAATATCGATGGCGGCGTGCGCTACCTGCGGCAGATGCTGAGCCAGTTCAGCGACGTGGCCGCCGCCCTGGGCGCCTATAATTGGGGTCCGGGAGCCGTCAGCGGCGCGATCGCGAAGTACGGCGCGGATTGGCTGTCCCATGCGCCCTCGGAAACGCGCAACTACGTGGCGAAGATCCTCGGCAACCTGGGCACGCAGTACAGCGTCAGCGTTGGGCCATCCGCACTGCCAAGCCAAACCGATAGCTTTACCGCCAGCGTGATGATGGACGCCACCGATGCGATCCTACCGGATTCGGGCATCGGCAAATACCTGCTGTGGGGCGCCCTCGGCATTTTTGCCCTATGGCTTTTCGAAGAAGCGTATTAGAATCCCCACCCATGAGCCGAGATGTTTACAAAGACGCAGCAGAGATGCGAAATAATCTGCTGTGGAAGTTTTGCATCGCTCCGGTGGTAGTCGTACTGTGGGGCATGAAACTTTTCTGGTTTACGATTTCCGCGTTGTATCGAATGGCCTGCCGATGACCGAGCAAGAGCTGATGCAGTCGATCAAGACGCAGTGGGGCGCGGAGATCGAAGATGCTTGCAAACCTTCGGCGGTGCCTCCGGCGTTTCTGGCGGCGCTAATCGCAGGGGAGTCCGGTGGGAAACCCGATGCCAAACGATTCGAGCCGGGCGTGCTACGCGCTCTCTGGGAAGTTCTATTGGGACGAAAGACGGCTTACGGCAGCATCCGCCGCGCGGATCTCGTCCAATTCGTTGCTGGACTGGCATCGCCGCCGGTTAGCAGTCCGCAGTCCTTACCCGCCGACGCCTTCCAGCGTGTTGACAGTCTTGCAACGTCTTGGGGCCTCACGCAGATCGTGGGGTACCACATCCTGGATACTCTGACGCCACCGGCGCTGACGCTCACGAATGCGCCCTACTCATTAGAGGTTACGATCGCGCTGCTGGAACGCTTCGCGAAAGAGTTTGCCATCGATGAGCGCCGCGAATTCGATAAACTCTTCCGCTGCTGGAATACCGGCCAGCCGGACGGCAAGACGTTCGATCCCGCCTACGTCACCAACGGCCTGGCGCGCATGGCCATCTGGAGCTCGCTGCCGTGAGGCATGTGCTTTTCACATTCACCGGATTCGTCATGTACTATCCCAGCGGAATAGTCTTATCCTTCCTCATTGATAAATGGTGCATCCGAGTTGGTGCCAGCCATCACCTATGCCTCACCGTCTGGAGCGTGGCGGGGTTCATTGCGCTGCTCGGATTACTTTCTGGATTGTCGTTTCGAGAGATGCACCGCGCCGGTAAATGGCTGTGGCTGAAACTTGTTCCATCTTGGCGGCTGGCATGAGCGGCCTCTTCCACTTCGCTCGGATCGTCTTTAGTTCGATCCCGTTGATTATTATTTCGGTGTTGCTTGCGCAATCCCCGGCTGCGCCCGTCAAATACGAGCCGAGCGAAGTGGAGCAGCTTCGGCTGCAACTCGCCGCGAAAGACGCGCAGATCGCGCAGATCCAGTTTCAAAACGCGCAGTACGTGTTCCAGCAAGCCATCGCCCGGCTGCATGCGGAAGCCGACAAGGTGAAAGCCGAGCACAAATGGCCCGCCGAGGTACAGTTCAAGCCGGAAACCTTGACTTTCGCCGTCCCCGCGCCCCCCAAACCGCCCGTACCGGAGAAAAAGCCCCTGGAGAAAAAACCATGAGCGACAGAGCAAAGGCAAATGTTTGCCTCGTTATAGCGATCGGACTTCTTGTTTTGTCCGCTGCATTGTGCTTCTACGGCTGCGCCGCGCGCGTGAAGAACGTCACCGACTTGCCGCCGCGCGTTACGCTCTCCGAAGTCCAGCAGTGGGATGCGGAAGTGGCGGCGCTGCACAAGATCGCCACGGTCACTTCCAGCCTGCGCCAGGGCGTGATCGCGCTCAATCAAGCCGGCGCGTTTCCGAATAGTCCCGCATACATCGCCGCGCTGCGCACCGTCGCGAAGATCGACCAGTCCGAGCTTGCGGCCAGCGCCTTCCTGCGCCAGTCTCCGCAGCATTTCGGCGCCGCGGAGAAAGCCAAGGTGGCTGGCATGCTGCACGACATCGCTGGCCAGATCCAGTCGCTGAACCTGCAAAGCCTTGCTGGCATTAAGAGTTCCGACACCAAGAAAAACGTGACGCTCCTGGTAAATGACCTGACCGCCGCGATGAATCTGGCGCTGAGTTTCGCACAATAACATGGAAGCCAAAACAAACAGCTTCGAAGGATGGGCAGTAGTTGAACTCTTCGGCCATGCGAAGGCTATCGGCTTCGTCACCACAGAGACGTATGGGCAAGCCGTGCTGTTCCGCGTGGACACTCCGGAACTCCCCGAGCGTGAATTTGTTTTGCAGTCTCCGCAGTACACCAGTGAAAATGGTGCGGACCGGCGATGGACGCCAGCAGGTTCGAAAGTCAGGCGGCAAGTATCGCCTGCAGCGACTCGCTTGGTGGGTCCGGGAGCCATCTATTCGATTGTCCCCTGCACGGAAGAGACGGCGCGCCAAGCGATCGAGCGCCTGATTGAACGTCCGCTGATTCTTCTGGAACTCGCAAAAACTGAACCTGTAAAAATCACTTGGCCGGAAGCGGATGCTCCAGAGGATCGCTGCTGCGAAGAGTGCGGGAATACGCCGGAAGATGGCCATGCGGAGAGTTGCAGTTTTGCTGTCGCGAATGAAGAAGAGGTTTGACTTTTTGGAATACACCCAACGCTGACAGAAAGGGGAGCGCGAAGGGCAAAGCCGTGTAGACGGCGCGCTCCCCGCCGGTTTTCTATGAAATGCGCGGCGTCAATCCCGGAGAAATGTTTTCCGGGACGCGCCGCGCCGGTAAGGAAAAACAAATGAGCACACCGAACAAAGTTCTTTCCGCGCTGGCGGATGCCGAAGAAGTTATCGCCATCGGACTGCAGATCGGCAGCGTGCTGGTGCCGCTGGCCAAGGGCACCATTCAGGAGATTCGCGCCATCTCCACGGGCGTGGAAACCGTCAAGTACAACGTGCTGATTGAAGTGGATGGCGCCGAACTCGACGCTGTGGATAAACTCGCCTTGGACGATCTCGCGGCCATCAACCTCGAGCTGCGCGTCCGCGGCGTCCCCGAAGTGCCTGTTTCGCCACCGCCGGAACCGCTCCCGCCCAAATAGGGCGTATACTGCGCGCAACGCAGTTTCCTCAAACTACCTAAGCGGGGCGGCAAGGGTTCCCACAACTCTTCCGCCCCGCCCGCTTTTCAGATGTGGATTTTGCTGCCTGCTATCAGAAGAGTTTCGGCTCGCGTTTCTCGCGTTCCTTGCGCTGTTCCTCGGCGAGTCCGCGCTTGATGCGTTCCACTTCGTTATCCTTCTCGCGTTTCTCCATGCAGGGGATGCAGGGACCGCGCCGTCCGGTGTCTACTCGATGCTGCGTGAAGTTAGCGCATTTGTTGCACCAAGCCGTGCATTCCAGCGTGTTCTTGGTGTAGTGCTCGGGCATCTACTTTTCCGTATTATAATCGGGGCCGGTGAATGGTGTTCCAGATTCGTCCCCATCTGGAACGGCACGCCAGTTGGATTTTCACCCGCCCGCCTTCCCCGGCTGCACCGGAGAAAGTTCAAAAGGTGGCCAGCGCGCGGATCCGCTCCAGGCGGATGACATCTTCCCGGCTGTAGCCTGATCTTCCTGCGCGTTCTTCATCGATGATCGCCACCGCGTCTTTCAGCGCCGCTCGCAGGATGAGGTTGTCCGCCGCCGCCGCCGCCGCCGCCGCCGCCGCCGCCTGCATTTTCGTTACCGCCGCGCGCGGAATGCGAATCGATGGCGACGTTTTGAAACCTTTGCGTTTTTTGGGCATCACGATGGCTTCCAGAGCGGAGATTTCGGAGACTCTCCCGGTTCAGCGGGAACTGCTTGCGGAAGAATGAACTGCATGCCAAGAAACACGCCGCAGTGGGGACATTGCACTGTTGGGATGATCAGGTTGCCGATCTGATAGGGATAGAGAGCGATAATCTGCATCATCTGCTTGCAGTACGGACAGGTTGGTGGACGCGGTTCCGCGACTTTCTTCTGTAATGGCGTGGTGACGCTCATACAGCCTCTTTCCAATGGCCCATTCGGCATTGCGGGCAGATTTTCACGTAGCGCGCATCGGTGACTGGGCAGGAGCACGGAACCAAGTCCATCACCCGGCTAGTTTCTCGCCCCGGATTGCCGGTGGATACATCCGTAGTGCCGTAGCAGCCGTCCACGTGATCCTGCTCGCGGATCACATAGGTATCCGGCGTGAAGTCTCCCTGGTATCCACACTTGCACGGAAACGTGGATCGCCAGCTCGGCCATTGCTGCCAGGATGTGCCGCCGGACCGCGCTGGCGCCGCCACGTAGCCGCGAAACCGCCGCAGCCACCACCGCTTCAAACCGGCGAGAAGGTTTCTCATCGTGGCTGCTCGAACGAAGAAAAGATGGTCGCTACCCATTCCGTTTCTCGCATGCAGTTCGGTGAAGGAAGGATTGCCACAATTTGATCTCCTCTATTGATGAGCATCTCGACGATGCCCGCAATCCGTTCAATCAATCCCTGATGGGACTCATCACGAACGGTTTGCGCTCGTACTATCCTTTTTTTGGTGGCGATCATGCTTCCACGATGTTCACTTTCATCCCCGATACGGCACGGAAAACTCCTTTTCCTTCTCTGGTCAGGAAGCCCATTGCTGCGATTTCATTGCAGCGGTTATATGGCGTCTGATTTCCAAAAGACAGTCCACGGCGGCGCAATTCATTGATTACAGCCTTCCCATTTTTAGCATCGTCAAAGAATCCCTCGCTGATCAAGATCGCGATCGACCCTTCCACCGTGGTACCGTCCATTTCGATTTTCTTACGCTGAACCTTGACAACTAGCTCCGGTTTTTCGATTCCAACGGATAGTCGCGGAACTTCTACGTTCACCTGCAAGATTCCAGGATCACCGTTGGAACCGATGTTA
>Ga0137394_10002877_pt1 | contig 12861 bp, 8 predicted proteins | sample czobulk116metaG_FD_108278 | JGI IMG/M metagenome (GOLD analysis project Ga0137394, IMG submission 108278) | Vadose zone soil microbial communities from Angelo Coast Range Reserve, California, USA - czobulk1.16 metaG | ecosystem: Environmental > Terrestrial > Soil > Vadose zone | place: USA...
TCGTACCTGGTTAATGCCATTCAGGAGGTTTACCGCCTCCAGGGCGTCAACATCAACGACAAGCACATCGAGACGATCTCGCGCCAGATGATGCGTTGGGTCAAGGTTGAGGACGTGGGCGATACCACGTTCCTCCTCGAGGAGCAAGTGGACAAGTTCCGCTTCCGCGAGGAAAACGATCGCGTCATCGCCGATGGCGGCCGCCCCGCAACGGGCCGTCCTCTCCTCCTTGGTATCACCAAGGCGTCGCTTTCGACCGATTCCTTCATCTCCGCCGCGAGCTTCCAGGAAACCACTCGCGTCCTCACGGAAGCGGCCGTCGCCGGCAAGGTGGACTACCTCCGGGGCCTAAAGGAAAACGTCATCATGGGCCGGCTCATTCCCGCCGGCACGGGCCTCGAGCACTACCGCAGCATTCAGTTGCTGACGGAAATGCCCGCTCCTGCTCCCATGGAGGAAATTCCGGAAGCCGCCGAGCTCACCGCCGAAGAAGCGGCCGCGCTCGACTTTCTCCAGAAAGACACCGAAGCGGACGCTGCCACCGAGGGCTAAACCTGCTTTTTGGCCGGTTAAGAGCCCGGCCAAAAACCGAATCAAACGGCGTCCCGGGGGAACCCCGGGACGCCGTTCTCGTTTGCGGGCAACTCGTCTAGCGCTAGTTGTCCTTCAGGAACTACCCGTATCCGCTTTGATTGCTGAAGTCCGGTCGGAGTTCCTACAATAGAGTGATAGCTATTCGTGGCGGGTGATTCCTGATTCTGTAGGGTCCTGCCTACTCTATGCTCGACGAAAACCAAGACGCCCGCGGCACCGGAGCAGACTCTTCGCCAGGCGCGAACCCTCGTTCCGCCATCTCCTCGCGTTTTGAGAAGTTTGAAAAGCGGCAGAGCGAGCTTTGGTGGCTCACTCGTGGTGTTCTCTTTCTCCTGGCGCTGGCTTATGCTTGGACGTCTTGGGACTCCGTGGGTTCCCTGGCGCACGGCTTCGAGAAATTGCCGGTCTTTCTCGTCCTGCTCATCATTCTCTTCGGCATATACACGTGGAAAAAGACGCAGGAACTCTCTGAAATGCGCGGCCTGATGCGCGGCCTGGAGCAGCGCGATGAGGCCCCTCCCAGCGAAAAACAGCTCGGACAGCTATTCGAGATCATCTCCCGGTCTCAGCAAGGCTATCGTGACCTGATCGACTCTTTCGACGACGTTCTGCTCGCTCTTACGCTGGAGGGCCAGATTCGCGCCGTCAACCGCAGTTTTTCCGATCTCGTTGGCACGCCCTTCCAGCAGATTATCGGCAAGCCCATCACTGATTTCTTGCAGGAGGGCAGCGGAGATGGAGCCGAACTTTTGCGGCGCGCGATGCCCCGGTTCATGGAACGCCGCCAATGGTCCGGTGTCGTTCAGGTGCGGCTGAAGGGTCAAGGGACCCCCTTTTACTTCGATTGTGTCGCGCATGCCATGATGCGCGACGGCGAAATCCACGGCATCACCGTTCTCGGACGCGACGTCACCGCGCTCCGCAAGAACGAAGCTCGCTTTACGGAACTCTTCGAATCGCTCCAGGAAGGCATCTACATTACCACGCCGGACGGAACCATTGTGGACGTCAACCCTGCGCTGGTGCGCATGCTGGGCTACGATTCCAAGGAAGAATTGCTGAAGCGGCGGGTTGCCGAAATCTTCGTCGACCAGGCAGAGCGAAAGATCGTCCAGGCCGAGGTCGAGCGTCAGGCCATGGTCCAGGGCCGGGAGATCACCCTGATCTGCAAAGACGGCACTTCCATCGTGTGCCTTAACACGGCTGCTGCCGTTCGCGACAATGCCGGACGCGTGGTGCGCTATCAAGGTGCGCTCATGGACATCACCGAGCGCCGCGAGATGGAGCGCCGCCTCCACCAGCAGCAGGAATTTGCCCGCCGCCTTGTCGACAGCTTTCCCGATCTCATCCTGGTGCTCGATACGACGTCTCATTACACCTTTATCAGTCCCCGTTATAGAGAGGTGCTCGGGTACGACGTCGAAGACGCGCAGCAGATGGCGTTTGGCGACCGCACCCATCCGGAGGACTTGCCCGCTGTCTTGTCGCTCTACAAGGACTTCATCGCCGGCAAGCAGACCTTTGCCTCTCTGGAAATTCGCGTCCGCCACAAGCTCGGAGAGTGGCGCCGGATTCGCTTCAATTTCAGTCCTTTATCCGATGAAAAGGGCAATATCGAAGGCGTGGTTCTCTCCGGCCGTGACGTTACCGATCTCAAGCGTTTGGAGGAACAGCTCATCCAGGCCGAGAAACTTGCGGCGATGGGTCAGATGCTTGCCGGCGTCGCCCATGAGCTGAATAATCCCCTTACTGCCATCCTCGGCGTCACCGAACTTCTCCGCGAGCGCCACGGAGCCGATGACTCCACCAAGCGCCAACTGGAACTGACGCACCGGCAAGCGCGCCGCGCCGCGCGCATCGTTCAGAATCTTCTCGAATTCTCGCGTCCCGCTTCGCCGCAGAAAAGGCCGCTGGACCTCAACAACCTTCTCGATCGCACGCTCCAGCTGCAAGAACATTCTTTACGCCGCAACAATATTGAGGTGGATTTTCATCCACAGGCCGATCTTCCCGGCGTCATCGGGGATGCCAACCAGCTCATTCAGGTCTTTCTGAACCTTGTCACCAACGCCGAGCAGGCCATCCGCGAGGTCCGCGACACCGGCCGGATCCAGATTCGTGCCGATCGCATGGGTAACCAACTTACGATCACCGTTCAGGATGACGGCGTCGGCATCCGCCCCGAAGCGCTTCCGCGCATCTTTGATCCCTTTTACACCACCAAGCGTCCTGGCGGCGGCACCGGCCTGGGGCTCAGCATCTGCATGTCCATCATTCGCGAACACGGCGGTAACATCGAAGCCGAAACGCTTCCCGCCGGCGGCTCGGCCTTCACCATCTATCTCCCCGCCTCTCCCGACCAAAATCCCGACACACTTCCCGCACCTTTGGAAGCCGGGGTCTCCTCTCTGGAGGCGGTTCGGCCGGAGACCGACCTTCTCGCGGGCCGCGCGGTACTCGTTCTCGACGATGAAGAGAGTCTCCGCATGCTTCTTCAGGAAGGCCTTTCTGCCCGGGGTTTGCGCGTGGATTGTGCCGCCACCCCCGACGAGGCTCTCGCTCATCTCGGGCGCGTCAGTTACGACGTGTTTCTCTGTGACCTGCACCTCTCTTCCGGCGGCTTCATGGTCGATGGCCGCGAGGCCGCCAGCCGCATCCTCGAGACCGCGGGAGCCCAAAGACCTGCGCTTATCTTTATGACCGGCGATTTGGTTGAAATTACTCAGGAGCCTTCGAGCCGCGGTGAGCCCTTCTGTCTCCAAAAACCCTTCCGCATCTCAGAGGTGCTTGCTCTGTTGAGGAATGTTTTGTCAGACGCTACGGCGGAAGCGCGCCGCGCATAGTGGTTCTTTCTCCGTTTCTCTCGGCGCCCTCTAAAGCAACAGGATTTGCTCGTCTCTGATCGTCCCGTGCAATCCTCGATTTCACAGTTGGTTTTTCTTCTTTTGCGTAGCCGTGGGCTTCGCTCCCGTTGCCGGGTCCACTCCAAAATCCCACACGAAGAGGTTCATTCCATCCGGCAGTATCTCCGCCAGCGCATATTCGCCTGGTGCTAGGGGCTCGCTTAATGTAAAGCGAAAGACGGTAGGCGCAATTTCCCATCGTTGGATCGAAATCGTATTGCGTTTTTCCTCCACCTGTTCTCCGAAAAGCCTCTTGATCGATTCCAACTGCCGCTTGTTGCCCTTAACGGTCGCCCGCACCAGCTCCACTTCCGGCCCGGATTCACCCGGCCGGCTGCTTTTCACGATGGGCGTCGTGCGGTCCGGATCCGGTGGTGCTTCGCGCAAATAAAACTCCGTTTGTCCATTCGTCGCCCGGATGCTGGCCCTGGCTCCGGGAATTTGCACGTTTTGCTTGCTGGGGACGATCGGAATGGGCGAAAGCACCCGCTTCAGATACTGCTTCTTGTCCGTCTTGATCTCCGAGCCCACCTGTTCGAGAGGCTTCACGGACTTGCCGTCGATGAGAAACATCCCCTCCCCCGGCGGCAGGAAGACACCCGGCGACACCTGCAGGCTCGCGTCCACGTCCATGACCGTCTCAATTTTCTGGGCTTGCTCCTGCGCGCGGATCTTTTTGGCGAGAGCATCTTCCTCGCTCTTTTCCGCTGCCGCGGCCTTTGCCGTCGCGTCCCAATCCACCATCGCGGCGGGAATCTCCTCCCAATCGCCCCGCTCCGCACTCATGTAGCGAACCCGCTCTCCGTTCCGCTGATAATCCCGAACCATTTGAAAGCTTCCGTCCTTTAGGACGAGTTTCTTGCCTCGCGGCAAAGCAGGCACTCCTGACTGTGGGTCCTTGCTGCTGGCTTGCCTCACTCCGGGGGGCTGCTCTTGTTTGGTTGAAGTACCGCCCGCCAAGGGGGCGCAAACGGATGTGTCGGTCCAACTTAGGAGGAAAGCGCAACAGAGTAGCGCGAGTCTTCTGGGTGGTGCCATCGGCCTTCCCTGTATGGTGCGATGCATGCAAGCCCGCCCGGTTTGCCCCTATCGGGAGCATACCCCCGCGCCTTGCGGACCTGCAACCCGCCGTTTGGACGCCCCTGAAACACAAATGGCTCCCTGGCTAAACCAGGGAGCCACAGGAAAAATCGGTTCGATTCTAATGTTTTAGTGCGTGCATTTCGGAAACAGGGTCACCAGAACCATCAGATCCGAAAGGGTGAACAGCCACTGATCGGCGCTGATGCCGGCCGCTTCCGCGGCCCTCGCGATGAAGCCCAAATGGCGGCTCTTTGCAAAGTTGTGCACATGCTCGACGCAAATACCCGTCAAGCTGGCGACTTCGGAATCGGTGAAGATTTTTTGGCTCGACTTCACGGTTACCATGGCCCAGCTCCTCTGCTCCGCCCTAAGTTCCTCTACACTTCCTTTGATGCTCGAGACATCGTATGCGCTGCACTAACTGTAGAGCAATAGTCGTTCCGTTCTGCCAGGAAAAAACCATCCGTCTAGTACTTTCCCGCTAAAGCCTGATAAAACAGGCCTTTTTCCGCACTTTTTCGCTGTGCGCGCAGGTGGTACGAAGGGAAAGCAAAGCCCAGCCGAGTGGTAAAAATGTTCTACTTATGCAAACTTGTTACGGTTTTCGGTAGGCTTGCGGCGATCTCTTGCAGCTGTTTCATATGCCGTATTTCATGCGAGGCGATGAATTGAAACCACTGAAAGGCGTTCAGTGTCCCGAGAAACGGATGTGCCATGCTCCACTTGCTGAGGTCGCGGCCCTTCGTCTCTTCGATAAATGCCAGTGTACGCTCGCGCACTCCGCGCAGTTCCGCCAGCATCTCTTCCTTTTCGCGGATCATCTGCGGTTCGAGCGGGACCGGCGCCCTGCGGCGGATGATGCGTGCTTCAACCATCAACATCGGAACATGAAACCGCTTGAGGAATGGCACCGATCTCGGCGGCTTCAGCAGGAGCTTGTCGGTGCGACTGAGGATGGCCCTCTCGATCGCGCACAGGTGGCTGACCAGTTCGCCAGCCGACCAGCGCCCTTCGCCAGGTCTGGTTTTCCATTGGTCGGCAGGAACGGCACCGGCGATATGAAGGAGTTCGCTTTGGGCACGAGCCAGATTCTCGAGGATGGTCGCAAGTGATAGCACGATCTCATCCATCCACGCCGAAAGGGCTCAGACGGCGGCTCCTCCGGCTTGCTCGAAGGCATGGGCCAGTTGCAGGACGCGCGCCTCTTGAAAAGCCGCCCCAAAGATTTGCAGGCCCACGGGCAGCTTTCCCTCGATCTTCCCGCAAGGTACGGAGATCCCCGGGACTCCCGCCAGAGATCCAGTAACTGTATATATATCAGCAAGATACATCTGGAGCGGGTCGTCCGTGCGCTCGCCCAGTTTGAAAGGAGGAACCGGAGAGGTCGGCGTCAGGATGGCATCCACCTTGGTAAACGCATCGCGGAAATCCTGAGCTATCAGCGAACGAACCTTCTGCCCCTTCAAGTAGTAGGCGTCGTAGTAGCCCGCCGAAAGCACATACGTGCCCAGCACGATGCGGCGTTTTACTTCCGCGCCAAACCCGGCGCCCCGGGTCTGGCGATACATGGCAAGCAGGGAATCGTCATCCACGCGCAGTCCATACCGCACGCCGTCATAACGTGCCAGGTTGGAACTCGCTTCCGCCGTGGCGATGATGTAGTAGGCTGCGATGGCGTAATCCGTGTGCGGCATTCGAATCTCGACCAGTTGGCATCCCAGTTTCTTGAAAACCTCGATGCCGGCTTCGATCTTGTCCCCGACTCCCGCGTCCATGCCTTCGGCGAAATACTCTTTGGGGATGCCCAGCCGCAGCCCTTTCACCGGTTTCCCAAGTTCGGCCCGGTAATCGGGAACCGGCACGGTTGTCGAAGTCGAATCGTGTGGGTCGCGCCCGGCGATGATTTCTAGGATGGCCGCGACGTCTTTGACGTTGGTCGCGAATGGACCGATGCGGTCCAGTGAGGATGCAAACGCGATCAGTCCATATCGCGAAACGCGGCCATAGCTCCCCATCATCGCGGGGATTCCGCAAAACGAGCCCGGCTGCCGGATGGAACCGCCCGTATCGGTCCCGAGAGACGCAACCGCGAGTCCCGCCGCCACTACGGCTGCCGAACCTCCGCTTGACCCTCCCGGCACGCGGTCGGGTGCCAGAGGGTTCTTTACCGGCCCATAAGCCGAGTTCTCATTTGAACTGCCCATCGCGAACTCGTCGCAGTTGGTCTTTCCCAGAATGACCGCACCGGCCGCCTCCAGCCGCTCAACTGCGGTCGCATCGTACGGCGGAACATAGTTCTCAAGGATCTTCGAACCACACGTTGTCTTTATCCCGCGCGTACTGATGACGTCCTTGACGGCCACCGGCACGCCCGCCAGCGGCGGCAGCGGCTTTCCTTCCGCCACCAACGCATCGATTCTGTCTGTTTGCCTCCGGGCCCGCTCCGGCGACAGCGCCAGGAAAGCGTTCAGTTCCGGATTCCGCGATGCGATCCGCTTGTAGAAATCCGCAGCCAGCTCGCGCGCCGAAATTTTCTTCGCCGCCAGCGCCTCTTTGACTCCGTCAATGGTCCAGTTCGTCGCCATCTCGTGGCGCCGGGCTTCCAGCCGGCGGTTTCCTCCGGAATCTGCAAAAACAAAATCGCCAGCAGGACGCTGGCGCTAGCAAATCCTATCGTTCGATCACCTTCGGGACCCGGAAATACGGCGGCTCGGGGTCCGGTGCGTGCTTCAGGACGTCCTCAGCCACCGCACACGGCACAATCAGGTCCTCGCGCAGTGTAGCGTCGGCCGTCTGGTCGTCGCTGAGCACCTGCGCCATCGGCTCGACATTGGCCGTATCCAACTCGTTCAGTTTCCCGATATATTCCAAGATCTCGTCGATTTGCGCGCGGTACGTCTGCAGCTCGGCCTCACTCAAGTCGAGGTAGGCCAGCTCCGCCACGCGCAGCACATCTTCACGGCTGATCTTCAAAGCGATTTCCTGTAATGCCGGCGTTCCACGATGGGAAAATTCTAGCACATCCTCGGAAGCACACCTCGGCCTCTACTCCAGGCCATGAGAAGGCCTCGGATCGGCAAATGAGTCAGCGAGATCAGACGACAAGGACACTGCACCGGCGCAAACTTCGCCTTGCGCTTTCCACCCCTGGCAATTACCCTGAGCGCATTCTCCGGAGGGACTCTTCATGGACCAGGTGACGCATGCATCCCTCGAATCCGACGCTGATGGCTTTACCCGCCGCGAATTCCTGAGTGCCATCCTGACCAGCTCACTCCTGGCCGGCGTCGCCGGCGCTGAACTGTGGGCCGCTGGCGCCGAAAACGGCATTCCCTATCGCAAGCTCGGCCGCAGCGGCGAACGTGTCTCTGTTATTGGCCTGGGCGGCTGGCACCTCGGTATTCAGTCCGACGAACAGGAAAGCGTCCGCATCATCCGCACCGCTCTCGATAGCGGCATCAATTTCCTCGACAACTGCTGGGATTACAACAACGGCGACAGCGAAATCCGCATGGGCAAGGCGCTACGCGACGGCCACCGCCAGAAGGCCTTCCTCATGACCAAAATCGACGGCCAGACCAAGAAGGCCGCCGCCGCGCAGATCGATGAATCGCTCGGCCGGCTGCAAACCGACCACATCGATCTTATCCAATTCCACGAAGTCATTCGCATGACCGACCCGGAGCGTATCTTTGCCCCCGGCGGTGGCATGCAAGCCGTCCTCGAAGCAAGAACAGCCGGCAAGGTCCGCTACATTGGCTTCACCGGCCACAAAAATCCCGCGATGCACCTGCACATGCTCGAAACCGCTGTCACGCATCAATTTCATTTCGACGCCGTCCAAATGCCTCTCAACGCCATGGACGCCCACTATGAAAGTTTCGAGAAGAAAGTCCTGCCGGTCCTCGTGAAAAACGAAATCGGCGTGCTCGGCATGAAACCCATGGGCGCGGGCCTGCTTCTGAAAAGCAACACCGTTTCAGCCGTCGAGTGTCTCCGCTACGCCATGAGCCTGCCCACCAGTGTCGTCATCACCGGTTGCGAATCCCAGGCCAACCTGCGGCAAGCTCTCGATGTCGCGCGGAATTTCAAGCCGCTGACCACCGCCGAGTCCGCCGCTCTTCTTGCCAAAACAGAACAAGCCGCTCGCGAAGGCCAATTCGAAGGCTACAAGACCACGAACAACTTCGACGGCACGGCCCACAATCCGCAGTGGCTCGGCTAGCCGGATCGGTCCTGACTCCTCCTACGATCTCATCTCGCGCCAACGAAAGAGCGGCGTCATCCTGAAGCGCTCCGCTGATCGAAGGTTCCGGCCTTGCCGGAAAGGAACTGGAGCGTCTTCTTCAAGCACAAGGTAGGGATGGAATGAGTGTTCGCTGCAGAAACGCGCAGACGGAATCCTATGCTTCCGCAGAAACGGAGACAGACCTGCGCGGATACTTCTTCACGATGTAGTTGTCGACCAGCGCCTGAAACGCAACGGCAAGCTCATCATATGTTCCTTCAAGCGTCACGTCTCTTTTGCCGTCGATGTAGACAGGGCAGCGCGGCGCTTCGCCGGTTCCGGGCAGGCTGATGCCGATGTTGGCGGCCTTCGATTCGCCCGGGCCGTTCACGATGCAGCCCATCACCGCGAGAGTCATTTCCTCGACACCTTCATATTGCGCTTTCCACACGGGCATCATGTCCCGGATGTAACCCTGGACGCTTTCCGCCAATTCTTGAAACGTGGTGCTCGTGGTGCGCCCGCATCCAGGGCAGGCGGTCACGCTGGGTGCAAAAGAGCGCAGCCCGAGGGCCTGAAGCAGTTCGCACGCGGCATAAACTTCTTCGCGGCGGTCCCCACCCGGGCGCGGCGTCAGCGAGATTCGAATCGTATCGCCGATGCCTTCGTACAGCAGAATGCTCAGGGATGCCGCCGACCAGATCTGCCCCTTCATTCCCATCCCCGCTTCGGTAAGGCCCAGGTGAAGCGGCTGTTCGGTCTTCGCGGAGAGATCGCGGTAAACGGTGATGAGATCCCGCGGCCGCGAAGTCTTGCACGAAATAATGATCTGGTCGTGTCGCAGTCCGGACTCCAGCGCCAGCTCCGTTGATTCGAGCGCGGAGAGCACCATGCAATCGTTGATGATCTCTTCGCTCTCTTTGCCCAGGTTCTTGTCCGTGTTCTCCTGCATTTTGCGCATGACCAGCTCTTGGTTCAGCGAGCCGCCATTCACGCCGATTCGAACGGGCTTGCCATTGTCGCGCGCGATTCTGCAAATGGTAGAGAACTGTTCGTCGCGGCGCTGCCCCGCGCCCACGTTACCGGGATTGATGCGGTATTTATCCAGCGCCTTCGCGCACTCGGGATACTTGGTCAGAAGCACGTGCCCGTTGTAATGGAAGTCGCCGATGATCGGAGCGTCGCATCCCGCATCGAGCATCCGTTTCTTGATCTCCGGAACCGCCGCCGCCGCTTCCGGCACGTTGACGGTCCAACGCACGATCTCCGACCCTGCCTCGGCCAGCTGCAAAGTCTGCTTCAATGTTGTTTCGATATCGGCTGTGTCCGTGTTTGTCATGGACTGCACGACGATGGGCGCGCCTCCGCCCACGCGCACGTGCCCCACCTTCACACCATACGTCTTCCGGCGCGGATGGCGGCCGGCAGCAGCGTCAAAGCCTTCAATCTGTGTAAGCATTCTCCTCAATTCTAACTTGATTTGGCCCTTCCGTGAAATCGCGTGCTCGCGATGGGCTGGCCCATTCGGCCCGACTGTTCTTTGGGACAGCGCTGCAAAACAGGGCCGCTGTCCTTTCGTTCTATCGGCATTATGGAGCAGTTTTGGATATAATCCGCCTCAAGGATTCGCCCCAGCCGATCCCCTGTTCGCAAATGGTGCCTAGTCTGTGCCAGGTCGTGCCGAAAGGGGAGCCCATGTTTGCTCATTCCAGTTGGATTTCAACACGGAAATTCGCAACGGCGGGGACGATGGCGTTGGGACTCTGTGCTTTCCTGTGCGTACCAGGAAGCACCGCCCAGACGCGAATCACCGTTAGAGTGTCCCCGACCAGCGCGGGCGTCGAAGTTGGCACGGGCACGCAACAATTTACAGCCACAGTTCGAAGAGACTCCGCATATCGCGGCGTAAGCTGGAAGCTTGCTGGAGCCGGGTGCACAGGGAGCGCCTGCGGAACTCTCTCGGCAACTTCTAGCGCCTCAGGAACGCCAATTACCTATCGGGCGCCAAGCAGCGTGCCAAGCCCTGCGACTGTCACGCTGACAGCAACCTCGGTCTCGAATGGCACCAGAAAAGCCTCGGCAACGATCACGGTGACGCCGCCCATTTCGGTCACAATCTCTCCGGCCAGTGCCTCGCTGAACGTTTCGGCGACGCGCCAATTCACGGCCTCGGTGGCCAATGATCCTGCGAACCAGGGCGTGACTTGGGCTCTGTCCCAGTCTGGCGGCGGCTGTGCTCCCACATGTGGGGCGCTCTCAGGGCCAACGGCCACGACTGTAACGTATACGGCTCCCGCAACCGTGCCTGCCAATCCGACGGTGACGTTGACGGCAAAGTCGGTGCGCGATACCAGCAAGAGCGCAAGGGCAACAATCACGGTCACGTCTTCGAGCGGCACGGTGAGCGTCACCATTTCCCCGAAGCGCGGCGGCCTGGCGATTGCCCAGACGCTCGCGTTTAGTGCCACGGTGATGAATGACGTCGGGAGTGCGGGGATTACCTGGTCGGCGTCGGGAAGCGGCTGCTCCGGGTCCGCCTGCGGCACATTCACCAGTACAACGGCAAGGTCCGCGACCTATGTGGCGCCATCTGCGGCGGGCATTTATTCAGTTACGGCAACGAGCGCGGCCGACGTAACCAAGAGCGTTTCGGCAACCATCGGGGTCACCGATTTGCCCGGTGTGCTGACCTACCACAACAACACTTCTCGTGACGGCACGAATACAAAAGAGTTCGCCTTGACGACATCCAACGTGACGACGTCCACGTTCGGCAAGCTGTTCTCCTGCCAGGCGGACGGTGCCATTTACGCGCAGCCCCTCTGGGCGCCACACGTGACGGTCAACGGCTCCTCTCATAACCTGATCGTGGTTGCCACCCAGCACAACAGCGTGTATGCATTCGATTCCGACGCCAGCCCTTGCCTCACGTTGTGGCACGCAAATCTTCTCGATTCCGCGCACGGGGGAACGGCCGGCGAAGCATCCGTGCCGTCCGGAGCCACCGGAGGCCTCGTTGGCAATGGGTTTGGCGACATTACTCCTGAGGTGGGAGTGACGGGCACGCCGGTCATCGATCCCAGCACGAATACCATCTACGTCGTCAGCAAGTCAGTGAACGGCAGCACTCAATTCTTCCAGCGGTTGCATGCGCTAGACCTAACCAGTGGGAACCAAAGGGCCACGCCCCGCAGCATCGACGCCTCCATTTCGGTTGCAGGAACCGGCGACGGCTCGGTGAACGGACGAGTGGCATTTGACCCCAGAAATGAAAACCAGCGGCCCGGCCTGGTGCTATCGAACGGCGTGATCTACGTCAGTTGGGCCTCGCATGAAGATCACGATCCGTATCACGGCTGGGTGATAGGTTTCAGCGCATCGACTCTGGCACCGGCGACGAATGCGGTTTTTAATTCGACGCCCAATCACGTCGGGACATTGTCGTATTCCCGCGGTGGAATCTGGATGGGCGGCGGAGCCCCGGCGGTCGATGCCAGCGGCAATCTCTATTTCATCACCGGAAACGGGACGTTCGACGCGAATACTACAGGCGGCTCGAACTACGGCGATAGCGTGGTGAAATTGAGCACGGCGGGCGGGCTGAGTGTGGCTGACTACTTCACGCCGCTCGATCAGGCCACACTCGACGCCAATGACACCGATTTTGGCTCGGGCGCCGCAACGATTCTGGTTGATCAGCCGAGTGGGCCGGTAACCCATCTGGTGATTGGCGGCGGAAAACAGGGCAATCTCTTCCTTCTGAACCGCGACAACATGGGCAAGTTCAGTGGCGCCACAAACAACGTGGTGCAAACCATCAACGCGGGGAATAGCATTTTGGCGACACCCGCTTTATGGCAGAACAATCTGTACGTCGCGCCCGTCGGCGCCCTCAAGCAGTACGTCTGCAATCCCACCACCGGAAAGTTCAATGGCGCGCCGTCGTCAGAAACCGCCGCGGTTTTCGGCTTTCCGGGAGCCACGCCTTCGCTCTCCTCAAACGGCCCGGCCAGTGGCATCGTTTGGGCCGCGGACAACAGCAAGTACTGCACA
>Ga0137394_10002878_pt1 | contig 12861 bp, 14 predicted proteins | sample czobulk116metaG_FD_108278 | JGI IMG/M metagenome (GOLD analysis project Ga0137394, IMG submission 108278) | Vadose zone soil microbial communities from Angelo Coast Range Reserve, California, USA - czobulk1.16 metaG | ecosystem: Environmental > Terrestrial > Soil > Vadose zone | place: USA...
GTAGTACAGCTTCAGCACCGTGGCGTCGTAGATCTCGTCGACGTACCACTTGTTCTTCAGCAGGCGATGCGCTCCTCCCGCTCTCGCCGCGATCGCCTCCGCCTTCTCACCCTTCCCGCGCCGGTAGAAGTACCACCCTGTCCCGATCCCTATCAACCCCATCGCCACCGACACCGCCGCCAGCGCCGCCTCCTTCGCCGCCGACGCCGCTCCTTCGACCCCTCCCCTCACTCCTCCCGTCACCGCCCCCCCGAGCACCCCCGGCGCGAACACCGGCTCGAGCCACCCCTCGAGGAAGTGATGCCCCGGCATTCCCAGCACCATTCCCCCGAACACCGACGCCACCGCCAGCGTCACCAGCACCCACTTCATCGCACCCGGCACTTCGTGCATGTGCTCTTCCGTGTGCCCCTCCACACGGCTCTCCCCCCAGAACGTCAGCCCCATCAGCCTCGTCATGTACAGCGCCGTCAGCCCCGCCCCCATAAGCCCCATCACCCACAACACCCTGTTGTGCTCGTACGTCCCCGCCAGGATCTCGTCCTTGCTGAAGAACCCCGACAGCGGCGGCACCCCCGCTATCGCCAGCCACCCCATCACGAAGCTCCAGTACGTCCACTTCAGCTTCGAAGCCAAAGCCCCCATCTTCTTCATGTCCTGCTCGTGGTGCAGCGCGTGGATCACCGCCCCGGACCCCAGGAACAACAGCGCCTTGAAGAACGCGTGCGTCGTCACGTGGAATATCGCCCCCGTGAACGACCCCATCCCCGCTCCCATGAACATGTACCCCAGCTGCGACACCGTGCTGTACGCCAGGACCTTCTTGATGTCGTCCTGCGCCAGCCCGATCGTCGCCGCCAACAGCGCCGTCACTCCCCCCACCACCGCCACCACCGTCATCGCCACTGGCGCCGCCTCGTACAACGCCGAGCACCGGCACACCATGTACACTCCCGCCGTCACCATCGTCGCCGCATGGATCAGCGCCGATACAGGCGTCGGCCCCGCCATCGCGTCCGGCAGCCACACGAACAACGGCACCTGCGCGCTCTTCCCGCACGCCCCCACGAACAACAGCAGCGCCGCCACCGTCAAATACCCCACGCTCACTCCCGCGTGGCCCCCTCTTATCGCTCCCATCACCCCCGACATGTTCATCGTCCCGAACGCGCCCCACAGCATCAACACCCCCATCACGAACCCCGCATCCCCTATCCGGTTCGTGATGAACGCCTTCCTCCCCGCCTGCGCGTTCTCCTCCTTCTCGTACCAGAACCCTATCAACAGGTACGAGCACAGCCCCACCCCTTCCCACCCCACGAACATCACCGGGAACGCCCCGCCCAGTACCAAAGTCAGCATCGACGCCATGAACAGGTTCAGATACGCGAAAAACCGCCAGTACCCCGCGTCCTCCGCCATGTACGCCGTCGAGTACACATGGATCAGGAACCCCACCCCCGTCACCACCAACAGCATCACCGCCGACAGCGGGTCGAGCGTGAGAACCCACGGCACCGACAGCGCTGGCGCCCCTCCTCCGTCGTTGCCCCCGGGGATCCACTCCCACACCGTCAGCTCCGCGCTCCTCGCCTCGTGGCTCACCTTCAGCCCCGAAGCCTCCATCCCCTCGTACTGCTTCAGGTTCGATGCGATGTCCCGCACCGCCGCCATCGAGCACAGGAACGCGATCAGCACCGTCCCGCACCCCACCAGACTCACGAACCTCTTCCCCAGACGCTCCCCCAAAAGACCGTTCAGCGCGAACCCCGCGAACGGAAGCACGGGAATGAGCCAGAGGGCACGAAGCATCGAAGCCGTCCTATCCCTTGAGAAGGGTGATTTCGTCGACGTTGATCGATTCGCTGTTCCGGAAGAGCGAAATGATGATCGCGAGGCCGACCGCGACCTCCCCCGCCGCCGTGACGATGACGAAGATCGAGAAGACCTGCCCCGCCAGATCCGAGAGGAGCCGCGAGAATGCTATGAAATTGAGGTTGGCGGCGTTCAGCATCAGCTCGATCGACATGAGCACGATGATGCCGTTCCGGCGCGTGAGGACGCCGACGACGCCGACGAGAAAGAGAGCCAGGCTGAAGACGAGGACGTGCTGGATCGGGACGACGATCACAGCTGTTTCCTCGCCAGGACCACCGCCCCGACCATCGCGACGAGGAGAAGGACGGAGGCGACCTCGAAGGGAAGAAGGTAGCGGGTATAGAGCTCCGTCCCCACGGCCTCGATGTTCCCCATCGCCCTGTCGGCCTGGACCGACATCGACACGTCGGTGCCGGCGAGGCGTCCGTAAAAAGTCAGCACGGCCACCGCGAGCAGCGCCGCGAGGAGAATCGCCGCGGCGCCGCGGCCGACCGGCAGGCGCGTGATGCGTCCCTCCAGAGGCACGAGCATGATCACGAAGAGGAAGAGCACGACGATCCCCCCCGCGTAGACCAGCACCTGGACGGCGGCGATGAACTCGGCTGACAGCGTGATGTAAATCCCCGCCATGCAGAAGAACGTGAAGACGAGGAACATCGCGGCGTGAACGGCGCTCTTCCGCGTGATCACCATCACGCTGGAGACGACCGCGAGCGAGGCGAGGACGTAGAAGAAGATGCCGGCGTATCCAAGCGTCACTTCTCGTACCTCTTGATCGGGTGGCCGTCGACCAGCGCAGCCCTCTGCGTGATGAACTCCTGCCGGCTGTAATCGCTCAGCTCGTAGTCGTGCGACATGTAGATCGCCGTGATCGGCGTCGTGGGGCATGGATCGACGCAGAGGCCGCAGAAGCAGCAGCGCTCGTAGTCGATGATGAACGACTTCGCCATCTTCCCCTTGCCGCCCGGCCGCTTGTCCACGACGATGCTGATGCAGTCGTCGGGGCAGATCTGCTCGCAGAGAAGGCATCCGATGCACAGCTCCTCCGCGGTCTCCGGATCGCGCCTCAGCCGCGGGACGCCGCGGAAGCGCGGCGCGAGGTCGGGCTTCTCCCTCGGGTATTCGATCGTGATGTGCGGCCGGAAATGGTTCTTGATGGTGATCCACATCCCCGCGAAGAGCTCCACGAGGAAAAACCTTCTGAACAGGGCCGCGAGGCCGTTCAAGCCACTCCCTCCGCTCCGGCCGGGATCATCCGCCCGCTCGCTGCTTCAGGACGAGGACGAGAGCTGTCACGACGACGTTGGCGAGCGAGATCGGCAGGAGCCACTTCCAGCCGAGGTTCATGAGCTGATCGTACCTGTACCGGGGAAAGGTCCCCCGAATCCAGATGTACAGATACAGAACCGCGAAGACCTTGAAGGCGAACCAGAAAACCCCCGACAGCGCGGGGCTGATGAAGTCGAGAAAGTTCAGGAATGACAGCGCCTCCACGTTCGGGAAGGGCCTCAACCACCCGCCTAACCAGAGTGTCGTCGCGATCGCCGAGACGACGACCATGTTGGTGTATTCGGCGAGGTAGAAGAAGGCGAACTTCATCCCCGAGTACTCCGTCTGGTACCCGGCGACGAGCTCGGCCTCGGCCTCCGGAAGGTCGAAGGGAAGCCGGTTGGTCTCGGCGATGCCGCTGACGAAGTAGCAGAAGAGCCCCACGATCTGAGGGAAGACGAACCACATCCCCAGGCGCTCCTGAGCCCTGACGATCCCGGTCATGCTGGCCGTGCCCGCCATCATCAGAGGCCCGATGATGGCGAGGCCGAGCGGCACCTCGTACGAGACCATCTGCGCGGCGCTCCGCAGCGAGCCGAGCAGCGGATACTTCGAGTTCGACGCCCACCCACCGAGCATGATTCCATACACGCCCAGGCTCGAGATCGAAAGGATGTACAGGATCCCGATGTTGACGTCGGTGATCCACGGAGTGATTTTGTGGCCAAACATCTCGAATGAGTGCCCGGCGAAGGGGATGACGGCCAGCGCCGCGAACGCCGGGATAACGGAGATCACCGGAGCGAGGATGAAGAGGGCCCGGTCCGCCCGATCCGGGATGATGTCCTCCTTCAGGAGGAGCTTGATGCCGTCCGCGATCGGCTGCAGGATGCCGTGGAAGCCGACACGGCGCGGAGCGAGGCGCAGCTGGATGAAGCCGAGCACCTTCCGCTCCAGGAGCGTGGTGTAGGCGATGGCGCCGCTCATCACGCCGAGCACCACCCCCACCTTGATCGCGGGGATGAGCACGTTCTCGATCAGCAGGCGGGTGTCCATCCGTCACCGATCCACGTCGCCGAGAACGATGTCGAGGGTGCCGATGATCGCGACGACGTCAGCGATCAGGTGCCCCCTGGACATCACCGGCAGGGCCTGCAGGTTGACGAACGACGGCGACTTGAATCGCATCCGGTAAGGCTTTTCCGATCCGTCGCTCCTGATGTAGAACCCCTGCTCGCCGCGCGGTCCCTCGATCACATGGTAGATCTCGGCGACGGGCGGCTTGATCTTCTTCGGCACCTTGCCGCGAAAATCACCCCCGGGGAGAGTCTCGAGCGCCTGGCGGATGATGCGTACGCTCTGGCGCATCTCCTCCACCCGGATGACGTAACGGTCGTACGTGTCGCAGTTCGTGCCCAGAGGGACGTCGAACTGAAATCGATCGTAGGCGCCGTAGGGCATCGCCTTGCGAACGTCGTAGTTCACTCCCGAGCCGCGCAGGCACGGGCCGGTCAGGCCCCAGTTAATCGCCGCTTCGGCGGAGATGACGCCGACACCCTTCGTGCGCTCCAGCCAGATCCGGTTCTTAGAGAGCAGGCCCTCGTACTCCTGGATCCGCGACGGGAGGAGGTCGATGAACCGGCGGCACCCCTCGACCCAGCCTGGCGGGAGATCCTCCAGGGTGCCCCCGAACCGGAACATGTTGGTCGTGAGGCGCGCGCCGCAGAACGCCTCGAAGAGATCGAGGATCATCTCGCGCTCGCGGAAGGTGTAGAAGAAGACGGTCATCGCGCCGATGTCGAGACCATGCGTTCCCAGCCAGACCAGGTGCGAGGAGATCCGATTCAGCTCCGCGAGGATCACGCGGATGTACTCCCCCCGCTCGGGGACCTCGATCCCGCAGAGCTTCTCGACCGCCTGGATGTAACCGAGATTCTGGGATGCGCTTCCCACGTAGTCGAGCCGATCGCAGAGGGGAGGGATCATCACGTAGAGCTTGTTCTCCGAGAGCTTCTCGACCCCGCGGTGCAGGTAGCCGATGACCGGCTTGCACTCGACGATCGTCTCCCCGTCGAGGCCCAGTATCACGCGCAGCACGCCATGGGTCGCGGGGTGCTGCGGACCCATGTTGACCTCGAGGACTTCGGTATGAAACATACGGAAACCTCTGCGCGGCTTACCGGTACCGCGGATGCTGCTCGGGGAATCCCTCGAGAGGGTACTCCTTCCGAAGCGGGTGCCCCTTCCAGTCGTCGGGCAGAAGGATGCGTGTGAGATCGGGATGGCCCGAAAAGGCGATCCCGAACAGATCGAATGCCTCGCGCTCGTGCCAGTTCGCCGTCGCCCAGACTTCACTGACGGTGGGAACGCTCTCCCCGTCCGCAATCCGGATCTTGATGCGAATCCTGTGTCGATGCGCGACAGAGTAGAGGTGGTAATTGATCTCGAATCGGAGAGCCTCCTTCGGGAAATCGAGAGCGCTCAGGTCGGAGAGAAGGTCCAGCTGCGAGCGCCGCTCATCCTTGAGAAACCGGCAGACCTCGATGAGGCGGTCCTTCCGGATCCTCGCGGTCACCTCGCCCGAGAAGTAGGCGACCTCCTCGATCGCGTCGGGGAACTTCTCCTTGAGAAGTTCGAGAGGCACGCTGGGCACCGGCTTCCGTTGCGGGTCGTCAGGTTTTGCGGCGGGAGGCTTGCCCGAAGGAGGCGGCGCCGAAGCCCCTGCCGCCGGCGCCGCCGGGCGAGGTGGGGCGGGTCTTGCCGGAGCCGGAGGAGCCGGTCTCGCAGGCGCGGGCCTCGCGGGAGGTGGCGGCGCCGCGGCTGGAGCCGCGGGCTCTGCCGGTGCGGGCTCGGTCGCGGAACCGACGTCCGCAGGCGAGCCGGCGGCGGGCTGGTCCGGCGGGTTGCCCTCTCCCGGCCCCTTCTCGTCAGCGTCCACACGCCCCCCTCAGACCCACTCCAGAGCTCCCTTTCGCCAGGCATAGAGGTATCCGAGGAGCAGGATTCCGATGAAAACCAGCATCTCTATGAAACCGAAGAGCCCCAGGACGCTGAAGCGGACCGCCCACGGGAAGAAGAAGATCACCTCGACGTCGAAAATCACGAAGAGGACCGAGATGACGTAGTAGCGAACCGAGTAACGCTGCCGAGGCTCGCCCGAAGTCTCGACCCCGCACTCGTACGCGGCCATCTTCACAGGATCGTAGGTGTGCGGTCGCACCACGGAAGCGAGCACGAGGGTGACGAGAGGAAAAGCAGCCGCCACGCAGAGAAAGAGGAGAATCGGGATGTAGGCTTCCATCGAGCTTTCTTTGGGTGGATTGTTGGAGGTCCAGGCCGTCGTTAAGGACGGCGAAAAACCTATCACGCCCTCTTCGGGGGTGTCAACGAATCAGAGCGTGAGCCAGGTCGAAGCCGCGAAGGGAGTAGGACCGCCGAACGAGCGCCGCGGCGTCCGCACGGGGGGCTGTTCGAAGAGAGCCTTCACGCGTCGCGTGTAGGTGGCCGTCTCTCCCCCGGGAATCGGCTCACCGCTGGCGTAGGGCCCGCGGTTGTAGGCAGCGAGGGCGTGGTCTAGGTCGTGGAATCTCCAGAGCATCTTCCTCAGGTAGAGCGTCCCGAGCTTGATGTTGATCCGGGGGTCGCGGAGCAGCTCCTCCCCGGTCCACGGCATGTTGAGCTCGGCCGCGAGCTCCTCGGCCGTCGACGGCATGAGCTGCATGAGCCCCACCGCCCCCCGGTCGGAAACCGCGTCGGCCCGGAACTCGCTCTCGGCCTCGATGACCGCAAGGACGAGGTCGGGGGGGAGCCCTTGCCGATGGCTCTCCTCGTTGATCGCTTCCGCGATCCCCCCGAAGTCGGGGGGGAGGTGATGCACAGCGTGGCTCGCCAGCAGTTCGCCCATCTCTTCCGGAGTCATGGCGAACGAGGGGACCAGCATCACCTGCTGGAGCCGCTCCAGGACCGACGCTTCAGGGCACCAGGCCGGCGAGATGGACAGGGCCAGGAGCAGAGCCACCGCAGCGCGCCGGGGGATGAACCCCGGTTTTCGTCTTCGATTCACACGCACCCCCCGAAGTACTAGCCATTATGGACGGCCAAACGGGGGGGGTGTCAAGACTCGGCTATAAGATATGTAGGCCTTCCGGAGGGAGGTTGATGAGCATACTCTTTTGTTAACAATAAGTTACGAGTAAGGCTCGAGGGGATGCACTAAATGCATGGCTCCCGGACAGGACCCCCAATATTGTGTGGTGTGAGCGAAGCGACACACATAATAATGGACATATTGAGATCTAAGGATCCCTGGGCCCTCGCGCGGAGCGGGCTGTGTGAATCCCTGTGTCAACGAAGACACAGGGCGGTCAGCGGTTGGTCGAGGGGGTTGGAGGGAGGTAGGTCACGCGGTCGCCGGGCTTGAGACCCAGCCTGGCGGCGCCGCCTGAGGCCACCTCGAGGACGTACTGACTCTTCTCCATCGGACCGAAGGTCGGACAGGGGTCCTCCCGGCAGGGAGGGACTCCGGCCACGATGTGCAGGACCCTCCAGTGCTCGTCGATCCAGATAATGTCGAGCGACGTCCGGCAGTTCTTCATCCAGAAGGGGTGAATCTCCAGACTGTCGAAGAGGAAGATCATCCCCTCTCCTTCCGGGACCCGATCCCGGAACATGTACCCTCGCTGCTCCAGAGCGGGGGTGTCGGCAATCTCGACGTTCAGGGTCTGCCCGGAGGGGAGGGCGACCGTTCCCCATCGAATCGACGAAACGCCGTCGGGGGCCGCAACACCTCCGGCCGGGTAGAGGACGAAGGCCGCCGCGGTCGCGAGTAGAGTCTTTTGCAGCAGCGAGGGGCGCTTCATGAGACCAGAACTGTACCGGCGTCGCGCCATGACCGCAAGGCGAGGGCGTTTTTGACTCCCTCCCGCGCCCACCCTTATAATCGCCGCCGCCCCGGATCCTGACTCGAGAAAAGGCCATCCAGGATGAAGAAGATGAGTGTCTCCTCGCTCGGAGTCCACGGGAAAAGGGTCTTCGTCCGCGTCGACTACAACGTGCCCGTCGGTCCCGATGGCGCGGTCACCGACGATCGGAGAATCCGCGAGACGGTGCCGACGTTGAGGGCGATCCTCGACGGAGGCGGGAGCCTGGTCCTCGCCTCGCACCTCGGCCGCCCGAAGGGCAGGCGAGACCCGAAGTACTCCCTCGCTCCATGTTCCGGAGCGCTCGCCCCTCTTCTCGGCGCACCGGTCACCGCGGCGCCGGATTGCGTCGGGAATGAAGCGGCCGCGATGGCCCGCTCGCTCGCCCCCGGGGGCGTCCTTCTCCTCGAGAACCTCCGGTTTCATCCTCAGGAAGAAGCGAACGAGCCGGAGTTCGCGGCCTCCCTCGCCTCCCTGGCCGACCTGTACGTCAACGACGCCTTCGGTTCCGCGCACCGCTCCCACGCGTCGGTTGCGGAGATCTGCCGCCACTTCAAAACCCCTGCGGCGGGGCTGCTCATGGAACGGGAGATCGCCTATCTCTCCCGCCTCATGGAGGCGCCGGCCAAGCCGTACTGCGCCGTGCTCGGCGGGGCGAAGGTCTCGGACAAGATCGAGCTGATCGAAAACCTGCTCACCCGCATCGATACACTCATCATCGGCGGCGCCATGGCCTACACATTCCTCAAGGCGCGCGGCGTCGAGATCGGCGCCTCCCTGCTCGAGGCCGACAAGGTCGATCTGGCCCGGGATCTCGAAGAGAAGGCGCGGTCCCGCGGGGTGCGGCTCATCCTTCCCGTCGACCACGTCGAAGCGGCATCCGAGAGCGAGGCTCCAGGGAAGCTGACCACGGCCGAGGCGATCACTGCCGGCTGCAAGGCGTTCGACATCGGCCCGCGCACATCGACGCTCTTCAGCGACGAAATCGGCCGCGCCCGCACGATCCTCTGGAACGGCCCGATGGGGAAATTCGAGGTGAAGGGCTTCGCCACGGGCACACGACGGATCGCCTCGGCCATCGCGGCCGCAACCGACCGGGGATCGCTCTCGGTCGTCGGCGGCGGGGATTCGGCGGCCGCAGTGAAGGCCTTCGGACTTGAAGGGAGACTCTCGCACATCTCGACCGGCGGCGGAGCCTCACTCGAATTCCTCTCCGGCCGGATCCTTCCCGGCGTCGCCGCGCTCGCGGATGCGGGCTGAGGGCTCGCTCCCATGAAGCTGCGCCCGCTCGTCGTCGGGAATTTCAAGATGCACATGACCCCGGCCGAGACCGTGGCCTTCGTCGAAAGACTGCTTCCCCGGCTCGGAACGGCGGCCGAATCACGCGACATCGCGCTCGCGCCCCCCTTCACGTCGTTGCACGTCACGGCGGCGGCGCTCGCCGGAACCGGCATCGCGCTCGCCGCCCAGAACGCGCATTGGGAGGAGGAAGGCCCCTTCACGGGCGAGGTTTCGGCGCCGATGCTCGAGGAGATCGGGTGTCGATACGTCATCGTCGGCCATTCCGAGAGGCGAGCGCACTTCGGCGACACCGACCGGCGCGTCAACCAAAAACTCCGCGCTGTCCTGCTGGCGGGGATGACGCCTGTCGTCTGCGTGGGCGAGCAGGAGGCGGATCGGCTCGCCGGACGCACGTCCGAGGTCGTGGACGCACAGCTCAAGCTCGCCCTCGCCAACACAAGGCTCGCCGCCGGCCAGACGGTCGTCGTCGCCTACGAACCGGTCTGGGCGATCGGCACCGGAAGGAATGCCACGCCAGCCGAAGCGGCCGAGGTTCACACGCTGATCAGGAACGAGCTCCGAATGACCTTCGGGGAGGAGAACGGGGCCGGCATGAGGGTGCTCTATGGCGGCAGCGTTTCCCGCGAAAACGCGGGAGAGCTGCTGTCGAGAGCCGAGATCGACGGCGCTCTCGTCGGAAGTGCCTCCCTCGATCCCGATTCGTTCGCCGCCATTTGCGAGGCCGCATGATCGAGTCGCGCTTGGCCCGAACCCGACGCTGTGCTAGATTCTCTGCCTCAAAACGCGAGGACTGACAAAAAATGGTCTACGTTCTGGCCTTCGTTCATACCGTCGTCTCCATCTTCCTGATCATGGTCGTGCTCCTTCAGAGGGGCAAGGGAGCGGATGTCGCCGCGGCCTTCGGGGGCTCCTCCCAGACGGCCTTTGGAGCGCGGGGCGCGTCCACGGCTCTCTCCAAGATGACGACGATCTCGGCCGTCCTCTTCATGCTTACGTCGCTCTTCCTCTCGCTGCTTTCCACGAGCGGGGGAAAGTCGGTGCTCGAGGCGGCGCCCGCCTCTCAGAGCTCGACCCCCGTCGGCGGCGGCGCTCCCGCCACGCCTCCCGCGCAACCGGGAGCCGGCGCGGCCCCGGCCGGCGGCACCAACGGCCAGCCCTCGACCTCGCAGCCCGCGGCACCGCAACCAGCGAATCCGCCGGCTCCGGCCGGACCGAGCGGCCAGGGGAATACTCCGCCTCCCGGCGGCGGGAAGTAGTACCCATAGTGCGAGCACAAGTACCCAAAGTCCGGGCACTGGTACCCAAAGTTCGGGCACGAGTACCCGAAGTTCGGGCACGAGTACCCGAAGTTCGGGCACGAGCGATCGCAGCAGAAAGACTTCGCCGAAGTGGTGGAATTGGCAGACACACCATCTTGAGGGGGTGGCGTCGCGAGGCGTGCGGGTTCGAATCCCGCCTTCGGCACCAGGCATCGACCGGGCGGCAGGCTGCTCACGCCTGCCGCCCTTCTTGTTTGCGCCGGCAGGGGGCATTCGAGGAGGCGCGGTGAAGAGGCGATGATCCGATCGAGACTCGCGAGAAACAGCACGCTTTCCGCGGACATCTCGTGGGACGAGATGCGCGCGTTTCTCGCCGCGCCGAACGGCGTGCTCTGGGTCGATCTGGAGATGCCCTCCGACGATGAGTTCAAGGTGCTGGCGGAGGTCTTCCAGTTTCATCCGCTCGCCATCGAGGACGCGCACAAGGACATCGAGCTTCCGAAGGTCGACATCTACCCCGGCTACGCCTACCTCGTTGTGCACCGGATCCAGGTCGACTTCGAGACTTGCCGGGTGTCACCCCGCGAGATGGACATCTTCATCTCCGATCACTACCTCGTCACCGTTCACGAAGAGGTCTCGCAGAGCACGAGTGAGGTTGCGGCGCGCATCGACCACACCCCCGCCCTTCTCTCCGCCGGACCCGACGTCGTGATGCACGACATCATCGACAGAATCGTCGATCGCTACATGCCTGTCCTCGACCGATGGGAGGACGAGATCGACGCGCTGGAAGAGGGGATCTTCATCGAGCGGGAAGGAGACGCGGTCCTCGAGAAGGCTCTCCGCCTCAGGCGCGAGGTCGCCGAGCTGCGGAAGAGTCTCGGGCCGCAAAGGGATATTCTACAAAAGCTCTCGAGGCGCGACATCCCGCACGTCTCGGAGAAGACGGCGCTCTATTTCCGCGATGTCTACGACCACCTGATCCGCATCGGCCACAACCTCGAGACGCACCGCGAGCACATCGCCTCGCTCTTCGAGACCTACATGGCGACGGCGTCGAACAGGATGAACCTCATCATGAAGCGCCTGACCTCGCTGGCGACGCTCTTCCTCCCGCTGAGCTTCGTCGCCGGGGTCTACGGCATGAATTTCCAGCACATACCCGGGCTCGACTGGCGATACGGGTTCACCATGATCTGCCTGATCATGGGGGGGATGGCGATCGCGATGCTCTGGTTTTTCAGGCGGGAGGGATGGTGGTAGATCCCGTCAACGTCAAGGAGGCGGCAGGATGGCCAGAGTGAACTGCATTCGATGCAAGAACGAAAACCCGGGGCTGGAGAAGGCGCCGTGGAACGACGACCTCGGCAGGAAGATCCATGAGTCTGTCTGCCAGCGATGCTGGAGCGAGTGGCTCGCGATGCAGATCAAGGTCATCAACGAGTACCGGCTCAGCCTCGGCGACCCCGGCGGACAGAAGATCCTGACCGAGCAGATGAAGCTCTTCCTGAACCTCACCCCTCAGTAGGCTCCGCGCGGCCCGCTTCGCCCCGGTTCACCGCGTACCCCGCCGCGCGGAGGTCGGAGACGATCTCCGCGCCATGCGCCGCGTCGCGCGTCTCCACGAGAAACTCGATCTCGACCTGTCCCAGGGGAATGCTCCAGCCGGCCCTGCGGTGGACGACATCGAGGACGTTGACGCTTCGGGAGGAGAGGTGGGTGAGGATCCTGTTGAGCCTCCCCGGGCGATCGGGGACCTGCACCTTGAGGACGAGGTATCGGTTGGCGCGGGAGAGCCCCTGCTCGAGGACCCTGGCGATCAGGTTGAGGTCGATATTTCCCCCGCTGAGAACGAGGACGACGCTCCCCGGCCCGCGCGGAATCCTTCCCGCCATGAGCGCGGCGAGCGGCACCGCCCCCGCCCCCTCGACGACCAGCTTCGCGTCCTCCATGAGCTTCACAGCCGCCTCGCTGATCTCCTCCTCGCCGACGGTGACGATGTCGTCCACGAGCTGCCTCAGGATCGGCAGCGTGATCTCGGAGGCGGTCCTGAAACGGATCGCATCGGCGATCGTTTCGGCGTGGCTGAGGTTGACGACGCGCCCCGCCTTCAGCGACGCGGCGGAGGGCGCCGCCCCCGCCGCCTGAACCCCGTACACGGCGACGCCGGGCTTTTTCGCCTTGAGAGCGATGGCGATGCCGGAAATGAGACCGCCGCCGCCGACGGGAAC
>Ga0137394_10002882_pt1 | contig 12851 bp, 14 predicted proteins | sample czobulk116metaG_FD_108278 | JGI IMG/M metagenome (GOLD analysis project Ga0137394, IMG submission 108278) | Vadose zone soil microbial communities from Angelo Coast Range Reserve, California, USA - czobulk1.16 metaG | ecosystem: Environmental > Terrestrial > Soil > Vadose zone | place: USA...
CAGTAAGCGACCCTTCCTTCAGACCGAACGCCATTCCGGAGAAAAGTAACCAGCACGCGAGTCCCAGTTTGCCAGCGCCGCACCGTGGTGACGCGTACGCCCTGAGGACTCACGTTCTCAGTTGACGTCATTTCCTTAAGCCCAGATTTGTCTGCGCGCGATAGCTCTGCGGGCAATATCCGGGGGACACGCCTTCCGGATCGACCATCGGTTCGACTGGTTGAGATACGTGTAGCCACGAGCCCTGGGGACCTCCCAGACGGCTAGGATGCCTCAAGTGCAATCGGATCGTATGTATAAGATTCGCAACACTTAGAATCAATCGGGTGTTTACATTAAATCGGAGTGGTTGAACACCTGAGTTGTGTGTGTACGGCTCTCACACGCTGGCTATGTGGGGCGCAATCATCGTAGCTAACCGCCAATTCCCGTACAAGCCACGACGGGTCGCCGGGATGCCCGACTTGGAAAGATCAGGGTAATGAGATCTCGAAGTTGCCCCAAACCAGTCCGCTGAACGATCTCTCGGAAGTTCAACTCATCAGGCTGGCGTCCGCGCTTGCTCTTCCAGACTGCGAGGCTGCCTCTTGAGGGCGTCGGGTTCCCGGCAGGTATATTTTTTGGCTATTTCTTCACCCTTCTCCGCTAGGCAAGGGGAGGGGCTGTTGAAAATTGATCATAATGTGCAAGACATTTCCCATTTCCAGGTATCCTGGAAACACTTGCTACGTCCGGCCTGCGCCCATAAGTTACTTGTTATCTATAAGATAAACGCACTTACGAATGCCTGTCTGGGGGTGGACCATAATTTGCTTAGCCATGCACTGGGGCACAAGTCTGTGTCCACCTAGACTTGGCAAGCGAAAGAAGAGTACGCGAAGGAGCCTCACGTGCTATGCTACGAACATCACGTCGAGATGAAGATTGGCCGAGCTCAGCTGGAACTCCGTGACGAGTCGGCAGAGAGGCCCCTGTATGCATGCCAGGAGCCCGGCTGTCTAATCCGCTACGCAAGTTCGCGCGGGTACTTTATCGTTGCACAGGGCGCAAATGGCACCGAGCAAGAGATGGAGCCAAGCGTCCGTTGTCCCAAGGATGGACAGCTCATGTACCTTGCCAAGGTTGAGCCAGCGAAAAGAAGTTTCCGTTTGTGGAGATGTCCGGAATGCGCGGAGAGCCATACTAATCAGGAGATTTCGTGCTGATAGCGCAAGCAGCGGAGCCACCCAGCGGGTGGTGGGGATAGACTCTGGCCATGACCTACCTGTAGATTGTTAAAAAAGCGTGGCGTTTTGCAGCAAGCGAGGCCTCTCTCATCGTTCCGCCCCGACTGACAGTTCCAGCCCGAGAGCAAACCTACCTTCAGCCACGCGCTCGCAGTAAACGATCTGTCCTCGCGACCGCACACCCTCATTTGGAGAGACAACCAGCAATTGCTGCCTCGGCTGCCATTCCCGCTTAACAAGGACGCGTGCGCCGCGGGGACTCACGTTTTCTGTGATCGTCCTTTCTTTAAGCCCTGGTTCATCGTAGAGACAGATTTCCAGGATCACCGTTTTCGCGATTCGTTTTTCCATTCTACCAGTCGGCATTGGCATTGTCACATCCACTTGCCAGGGCAACGTTTTTCCATTGCACCCCGCTGGCCGGTGTGTTCAACGCTGGCTCGTCTCAGTCTTGAAAGGGCAACCTCCTGCTTGCACAGGGCTTGATGTGCTGGCACCAGGAACACTACAAGTGAAAGCGGTCCCTCGCGGGCGGGGATTAAGGAACTCCGTGCCTGGAACAGTCTAGGCCGCCGAAGCGCTCCTTTCGCAGCGGCACTTCCCAAAGTCTTTCTACCACGGCCTACCTGGCCGGCAATAGGGGATAAACAGCAATTTCCGGCAGGCAATCTGCGTAGCCTGGCCAAGGGTTTTGGACCGGACTTCCCGATTTGGCCTCCGGCTGGCACCGAAGGTTCCATGCCGGAGTGGCGGAACAAGCAGCGGCGCTGGACTCAAAATCCGGTGGCCCAAGGTCGTGAAGGTTCTGCGCTTCTGTTTCTCGAAGGAAGCACAGGAGCGCCCCTGACAGTGTGCAGCAAAAGGGCAGCGTTCTAACCAACTGAACTACGTCCCCGCTGAAGGGTATTGCGTCAAAATGGTGGGCACTGTCCGATTTGAACGGACGACCTTTCGGGTGTAAACCGAACGCTCTAACCGCTGAGCTAAGCGCCCTTACCCAATTCATCGTACCGGAAGCGACGAGAGGCGTCAACGCACCTGCGAATGCCCCCGTTCCCGTTTGCGAAGCCATCCCCAATGTTCGCATTGCTGGGCTCTACGGTCGAGAATTTCCGCGTGATTCCCCGCTTTTCCATTCCGCCGATTCCGCGCCCCTTCCTTGCACTTTAGTGACGCAGCCAGTAAACTCACTCCTTTGCATTTGTGCAAAGGAAACGCTCTCCAGATGCTTCTTGTACGAGACTTTGTAGCTCACATGGCCAACGAAGTTGTGAAACGTCTGGTCGAAGGTGGGCAGATCGAAACCAAGGCCGTCGCTGCCGTGGCCAATCGCGTCCGCCAGCGCATGCTGGAAGAGCTCACCGTCGAGGACCGGCTCAACGAGGAAGTGCGCCAGATTCTGATCGACCACCAGGACGAGATGCGACGGACCAGCGTCTCTTATCAGGAGATGTACAAAAAGGTGAAGCAGCAGTTGGCGAGGGACCGCAAGCTGATCCTTCGCTAGCCGCTTCTTTTCTAGTTGTAACTGAGGCTTCGGCCTGGTGCCGTATTTGCATCATTCGCTTCACGAAATCAATTTCGAGTTCATACGAGGATTTTCAGAAACGATGCGCCTCACCCGCGAAAAAATCATACGGCTCTCGCACCAGATTACCGACGTGCTTGTCGAAAGCGAAGAAGTGGAATTCGTTGACGACCGCGACACCATTCGCCAGCAGGTAGTGCAGATTTTGACTGCCACGCTGAAAGAGGAAGAGAAGATCGAGCTGGAAGTGCGCAAGCGGATCACCTCGCAGAAAAAAGAGATCCTCGAAGGCAGTGAGGAGTGGGACGTCCTGCACAGGAAATATTACCTGGATGAGCTTCGCCGCATGGGCATCGCTGCCGCTCCCGACGACCGGCGCTCTTAAGCTCTCGGTCTGACAATTTCCCCTTCAAAAACAAGAAAGGCGGACAATTGGCCGCCTTTTTGCTTTCCGGATGTCTTTGCTTACGGTTGAGAGTCGGGGCGGCGCTTGAGCGTCGGGCGATCATCGTCGGTGCTGTTGGGGTCGTTGCCTGTGGGCTGTTTCTTGGATTGCTCGGTCTTGGTGCGCAGCGTCGGCTTGCCGGGCGCGTTATCCGTCACCTTGCGCGAAAACATGATGTTGCGCAGGCGTGATTTCACGGAATCGAATTCCGACGTAGTAACGATGTATTCTTGTCTTGCGGGCAGGATGCGCGCAATCTCTTTTTGCGTGTTCTCGATGCGCTCAGGTGTCGGCGGATGAGTTGAGAAAACCTTGGGGATGGTACCGGGGCGGCGCTTTTCATCGGCCTGGATGCGCTCGAAAAAGGTCACGTAAGAATTCGGGTCGTAGCCGGCCTTGTACATATACTGCAGGCCGAGGAAATCGGCTTCGCGCTCGGCGTCACGACTGAACTTCAGGTAGGTCACGGGGATGGCCAGGTTCAAGCCCTGATAAATACCGTAACCCGCCCAGCCACCCGGCCCCAGCAGAATCAACGGGATTGTGGCCAACTGCATCAATTCGCCCTTGGTGGCGTTTTTCGTCCCGTGCCGCGCGGTCACGTGCGAAATCTCATGTGCCATAACGCCGGCAAGCTCCGACTCTTCCTGGGCGCGCAGGATCAAGCCGCTGTTCACGTAGAAGAAGCCGCCGGGCAGCGCGAACGCGTTGACCTCGTCCGAATCGATTACCTTGATGGTGAAGGGAACCCGCGCATCGGAATTGCGAACCAAGTTTTGTCCCACGCGGTTGACGTATTCAGTGACGATCGGGTCGTCGATGAGTTTCGAGGAGCGCTCCACTTCCTGGGCCAATTGCTTGCCAAGGGAGATTTCTCGCTCGAGCGAGTACAGGTTCATGCCTTTCCCAACGTTGCGGTTGCCGATTGCCTCGACGTCTTCCTTTGAATTTTTGGGGGTCACCGTGTCTTTCTGCTGGACCGGCTGGGAGCCGGTTTGCTGCTGAGTCTGCTGTTGCGCGGACGGAGGTGTCTTTGCGGGATCCTGGCTCGGGGCATCTTGACTTTGGGGGGCGGCGAAGGCCGAACCTGCCACCAGGGCGGTAACCAGCGCCAGTTTCAGGTTATGCCGCAGAATCTCTTGCATATCGTGTACCTCCGCCTACCCATGATTATACACCTGCGATCGCCAGGCAGTCTCCTACGATGCTCAATGACTACTAGGATGTTAGACGGTGCAGGAAGGTTTCCTATTCCCAGGAGGCTGCAATTAGGAGGGGCCAATGCCAAGTATTGATGGGCCCGCCCGGGATCGAAGTTCCTTCCCTGGCGTACTGAGTGCGTACCCGCCACCCCGGCAGGCAGTTGACACGCCTCGCGGCCCACCTTACAGTCAGAGCCAGTCTACTATGAGCGTCTCCAAAATCCAGATTGGCCAACTTTGGAAAAAAGACAGCACCGGCGACATTTACCTGGTCACCAGGCTGTACTCCGAAGCGCTGAACACCATGGTCATCCTGCGCAAGTCTGGCGCCGAAGACGAAGCGCAAATTCGTGTCCGGATCGAGCGCGCCGCCGGAGGCCAGAACATTCCGGGGTTTTCCCCCGCCCAGGAAGACGAGAAGTTCTAGCTTTAGATCGACCGAACTTCCATCTTTACAACATCCGCGACCTTCATCAGTTCCTTTTGGAGGAACGGCTCGCCGTAGACCACGCCGATCATCTGGCCATAGTGCCGCGCCAAGTGATTCATCTCCGCTTCCAGCCGGTCGATGGACAGATGCACTTTACTTTTCTTTTCGCTGTTCTTGGGCCGGAATTGCGACCGGAAGGCAAGGATCGCCCTGCGGCGCTGCTCGTATTGCGCGGTGATGTCCACGACGAACGTCGGCCGCGCATCGGCGTAGGAGATCGAATACAGGATCTTGAAAGGGCGGTAGGCTTCGCCTTCGATGGGCAATCGCTGCAAGCCAGCAAGAAAGCAGCCTTCGTAACCGAGGGTTGAGGCGTGGTAGTGGTCGGGATGCCGCGCTTCCCAGTGGGGGAGGATTACCGTCTTGGGCCGGAGTTGCCGGATCATGGCCGCGAGCCGCAATTTGTGCTGGCGGCTTGGCTGAACATCGGAATCGGGGACGCCGAGCGTGCCGCGCCATTTTACGGCAAGCAATTTCGCCGCGCTCTCCGCCTCTTTCGCCCGGATCTCCGGGGTACCGCGCGTTCCCATTTCTCCCGCGGTCAAATCAAGGATTCCCGTCTTATATCCACGCTGCGCCATCTTTAGTAGCGTCCCGCCGCAACTCAGCTCCACGTCGTCCGGGTGTGCGGCAATCGCCAGCAGATCGAGATTCATTCCGCCTCCATTCCCCGCCGATTCTATCAGTTTGATGTGGGGCGAAGGGAATCACCCGTCGGCCCGCCTCGGGCGGCGAAGCCTCCCCCGTCGTGGGTATGGTATCGTTCTCGGCCATGACCCCGGCAGCGCAACAGAATAGAGAATCGCTCAACAGCAAGGTGGCTCTGGTCACCGGGTCTGCGAAGCGCCTGGGGCGGGCAGTAGCGCTTCGTCTAGCGGAAGAGGGTGCGGACGTTGTTATTCACTACCGGGAGTCGCGGGCGGAAGCGGCGGAGGCGGTCGCTGAGGTTGAGAAACTCGGGCGTCGGGCTATTGCCGTAACTGCCGATCTCGGCAACGTGTCCGAAATCAAATGGCTTTTCGACGAGACTGCCAAACAATTCGGGCGCCTCGATATCCTGGTCAACAGCGCTGCCAACTTTCTCCCGGCGAGCATTGTTTCCACCACCGAAGAGATCTGGGATGCTTCACTCAACACCAACCTGAAAGCGCCGTTCTTCTGCGCGCAAGCGGCCGCGGCGCTTCTCCGGCGAACCAAGGGCGCGATTATCAATTTCGCGGACAGTGGCGGGCTTCTGGGTTGGCCGGGATACATTGCGCATTCGGTTTCGAAAGCGGGCGTCGTGATGCTAACGAAGGCGCTCGCGAAGGCGCTGGCCCCGGAAGTTCGCGTGAACGCCGTCGCTCCGGGCACCATCACCATGCCCGGCGACCCCCCGGAGTGGGAGGCCGACTTTATCAAGCTCGCACCGCTCGGTCGTTCCGGCACTCCGAGCGAGGTCACCGACGCCGTAGTGTTTCTCGCGCGTTCGAAATTCATCACCGGCCAGACCCTGGTTGTTGATGGCGGCCGCACGCTCTAGAATCGCTCCAGCCGCCCATTCTCACAGCGCCGCAATAAATTCCGCGACCGGCAGTGCAGAGAATCTCTCCACGGTGTATTCTATCTTCCTTATCAGACGCATAAGTGCGCCCGCGTGCCGCGAGACACGGTGCATAACGAAAGAAAAGGAACCGGTCGAAGTCATGGACAACGAACTATCCACCCAGCCCCATGGCATGGAAGACGTTGAAATTCAGGAATGGCTTGAGTCGCTGGATTCCGTTCTGGAATCGAGCGGTCCTGAAGTCGCAGCAGAAATTCTCGAACGGCTCCGCGCGCACGCCACGGTCAATGGCATCGACCTGCCGTTCACCGCGAACACTCCATATGCCAACACCATCCCTCCGCGCCTTGAGCCACTTTTCCCCGGTGACCAGGAACTGGAGCGCCGCATCAAGAGCCTCATCCGCTGGAACGCGCTGGCCATGGTGGTGCGCGCGAACCGCGTCGAGCACAACATCGGCGGTCACATTTCCACTTACGCTTCGGCGGCCACGCTCTACGAAGTGGGATTCAACCATTTCTTCCGCGCGCGTAGCGAGGAATTCGAAGGCGACACGGTTTATTTTCAGGGGCATGCCTCGCCCGGGATGTACGCACGCGCGTTCCTGGAAGGACGCATCAGCGCACAAAAGCTGGAGAACTTTCGCCGCGAGCTGAAGCCCGGCGGCGGGCTTTCTTCCTATCCGCATCCGTGGTTGATGCCCGATTTCTGGGAGTTTCCGACCGTTTCCATGGGGCTCAGCCCGTTGATGGCCATTTATCAGGCGCGCTTCAACCGTTATCTCGAGGATCGCGGCATGAAACCTGTCACTGACGCGAAGGTCTGGGCATTCCTGGGTGATGGTGAAACCGACGAACCGGAATCGCTCGGAGCGATCACTCTGGCGTCGCGCGAGAAGCTCGATAATCTGATCTTCGTCATCAACTGCAATTTGCAGCGCCTCGACGGCCCTGTGCGCGGCAATGGACAGATTATTCAAGAGCTCGAATCCGCGTTTCGCGGGGCTCGCTGGAACGTCATCAAGATTTTGTGGGGAAGTGAGTGGGACCCCATCTTCGAACGTGACACCGAAGGCCTGCTTGTGAAGCGCATGGGCGAATTGGTGGATGGCGAATACCAGAAGCTGGTCGTTTCCTCTGGCGCGTATGTTCGCGAGCATTTCTTCGGCAGCGATCCTCGCTTGCTCCAGCTCGTCGAACCGCTCCCTGATGAAGCCCTGCGCCGCCTGCGTCTTGGCGGGCACGATCCGCGCAAAGTCTATGCCGCGTACAAAGCGGCCGTGGATCATAAGGGCTCTCCGACGGTGATTCTCGCGCGCACCATCAAGGGCTATGGCCTCGGCGAAGCGGGGGAAGGCAAGAACGTCACGCACCAGCAGAAGAAACTCAACGAAGACGAGCTGCGCGAGTTCCGCTCGCGCTTCGGCATTCCTCTGAACGATGTCGATTGCATCGAGGTTCCGTTCTATCGGCCGGCCGAGGACAGCGTCGAAATTCAGTATCTTCGCGCCCGGCGCGAAGCGCTCGGCGGCTACGTCCCCAAGCGCAGCATTCGTTCGAAGCCTCTGGTTGCCGACCACGACGATCTCTTCAAGGAATTTCACGAAGGCAGCGATGGCAGGGAGGTTTCGACGACCATGGCGTTCGTGGGCATGCTGCGCAAAATGCTCAAGGATCCAGAAATCGGCAAGCTCATCGTGCCGATTGTGCCGGATGAGGCGCGCACCTTCGGCATGGAATCGCTATTCCGCACCGTCGGCATTTACTCGAGCATCGGTCAGAAATACGAACCCGTCGACGTCAACACACTGCTCTATTACAAAGAAGCCAAGGACGGACAGATCCTCGAAGAGGGCATCACCGAAGCCGGTTCCATGGCCTCGTTCATCGCTGCTGGAACTGCTTACGCCACGCATGGTATCAACACCATTCCGTTCTTCATTTACTACTCGATGTTTGGCTTCCAGCGCATCGGCGATTTTATCTGGGCCGCTGCCGACATGCGCACACGCGGCTTCATGCTCGGAGGCACCGCGGGACGCACGACGCTTTCCGGCGAAGGCCTCCAGCACCAGGACGGCAACAGCCATGTCTTGGCTTTGCCAGTTCCGAACAACAAGGCCTATGACCCGGCGTTCGCGTACGAAATCGCCGTGATTATCCAAGACGGCATTCGCCGCATGTACAAAGACGGCGAAAACGTCTTCTACTACATTACCGTGATGAACGAACCGTACGCCATGCCCCCGATGCCGGCCAACGTGAAGGACGGAATTCTGCGCGGGATGTACCGCTTCCGGCCTGCTGCAAACACGAAAGCGAAGCTGCGCGCCCAGTTGTTCGGGAGCGGCGCGATTCTCAACGAAGCTTTACGTGCGCAGGAGATTCTCGAAACCAAGTATGGCGTCGCTGCCGACGTGTGGAGCGTGACCAGCTACAAAGAGCTTTATAACGATGGCATCGAGTCCGAGCGCTGGAACCGTTTGCATCCAGCCGAAAAAGCTCGCCTCCCATACGTTAGCAAATGCCTCGCCGACGCACCTGGCGTGTTGGTCGCTGCTTCCGATTACCTGAAGACCTTACCGAATATGATCAGCAAATGGATGCCGCGCCGCTTGGCGTCGCTCGGCACCGATGGCTTCGGGCGCAGCGAAGGCCGCGCTTCGTTGCGCGACTTTTTCGAGGTCGACTCCCGCTTCATCACGGTGGCTACTTTGCATGAGTTTTTCGTGGACGGCAAGATCGAGCGCTCCGTCCTCGACAAAGCCATCAAGGACCTGGGCATTAATGCCGACAAGCCGAATCCGGTGATTTCTTGACGTCGGTCCTTTAGGGAATCAGTCCGCGGCTGGGCCTCGGTTCGCACCGGTTTCTTCCGCGCCCTCGAGGATTTCTGCGGGCTTGATCCGTCCGGTGGCCAATTGCGCGATGATCTCGCGATTCGCCGCTAAAAAATCATACTCTCCGAGCTCTTTTGGTAAAGCCCAGGCGACTTTCTCAAATGTGCGCGGCAATAATTCCGATTCCGCGATCGCTGCGGCAAAGAAGCGGATTTCCAGCTCATCGGGCGTTTCAGCATAGCGATGACGTACGCGGCCAAGCTCAACACTTTTCACCAGACTTACTCCGAGTTCTTCCTGCAATTCCCGCGCAAGTGCAGCCTCGGGCGGTTCACCCTCTCCGACTTTGCCGCCCGGAAATTCCCACTTAAGCGGCGAGCTATCGCTTTTCCGGCGCTGGCCAATCAGCAATCGCCGATCGCCACGCTCAATCACTGCCGCCACTACGGTTATCATCTCTCCGCGCTCCCCAGCGTTGTCATGGTCTCTGCGTTATCGTTCTCTTGGCTTTTCGCGGCCGGTCCGACTCTGCGAGTGCAGCACGCTCCACAATTCTTGCGCTCCTTGTACCAAGGGGGTCGCCGGAGTATTTAGCAACTCATCGCTAATCACGTGCACCTGCCGGTTTCGAATCGCCGGCACATCTCTCCACGCGGCAACTTTATACGCCTGCTTGGGATCTGCCTTCGCTCCTGTCGCCGCCCATGCGAGCACTATCACTTCTGGCTTTGTCGCCGCTATGCGTATCTCGGTGACCTTCTCGCCTGCGGGAACCACCATCTCACCTCCGCAGATGTTTAGCAATTCCGCCACCCAGGGCGGGGAACTGATCCGCGGATTTGGCCATGCCTCGCAATAGACGCGCACCCGCTGCTGCGATCGCCGTGTCTTCTTCTCGATTTGCGAGAACGCCCGGCGCATGTTCCTCACCACCTGCTCGGCGGCGGCCGCCTTTTGGGTAATCCCGCCGAGCAAGCGAATGTCCGCTTCGATATCAGCGAGCGTCCGCGGGTTCATGGCCAGAAAGGGGAACGGCTGTCGAAGGAGTTTCGTGATCGTCGCCTGCTTGTACGGCACTGAACCGATCACCAACGTTGGCTTCAGCCGCAGAATCTGATCCACCGATTCCATGTGCCAGCAATCGCCAAGCTTCGGCAGTTTGCCGACCGGCGCCACATCAGCGCACCACCTGGTTACACCGACCAGAGCGCGTCTCGCCCCAATGGCGCACAGAATTGAGGTCACGCTGGGGGCCAGTGAAACAATGCGCAGGGGTATTCGCCGGTTTGCTTTCATGGGAACGGGAAGAGAATAGCAGACACCCGAGCGACCATTGACACGCATAAGTGTGGATTGACTCCGCAGCTCGAGTGTGTTGCACTGCGTTTCTTATTTCGCGGAGGACTATCGTGCGTGTCCATCTCCTAGCTCTCAGCCTCATTCTGCCGCTCTCAGCTCTGGCTCAGTCTCCATCTGCGTCCTCCAAATCCGAAGTCGTCCAATATCACGCCACGATCGACACAGTGAAATACGTCTTCGGTGTCGCCTCGCCCGTTGCACGACTGAAACCCGGCAATACTCTCGACGCCAACTCTTTGGACTGCTTCGGCAACGCGCTCCAAAGACCGGGCGATACTTTTGCGCTCGTGAAAGGGGATAACCCGCTCACTGGTCCTTTCTACATCGAAGGAGCGGAACCCGGCGACACCCTGGTAGTTCATATCCTCGATCTGCAGGTCGATGCCAAACAGGGTGTAGGCACGTTTTCACCTGGCTTCGGAGCCATCAACGCCACGCATTACACGCCAATGCTCGAAAAAGAGCCGCTGCCGGAAAAAATCTGGTTTTACCCAATCGACCACGCGGACCAAACCGCTACGTTTCAGGCCCTCGATTCCAACTACAAGGTGAAAATCCCGCTCCATCCATTTCTTGGCTGCATCGGTGTCGCGCCCGCCAATGGCGAAGCTCGCAGTTCCATCGTGCCCGCGGAATTCGGCGGCAACATGGACGCACCGGAAGTTTCCGTTGGTAATATTCTCTATTTGCCCGTAAACGTGGCCGGGGCGCTGTTTTACTTTGGCGATGGCCACGCTGCCATGGGCGACGGCGAAATTGCCGGCAGCGCCATTGAAGTTCCCATGAAGGCTCGGCTGCAGTTCGATCTCGTGAAAGGGAAGCACACGGGCTGGCCGCGCCTTGAAAATGAAACGGAAATCATGGCCGCGGGCATCTATCGTCCCGTCGATGACGCGGTGCGCATCGCCTTCACCGAGCTCGTAGCCTGGATTCGCACCGATTATGGTCTCTCGGAGCTGGACGCTTATGAGTTGCTTTCCAAAGCCGGCAAAATCCATCTCACCGAGATGGTTGATCCAAACTATGTGGTGATTGCCTCAATCGAAAAAAAGTATTTGCCCCCAAAGAAATGATCTTTTTCCTCGGAGATATTCTTGTGAGTTCTTTCTGCTTTCTGCGAGCTGTGTCTCTGCGTTGAGTTTTCTTGTCTTGTCCCGCGTTGCAGTTCTAGCGCTGCCTTTGGGATACTTTCATAAATGTTCAGCGAAGCCGTTCTCGATCACTTCCGCAACCCTCGAAACGCCGGCGAACTTCCCGGCGCCACCGCCACCGTCGAGATGAGCAATCCCGTCTGTGGAGATGTCCTCAAGCTCTTCGCACAGATCGTGGACGGCAAGATCAGAGAGGCGCGCTTCCTCTGCCGGGGTTGCACCACCTCTATCGCCTGTGCGTCGCTACTCACCGAACAAATCTGCGGGCTTACCGTCGCCGAAGCTCGCAACCTGACGCCGGAAAGTCTTGCAAAATCTCTCGGTGGCCTGCCGCCGGCCACATTTCACGGGGCGCAGCTCGCCATCGACGGGTTGAAAGCCCTGGTCGAAAAATCACTCTAGTCGAGGAAGCATAGGCCCAAACTCTTGCGAAGGATTTCTCTTTGACGACCAAGTCGCCCGAAAGGGAAGAAGCCTCGCTTGCGAGCCCGTTCAAGCTCCGCCCAGCTCTTTCTGAAGAGTCTCCGGATCGTTCAGGTTCAGCACGCACCCTTCTTCGTTTGTCCTGACTTCCTCAACGTCTCCTGAATGCGCCCATACGACCGCTCGCGCCCCGGTCTCCAGCGGAGCCTGAAGTAATTCGTCGTACAAAGACGAGGAAAATATCACCGGATGGCCGCGACGGCCCTCATACACAGGCAGGACGATAGGCTTCTTTGACTTATAAAACTGCTCGATCAATTCCTGAACGAGCACTGCGCTGATCAACGGGTGATCGATCAAGCACAGCAGGATTCCGTCAGTCTTCGGCGGTAGGCTCCGCAGCGCCGCCTGAGCCGAACTGAGTTGCCCTTTTTCCCAATCTTCATTGATGACGATTTCATCGGCCTTGAGGTCCACCACTTTTGCGATGGATTCGGCGTGCGCGCCGAGTACTACTCGGCGGACGCCAATGTTTCGGTGAGAAGTCACTTCCAGCAGATGTTCAAGGAACGGCCGGCCTTGGTAGGGAAGCAGCGCCTTTGGCGAGCCCATTCGGCTCGAGGCCCCGCCCGAAAGGATGAC
>Ga0137394_10002883_pt1 | contig 12850 bp, 17 predicted proteins | sample czobulk116metaG_FD_108278 | JGI IMG/M metagenome (GOLD analysis project Ga0137394, IMG submission 108278) | Vadose zone soil microbial communities from Angelo Coast Range Reserve, California, USA - czobulk1.16 metaG | ecosystem: Environmental > Terrestrial > Soil > Vadose zone | place: USA...
CACTGCATCAAGAAGGTCGAGGTGGTGGAATATCCCGAACTCGGCATGGAAGCGATCTGGCGCATCGAGGTCGAGGATTTCCCGGCCTTCATCATCATCGACGACAAGGGCAATGACTTCTTCAAGGAATTGAATTTGGGGTGAGGGGAACTGCGCCGCGAGTCGTCGTCCCTGCGAACGCAGGGACCCATACTCCGCAGCATTGATTATTGCAGGAGGTGTCGGACGCCGGCGCTAAAATGAGAGGACACGGCGTATGGGTCCCCGCTTTCGCGGGGACGACCAGTGTAACCCCTACGCTCTCGTCCGCTTGAACGGGAAGCTGCCCATCGGGCCGATGCCCATTTCGACGGAAATGCTGTCGCCGGAAACCGTGCCGGAGAAGGCGAGCGTCAGCGCGGTATTTTGAACGAGACGGCGCCACCGTTCTCGACGCCGTCGAACATGACGAGCACGCGGATATTCGAACTGTCTTCCTCGAGCGGGAGCAGAATTTCGGCTTTGGCGCCTTTTTTCACGCTGCTCAAATCGAGCGTCCGCAATGGCATGGCCGTGGTGCCGACACCATCCCAGAACCAGATCGAGAATGGCACGGTTTCATCGCGGGTCGGACCAGCCAGTATCAATATGCCATCATTTACCGCGGCCAGATCGCGGATGCCGGTATTCCGTCCGAGCGGAAGCGCCGTCACCTTGTCCTTGAGATCGCCATCCCTGGTGAAGACGGCGTCGGCATCGACGCTGAGTACAAATGCTTTGCCGCCTTTCGATGGGCCACGCAGTCCCAAATGCATCCGGCCATTCTTCACGGCGATCCCTTCGATGTTGACGCCTCCCTCGGCCAGCGACTCATTGAAGAAATCCCTGATGATATCGCCTTTGCGGATTGCCTTGCGCAATCGAGCGGAGGTTTTCACGCCGACAACACGCTCTTCGTCAGGTTCGAACCTGGGAATACCCGTTGCCGGGTCGACCGGAATGCGGAACACGGCATAGCTTGAGCGATTGCCCTTGTCGCCATGACGGCTTCGGCCGTGCGAACCCGTCACATAGAAAAATCCGTCGGCATAAGCGACGCCTTCGGCGTCCGGATCATTTTTCTCGTCGGACAGGCGAATGAGCTTCCGCGGCGTAAGCGTGTCACCGTCGATCGAGAAGAATTGCGCGTATTTCTTCTCGTCGTTCGCAATCAGGCACGATGTGAACTTCGGCGTGGTCGGCACGCAAGCCGCGCCGCTGAGATTCATGCGTGGCTGGTTCCTGAGTTCGCCTTTGGCATCCTTTTCGAAAATGGATGCAGGCTTCCATTGGATCGCTTCCGGCGCAAGTTTCGGCGGCGGCTCGGCGTATCCGACTGACACCGCGGCGGAGAGCAAAACTCCGCCAAGGATTGTCGCCATCGATCGACGGCGGGCGGTACGTGTCGCGTAGCGTGACAACGCAATCCCTCCCGATGTTTCAGCTTGCCGCCAAATACAATCTAAAATTGTAGAAAAGCAAGGACAAAGAGCAGCCTCCTGCGGAGGAGCGTTTCGAACGAGGCAGTCGTCCCGCAGGCGGGGAGCGCGAGCAGCGCGCCGCCAGGAACTACGCCCTCGTTCCCGTGAACGGAAAACTGCCCATCGGGCCGATGCCCATTTCGCCGGAAATGCTGTCGCCGGAAACCGTGCCGGAGAAGGCGAGCGTCAGCGGCATCGGGTTGGTGATGGAGACTTTCCAGGCGACGTCGTCGCCGTCAGCGGTGCCGTCGAAGATCTCGGTGGAATTGCCGTCGGCGCCCTGGGTGCCCGTCAGCGTGCCGCCTGAATTCTTCAGGGTGAGCGTCGCATTGCGCTCGCCCATCGGCGTGCTCATGGTGAGATTCCAGTTTCCGTCGACCGCCATCTAAAGTCTCCTCGCTTTTCCTTCGCAAAACCGGAATGGCTCTGGGATTGGCTTAAGCTCCGCCGGCGGTATAGCGCATCTCGCCGCCGATGCCCAACCCACGGCTATGGGGGATCAGGCGCGGATGGAGCGGATCCGGCTGGTGACGAGAAGGCGAAATGCGACATATTGCACGGCGAAAGCCGCGACCTTGGCCCCGATCGCGACCACCGAAACGTAGAACGCCCACAGCTTGATATCGCCGGTCGAGGCCACCGCGATCACGCCGGCCCCGAGCGCGAACATCAGCGCCGCCCAGGCATAGCCCGCGATGGTGACGTATTCCGGAATGGTCTCGGTCACGATCGGCGGCAAATAGCGCAGCATCCAGCCGCGCTTGAGCATGATGGCGCCGATCGCGAAATGCGCGATCGAGGGTTTGGCCAGCACGAAGCGCGGATCTTGGGTCAGGAGCGTCGCGCCGCCGAGCACGATCACGAGGCCAAGGCTGGCATAGGTCATGAAGGCGAGGGGTTTGCCCTTGGCGCGGGCATAAATGACCTGGCCTACCGCGCCCACGATCGCCACCGATGTCGCCAGCACCACATTGTCGGTGGCGAAGTACAGCACCAGGAACACGATGGTGGAGAAAAAGTCGGCGCCGAGCCTGGCGAATACGTCCTTCATGTCGTGTTTCCTTGCAAAGCGTTTTCAAGCGAAGCCTGCCCCGCACTGGATAGCGGGGTGGATACCGTTTCGCGTGAAGAAAACGCGTCAAACAAAAATGTTTTAGTGCGTTCCGGGCAGCGCGTTGGCCGGGGGAACCCCATATTTCGCCTTACGATATTGCGGATACCATTTGGTAAAATAGACCGCACTGTTGCGGGCGGCAAACGCAATCAGAAGTCCAGACCACAGCGGCAGGTTCGGCACATAGATCATCGCGATGTTGCCGACCATCATCAAGAGCGCGGCGGCAGTCCAGGCCCAGGTGATGATGTAGGTCGCGCGCAGGAAACCGGGCTGCCGTGCGGTCTCCGCGTCGACCGCCTCCAGCGCATATTGCAGTACGAAGGGGTGGCGGACCACGATCGACAGCAGCGAGATCAGGAAAATGCCGACATCGACCGAGAATTTTACGGCTGAGGTGCTCAGGGCAGGTTCGATCAGCGCGACGTACCCGCCGACCGCGGTGAACACGATGACGGAGCCCGCGCCGAGGATTTTGATCGAGCGGCCACGCGCAACGTCGAACGCGATTACGGCGACGCAGATCGCGGCGGCGGCGAACAGGCTCATGGCGGCCGAGGTCACCAGCATCAGGGAAGCAAAGGCGCCGTAGGGGGCAAGGATCAGGAAAATCGTCATGGCTGCCTCATGGGCTAATCTTTACATCGTAAAGATGCGTTTAGAGCTGAAAGGAGGGGGCGTCAAGCGAAATCTTTACAGTGTCAAAATAAAGTGAGGGATGAAGCTAAGTTGCTGTAATTGTAATGGCTTAGGGTCCAAAATATCATTGTTGCGTCAGGTTCGGCAACAGGCGCCAAAGAATCAGCAGGGCGCAGGTGGTCAACAGAACGAGTGTGACCACCATGCCCCCGATCCGGCAAATGCGAAACCGCCACGTCTGCGGCCCGGCATACATGCCGAACGGGTGGAGCAGCCGTACCACGAGGAGCGTGCCCATCAGGATATGTACTTCAATGGCCGGCGAGCCGGACATTTCAAGCATGGCGACCATCAGCGCGATGATGGGCACATATTCCGCAAAGTGCGCGTGCGCGCGGATTGCGATGCGAAGCTTTCTGTTCTCGCCGTCGCCAAAGACGACACGATTTCCCCGGCGCAGCCGCGCGACCTGAAGACCGAGGGCTGCATAGAGCAGGGCGAGAACAGCGAGATAGGTGGCGGTGATTGACGGCAAATGCATATCGGCCTCCCAAGGTGGCTTACCGATATTGTCAGTCCCCGACGCGCCAATTTGGCGCGTCGGGGAATGACGATAAGTGTGAGTTACGCCGCACCAACCCAATTGCCGTGAAAGCCGTCGGGAACCCGATGCGCGAGCTGCACCAGCGCGACCGGGCCGGCCTCGACATCGGTGGCATTGAACACCGCGAGGTCGCTGCGGTTTTCCTGCGCGCGCCAGACCACCGACAGCAGCCAGCCGTCGCCCTCCGTGGCATCCGCGCTGCGGGCAACGAACACCGGCTCGGAAATGGTGTCGCCGGCCGGCAGCAGATATTGGCCAAGCCGCGATCCCTTGCCGTCGACATGCACGATGCCTGAGAGCGCGCCGAACATCGGCAGATCAGGGTTGGCGCAGGCGTACCAGCCGTGCGTGCTGGCAAGACCGGCGCGGCGATCGTCGATGCGCGGGAATTCGCCGGTGACGTCGTCGAGATAGGTTTGCGTGAAGCGGTCGGTATTCCCGGCAAGATCGAACACCCAGCGGCACAATCGTGCCCGCGACTTCTTCGGGTCGGTAGGCAAACCATTGGGATGGTTGAACAATGGCGCTTCCTCGAACTGCATGACGTCGGCGATGATGCGCTCGCCATCTTCCCAGGCGTTCATGACGTGGAAGACGTAGCAGTTTTCGGCGCGGAACCAGACGATGTCTTTCGCCGAGCCGTTGCGCTTCATGACGCCGACATAGGCGCCCTTGTCGGGCTCCCAGGCGTAGGGCGGCTGGCCGCGCATCGCGCGCTCCATGCTGCCGGTGATCGGGAGAATCGGAAACAGCAAATGATGTTCGGTGACGATGAAGTCGTGCACCATGCTGGCATAGGGCGCCTCGAAGCGATCGAAGCGCGTCACCACGCCGGAAGCGCTGACCGATCCGAAGGAAAGGGCAGGGGTCAAGGGGCCCGCGGCGTTGTAGCCGAAGAACACCATCTCGCCGGTAATGGGATCGATCTTGGGATGCGCCGTGAACGGGCCCGAGATGCCCTGACCGTAGTCGCAATAGCCGAGCCGGTTGAGCGTGCCGGGCTCGATCTCGGTCGGCAGATGGCCTTCCTCGAGCGCGAGCAGGCGGCCGCCGTGAAAGATGATGTTGGTATTGGCGACGCCGCCATCCTGCGTCACCGAGGCGGGCGTATCGGGCAATTTGCGGCCGAAGCCGCCGAACAGCGCGCGGCCGGCGTCGTGTTCGGCCTGCCATTTCGGGGTGCGGACCCAGCGGTTGCGGTAACTGGCGCGGCCGTTCTCGAGATGGAAGGCGTGCAGCATGCCGTCGCCGACGAACCAGTGTGCGCCCGGCGCCTCGAACTGCGGATTGGGGCCATTGCGATAGAGCGTGCCATTGAGCTCGCGCGGCAGCCGGCCTGCGACCTTGAGATGCGGCGCATCGCATTCCATCGGAATCGGCGCCAGATTGGTCCGGGCCGCCTTGTTGGCTACATCCTGCTGCATCGGTCGCTCCCTTAAGGTTATCTTTACATCGTAAAGATAGAGGTAGAAGGCGCGGTCGGGAACGTCAAGCGAAATCTTTACAGTGTAAAAATCGTGACCTATAAGGCGGCAATGGCAAGAAACCTCAGCAAAGCTCGAACCCGTGTCCGGCCCGCCTCAGGCAAATCAGCCTCACCACGGCAGGGGCGGAAGCGAAGCGTAGCCCGAACGACCGGCGGCAGCGAGGATACGCCGTACCATCACGGCGCGTTGCGCGACGCCTTGCTCAAGGCCGCGGAAACGGTGCTCGAACGCGACGGGCTTGCGGGTCTGACGTTGCGGGCGGTGGCGCGCGAGGCCGGCGTGTCGCATGCCGCGCCGACGCATCATTTTGGCGATCTCACCGGCCTCGTCAGCGAACTCGCCGCGATCGGGTTTCGGCAATTTAATGCCGCGATGGTGGCTGCCGGTGCTGCGGGAGGCCCGTCGCTCATGGAAAAGGCGATGGCGCGCGCCAAAGCCTACGTTGCCTATGCACAGGCGCATCCCGGCATGTACGGGCTGATGTTCCGGACCGAGCGTCTCGATATGACGCGGCCGTCGCTGCATGAGGCCGCCAGCGCCTCGTTCGCGGGGCTGGCCGGCGCGATCGGCGCCAGCCGGCACGAGCAGATTTCCGAAGAGGCGCTGACACTCGAACAGGCCGCCGCCATCGCGCGCGCATGGTCGCTGGTCCATGGCTTCACCATGCTGCTGCTGGACCACAGGCTCACCGACATCCTGCATCGGCTTCCCAAGGGCACCGATGCGGAGGCGCTGCTGGATGCGATGCTCCGGTCCACCGTCGGCCGTCCGCCGGGGGTTTAGGCAGGGCACCCCTACCTCCGTCATCCCTGCGTAACGGCTCCGCCGTTATCGCTGGAGGTGCGAGCCAACGGGTCCGGCCTCTGGCCGGCCCGATGACAGGCTCCACGAGCCTCGAAGGATGAGCCACCCGGGCCGTCGTCCTTCGAGACGCGCGCAAATGCGCGCTCCTCCAAGATGAACGCAATTGCGTTCACTCGGGGATGACGGGTCTAACGCCGCGTCAGCTCCACGGCCCGGCCGCTCTCACCGATCACCTTCACTTCGTCCTTGCCGCATTTGAAATCGCGGGCGATTTCGTCGGCCGCCTTGCGGGCAAGTTCATTGGCGTTGGCATTGGCCTTCACGTCGATATAGGCGACATGGCAGACCGCGCCGGGCGGCAGCCGCGTCACCGCCAGCATCGGCTTGGCGATCGGCCGCCCGTCCTTGTCCTCATCGCTGTTGTCGGCGATGTGCCAGCGCTGAATGATCGCAAAGGGATTGCCGTCCAGCGCCCGCCATTCAACGGTCGTGGTGGTCGAGTTGAACGGGCCGAACCAGAGCCGGGCGGCGGGTTCCTTGGCCGCAGCGGCGCGGTTGCGGCCAACCGAAACGGTTTCGCGCAGATCGTCTTCGCTCACCACCACCACGAGACCGGCCTTGCCCGGACAAACCCGGATCGCGCTGTCATCGACGCCATTGCCGGCGCCGTTGACGCGGCAGCCCTTCGGCGCCGTCGACGTGTAGCTACTGCTGAATGTTTGTGCGCTTGCCGGTACAATCAGGCCGATTGAGGCGCCAAACAGCGCCGCTACGGCCACCGCAGGGATAACCGGCATGCGGGTGACACGATGATGAGGAGGGACGGGCTTCATGCTGCCGGCTTTCGTTGCGGAACTCGCTGGTAGCTTCGACATGTACAATCTGGGGAAGGTTCAAACGGAATGTGCGAAACACCTGACATTGGCCCGGAATCGTTTTAGAACAGCGGCTTCGCGTTTCCCTTTTCTTCAATAGCGTGTCAGTTCCTCACCCATCATGCCTTCCATGTCGTCGAACAAACCCTACCGCGTTGGCCGTTCCCGCACCGGGCTCGGCCTCTTCGCCACCAAACCGATCAAGAAGGGCGCCAAGATAGTCCGCTATTTCGGGCCGCTTTTGGATTCCCGGAAGAAGAAGGACGACGCGATCGAGAACAAGTACCTGTTCGAGCTCAACGGCCGCTGGACCATCGACGGGTCGGTGCGCAAGAACATCGCGCGCTATATCAACCACGCCTGCAAGCCGAATGCGGAATCCGACGTCAAGCCGCGCAAGCGCAAGGTCATTATCCGCGCCATCAAGAACATCGAGCCCGGCGAAGAGATCAACTACGATTACGGCACCGACTATTTCAAGGCCTATCTGAAGCCGATCGGCTGCAAATGCGACGCCTGCGAAAAGAAGCGCAAGAAGAAGCGCGCCGAGGCGAGGGCCGAAAAACTGCGCCTGAAAGCCAAGGCGGAGAAAAAGGCTTTGAAGAAAGCCGAAAAGCAGGCCGCCAAGGCCAAGGAAAAGGCGGAGCAAAATGTCGAGCAAAAACGCAGGCTGAACGGCAAGGCGAATGGCGTCAAAGCCAACGGCAGGCACTTGAACGGACATGGCGGAAAATCCCCGGCGGGCAAAATGATTGCCGCGGAATCGGAGATTTCAATCAAGCCTGCGGCCACGCAGGATTTGGAAAACAGCGTCTCGGCTTAAGTGCAAAGCCCATATCGCGAAGCTCTCGTCATGCCCGGCCTTAGCAGTCTGCCTTGCGCAGACTGCGTAAACTTGTCTGCGATGCCGGGCATCCACGTCTTAACAGCAGCGCAACAAGAAAGTCGTGGATGGCCGGGACAAGCCCGGCCATGACGGCGGGATGTGCTTGCTCTTCTCGTCTTTGCGAGAGCAAAGCGACCAAGCAATCCAAGCCATTATATGCCGGCTGGATTGCTTCGCTCACGCTCGCAATGACAATTCTAGGCAGCCACTGCGCCGCCGCTCTTTCGTAGTCCGATATATTGCAACTCGGCCAGGGCGCCCACCGCAATCGCCTGGGCCGCGACAAAGGCTTCGCCGAGCAGGTTCGGCGTCACCGCGCCAGAGAACAACAGCGCGATGCTGGCAAGCGTCCACGCCGCATTGCCGGCGATCACGATCATCACCAGTGCCTTTGGCATGGATTGCCGGGTGCCGAGCCAGCCGACCAGCGCCGCATAGGCGATCAGGAACAGCCCAGTCTCGCGCAGCAGTGCTTCGGGCAGGTTGAGCAAGGGCGCCAGCGCGCCGGCGCCAAAGGTCAGCAGCACGGCCGATGCGCCGCTGAAGATGGCGTCAGCCTGGATGGCTCGGCGCAGGAACAAGGATGGATTAATCATGGCAGTTCTCCTTCTGGTTAAGGCGGACGGTTGAGGGATCAGCGCGCCGGGCGGCGGCGCCAGTTCTGCAGGAGACGCAGCAGGCGGATCGGGCAGAGCGTCCTGGCGGCTCTGCTCTCGACGGCCTGCACCTGCGCGAACACGAAGATGCCGGTGTTGTGCAGCAGCGGCTCGGGCATGTTGAGCGAACACGCCAGCACCCGGGTTGCCAGGTTGAGCAGCCACGGCATGACGCCGGCGGCCGTTGAGAAGGTGCTGGGTCGAAAAAACGGGCTCATGGTCATCTCCTGTCGTGGGAAGATGACCTGACCGGTGAGGTAATTCGATTACGTCGGAGGTAATGGAACGCGTGAAATTCGCATGGTAGGTTTTCCACCATGAACGCACACACCGCCACCGCCCGCACCGAACGAATTAAGCCCGTCCATATCGGCGATCACCTGCGCGAATGGCGGCAGCGCCGCCATCTCAGCCAGCTCGATCTCGCCGGCGATGCCGAGATTTCCGCGCGCCATCTAAGCTTCGTGGAAACCGGCCGCGCGGCGCCGTCGCGCGACATGGTGCTGAAGCTGGCGGAGCGGCTCGACGTGCCGTTGCGCGAGCGCAATGTGTTGCTGGTGGCGGCGGGATTTGCGCCGGCATTTCCGCAGCGTTCGCTCGACGATCCCGCGCTGAAATCGGCGCGGGCTGCGATCGATCTGGTGTTGAGAGCGCATGAGCCCAATCCGGCGCTGGCGTACGACCGGCACTGGAATCTGGTCTCGGCCAACCGCATGGTGATGCCGCTGCTGGAGGGCATCCCGCAGCGTCTGCTCGGCCAGCCCTTCAACATTCTGCGTCTCGCCTTTCACCCCGAGGCGCTGGCGGCGCGCACCGTCAATCTCGCCGAATGGTGCAGCCATCTCTTGGAGCGGCTGCATCGCCAGTGCGAGGCCACCGCCGATCCCGAACTGATCAAACTTTATCACGAGCTGAAGGCCTATCCGATTCCGGCGCGCTCAGCGCCGCTGTCATCCGACAACGTCGCCATCCCCTTCAAGATGCGGCTCGACGGCGAGGTGCTGAGCTTTATCTCCACCACCATGATCTTCGGCACGCCGGTTGATATCACGCTGTCGGAATTGGCGCTGGAGACGTTTTTCCCGGCGGACGATCTCACCGCGGAGCGGATGCGAAGCATGGCGGCTAATCTTAAATAGCGCCTTGCTTGGGCTGTGGATGCTGATTATCTCTGGAATTTCCTGATCAGGAGGTTCCGATGAGCGCCCTAAAACCGCTTCAGATCGATATCGTCTCCGACGTGGTGTGCCCGTGGTGCTACATCGGCAAGCGCCGGATCGAGAACGCGCTGGCGCTGGCGCCGGACGTGCCGGTCGAGATCAACTGGCGGCCGTTCTTTCTCAATCCGTGGGTGCCGCGCGAGGGCATCAGCCGCGACGAATACCTCACCGCGAAATTCGGCTCGGTCGAGGCCTACAAGGGCATCGCGGGACGCGTCGTCGCCGCCGCCAATGAAGAGGGCCTGTCGTACCGGCCTGAGCTGGTCAAGCGGCAGCCCAACACGATCGATTGCCATCGCCTGATTCACTGGGCCGACGCCCAAGGCAAATCGGCCGAGATGAAACAGCGGTTGATGGAATTGTATTTCAGGGATGGCGGCGACCTCACCGATGTCGACGTACTGGTGCAGGCAGCCGCCGATTGCGGGCTCGATGCCGACGATGTGCGCAAGCGTCTTGCGACCGATGAGGACGTGGATCTGATCTCGGCGCAGGCCAAGGACGCCTCTGACAAGGGCATCTCGGGCGTGCCGACGTTTGTGTTCGCGCAGAAATACGCCGTGTCCGGCGCCCAGCCGGCCGAGCAGCTCGCCCGCGCCATCCGGCAGGTGTCCGGCGAGATCAACGCGCAGGCGGCGGAGCAGGTGGACCCTCGCAGGGCTTGACTGTATCGGGCGCTCGCGCGACTATGCGGCGCGGAGGGCAAGAATGAAGATCAAGATCGTCGTGCATGAGGCTGAGGAAGGGGGATTTTGGGCCGAAGTTCCCGCCATTCCAGGCTGCGCTACTCAGGGTGACAGTATGGATGAACTCATGCGAAATCTTCATGAAGCGATTGAAGGGTGCCTTTCCATTGAGGTCGCCCCGCCCGAACCGGGCGGCACCGAACGGATGCTGGAATTGCCTGCATGAAATCCGTGTCCGGTCGCGACTTCGCCCGGATGATCGAGCGACGCGGTTGGATATTGCTTCGTGTCAACGGTAGCCACCATATCTACGGCAAGAGCGGCAGTGTCGTCCGGCTGTCGGTTCCTATCCACGGCAACAAGCCATTGAAGACAGGTCTGTTGCGGCATTTGGCTAAGCTTGCTGATCTGTCAGAGGAAGATTTTTAGCGGTGGCCGCTGACGACTGGCCGAATTAGCCCACTGCGCAGCATCCGGGGAACGCAGCCTTGGACAGCAAACCAGCGACAAGAAAACTTGGGGAAACGTCATGATCTATGAGTTGAGAACCTACACCGTGAAGCCTGGCACCATCGGCGACATGGTGAAAGCGGCAAGCACTATGTCGCGCGAGATCCGCGGGGATGACTACGGCAAGCTTGAAGGTTACTGGTCGACCGAGATCGGCCCCCTCAATCAGGTCATGCATCTATGGAGCTATAGCGACCTCAACGAGCGTGCGAGATTGCGCGCTGAACTCGCCAGGAATCCGCGCTGGACCGGCGAGTACACGCCGCTGATCTATCCGCTGCTGATGCGCCAGGAGGTCCGCCTGCTCAACGCGATAAAGGGCCCCGTTGCCCCGGCATCGACCGGCAACATCTATGAGTTCCGCAATTATCGCGCCAAGACCGGCGGCGCGGTCAGGCAGTGGCTCGATGCGTTCACCGCTGTGCTGCCGGCTCGCGAGAAATATTCCAAGATCGTCGGCCTGTGGCAGACCGAGGCAAGCCAACCGAACGAAGTCTGCCACATCTGGGCGTATCCCAGCTTGAACGCGCGCGCCGAAGCGCGTGCAAACGCCCTCAAGGATCCGGCATGGCAGGAATTCCTCGGGAAAGGCACGCCGCTGCTGGAAGAGATGCACTCGACCATCCTGCTGCCCGCGCCTCACTCGCCGTTGAAGTGACTAGATCAGGATCGAGCAAGAGCAGATGAGACAGGTCGATCCCGGCCGAACAGCTCGCCCGTGCGATCCGGCAGTGTCTGCGGAAGTGAACGTGCAGGTGGCGGAGTAGGCGAGTGTCGTCACAAACACCGCCGTCATCGCCGCGTGAGCGCAGTTGCGCTCATCGCTGGAGGAGCGGCCTTTTGGCCGCGTCTCGAAGGATGGGCCGCAGCACGTGACTGTCATCCTTCGAGGCTCGCAAGAGCTCGCACCTCCAGCGATGAGCGGAACTGCGCTCACGCGGGGATGACGCAGCGCAGTTTCCTTCACGCGCCCTTCAGATAATAATTCGCGCGTTTGCCGAGCGCGATCCTTCGCAGCAGGCGGCGCATCGCGAAAGAAGTGCGCAGCGGCCGGATCGCCATGGTCACGGTGCGATAGAAGGCGAGTTTCAGGGCGTCGCGAACTGGCTGGGCGCCCGGCGGCTGTTGCGGCAGGCCGATGCCGCGCAGCATCGAATTGAAGAAATGCAGATCGTTGAGGCGGCGCACCTCGCGCGTCTTCCAGGTGATCGCCATCGAGATCGAATAGCTATCGGCGGTGCGCACCCAGTGCGGCCACTGATACGGCACGAAGCAGCCGTCGCCCGCGAAGAGATGAAACTCGGTACCGCGCGACGCAGAACGCTCGTCATATTTCAGGTTCCGGTGTTTGGTCATCGAGCGTTCGATCTCCTCGTCGGAGACGATGGCGCGGTCGCTGTTGTCGAAGATGGTGAAGAACTTTTCGCCGTGGATATGCACGAAGAAATTGTCTTCGCTGTCGAGATGAAACGGCGTGGTCGAATTCGGCGAGGATACGAACAGAAAGCCCTCGACCTGTTCGAATCCCGCATCGAGCACGCTGTTGTAGCCGCGCGCCCGCGCCACCGACAGCAGCGTGTCTTCCAGCAGCGCCCGATATTCCGGCGAGTTCTCCACCCGCTTGAGCACCATCCATGCGCCCGAGGTCTCGATGCGTTTCACCACCTCGACCGGGTCGAGATCGACGGTGGGGATCGTATCCGGATCCTGGCTGATCGCGACCTTGCCTGAATTGTATTCGATCAGGTCGCGCGGCAATTCGGCGGCGAGCTGCGCGATGCGCGGGAGGCTCAAGAGCGGATGGCCCGACAGTCTGTGGCGGATCGCGAACGGCTTTTGCGGAAAGACGCGCCGCAGCGCTTCATTCGCG
>Ga0137394_10002884_pt1 | contig 12848 bp, 15 predicted proteins | sample czobulk116metaG_FD_108278 | JGI IMG/M metagenome (GOLD analysis project Ga0137394, IMG submission 108278) | Vadose zone soil microbial communities from Angelo Coast Range Reserve, California, USA - czobulk1.16 metaG | ecosystem: Environmental > Terrestrial > Soil > Vadose zone | place: USA...
GCCAAAGGTGGCGCTCCTCAAACCGATCTCTTCGGCGATTTCGATCGGTTCGGGCGGCCCATTCGGCGCGGAGGGCCCGATCATCATGACGGGCGGGGCGTTCGGATCAATGATCGCCCAATTGTTTCACCTGACCAGCGCGGAGCGCAAAACGCTGCTGGTAGCGGGAGCCGCTGGAGGTATGTCAGCGACGTTTGCTTCTCCGGTTGCGGCTGTTTTGCTCGCGGTCGAATTGTTGCTCTTCGAATGGAAGCCGCGAAGTTTGATTCCTGTGGCCTTGGCGAGCGCGGTAGCGGCCGTGGTGCGCCGGTACCTGTGTAGCCGAAGCGTCGCAAGGATAGAAGGTATGTATACCTTTATCCTTGGATCTTCGAAGGGCGGTGGCATGATATTATATGGATTAACGACTATAAATATAGGCCTTATATGTATGACGTGGCTATAAAAGCTATAAATGCAGGCTTTATATGTACATATATATTTTTCCTTAAAGCAGTAAAATCTAGGCCTTATTGTAATTCTAAACAACACAGCCTATAATTGTAGGCTATGAGCGACATACAATTTAAGACTCCCCAAGAACTGCAAACTGAATTGGGTCGGCGCATCCGACAGCTGCGTTTGTCCCGCAACATCGATCAGCGAGCCGCTGCGGAAAAGGCGGGAGTTGCGCGAGCGGCATTGCAAAATCTTGAAGCGGGCCGTGGCTCGTCGGTGCAGACGCTGCTTCGCGTTTTGAAGGCACTGAACTACCTCGAAGGCATTGAGATGCTGGCGCCGCAACCAACCGTCAATCCGCTCGCGCTTCTGAAAACGAAGACTCCCCCGCAGAGAGCGCGTCACCGCCGCTTGGCTCGGCCAACGCAGGCAAATCCTTGAACATTCAAGTCATCGAAGTTCGCGCTTGGGGAAAGCTGGTCGGAGCTTTAGCGCCGGACCCAAAGCTCGGCTACTATGCATTTGCCTATGATCCGTCATGGCGTCGCCTGGGAATTGAACTCGCTCCCATCATGATGCCCGCGACAGATTCCCAAGAAACATTCATCTTCCCGAGCCTACCGGAGGCCACGTTTCGGCGACTGCCCGCAATGTTTGCGGACGCGCTGCCCGACGATTTCGGCAACGCCTTGATCGATGCTTGGATGGCGCAGCACGGAACCTCGAAATCGGAAATAACGACGCTTGATCGTTTGGCGTACATAGGAAAACGCGGCATGGGAGCTCTCGAATTCAAGCCGGCATTGGGTTCTCACCGTGAAAGCGCCGCGCCACTCGAGATGAAATCGCTTGTCGAAGAGGCCAGGAAGGCAGTGGTGGGCGATCTGTCCGCGGACGCCCATGCCAAGGCGGCATTGGCGAACATTATTCGAGTTGGCGCATCGGCGGGTGGCGCGCGCGCTAAAGCAGTCGTCGCCTGGAATCCGGCGACAAATCAAATTCGGAGCGGTCAGTTCGATATTGCTTCCGGGTTCGAACCGTGGATTGTCAAGTTTGATGGAATCGGAAAAGATTTCGAGCTTGGGACGGGCGGAGATTACGGCCGTACAGAATACGCGTACTACAAGATGGCGACGCAGGCAGGAATCGTGATGTCTCCGTGCCGGCTGCTCGAAGAAAACGGTCGCGCTCACTTCATGACGCGGCGCTTCGACCGGGACGTGGTGGGAGGCAAGACAGTCAAACACCACGTGCAGACACTCTGCGCGATGAACCACCTGGATTACAAGCAGCGAGGCACGCACGCCTATTCCCAGCTATTCATGACCGTGGCGCGGCTGGGGCTTGGCGATGATGCAATACAACAGACGTTCCTGCGCATGGCTTTCAATGTCATGTCCAGGAACTACGACGACCACACGAAGAATTTCAGCTTTCTCCTCAAGCAGGGCCAGAGTTGGGAACTCGCCCCCGCGTACGACGTAACGCACGCGCACAATCCAAAAGGCGAATGGACGTACCAGCACTTGATGAGCGTCAACGGAAAGTTCGATGGAATCACGAGGGCGGACTTACTTGCGGAAGCCGATCGATTTGGCGTGCCGCGGAAGCAAGAATTGCTCGGAGATGTTCGTTCGGCCCTCGATAACTGGACAGAGCACGCAAAGGCAGCGGGTTTGAGCCAGGGCAAAACCGACGAACTCGATCGAGACTTCCTACTTTTATGAAAGACAGTAGCTAGTGGTCCAGAAGTGGTTCGCCCAGCGAATGTCATGGCCCGTCAAAAAGGTTGAGTTGGCGTGCTGTCTCCCCGATGGCCTTTGGCGGAACCCGGCAAGGCGGCCTAAACGGTGAAAGGACTGCCATCACGTAGCCTTTGGAGTTTGTGGGCGCCAGGCGCATTTGAAAACTCACGGTCTGACTGAACTCCGCTTAATTAATCGTACACGGCGGCTTCAACGTCTGTGCTTACAACTCGCCTTCGGGTCACCTATCTTTTGGAGGAAATTGCGCGACGCGGAGGGCATCGCTGCACGTCACTGGCGCAACGACACACCTTCAATCGAGTATGGTTCTTTCATTCCTTGGACACAGCGGACGAATTGAACCAACTGTTAGGATTTGCGCACCGCGAAGGGCGTGTCCGGTGGCTGGCCCAGCTCTGGCCGGATTTTAGGATTTATCCCGGTTCTATTTCGGGTTGATCTTACACCTGTTCAAACCGAAGTAGGTATGGGGCCCGGCAGCACGCGTAGACTTCCGTAAGTGTCGGAGCCGAACACATCTATTTCCGGATGCCAGAATGGATTAGACCATGCATCACTCAACAAACTAGTGCTTGGAGAATGGAAAGTCTCACGTTGTGACCACGGCAAAGGGAATTTTTCAAGCGCTTATGGTCATCGTAGAAAGGGCCATTTTGCAGATTAGACTAGCAAATGATTGGCGCGACCAAGCTGCTTTTCTGAAGTCTGAGATTGGCTCCTCAGTATAGGCGAGAATTAATCGCGCGCGTCCGAAGGCACGTCCAAGCAATTCTCTAGCGAGCGTTTCGGGTTTGGATCCGCGCTTCCTTCCCCACCCTGCCCCATCGAGAAATGCGATAATCTCCTCATTGACCCAGAAGGCGGGCAGACGCCTTCCGGGATTCTTTTTTCTTGACAATGGGATACAGGGTGCATCATATTAGATGAAGACTTACTCGACTCTTGAAGTTGCGCGGCTTGTAGGGGTTACATCTGCCACCTTACATCGTTGGATTCGCGAGAAGCGAGTAGCCGCGCCACCTGTGGAGACGTTGGGCAAGATGCGAATTCGTATTTGGTCGAAGGCCGACGTCGAGAACGTAAAAGCCTATAAGGCGGAGCGATATAGGAAAGGGCGCGGCAGACGGCGTACGACTGAGACAAGCTAAATCAACGGGACGCGCAGGTGCCTAGAACACCAACGCGCCCCTCACCAAATTGCACGTATGAGGTGCAACGATGGCTGCAAGAGAAGTTATCCATTTCTCATCTAAGGTGCAACTCAACCTGGGTTGTATATCCCCCACCTTTGGGGCTCTCAAGTCTCATTCCAGTTCTCCGGGTCTATCGTCTCCAGTCGGCACTTTCGGCCTAAAGGCTAACGGAGCATTTCCCGCTTCGGCTATTCGAGGGGGTGGAGCATGAAACTCCATCTCTTTCAGGAAATCGTCGAGCTAAACCAATTGTTTGACCGGTTGATGATGGCGCTGGAGCGTTTGGAATCTGTCCCTTTCTTCAAGAGTGACCTAATCCAACACGCCCGCTCCGATGTTGAGATCGCTCGCGTGTACGCCAACCGCGAATTCTTCGACAGCTTTGAAGAGATCGTGGAAAACGATGCCAAGTGGGCCTACCGGTTTCAACGCGCCTTTGACGAGAAATTGAGAGACCGGAATGACATCTATCTCGAAGTCCGAAGCTCTGAAGAGAGACGAAAGAAGAAAGACCTTCCGCCCCGGGTCGTCATTCTGCCTGGCTGGGAGATGGACGACGAGGACCGTCTTGACGGAAGGCGCGCGCGTCAGAGAAAGAGTTCTGCGTCGAAAAGGACGCGCACGGTTCGAACGATCTCTAAGGAATCGCGACCTCGAACCAAGGTGCCCCCTCCTCCCCGAAGGCCGAAAAAGGGCGGCCGTCGCTCATGAAGAAGAAAAAGCCAACGATCTCCGCGCTTCGCCGGTTCCAGCCGGGTCGCCAGTATCGTGGACTGCAGGGGAAAGTCGTGGACTGGGTCGAACACAGATTCGAAGAAGGCCTCCTGTACATCCACGTACGGTTTGCGGACAAAACAGAACTCTGCTGGCGGATAGCGAGGCGCATGACGATTGAGGAGGGTGACCTCAGCGATTGGAAGTCCGCCGACTTTGAGCAGCTTCGTGTCTTCGTCAGGAACCAACGAGACAGGAGTGTGTGATGCACCGGAATATCGCTCGCGCCTACGATTGTCTCCAGGACGAGCATGATCGCATCCGCGCAGCGTGCGTCAAGATTCTCTCCCAAGGTGACAAGGGCCTCGAACGTGAGTTGCTCCGGGCAAACCTCGACAGTTCACGACACCACGACGAAATGCTTCTTTACGAGGAGCGGCTGTCTCGACCCGAGCGGCGACGTGTTCTTGATCTAAATCGCTATGGACGGGGGATCGAACGCATTATGAACGCGCTCCTGCGTTTATAACCTCTCGCTCCCCCGAGGGTCAACCACCAGAATCGTAACCAGAATCGTGACTCGTCCCCCCAGGGATATGTTCCGCGCCCTGGCGGTCGGCAGGGCTATCGCCGCAAAGTTATGCGCTCTCCCGATGAAGTCATTCGAGTGCGGGTTCTCGATGGTTTGGTGACCGAACAGGAGTTCGCTCGGGTACAGCAAGTAATTGAGCTGAAACGTCAAAATCATTGGCGAGGCCGCAAGGATGTTCCTCACCGCTACACCTACAACGGATTTTTGACCTGCGGAGACTGCTCGAGTTTGTTGTATACGCACACGTCCAAGCAGGAATTTTACCAGTGCAAGTCGCGCCATCCGAGAGAGCGAAGGCGGCGCGAGCTTCTTGCGATGGAACCTTGCACTAAGTTACATGCTGAAAAAAAAGCTGGAGCCCAAGATCGACCGTCTTCTCGGTGAAAAATTGAGGGAACCAAGCTTTCTAAGTAGTGTTCTCGATTCGTACAACGAGACCCAGGCGCGGGTCTCGACTACTGCTGGTATTGAACGCCCGGCTCTTGTGGCAAGGCTGGAGGCTCTACGAGATAGGAAGCAACGTGTACTTGACACCTTCTTTGACGGCGGCATTGATAAAGGCGAAAGGGACGCCAGACTCGCAGAAATTGATCGCGAGACTGACGCTTTTCACCACATTTTGACTGACACCGTCAATCCATCTGTTCCTCTAACCGTACAGGACCTTCGAGCGTGTCTCGAACCGCTTGCCGAATGGGAATACTTGGACCGTGATGACAAACGCGCATTGCTTGCCCTGATTTGCCCTCAAATCAGCGTTTCTCGCTGTACAGTCAAATCCGTGGGACTCAATTTGGGATGGAGATCGCCAAGTGGTGACGAAGACAGCCACTTTGAGGACGGGGTGGTGACCATCTCGCGTGCCGCCGTTTCAGTGACGTTTCCATCGCGGTTCATGCTGGCGGCGCGATGAATCCTTGCCCTTGCGGCTACTTTGGCGACCCCACTAGGGAGTGCCACTGCACGCCGCCGATGATCCAGCGCTACGTTTCGAAAATTTCCGGGCCGCTGCTGGATCGCATAGACATTCACATCGAAGTTCCCGCCGTGAAATACAAAGAGCTGCGGGCGCCGTCTTCGTCGGAAGATTCTGCTTCCGTCAGGCAGCGTGTGATTGCCGCTCGAAACAGGCAGTTCGAACGGTTTCAAAGCGAGAAGAAGACCTACCGAAACGCGCAGATGATGCCGAAGATGATTCGCAAGAATTGTGCGATTTCGGCCGAGGGCGAGAAGCTGCTGGAGAACGCCATCACGCGGCTGGGGCTATCCGCACGGGCGCATGACCGCATTCTGAAGGTGGCGCGCACGATCGCGGACTTGGATGGGGGCTCAAATATCGCGCCGTGCCATCTCAGCGAAGCCATCCAGTACAGGACGCTCGGTCGCTCCTACTGGGCTTGAAACGCGACTCAGACACTTGTCTACTCCCGCCAGCCAGGTTGCACTGGGCCGCCGTTGCCGTTTTGCCCGACAGAGCATCTTATTTATGTGGGAGATAGCCGGGCTGCTCCATTGACTCGCTTTCCTTTGCTGTGTTACCCATAAAGCGCTCACATTAGGGGCTCCCGGGGCAGCAGCAACACGAGAGATGGCCTCCGATACCAAGCACCTTGAAATGACGCTGGAGACGCAAGTCGAAAGCGTCAATCTTGCCGAGGAGATGTGTCTCCGCGTGGCGGAAGCGGCCGGGTTTGGCGAGGACGATTGTTACCGCATCGGGATGAGCGTGCGCGAAGGCGTAATCAATGCCTTTCACTACGGGAACCAGGAACGTCCTGAGAAGAAAATTCATTTGGCCGTGGACCTGACTGCGGACAAAATGATCATTCACGTGTTGGACGAGGGCGCGGGTTTCAAGCTGATCGACGTTCCGGACCCGCTCGCTGAGGAGAATCTGCTCAGTACTTCCGGCCGCGGAATTTTCCTCATGCGTGCTTTCATGGACGAGTTCGATGTGGTTTCCGGCAGAACGGGCGGCGCGGAAATCGTGATGTCGAAAAAACTGCCCGCGCCGGGGAGTGCATCGGCGAATGGCCAGGGTGGGCATAACGCCACGCCGCAGCAGGAAGCATAAGGAAACCGATGTCACTCCATGCGACGCATCGCGATGCCGGGCATGTCACGGTTGTGGACCTGAGCGGACGGATTACGCTCGGAGACGGCAGCGCCCTGCTGAGAACGACGATTCGGGGCCTGCTGGGGGAGCAGAGGAAATTGATACTGCTGAATCTGGCTGACGTGGACTATATCGATAGTTCAGGCATCGGCGAGCTGGTCAGTGGTTACACCGCAGTGAAGAATCAGAGCGGGGACCTGAAGTTGCTGCACCTGACAAAAAAAGTCCGCGACTTGCTGCAGATCACCAAGCTCTACACGGTGTTTGATGTTTTTACCGACGAAGGCGCCGCGCTTCGAAGTTTTACGTGATCTTGTCCCGCCACCCGTTCGCGTGGGCCATCGCATCCTTGCCGAAGCTCGCTTGATTTGCCCGACTGCGGCACAATCTTCTGGATGCTGCCGTTTGCCGATACGACGTGGATTGTGGACCAGGCGAAATCCTTGGGTTTCGATCTTTGTGGCGTAGTCCGCGCCGAAAAATTTCCCGAATTGCAGCAGACGCCGGAGTGGCTTGCCCGGGGCTACGCCGGCGAAATGAAGTATCTTGCCGATCCGCGGCGATGCGATCCCCAAACTGCCATGCCGGGGATTCAGAGTGCCATCGTCGGCCTGCTCAACTACAATACAGCGAAACCGCTTTCCACCAGCCCTGCTTTGCTCGCGGATGACCGCACTCCGAGCGCGTGGATTTCGCGTTATGCCTGGGGCGACGACTACCACGAAGTCTTGCGTGAGCGACTGGATGCGCTGGTCGAATCTCTGCGCGATCGATTTGCAGAATCCTTCGAGGCGCGCTCTTATGTGGATACGGGGCCGGTCCAGGAGCGCGTGCTTGCGAAATATGCTGGTCTGGGGTGGCTCGGGAAAAACACGCTGCTGCTCAACCAGATGCTCGGCTCGTTCTTTTTTCTCGGCGTCGTCCTCACCTCGCTGGATCTCGAACCGACGCTCGCCGAAAACGAGCTGCCGCCTCCGGATTTGTGCGGAAGCTGCAGACGCTGCCTCGATGCCTGCCCGACGCAAGCATTTGTTGAACCTTACGTCATGGATGCGCGAAAGTGCATTTCCTACCTGACCATCGAGCTTCGCGGGTCCATTCCGATAGAGTTTCGCGACCCGATGGGCAATCACGTTTTCGGCTGCGACATCTGCCAGGACGTTTGCCCGTGGAACCGGCGCGCACCTATCGTTCCGATACCGCAGTTCCAGCCAAGAGTCATTCCTCCACCCGAAGAAAATCGCGCTGGAGAATCATTTCAGCAGCAGGAGGAATCATTTTTTCTTCCGAGGCTCGAGTGGCTTCTCGGACTGAGCGAAGATGACTTTCGGAGACTCTTTCGCGGAAGCCCGGTCAAACGTACCAAGTGGGCCGGACTGCTGCGCAACGCCTGCATTGCCGCAGGGAATTCCGGCCTAAGGCCTGGCATGGCGAGTCAAGCTCGAATCGCGGCGCAATTGGAGCGTCTCACGGCGTCAAGCGATGAGGTCCTTGCCGAATCTGCCCGTTGGGCCCTCTCGCGCATCCAATAAAAGTACAAGGAAGAGTCGCTGGAAGCACCGGCGGTCCTAGCACTGTCTGGTAAACCGAGGATCTCTTCGAGATCGTGGTTTTCTTCGGCCGCGTTACCATCGTGGAGGCACTAGCAATATAATCCCACGCGCAAACCGATTCGAGGTCCGCGCCGCTGAGGTTAGAATGAACCGTCGTAATTTTTTGGTGAATACGGGTATCGCCGGCGCTGGATTGCTTGGGGCAGGGAATATCCCATGCGGTTTCTTGCGCGCCGGCACCGCGACCAATTCGGATTCAAATCTTACTCTGGAGGAAAAACCCGTGGCTTTTACCGTCCCGCCGCTGCCGTACTCATTTGACGCACTCGAGCCTTACATTGACGCCAAGACGATGGAAATTCATCATGACAAGCATCATGGCGCCTACGTGACCAATCTCAATAAGGCCCTGGAAGGCCAGGCCAACCTGCAAGCCAAGTCCATCGATGATCTGCTCAAAGGCCTCGATTCGGTCCCGGAAAACATTCGCAACGCCGTCCGCAACAACGGCGGCGGCCACTGGAACCACACACTCTTCTGGACGCTGATGAAGAAGGGCGGTGGCGGAGAGCCCAAGGGAAATCTTGCGGCAGCCATCAATTCGACGTTCGGGTCGCTGGCTGGATTCCAAGAGAAATTCGCGGCCGCCGGGCTGGGCCGCTTTGGCTCCGGTTGGGCGTGGCTGGTGGTGCGGGATGGAAAACTGGCCATTGACTCTACGCCGAATCAGGACACGCCCTATCTGCTCGCAGGCGGCGGCAAGGCCGTTCTGGGGCTGGATGTATGGGAACACGCGTACTACCTGAAGTATCAAAACGTGCGCGGCGATTACATCAAGGCCTGGTGGAACGTCGTCAATTGGGACAAAGCCGCCGAACTTTTCGAGGCAGCGAAGAAGTAGATTCTCTCCCAAGATTTCCAAAAAACAAAAGCCCCCGAGTCGGGGGCTTTTGTTTTGCCTCGTGAGATAAAATAAATCCGAATCAGGCCATCAATTGGCGCTTGGCCAGGGGAACAACGGCCACTGAGCGCCGCGGCGAATTGTAGTTTCTCGGCACCGGAGTAAACGTGTTTGCCTCCCGTGTCGCCACTGGCACGGGCATTGGCAAGCCCCCGGCGGTTTGCCGTGAAGCTTCGCGAACCAGCTCCATGCGGCCACGCACGCGAAACTTTGCGAGCAACGAGGAAACGTGGAATTTTATGGTGCGCTCGGAGAGATTCAGGTCGGCGGCGATTTCCTTGTTGGCCAGGCTCTTCATGAGGCCGGAGAGAACTTCTTCCTCCCGGCGCGTGATCTTCACCTGGCTGCCGACCGACTTGCCCGCTTCCAAAAGCTTGTCCGCTCTTTCCTTGAGGCCTTCTAAAATCTCGTCTTCGGCTTTTACCATCACCACATAATCGCTGGTGGTCTGGCCCCTCACCATGCAGTGCATGGCCAGCAGTCCGGCGGCCTGGTCCACGGGAAACCTGCCGTCTGGTCCAGCTTCGACGCGAAAGTGGGCTACACCCGTATTCTTTTCATAGAAGAAGAAAACATCGCGAGGAAAAGCAGAGCGGGAATTCGTAAGTTGCTGTGGGTGTTCACTTCTGCGGATCACCTTCACATGCACCCCCTCAGAGTACGGCTTCCTGACAGAAGCGAAGCCAGTTAGGTTTTCTCTTATTCGCCCCTCGACGAGGCATCATCCCCAGATCGGGTAGACAACAAGGCAAAAGGCCAAAAGAGGGCTGTTGGCCCGAAGACTCTCACCCACTGATCGGCAGCTGCCAAGGGCGAGCAGAGACTCCCTGAAAGTCCGCCTGAGACAGTTTTACCGAACCCTCCTTCACTGCAAATGTTCCTCCGAACGGACCAACATGCAAGTTACTCAAAACTTGAGGGCTTACGCCATCGTTCGGGCGTTTTCGCACTCAATTGATGGTAGGAATTGCACGCTACACGAAATATTTCCATCTTATTTCCACAGAGGCGGGAACCGGACAGGCCCCGTCCGCTAGGACTCGCATTCGTTCGCTGCCCTGTGGAAAAGTTTTCGAACTGGCTCCCGGTACCAGATTATTCAGCGTGGAACGATTCTGGTTTGCTCGGGCCCAATCAATTCGTATGCCATACCGCGCCAACGAATCTTGCGTGTGACGAGAGAGTTCACAAAATTCAAAACGTAAAGGAAGGGAATAAGGATTGTTAACACAATGTAGATCCATGCTTGACCCATGATTTGTGGCCGTGCGGCAGAGAGCACTTCTGTCACTCCGATGAGCCGGACAGCACTCCGGATGGAGGAAAGCAGAACTGGAAGAAGAGTCAGCATCAAGATGTGAAACGCTGGCCGTTGCTCGATAAAGTTGGTCCCGATCAGAATCAAGCCGAGCAGCAGAGTTGCGCAGTAGAGCAGATGCGTGATGGCTGCGGGTTTCCACACTTGGTCTGCATATACGCGAGTAATCAGGATCTGACGGTTGGTAAACTCCAGCAGGCCCCGGAAATCGGTTTCGGCGTAAGACAGTGTCAAGCACTCCGGTACAAAAACGATGGAGCGATTGTTGCGCTGTAGCGCGCGCGTCAGAGAATAATCGTCACTGACCGAGTTTCTCCAGACGTCCATGACGCCTGACTGCTCAAAAATGTTCCTGCGAATGGCTGTTCCGCCGCCCCAGCAGAAATTTTTGCCTTTTTCGCTGAGCATGGTGACCAGTGGAGCATTCCACGCCGCGAGGATCGCAGTCGGCAGACTAGTTCGACTGGGAATCAGCCAGCGCATCGTAGTGGTCGCGCCGATCCGAATGTCTCCCAACGGCGCCACGAGATGATGCAGCCAGTTTCTGCCGGGGCGTCCGTCGGAATCGGCGAACACGAGGACTTCAAATTCGGGCGGCAGCTGCTCCACGGCCACGCGCAAATTGTTCACCTTCTCGCCGGAATTGCTCGCGCTTCCCGCGATGATGACATTGGCTTTCGCTCTTGAACTCTTGGCTATGCGCTCGACGATACTGCGCGCCGGATCGGAACCTGAGGCCAGAATAAAAAAAATTTCGTAGTTCTGGCGCTCGAATTCCGTAAGCGACAGAAGATTGCGTTCCAGCCCCGGCTCGATGCCTTTGCACGGACAAAGCAGCGCCACACGCGGTGAATAGAAACCCGGATCCGCGTGCAGACGCCTGCGCACGTAACCGAGCCACTGCAATGCCCGCCAGATGAGGTACACCCCCAGGAGGATTTGCAAGGCCGCAAGGATATAGAAAAGGGTTTCCACGCTTTTCTGAGGATAGCAGAGGAACTTTGTTCGCAGAGCACCGTTCGAACGGTTAGAATCGCACCGGTAAACGCCGGTTCCAAGGAGAACACAAATGCAACGAGTGGACGCAGGAATGGTGACGTCGGGCCTCGAACTCCCCGGCTACCGGATTGTCAGGAATTTTGGCATCGTGCGCGGGATCATCGTGCGTTCGCGCAGCGTGATTGGAAATCTCGGTGCTGCGCTGCAGACCATCATTGGTGGGAATATCACCATCCTGACGAATCTCTGCGAGAAAACCCGCGAGGATGCGTTCGAACTCCTCTTGCAGCACGCTGGGGAGCATGGAGCCAACGCCGTCATCGGCATGCGCTACGACGCCACGGAAGTGATGCAAGGCGTCACCGAAGTGCTCGCCTACGGCACGGCAGTCCAGGTGGAACGCATTTCCTAGCCGTTCCCGCAGGCGTTCACAACCGGCCCCGGACCAATGGTAGAATCCCCGCCTCCTATGTTCTGCTCGAAATGCGGCGCGCAGGTATCCCCGAACGGAAGGTTTTGCTCCGCGTGCGGAGAATCAGTCGACGCGGACACCGGCGCGACTTTGCTCGGGAATGAAGCCAGCCTTGAGGGAGCGACCATTGCGCCCTCGTTCCCTGAGCCGCGCAAGACTCCGTCACCGCTCCCTTCCGTGCGAACTCCGCGCGCGCCTTCGAGCAGCAATCCGCTCACAAGTTCCGACCCCATCAGCGGCGGCCGTTTTGCACCCGGCCAGATTATCGCGCAGCGCTACCGCGTTGTGGCCCTCGCAGGCCGCGGAGGAATGGGCGAAGTCTATCGCGCCGAAGACCTGACACTCGGCCAGGTCGTGGCGCTGAAATTCCTTCCGGAAGCGCTTTCCGAGGATGCTGCTGCGCTTACCCGGTTTCACGCGGAGGTGCGTACCGCACGGCAAGTTTCTCATCCGAACGTCTGCCGCATGTTCGACATCGGCGAGGCCGACGGAATTCTTTTCCTGACGATGGAGTATGTGGATGGAGAGGATCTCGCCTCGGTCGTCCGGCGCATCGGCCGGCTTTCGCCGGACAAAGCGACGGAGGTCGCGCGGCAAATCTGTGCGGGCCTCGCCGCAGCCCACGAACGCGGCGTCATCCACCGCGACTTGAAGCCGGCGAACGTCATGCTCGACGGCGCCGGCAAAATTCGTCTGACGGATTTTGGTCTTGCCGGGATCGCTACC
>Ga0137394_10002885_pt1 | contig 12848 bp, 11 predicted proteins | sample czobulk116metaG_FD_108278 | JGI IMG/M metagenome (GOLD analysis project Ga0137394, IMG submission 108278) | Vadose zone soil microbial communities from Angelo Coast Range Reserve, California, USA - czobulk1.16 metaG | ecosystem: Environmental > Terrestrial > Soil > Vadose zone | place: USA...
CAGGGGCCGGCAGGTAGCGCCGCGGCCGATCCCTTCCAGACCATCGTGATGATCGCGGGAGGCGTCTGCCTGCCTCGCTCCCTTCACGCGGTCGCGAACCTCGGCGTCGCCGACGCGCTGGATGAAGCGCCCAAGACCGCGGCGCAGCTCGCGAAATCGGTCGGAGCCGATCCGGACGCTCTCGGGAGGGTGCTGCGCCTGCTCTCCGCCTATGGTGTCTTCGAGGTCGACGGAGACAAGGTTAGGCATTCCCCGGCGTCGAGACTTCTCAGATCCGACCATCCGCAGTCGATGCGCCCGCTCGCGAGAATGTTCGGCCTCGGGGTGAACTGGAACGCGTTCACCGAATTCGGACACAGCGTGAAAACCGGTGAGCCGGCGACCACCAAGACGCTGCCCGAGGGATTCTGGGACTACTTCGCGCGGCATCCCGAAGAAGGAAAGATTTTCAACGAGGCGATGGTGGCGAAGGCGCAGGCGCAGATGCCGGCGGTGGTAGCTGGCTACGACTTCTCTCGGTTCGGGACGATCGCGGACATCGGAGGTGGCCGCGGGCACCTGCTACAGGCGATCCTGGGGGCCAATCCTTCCGCGAAGGGCGTCCTGTTCGATCTGCCGAACGTCATCAAGGACGCCGCCGGCGCTGCGAGCGATCGGCTGAAGCTGCAGGCCGGAGACTTCTTCAAGAGTGCGCTGCCGGCGGCGGACGCGTACATCGTCATGGAAGTGATTCATGACTGGCCGGACGAGGAGTCGGTCGCGATTTTCAAGGCGATCCGCAAGGCAGCGAAGCCGGGTGCCACGTTGCTCGTCATCGAGCAGCTGGTTCCGGAGGGGAACGAGCCCCACTGGGCCAAGATGCTCGACATCCACATGCTGACGCTCCTGGGTGGGAAGCAGCGCACGGAGGAGGAGTACGGGGAGCTGCTCCGCCGCGCCGGATTCGAGTTCCAGCGCGTGCATCCGACGCGCTCCGATGTCTCGATCTTGGAAGCGAAGGCGGGATGAACAAGGATGCAAGCAGCCTTCTTGATTTCCTGGCACTGATTGCAATCCCAGCCGCTGTCTGGGCTTGTTCGTGCTCTGGGACGAATCCGGAAGGAGCGCTGGCAGTATCCGACTTGGCCTTTACAGCCTATGTGCTAAAGCATGAAGACCCTCCTGCTCATCGGTCTTATTACAACGGCGACTCTATCTTCACGATCGGAAGCGGCGACATGATTCGTTGGCTGGTCGTGCCAACTCGCGGTTGGAAGGGATCGTTAACGGATACGCTCGCACTCTATTCGCCGAGGAACGGAGCATCGTGCGGTTACGTCTTTCAGACTGGGAAGGAATATCTCGTCTACGCCCGAATTCTGAAACAAAAGAGCGATTATTGGTGGTCACAGGCTGGTTGGCCCGACAGCGTAGCATTCCCTCTAGCGTTAACCACCATTTGTAACAGAACGCGCCCGATAACCCATGCCCAAGAGGACCTCGCGTATCTGGGGGAACCCACATGGGAAAGGTAACGCGGTCAGCCGTCCCACATCGGTGAGCCTGATGGATCTCGTCCGTCGCCGCGTCCACTTCGAGCCGTGATCGAGCGCTCGCTGACGAAAGTGCCGAAGCGCCGATATCTATGGGCCATCGAAGTGCTCGCGGCGCTGCGCGGCGCCCGAGGCTAGGAGGAGCCAATGCCGGAAGGAGATAAGGCGAAGCCGGGCGACCCACCCCCGTCCGGCGGCGCACCTACCCCGGGCGGTCCCCTTCCCCGCGTCCTCAAGGGCGATCAGAAGTTCGAGCTCGATCGCGAGGCCTACCGAAAGAAATTCTACGAGCGCTTCTACGATCCCGCCTTCGAGCGCGTCTCGGGGGAGCTGGAGAAGGTCTTCGAGGTCGCGTGGGAGGGCTACCACGGGTATCGCAAGTCGCCGCGATCGCTGAAGGCGGGACCGGAATTCGCGGACCCCGAACAGAAGCTCCCCATCGAATGGCTCGAGACGCGGAAGAAGATCAAGGAGGCACAGGCCAGGCAAGAAGACCCCAAGTCGCCCTGTCGTTTTCTGGTCGTCCACGGCTCCGCGCGCACGGACCAGAGCTGCGCCGGCGAGGTCTCGAAGACGTACCGGCTCACCCAGATCGCGCGCGAGGCGATCGCGGCGGCCGGCGCCGGAAAAGGAGGGGCCGCCGCTCACGAGATCGATTTCCTCGACCTGAGCCGACTCACCGCCGAGTACGGCGCCGTGATCTACCCCTGCAAGGCGTGCGTCTCGACCGCGCAGCCGCTCTGCCACTGGCCGTGCTCCTGCTACCCCAACCACGCGATCGGCCAGGTGAACGACATCATGAACGAGGTCTACCCGCGCTGGGTCGCGGCGCACGGCGTCATGATTCTCTGTCCGGTGAACTGGTATCAGGCCCCGAGCGTGCTGAAGCTCATGATCGACCGCCTGGTCTGCGCGGACGGCGGAAATCCCGACCCCACGACGACGCGCGGCAAGAATCCCGCGCTGGCGAAGGCCATCGAGCTGAAGGGCTGGCATTACCCACGTCACCTTGCGGGGCGCGCCTTCTCGGTCGTCGTGCACGCGGACGCGGCTGGCGCAGAGACGCTGCGCCGCATGCTCGTCGACTGGCTGAAGGACATCCGCATGATCCCCGCCGGGCCCTTCGCGGGACTGGACCGCTACCTTGGCTACTATCAGCCCTACGCCACGAGCCACGACGACCTGGACAGGGACACGGCATTCCAGCAGGAAGTGCGAAATACGGCGCTGGAGCTGGTGGAGCGCGTGCGCCAGATCCGCTCCGGCCAGTATCGCCGTCCTGACGAAGGGCTTGAGGATCCGCGGAAAAAGTGATCTCCTGGCTCCATGGAGGGCCTCAATATTTGCGCCTGTGGAGCCGATAACTAGGTAATGACCCGGATCCCGATCCTCGGAACCCTCGCGGCTCTGGCGCTTCTAGCCCTGGTATCGCCTCCGTGCGCCAGGGCCGACGACGAGCTTCCTCCGCCTCCCGCTGCCGCGGTCCCCGCGCCCGCAGGCACGGCCGCGGTCGACACGCTCTCCGAAGACCAGCGCATCATCAACGCGGTCCAGCACCTCTCCGTGCGCGAGATCGACAGCACCCAGACCGAGATGCGGCTCGACCGCTGGTTCTGGAACGCGGTCGGCGCCGATGCCTGGGTTTCGTGGGAAGTGAACGATTGCGGCGAGCAAACGGGCTCGCCCGCCGACAGTGGACGGGATTTCCCCCTGTGCGTCGAAGCGAAGGCCCATTGGGATGGCGGGCGTGAAGCGTTCCTCTGGATCGTGGTCGGGAGCTTCCAGGGCGGAGTCCGAGGCACGCCGATGCTCGCCTTCGCGGCCGCCGGGCGCGGCGACAAACAGAGGAATTTCCACACGCTGGCGCAGTTCGCCAAGTATGCGCAGGTCGAAGGCAAGCTGATCGAGGGCAAGCTGGAGGAGCCTGTGAGGAAGTAGACGTTCGCTGGCCCCATCCGCGCCCCCCTGTTAGATTCACCCCGCCATGGCTTCCCTCTCGCTGAAAAACCTCTCCCTCACGTACCCGAACGGGACGCGCGCGCTCGACGGAATCGATCTCGAGCTGGAGGATGGCGAGTTCCTCGCGGTGCTCGGGCCCTCCGGGTGCGGAAAGTCCTCACTCCTCCGCCTCGTGGCCGGGTTGGAGATGCCTACGGGCGGATACATCGACATGGACGGGCGCGACATCACGCACCTCGAGCCGAAGGAGCGGGACGTCGCGATGGTGTTCCAGGGGCTCGCGCTCTATCCGCACATGACGGTGCGCGAGAACATGGCCTTCGGGCTCATGGCGCGGCGCACGCCCCCGGCCGAGACCGAGGAGCGCGTGCACGAGGCCGCGGCCACGCTGGGCCTCACGCAGCATCTACGGAAGCGGCCGCGCGAGCTCTCCGGCGGCGAGCGGCAGCGCGTCGCGCTGGGCCGCGCACTCGTGAGACGCCCGCGCGTCTACCTCTTCGACGAGCCGCTCTCCAGCCTGGACGCTCAGCTTCGCCAGGAGCTGCGCGAGGAGCTGGCGCGGCTGCACGCGCTCACCCGCACCACCTCGATCTACGTCACCCACGATCAGAAGGAGGCGCTCTCGCTGGGGAATCGCGTGGCGGTCCTCGATCGAGGCCGCGTGCGCCAGGTCGGGACGCCGGAGGCGATCTACCGCGAGCCTCGCGATCTCTTCGTGGCTCGCTTCGTGGGCGATCCCGCGATCAATCTCATCGATGGAGAGATCGCCACCGACAACGGCCGCGCGGCGTTTCGATCGGCGGGATTCCAGTTCCCGCTCGCCTCGACCGCGGGGCAGTTCGGCCGCGTCATTCTCGGCGTGCGTCCGGAGGCCGCGGTCATCGGTGATGCCACGGCGTCGAATGCTCGCGCGACGGTGGAGCGAGTGGAGCGACTCGGCGGCGACACGCTGATTCATCTGCGCAGCGAGGCGGGCCGGCACGTGCTTCGGGCCGAGCCGCGCGGTGCGCTGCCTTCTCCGGGGGACGTGGTGGGGCTTTCGGTGGATCCAAAACGCGCGCTCTTCTTCGACGCGGAAGGGTTGCGCATTCACCTGGATTAGGACCCTCCCCTCCCCTAACCCCGCATCGGGACGCGTTTCCTGTGATAGCATTGGGCGTGATCCCGGGGCCAGGAATGCATCTTTGCGGGGTTCGCCGCGCCGCGCGTGACCGAGGTTTTGCCCTCGTGCTCGTCCTGCTCGGCCTGCCTTCCGTAGCACTTGCCGGACTGAACGTGATCCCCCTCGAAACCGAATCTCCCTGGCGCGCTCCGGGTTACGTGCCGAACGAGCTCCTGGTCAAGTTTGTGACCGGTGTCACACTCGCGCAGGCGACCCAAGCCGTGCGCACCAAGGGGGCCTTTTTCGCGAAGAAGGTTCTGACCCCCGATGGGCTGGTGGCGGTCGAGCTTCCGCCCGGCGCCTCGATGGACGACGCGATCGACAGCCTGAGCGCCTGCCCGGGCATCGAATACGCGACGCCGAACGGGTACGCGCACGGGTTCTTCGCCCCCAACGACACCCTCATCGGCAAGCTCGACCTCACCTGGAATCTCCGGGCCGTGGGCGCCTTCGGTGCCTGGGACGTGGTCACGGGAAATCCCGACGTCGTCCTGGCGATCATCGACACCGGCGTCGCCTATGAAGACAACGCCATCCCAGGCTACGAGGCCCCGTTCCTCTCCCCTCGCGCGAGGATGTATCGGAAATCGCCGGAGCTTTCCGGGCCCTTCCTGCCCGGGCGCGATTTCGTGCACGACGACGATCATGCCAACGACGACTGCGGGCATGGCACCATGGTCGCGACGATCGCGACGGGCCAGGCCAATAACCTCGCGGGAAGCGCCGGGATCGCGTTCGGCGTGACCATTCTCCCGATCAAGGTGCTCCATAACGACGCCGGGGGCGAGATGGGCGCGATCGTCCAGGGGATCCGTTACGCCGCGGATCAGGGCGCGGACATCGCGAACATGAGCCTGGGATTTGCGCCGACGCGCCAGCTCATCGAGCGCGGGCTGACCAAGAAAGAGGTCCGCGACTTCTTCCGCCCTCTAAAAGACTCCATAAAGTACGCGCAGCAGCGCGGCGTCATTTTCGTGGCCGCCGCGGGCAACTTCACCTACCCCGAGGTGAGCCTCCCCGCCGGGTATCCGGGCGTGATCTCCGTGGGCGCGACCGGGGTGGACAATCGAATTGCTTCCTATTCTTCCTGGGGCAAGGGGCTCGAGTTCGTGGCGCCGGGCGGAGACTTCACCGACGTGAACGGCGACCACGTCCAGGACCAGATTCCCAACCTGAGCATCAAGCCCTTCCGCTCCTTGGGCTCCCTCGCGAATCCCGATTCCTTCAACATATTCTTCTTCATCGGCACCTCGGCCGCGGCGCCCCATGTCTCGGGGGCTGTGGCGCTACTCATGTCGCTGGGGTTGAAGAGCCAGGGCGAAATCGAATCGATCTTGCGCGCGACGGCCATCGATCCCTTCGGGAATCCCTCGGGGCCGGATCCCGTGTACGGTTGGGGACTCATTCAGATCGACAAGGCAGTGCAGCTGGCGGCTTCGAGGCACCGGGCCGCGGCCGCGGCAAGCCCTGCCGGGACCCAGGGCCCCGGCGCGCGGCTTCTCACCCGGAATCCCTCGCGTGAAGGCGCCGCGATCGCGTTCCGCTCGTCCGTCGCGGGCAACGTTCAGGTGCAAGTCTTCGACGTCGCGGGAAGGCTGGTGCGCACCCTCGAGAATGGACCGCGCCCCGCGGGGGAACGCAGGGTGCGATGGGACGGCAAAGATGATCATGGCGGGATCGTCGGGAGCGGTGTTTACTTCTTCCGCGTGGCGACGCCGGACGGTATCGCGAGCCGGAGAGTCGCCGTTCTTCGCTGATCGAGCCCTCGCGCCTCACATTCCAGGGAGGATCGACTTCATGACCGCCGTTCCCTACCAGCATCCCCTTCGCAACTCGCTCTCCTGTGCTCTCGCGTTTGCCCTCGCTCTGCTCTTCAGCGTCCCCGCGCAGGCGGCCGCGAAGGCCAAGGGCTCGAGCGGAGCCGAGACCTCCCTCAAGCGAATCCAGCGCACCGTGGCGATCCTCGACGCCGAGGCAAAGACTCCTGAAGGAGAAGCCGCCGTCGTGAAGCGGCTGAGCGCCCAGCTTCGCGTGAGCGAGGAGGATCTTCGCGCCAAGCACGACACCTGGGGCCTGGGCTACGGCGAGATCGCGATGGCCTACGGCTTTGCCGGGGCCAGCCGCACCGGGAAGACCCCCGACGACGTGGTGGCGATGCGATCCTCCGGGACGGCCTGGACGGACATCGCGAAGGATCTGGGCGTCAGGGTGGACACGGTCGCGAAGCGCATGCGGCGCCACGTGGGGCCGAAGCCCCCCCGTTGAGGCGATGCGCTCCACAACCTCCATGTGGATCCAGGCCCCTCCGCGCGATCTTTTTACGCTCGTATCCGACCTGGATCGCTGGGAGCAGAACCTCCCGCACTATCGGTACGTCAAAATTTTGAGGCGCACCCACGAAACGACCCACGCGGCGATGAGCGCGCGCCGCGGAGCCATTCCGGTGTTCTGGGAGGCGATCCAGACCGTGGATCACGAGACGCAAACGATTCGCTTCCGCCACGTGCGCGGGATCACGCGAGGCATGGAGGTGCTCTGGAGCTTCACGCCGGAGGGGAAGGGCACGGTGGCGCGCGTGGATCACGACCTCGAGCTTCGGGTGCCGCTGGTGGGCCGCTGGCTCGCCGAGCGCATCATCGCGCGTGAGTTCATCGAGCCCATCGTGAAGAAGACGCTGAGCTGCTTCCGCGCGATCGCGGAGCGCCGGGAGCAGGCGGCGTGATCGCTCCCACCATCCGCCACCGCGTGGCCCTGACCGGCATCGGCATGGTCACGCCCATCGGGACCGGCAGGCGCGACTTCTGGGAAGGCGTGCGCTCGGGCCGCAGGGGCGTGGGCCCCCTGACGCGCTTCGATGCCTCCGCCCTCCGCACGCGGATCGCGGGCGAGATCCCGTCCTTCGACTTTTCGGCCTTCTTCAGCCCCAGGCGCGCGGGCCGCATGGATCGCTTTGCCCAGCTCTCGATCGCCGCGGCGCAACTCGCGATCGAGGACGCGGGGCTCCGGATCGGGGAGGGAACCATGGCCGTCCCCGAGACCGAAGTCGGCGTCACGATCGGATCCGCGCTGGGCGGCGTGCCCAGCGCGGAGGCGGACCACGTGATTTTCCTGGAGTCGGGGCTCAAGTCCGTTCCGCCCAGCCTCGCGACCCGCGTCTTCGCGGGTGCGGGCGCCTGCAACGTGGCGATCGCGTTCAACGCGCGCGGGCCCGTGCTCGGGAACTCGAACTCCTGCGCTTCGGGCGCGATCGCGATCGGGGAGGCCTTCCGCGCGATCCGGGACGGCGACGCGCGCGCCATGATCACGGGCGGGGTTGAGGCGCCCCTGGCGCCCCTGACCTTCGCGGCGTTCACGATCATCAAGGCGATGTCGACCACGAACGACGAGCCGGCGCGGGCCTCACGCCCCTTCGACGCCCGCCGGGACGGCTTCGTGATGGCGGAGGGAGCTGCGATCCTGGTTCTGGAGGAAATGAAGTCGGCCCTGACGCGCGACGCGCGGATCTACGCCGAGGTCGCGGGCTTCGCCACGACGAACGACGCCTTCCACATGACCGCGCCACAGCCGCAGGGACGGGACGCGGCGCGGGCGATGCGGCTTGCCCTTCGCGACGCCGGGCTCACGACGGACGAGATCGAGGCGGTGAACGCCCACGGATCTTCGACCGTGCTCAACGACCGCATCGAAACGCTCGCGATCAAGGAGGTCCTGGGAGAGCGGGCGCGTCGCGTGCCCGTGAGCGGGACGAAGGGGCTCCACGCTCACGCGCTCGGCGCCTCGGGTGCCATGGAAGCGGCCATCGCTTCCCTCTCGGTCTCGGAGGGCTACCTGCCCTCTACCGCCAACCTGGATCACCCCGATCCCGAGTGCGACCTGGACTACGTGCCGAAGGTCGGACGCGCGGTCACCGTCCGCACCATCATCTCGAACTCTTTTGGATTCGGAGGAACGAACGCATGCTTGGTCTTCAAGGCGGTCGACACGTGAGGGGGCCGGTGCTCTTCGCTCTCGCTCTCGTCCTGGCGGGATGCGGCACGGCGGGGAGCAAGCTCCCGGTGAGCGAGATGACGGCCAGAACGAACTCGGCCGGCGTGCAGGTGGTGGACGTGGACGTCCACACCTACTACTTCAAGCCCAACCGGATCGTGCTGAAACAGGGAGTTCCCGTGGACCTCACGGTCCACTTCAAGAGCTTCTTCGTCCCGCACACCTTCACCTGCAACGAGGGCGACGCGGGTCTCGCGGTGAGCCTGGGCGCGGGATTCATGAGCTTCCACCGCACGAAGCATGCGCGCCTCACCCCGACGCAGCCAGGCGAGTTCGAGTTCTTCTGCCACGTGGGAAAGCATCATCAGAAGGGAATGGAAGGGACGATCGTCGTGCGGTAGGGACCGGTCCGGCCCCTCGCTGCAGCTAACGAACGACGCGATACAGCCAGCCGCGCGCTTCTCCGAGCGAAGTCGCGACAGGCATCATGACGGCGACCAGCGTTCCGTCCGCCGAGAGCCACGTGCGCCGCGGGACGGCGCCGGGCTCGTATTCCCCCCGTGAGACCCGCTCCAGGTTCCAGGCCATGAGCCTCCGGCCGTCGCCCCCAAGAAGTAAGACCGCGCCCGTCGAGAGACGCAAGAGCACGCGGCTGGCGTCATCCGCCACCGATAGCTCCGTCACCTCCGCCCCCTTGGCCGCATCCAGATTGAGGGTCTTTCGCGTCCAGATGGGAGCGTTCCGCCGAACGTCGTAGAGGGCGAGCCAGGGACCGGTTCCCTTTCGCCTCGCCAGGGGAGAGCTGGTCGCGACCAGGACGAACCGGCCGTCGGGAGTCATCGCGGTCCGCCCCACCGAGTTTCGCGGAAGCGGCGTCCGCATCTTCTCGATCCCCGAGCGGTCCAGCACCAGAAGCTCTCCGTCGCGCGCGATCGCCACGTCCCCGAAATTGCTCACGGCGAACTCTCGCGAGTCGGCCGTCAGCGGGCGCGTCCAGACAATCGTTCCCTCGAGATCGATCAGCCGCAGCTCGTCCTGCCTCGAGCCGAGCGTGGAATCGAAGACCCCGATCGAGTTCACCGCCAGGAAATTCCCCAGCGGAGAGGATGCGCCCCAGCCCATGGCTCCCGGCCACGTCGCGAGCTGCTTGCCGCCGGGCACTTGGAGAACACTCAATCGCGGCACCGAGTCCTTGCTCGCGGCACGGCGCGCGAGCACGAAGTCTCTGCCCAAAGGCGCGGGCGAGAGGAGATCCTTGGTCTCCCACTCGACCTCGCCATCCGGACCGTAGAAGACGGAGCGCCGCTGAGCCCGGGCGCCGGGATCCTTCATGAGCGCGGCGGTGGTGACCGCCGCGGATTCGGCGGGCGTCTCGACCACGATCCACCGGTAGCCGGGAAAGATCCGCACCGTATGGGAGGCGAGATCTTGCCTTGGCCACGAGGCAACGAGGTACGCGGGAGAGCGCGGTGGGAACACGAAGAGCGATTCCGAGCCGGAGGGACCGAGGACGCGCAGCGCTGCCCAGCTGGGCAGCCCCACACCCGTGGACTTGTTCCGATTCACGGTGGCGTTCCAGGCGAGCGGCCCCAGGCCGTCGAACACCAATTGCGCGGTCGCCGCCGACTTGGAGGGAGCGTCCGGTGTGGCCTGGGCCGGCCTCACCACGAGCCGGCGCGCGCCGGGAGGCGCGGGCCTGCCCACGTCCGGCGTCGCGGCCGCGAAGGCTTCCCCCGCGGCGAGTCCCGCGATCAGGACCGAACTCAGGAGCACGGTGCCGACGCGCGACGTGGCGGCCACGTTATCGTTGGGTTCTACGCGCCGCGGGTTTTCGAGCGGTCGAGCCCGCCCGTGTTTTCTTGGATCGCGCGGGCTCGGGTGGAGGCTTCAGCGTGAGATCCTCGGCGACCCAGATGTCTTCGCTCTTGTCGTTCACCAGCGAGTAGTAGATCGACTTCGAGTCCCACGCCCAGGTCGGCTTGATGCAGTTTCCGCTCGTCGTGACGGGGAAGGTCTTCCCCGAGGACACGTCCATGACCCAGACGTCGCGCTTCGGCCCGACCTGGCGTCCGAAGGCGATCCATTTCCCATTCGGCGACCACGAGGGCCACGTGTCCTCGAAGGGCTGGCCGTCGATCTTGCCCTTCGTGAGGCGGATTTCCTTTCCGCCGTTCGCGGGGACTTTGTAGAGCTGATATTTCGTGAACAGGATGTTTCCTTCCATCGTCTGCTGCCGGGTGGAGTCGTATTCCTTGGCGACGAACGCGATCCACTTGCCGTCCGAGGACCAGGTGGGATGGCCGGGGCTGCCCTTGCTGTCCGTCACCTGCCTCGCCATGTCGTCCTCGTGCTCTCCATCGGCATCCATCACGTAGATGTTGAATCCGTAGAGCTCCCCGGGGCGAACGCGATTCGAGTAGAACGCGATCCGTTTCCCGTCCGCCGAATAGGTCCCGAAGCGATGGCTGCCGGGAGCGTGCGTCAGCTGCTTCGGCTCGCCCTTCGCCTCGCCGCCCTCGAAGGGAAGCGAGTAGACGTTGTAGCGCTTGCCGCGCGTGGAGACATAGAGGAGAGACTTTCCGTCGGGCGCCCAGCTGGGCGTTCCCGCGCGCGTGCTGTCCGGCTCGTCCGTGAGCTGCCGCGGCTCGCCGCCCTCGGCGGGGATGACGTAGATCTGAGTCGCGCCGTGTCCGCCGCGATCGGAGGTGAAGGCGAGCCACTTTCCATCCGGAGATGGAGTGGGATCGGTCTCGCGCGTGGTGTCCGCGAGGATCTCCTTGAAGGTCGTGGCCGAGGCCCCACGGAGAGGCAAGGCGACGCACCCCATGAAGATGGCGGTCGATATCAGCCAGGAAAGGTTCCCGAAAAGGCGCGTTCTCATGAGCATTCCTCTAAACCCAGGGTGAGCCGGGGGGTTCCGCTTGGCGCCATGCCCCAAGCGGTTCCGGGCGATTCGACGGAGGGCTTCCCCCGTTACGGCCGAGGCGCAAATCCCTCGCCTGTGGTCAGAACTTCGTATGAAGCGACCCCGAGAGCGGAGCGGCGAAGCTGGCTCCAGGGGCGATCGAGGATGTGGCACTTGAGCAGCGCCAGCACGATCTGGTGCGAGACCACCGCGACCAATCCTTCCGACGCGGGGTGCTTTGCGGCGATGTCGCGCATCGCCGCGACGGCGCGCTCGTGGACGGCGGCGAGCGGCTCCGCCCCGGGTAGTGTCACCGCGGTCGGATCCTCGCGCCACTTCCGATAGAGATCGAGATCGGGCAGCTCCGACTCGCTGAGCCCTTCCCATTCTCCGTGGTGAATCTCATTCAGACGAGGATCGATCGTGACGTTCACGCGATGCGGGCCCGCGACGTAGGACGCGGTCTCCACCGCACGCGGGAGCGCGCTGGAATAGACGGCCGCGATCGGAACTTCCCAGAGTGCCCGGGTCAGGCCCTTCGCCTGCTCGTGGCCCGCGGGATTCATGGGCGCGCCCTTCGAGCCCTGGATGCGCTTCTCCCGATTCCAATCCGTCTCGCCGTGCCGCACGAAGACGAAATCGCGCGTGCGGGTGTTCGCCGCCAAGCTAGATCCGGCCGGCATGCGCGAGCAGCTCCGCGTTCAGGATCGCCGCTCCCGCGGCGCCGCGGATCGTATTGTGCCCGAGGGCGTCGAATTTCCAGTCGAGCACGGGGCAAGGGCGGAGCCTTCCCAGCGTCACGCCCATTCCCGAGGAGCGGTCCACGTCGAGACGCGGCTGCGGCCGGTCGTCCTCCTCGCGCACCTGGATCGGCTCCGAGGGCGCGGAGGGAAGCGGCATGCGATCGAGCGGGCGGAAGCCCGTGAGCGCCGCGAGCATCTGCTTGAGGGTCGCCTTGCGCTTCAGCTTCACGCTCACCGCCATGAGATGCCCGTCCAGCACCGGCACGCGGTGGCAGGATGCGCTCACCGTGATCCCGGCGGATTCGATTCCGCGCGCGCCCAGGGTGCCCAGGATCTTGTTCGTTTCGGATTCCATCTTGGGTTCTTCGCCCGGAATGTAGGGCACCACGTTGCCCAGGATGTCGATCGAGGGAACGCCCGGGTAGCCCGCGCCGCTGGTGGCCTGGAACGTGGTCACGATGCAGGACTCCACGCCGAAGGCGCGATGGAGCGGCGCCAGCGCCATGACCAGCACGATCGTGGAGCAATTCGGGTTCGTGAGGATCCCGCCGCGCGGGCCC
>Ga0137394_10002886_pt1 | contig 12848 bp, 6 predicted proteins | sample czobulk116metaG_FD_108278 | JGI IMG/M metagenome (GOLD analysis project Ga0137394, IMG submission 108278) | Vadose zone soil microbial communities from Angelo Coast Range Reserve, California, USA - czobulk1.16 metaG | ecosystem: Environmental > Terrestrial > Soil > Vadose zone | place: USA...
ACGTTGCGACCGTCCACATCTGTGAAATCGGTACCGGCATCTTCCTTGCTTGTCTCCAAAATTGGACAGCGGCGTAAGTAACCATTGTAACCGAGAACCGGCGAAATTCGCGCGACTGCTTTTGCTCAGATGCAAGGGCCTGTTCCTTGATGGCACGGCAAGTGCACTTCGCTATCAGATGCTACCTCACGCGCAAACGGACTGTCGGGTCAGCCGGAAAGGCCGCGTCACCGTAACAGGCGTAGAATCGGCTCGGAGTAGCGGCAAAGAACGCGCTGCGCTTATGCCCCGAAAGAATCTTCTGAGTCTTTTAGCGGATTTCATACGCTTCGGCAGCGATGTCGCTGTCATCCAAAGGCGCGGCTACCGTCGGGAAAAGCTGACGTATGTGGAGCTTTACGCCAGGGCCCTTTCCTGGAGTTATGCGCTTGCCAGGCAGGGCATTCTCCCAGGGGATCGCGTTCTTCTCTGGGGACCTAATTCCGCCGAATGGGTTGCGTGCTTCTGGGGCATCCTCTTGCGCGGTGCCGTCGTTGTACCGATGGACGCAGCGGCAGCCCCCGATTTCGTTCAACGCGCGATTAAAGATGCCGGGGTGAAGCTCGTCTTGCGCGACCGCCAGCAGATGGAACTGTCCGGTGCGCCGCCTTCGATGATCACAAACGATTTGAAGGATGTTGTAGCCAGCCCCGTCCCGAAGCCGGAGGCCGGAGTGGATCCCGGAGATGAATCAACGCGAAGCACTATTGCAGAAATCCTTTACACTTCGGGGACGACGGCCGAGCCGCGCGGGGTCGTGCTCACCCACGGCAATTTTCTGGCAAACCTTGAGCCGCTGGAGCGCGGCATCGATGCGTATCGCAAATACGAGCGCTGGTTTCACCCGCTGCGCTTCGTCACCCTTGTTCCGTTGAGCCACGTCTTCGGGCAATTCACGGCGCTCTTCGTTCCGCCGCTACTGGGAGCCGCCGTCGTTTTCGAACCGTCCAGCAATCCCGCCGAAGTCATTCGCACCATCAAGCAAGAACGGGCCACTGCGCTCATCGCTGTTCCGCGCATGCTTGATCTTCTTCACGCCGGAATCGAGAGGGAATTCGAAGGTCATGGCAAATCTCAGTGGCTGAAGCGCGCACTCGAAAACGCAAAGGGCAGAAAAGTTCTCAAGCGCGCCTGGATGTTTCGCCGAATCCACCGCCGCTGTGGCTGGAAGTTTTGGGCATTTATCTCCGGTGGCGCGGCGCTTTCGAATGAAACCGAGGACTTTTTCAAGCGCATGGGCTATGCCGTTGTTCAGGGCTACGGCATGACGGAGACCGCCTCTTTGATCAGCCTGAATCACCCGTTTCGGGCCACCGAAGGTTCCGTGGGCAAGATTCTTCCGGGCCGCGAACTCAAGCTCGCCGAAGACGGCGAAATCTTAGTCCGCGGGGAAAATGTTTCCAGCAGCTATTGGGAAAAAGGATCTCTCCGTCCCGCGGAGAAGCAAGGCTGGTTGCACACCGGCGATCTCGGCAAACTCGACGCCGAAGGCAATCTGCGCTTCCGGGGCCGCAAGAAGAACGTGATCGTCACGCCCGCCGGTCTTAACATCTATCCCGAGGACCTCGAAGCTGCCCTTCGCAAACAGCCCAGCGTCAGGGATTGCGTGGTCATTCCGTTCGGACGCGGCGGCAATGCCGAACCCTGCGCTGTTCTTCTGACGAAGGATGCTGAGAAAACTGCGGTCCGCGCGGCCATCGAAAGCGCCAACTCCTCGCTTGCCGAATATCAAAGCATTCGGATATGGATCGCGTGGCCTGACCTTGATTTTCCTCGCACAACCATCGGCAAGCCGCGCCTTTCCGTCATCGCCGCCCGCGCCGCCCAAATCCTCGATGGACGGCGGGAAAGTGTTCGAGAAGGTGTAAGGGCGGACTTCCCTCCGCCCTCCTCGGCACGGAGCGCGCTCGATCAGCTACTGGAACGCTTCAGCACATCGCGAGGTAGAGGCTCGCGAGTCGACAGTCACCTCGAACAGGAACTGAACCTCTCCTCCCTCGACCGCGTAGAGCTTCTGAGCGCACTGGAGGAAGAGTTTCACGTGGAACTAAGCGAAACTGCTTTCGCTAATGCCAAAACTATTGCCGATGTTGAGCGCGTCCTGCAACAGCCAGCTGCTCGCCACACCGAATGCATGTATCCTCGCTGGACGCAGCGCGAACCGGTTCGCTGGCAGCGGCTGGCGGTGTACTACGCCCTGGTCTGGCCCGCCACACAGATTCTTGGCCGCCCGCGCATCGTGGGCCGCGAGAATCTTCGCAACTTACGCGGGCCGGTACTCGTCGTTTCGAACCACATTACGCGCCGCGCCGATATCGGTCTGATTCTCGCCGCATTGCTGCCGCGTTACCGCCATCGCCTGGCCACGGCCATGGGCGGCGAATCGCTGCAAAATATGCGCCATCCTCCGCGCGATTGGTTCTTTGCCAGTCGCTGGGCCAATCAACTCGGCTATTGGCTCGTCACCGCACTGTTCAATGTTTTCCCGCTGCCGCAGTTTTCGGGCTTTAGAGAGAGCTTCCACTTTGCCGGCGAATCCGTCGACCGCGGCTACAGCGTGCTGGTTTTCCCCGAAGGCGAAGTAAACAACACCAGCACCGGCGAGATGGCCCCGTTTCAGTCCGGAGTCGGCCTGCTCGCGGAAAATCTGTGCATCCCGGTGGTTCCCATGCGGCTCGACGGCGTCTGGCAGATGAAGCGCGAACATCGCCGCCTCGCGCATTTCGGTGAAGTTACCGTTCGTATCGGCTCGCCCGTCACTTTTCCGCCCGGCATGTCCCCCAAGGAAATCGCCCGCCACCTCGAATCCCTGGTGCGCTCTCTGTAAGGTCAGAGCACGCTGCGCCCTTTCGCCGAACTCCCTGGCGAAGAGTTTGCAATCTTTCCGCCTCCCCAAGCGCATACAAAAACGTATGTAGGCAGACCGTCCGGCGCCCCGGCAAGCAACCCGCTGCCTTCTGTGGCAAAATAGAAGATTCATAGAGCTGGATTTATGGCACACCGTACAACCCTCGAAGAAGAGCGCCCAGCAAAAGCGCCGAAGGCAGCCAAGAAACCCGTGGCGGGCGGCCTCGCAAAAGCGGCCGGCAATGAAGATCGCGAGCGCGTTTTCGACGCTTTCCGCCGCTGGGGCTATTTGGAGGCGACTCTCGATCCTCTTGGCTTGTTCGAACCCCTGAAGCAACCTGACCTGGATGGGTTGACCGGCGAAGCCGCAGAAGACGCGCGGCGCATCTACTGTGGTCCGGTTGGCGCCGATTTCATGCATTTGCCGGAGCCGGAACGCCGCCGCTGGATCGCCGAGCGCCTCGAAGCACCGGCCGACGAAGTCGATCAGCACAAAATCCTTGAGCGCTTGATTCGCGCCGATCTTTTCGAACAGGTTTTGCAGGCTCGCTACCTTGGCACCAAACGATTTTCTCTCGAAGGGGTCACCGCGCTGATTCCGCTGCTTGATTCCATCTTGGACACAGCGGGCGAGCACGGTGCGGTCGAATCCGTCATGGCCATGAGTCACCGCGGCCGGCTGAACGTGATGGTCCACGCGGCATGCAAGACGCCGCACGAAGTGGTTGCCGGCTTTGAAGACGTCGATCCTCGCAGCGTCCTCGGCGCGGGCGACGTGAAGTACCACGTGGGCGCGACGGGCACCTACGTCACGAGCGCCGGCAAAGAGATCGGCATCCATCTTGTTTCGAATCCGAGCCATTTGGAGGCTGTCGATCCGGTCGCCGTGGGCCGGGTGCGCGCGAAGCAAACCCGCTACGGTTTGCGCGGCCCCTACGTCGACCGTTTGTCGGAAACACTGAATAAAGTCGTTCCCATCGTGATGCACGGCGATGCGGCTTTCGCGGGTCAAGGCATCTGGGCGGAAACGCTGAATCTGGCGGATCTGAAGGCCTACACCGTCGGCGGCACAATTCACATCATCGTGAACAACCTGATCGGCTTTACGACGCAACCCGCGCAGGAGCATTCTTCGCGCTTCGCTTCCGATATCGCCAAGCGCCAATCCGTGCCGATCTTCCACGTCAACGCCGAAGACCCGGACGCCGTCGTGCGTATTGGAAAACTTGCCGCGGAATACCGCGTGACGTTCGGCAGCGATGTCGTCGTGGACATCATCGGTTACCGCCGACATGGCCACAGCGAAGTCGACGATCCGACCATCACTCAGCCGCTTCTTTACGAACGCATCAAGAATCATGCTCCGCTATGGAAAATTTACGCCGAGCACGCCGGGATCGACTCGTCCCTGATGGTCGACGCAATCCGAAAGGAATACGAAGAGGAGCAGGCCAAGGCCCGGGCGCTAAGAAAAATACCGCACCTGCGCAAACTGCCGGACTACTGGGCGCCGTATCAGCATGGCCGTTACAAACCTGAATATGAGGTCGATACCGGCCTCCCGACCGAGAAACTTGCGGAGATCGCCGACGGCCTCGTTCGCGTGCCCGAAGGATTTCACATTCATCCGAAAATCGCGAAGCTTCTCGAACAGCGCGCGGAAATGGGTCACGGCAAACGTGCCGTCGATTATGGCTTTGCCGAAACACTGGCTTTCGGCTCGGTGCTTCTCGAGGGGAATCCCGTGCGCCTCACGGGACAGGACACCCAGCGCGGTACGTTCAACCAGCGCCACGCAGTTTTGATCGACACACAAACGGAGCACAACTACCTCACTCTCTCGCATCTTTCCAAGCAACAGGCTTTCTGCGAGATTCACAACTCTTCTCTTTCAGAGGCAGGTTGCCTCGGTTTCGAATACGGATTCAGCCGTGACTATCCCGAGGCGCTCGTTTTGTGGGAAGCACAGTTCGGGGATTTTGCGAACGGCGCTCAGGTCATCATCGACCAGTTCATCAGCGCCGGTGAAGATAAATGGAATTTGCCGGCGGGTCTTGTGATGCTTCTGCCGCACGGCTATGAAGGACAGGGTCCGGAACATTCCAGCGCACGGCTGGAGCGCTTCATGCAGCTCGCCGCGGAAGACAACATGCAGATTTGCCAGCCATCGACAGCCGCGCAATATTTCCACATGCTGCGGCGGCAAGCGCGCCGTCCGTGGCGCAAGCCGCTGATCGTCTTCACGCCTAAGAGCATGCTGCGCCATCCTGACGCCAGCTCAAACATCGAGGAATTTGCTAAACCGCGCTTCCTGCCGCTGGTTCCCGATCGCGAAGTGCAGGACGCCCGACGCATCTTGATCGCCAGCGGAAAAGTCGGGCACGAGTTGCGCGCCGAACGCCGCCGCCGAAAGGACACGAATACAGCCATTTTCTTTCTCGACCAGCTCTACCCGCTGCCGCGCAGCGAAATTGCCGCCGCCATCGCGGAGCATCCGCACGCCCGGGAGATCGTCTGGGTACAGGAAGAGCCCGGCAACATGGGCGCGGCAGGCTATGTTTTGCCGCGGTTCGAACGCCTCGCGAAAGCCAGAGGGCTCAACTTTCGCTCGGTCAAGCGTTCCGCCAGCGCCAGCCCGGCGACTGGCTCCGCCAAGGCCCACGAATTGGAGCAAAAGACGCTCCTCGCGCTGGCCTTCACAACTTCAAGCAGCGATTAGGCTTTCCGGCTTTAACACTACATTCATATGGATGTAAACGCCGCGTTATCAAACAGAACTGCGCCCCTGCGACAATCAGGCGTGTTACCTCAAATCCCGAGTGATCAAAATCTTCCCAATGCCTACCGCAACTCGCCGTCCTACGGTAAACTGCCGCCAAGCCGGCGTGCGGTAGGCTCAAACGGCATGAAACGCATCCTTATCATCGAAGACGACCGCGATATCGTCGAACTGGTCCGCTACAATCTCGCGAACGAAGGCTTTCAGGTCAGCTCTGCTCATGATGGCAGCACCGGCCTGAGTACGCTGAAAAAAACGCCACCTGATCTCCTGCTTCTCGACCTCATGCTTCCGAAACTTTCCGGCCTGGAAATCTGCCGGGAGATTCGCCGGGATGACTCGCTCAATCGTTTGCCCATTCTCATGCTCACCGCCCGCGGCGAGGAAGCCGACCGCGTCGTCGGGCTTGAGATGGGCGCTGACGATTACGTGACCAAGCCCTTCAGTCCGCGCGAATTGCTCGCGCGCGTCAAGGCGCTGCTCCGCCGTGCCGAGCCGCCCGCCGATGCGCCGCGCACCATTGAGATCGGCAAGCTGACGATTGATCCGGCGTCCTATCGCGTCAGCCATTCCGGGAAACCCGTACCGCTTAGCACGCTCGAATTCCGGCTGCTCTATTACCTTGCTTCGCGCCCAAACCGCGTCTTTACTCGGGATCAATTGCTCGATGCGGTCTGGGGAACGGATCGATTCGTCACGCCGCGCAGCGTGGACGTTTACGTTCGCCGCTTGCGTGAGAAAATCGAGTCCGATCCTGAAAACCCGATGTATTTGAAAACGGTTCGGGGCGCGGGGTATCTGTTCGAAACCCGTGCGGCTTAATCTTTTCTGGAAACTCGGTTTTGCTTTTTTCGCCCTGCTCATCGCGGTCCTGATCCCCGTCGATTTCTATGCCGAGCGTGCCCTGAGGCGCGACTACGAGCGCGCCGGCTTCGAAGAGCTCGCTGCCATTGCACGCATCGCGCTTGCAAATCCTCCTCAGCCTTCTTCGCTTTCTCTGCCTCGTCCCGAAGACCCAGCCGGCCTTCGCGGTTGGGTTGCGAAAATGGCGGCGAGCAACGTCCGCGTCACCGTGATCGCCTCCGATGGCCGGGTGCTGGCGGACTCGCAATCGGATCCGCAAACCATGGAAAACCACGCTGGCCGCCCGGAAATCCGCGACGCTTTTGCTAAGGGGGATGGCCAGTCCATACGCCACAGCATCACGATCAACAACAATCTTCTTTACTACGCCGTGCGCTTGGCCGCAACCGGCAGACCTCCCGTGGTTCTGCGTTTTGCATTGCCTTTGCAGACGGTGGACGCAGAGCTTTGGGAGTTCCGTCGTCGGCTTTGGCTGGCCTCGGTGGTCATGCTTCTCGTCACCGGAATCGCCTCATTGCTGATCTCGCGGTCTTTCTCTGGTCGCGTGGAACGTTTGCAGATGTTTTCTCGCCGGGTGGCGGAAGGCGATTTTCGTCCGCTGGAAGCGGATCGCACTGGCGATGCGCTGGAAGTTCTAGCGATTTCCTTGAATGAGACGGCCGCGCGGCTCGACGGCACCATTCGAACGCTGACCGAAGAACGCAATCTTTCCTCCGCGATTCTCGGAAGCATGGTGGAAGGTGTGGCCGTCGTGAATGCTTCCGAGCGCCTGCTCTTCGCAAATCGGGGCTTCGCGGAAATCCTGGACCTGGATGTGCCGCCGCAGTCCGGGAGCGCGCTCGTCGAAGTGGTACGGCAGCCCGAGCTGATCGAGGCGGTTCGCGGGGTCTTGAAAGGCGAGCCCCGCGTCGACACCGAAATCGTTACCGGCACGCTGCGGCAGCGCTTTTTTGCCGTCACCGTCGCATCGGTCCGCGCCGCGGAGACCTTCGGGGCGGTCATCGTGCTGCATGACATCACCGAACTGCGCAAGCTTGAGCGCGTGCGCCGCGATTTTGTCGCCAACGTTACCCATGAATTCAAAACGCCGCTCACCGCGATTCAGGGTTTTGCGGAAACGCTCCTCGCCGGCGCCATCGACGACCCGCAAAATCGTATCCGCTTCCTCGAGATCATTCTCGAGCACTCGCGGCGCCTCGCGCGGCTCACCGACGATTTGCTCAAGCTTTCGAAAATGGATGCCGACAGGCTCGAACTGGAAATCCGGCGCCTGAGCGTTTCCCAATTCGTCGAGAGCTGCATTGAAACCACGCACCGCCCCGCCGCCGAAAGAGATCTGCGTATCTCTGTCAACCTGCCAGAGCGCTTGCCGGACATTGCCGCTGACCGCCGCCGTCTCGCCGAAGTTCTGCAAAATTTGCTGGACAACGCAATGCAATACACTCCGGCCGGCGGCCAGATCATGGTCAGCGCTTCAGCAAACGGCCCCGAAGTAACCTTCACGGTTTCTGACACCGGCATCGGCATCCCGCAGGCGGACCAGCCCCGCATCTTCGAGCGCTTCTACCGCGTCGACGTTGCCCGTTCGCGCGAAGTCGGAGGAACCGGGCTGGGGCTCTCCATCGCCAAACACCTTGTCGAAGCTCACGGTGGCCGCATCTGGGTCGAGAGCGAAGTGGGCCAAGGTTCACAGTTTCATTTCACCGTTCCCATATTCGACCCTGAGCGCGCTACCCAGCGCCCCGCGCGCTAGCCCAAACGCCTCTGCGCCGGCGGAAGTCGGTCCCGCCCCTAACTCTCGCCTTTTCCCACATTTTCACATTCATGTGAACAAGCCGTAACTATTTCCCAGGCAGAATTTTGCTTAGGAGCGAGAGTGTGACTTCCCGTCCTGCGCTCCGGGGGGGCCAATGGCAACAACTGCCGGACTTACGGAAGTCGTGCTTTACGACACGCTTGTGAACTATCTCGTTTCCATGGCGCGCACCGTCGAAGGCGCCATGAACCGTGCTCTCGACGCCATCGTTAGCCTGGAAAATTCCCACACGTCGGCTCTCCCCGGGGAAGTGTTTCTCCTCGAGCCCCGCATCAACGAAATGGAGATTGTCATCGATGAGCATGCCATCCGCCTGCTCCGCCGAGGTTCGCTTACCGACGATGAGATGCGACTCATCGTTGCCGCTCTGAAAATCACCAATGACCTCGAACGCATCGGCGACCTAGCGGTGAATCTCGCCGAGCGCGTCATCTCCCTGCGCGAAATGCAGGGCGCGCAGGTTCCTGAAGAACTGGCCCCCATGGCCTCTGCCGTGCGCGCCATGGTCAGCAAGAGTCTCGGTGCGCTCATTTTCCGCAACGTCGAGATGGCCGCCCAGGTTCTGGAAAGTGACGATGTCGTTGATCAGTATCGCGATCGCATTTTCGAGCGGCTCCTCCAGCACATGACGCAAGAGCCCACGCTGGTGAGCCCGGGTCTCCAGTTTATTCTTGCCACGCGCCACTTCGAACGCATCGCCGACCACGCCACCAACATCGCCGAGGACATCATCTTCTGGGTCCGTGGTCTCGATGTCCGCCACGGTCGTGGTCTTACCCTCCGCCCCGAGCAGAGCGATCCGTCTTCCGCCCGGCAGTCCGTCATCACGGAGAATTCACACGTCCTTCATTCGGACGTGACCCCGGACTGCCAGACTGAGCGCGCTTGATCTTCACGTAAAGTCCTACCACGGGGACCGGTGCACCCCTGGCTCCGGTCCCCATCTCCCCCCTACGATTGCAACACGTTCCCGGCATCCCCGAAGTACCAATATCGCTTGACCCCAATCGTCCTCGCCTATACCATTTCGTCGCCGAAGTAAGTCCTTCCTCGCGGTGCTGGGGGGGGGAAGCCGTCCTTTTCGGAGATTTCGGATGACTCGATTTTTCCTGCAACCCGTCAACCGCCCGGACACTTGCTGGACACCGTTTTCTCGTCGTGTCTGGACCCTTGTCTTTTGTTGATTCATCGAAAAGTCCGCAAGCTCTGATACGTCAATGGTTTCCCGTGGATTTCAAAGTATTGTTACAGGATATTCACATTGAGTTGACGCGGTTGTAAGACGGGGCCTTTACCTTCTGGCGCGGGGTGGTACTCATTCTTTTCGGTACCAGGTCGAATTTTGCTCCAAAGAGAGAGGAAATGAAAAAACTAGCAGCACTCACACTACCGCTGTTCCTCACTGTCGGAACAGCACTCGCTGATACACCGAAAGACGCAACTCCTCAAGCCACAAAAGCTGCGCAGAAGGCGAAGCCCAGAGTTGCTGCGAAGAATGCTGATAAGTCTGCGGACGTTGCCGCACAGATCGAAGAACTCCGCAAATCTTTGCAGGCGCAACAAGAACAGATTCAGCAGTTAAGGAATGAACTCGCCCGGCGCGATCAGCAGATCACCGACGCACGCAATGCCGCGGCCGCCGCGGACTCCAAGGCATCGGAAGCCGCCGCGAAGGCCACAGAGGCGACGGCCAACACAGCCGAAGCGAAGACAGCCTCCGCGGCGCTGGTCTCCGATGTAAGCGATCTAAAGCTGGGCAGTGAAACGCTCAAGGTCGCGGTGCAAGACACCCAGAAGAAAATTAACTCTGGGGAGTCGCCGTCTGCGATTCATTACAAGGGCGTCAACATCACCCCGGTCGGCTTCATCGCGGCAGAGACGGTTTTCCGCCAGCGGGCCACCAGCGGAGACATTCCCACGCCGATGTCAGGCATCCCTTATCCGGGAAACGCGCTAAGTAAAGTTACCGAAGCCAACTTCTCGGGTCGTCAATCCCGAATCGGCCTGCTCGGCGACACGAAGGTCGGAAGCGCCAAAGTAAGCGCCTACTACGAGGCGGACTTCTTCGCCGCCGGCACGACCTCCAACAACCGGCAGACCAATAGCTACGTGCTCCGCCAGCGCCAATTGTGGGGACAGGCGACATTTGATAACGGCTGGCAGTTTACCGGCGGGCAAATGTGGACGCTAGCGACGGAGACCAGGAAGGGCATCCAGAACCGCCAGGAAGTTCTGCCGATGACGATCGACGTCAACTACACCGTGGGCTTCACTTACGCGCGGGCGTACGGCTTCCGCGTTGTCAAGGATTTCGGTGGCAAGTACGCGTTTGGCGTTTCCGTGGAAGGCCCGCAGTCGACATTCGGCGGCCGCGGCTTCTCGACATTTACCACCGCGGCTGGCGCGGTCACACAAAACTTCTTTATCAACGCCCCAGGCGCTGGCGGCGGTCTGTATAACGCGTTCGACGCTACCGGCTATACGGTCAACAAGGCCCCCGACATACTTTTCAAGGCAGCGGCAGATCCAGGTTGGGGCCACTATGAATTGTTCGGCATCGTGAGCACGTTCCGGGACCGTGTTTATCCCTGTGGTGTAATTAGCTACACGGCGACTGGGACGGTGGTAACCGCCGCGAACGGCACAACCACAACGTACACGGGCCCGGCAATCACTTGCGGGGCCTTGGGTGCCGGGGAGGCGCCGAGCGTTGCAGGGGCATTCAATGATTCCCGCACAGGAGGAGGATTCGGAGGCAGCTTTCGCGTGCCGCTCTTCAACAAAAAGTTGGATTTCGGCGCCAAAGCTGTGGGTGGCGACGGCGTTGGCCGGTACGGCGCAGCCCAACTTGCCGATATGACCTTCCGTCCGGACGGCACGGCGGCGTTGATTCGCACCGCTCACGGGCTCGGCACCATCGAGTTCCATGCAAACCCGAAGTTGGATGTTTATTTCAACTACGGTGGGGAGTACGCCTGGCGCGCTGCCTACACAGGATATAATTCGGTGAGGATCACCACCACGAACATCAGCAATCCAAATGGTACTCCTGGCGCCAACATTTTGTTCAACACGACAGTGGCGCGATCCAACACCGGAGCGGGGGGCTATGGGGGACCGACGGCCAATAACAGCGGTTGCGCAAACGAGGCTGTGCCCGCCGGCTCTTCAGCACCTGGAGCTGGCTCCTGCGCGGGCGACATCCGCTTCATTCAAGAAGGCAGCCTTGGCTTTTGGCATAAGATCTACCAAGGGCCGAAGGGTGGAGTTCGCTGGGGCCTGCAATACTCTTACATAACCAAGAGTGGTTGGTCCGGGGCTGGGAGCATCCAGCCGAAGGCCATCGACAACATGGTGTTCACCTCTTTCCGCTATTACCTGCCGTAGTCCAGGTTAGGCAATCGCGGCTCGTCCCTCCTCTGGGGACGGAACAGGGCAGCTCCTCACCGAGCTGCCCTTTCTTTGCGCAATCTTCACATTGCTCTAACTTCCTCATGTCAAGAACCTTAAGCACCACTGCCGACCAGACGCGTCCGCCGATTCAAGCAACAATGAAGCAGTTGTAACAATACCGTAACAATTGGGGGAGATACTTTGTTTCCCGGGGAAAAGACAACTATTTTAGACGGAGATAAAGCATGAAGCGAATTACAGGAATGCTCTTGGCAGTTCTCGCCGTCGCCGGCGTTGTATGGGCGGACAACGCGCTGTTGATTAACGGAGCGGGCGCCACGTTTCCTTACCCTATATACTCAAAGTGGTTCGACGAATATCACAAGACGAATGGCGCAACTCAGATAAATTATCAGTCGGTAGGCTCAGGCGCAGGGATCAAGCAGGTGACCGAAGGAACGGTCGATTTCGGCGCGACGGATGGCCCGATGAACGATGATCAGTTGAAAGCTTACCGGGACAAGCATGGCTCGGCCATTCTGCATTTCCCCACGGTACTTGGAGCGGTGGTTCCGACCTACAACATTCCAGGAGTGACCGCTTCACTTAATTTCACGCCCGACGCTCTGGCCGGCATCTTTTTGGGACGCATTTCCAAATGGAATGACCCGGCCATCGCCAATGCCAACAAGGGTGTAAACCTCCCCGGGAACGACATCATTGTCATTCACCGATCGGATGGCAGTGGCACGACTTATATCTGGACTGACTATCTTTCGAAAATTAACGGGGACTGGAAAGAAAAAGTTGGCAAGGGCACTTCGGTGAACTGGCCCGTCGGACTCGGTGGCAAGGGCAACGAGGGCGTAACGGGTCTGGTCAAGCAGACGCCCAATGCCATCGGCTACGTCGAGCTCATCTATGCGGTGCAAAACAAGATACCCTATGGAGCGGTCAAAAATGCCCTGGGGGAATTCGTCAAGGCGGATCTGGCTAGCGTTAGTGCCGCCGCGGCTGCCGCCTCCCAGACCATGCCGGACGATTTCCGCGTCTCCATCACCAACGCAAAGGGTAAAGGCGTCTATCCCATCTCCAGCTTTACGTGGCTCT
>Ga0137394_10002887_pt1 | contig 12846 bp, 8 predicted proteins | sample czobulk116metaG_FD_108278 | JGI IMG/M metagenome (GOLD analysis project Ga0137394, IMG submission 108278) | Vadose zone soil microbial communities from Angelo Coast Range Reserve, California, USA - czobulk1.16 metaG | ecosystem: Environmental > Terrestrial > Soil > Vadose zone | place: USA...
CGGAAGAGCGTCGCTGACCCACGCGATCTCGGCCTCGGCTTCCGCCGGCGGCAGCGTTCGGCCCGGCAGATTCGGTCCCGCCCAGACCTTGGGATGCTGTTTGAGGATCGTCATGTATTCGTCGTCGACATCCTTGTCACGAACGGTGTGCGCGAACCCGTCGATGCCGGACTTCAGGAGTTGCTTGGCGTCCGACAGGTCGAAGATGTGGGCGACGACGCGCATGCCGTTCTTGTGCGCTTCGTTGATGATGGCCTCGTACACCGGCACCTTCAGCTTCGGCACCGTTCCGAGTCGATCGTCGACCCAGATCTTGATCATCTCCACCTGCCTGGCGTGCAGATCGTGGACGCGGGCGATGCCTTCCGCCTCGGTCTCCGCGCCGTACGGCACGCCGACGCGAAAGTCCGTCGGGGGCCCCGCCATCGGCGTCGCCGCGATCCCACGGCCCGCGGTCAGGAACCGCGCCGCATTGGGGATGATCTCGTTGCGCAACTGGTACGGCATATCGGGATTGACGTCCCAGCGGTCGAGGCCCATGCTCAACGCGGCCGCGACCCCGTAATACGCGTAGCGCTGCAGATGGTCGATCACGAGCTCTCGTGTGTAGCTCTCTTTACTGGCCTTGTTGGTCTTGTGATCCGTCCATCCGAGGTGGCTGTGAATGTCAATCAGCGCGGGCATGACGGTCTTCCCGCTCAGATCGACGCGCGTCGCGCCGGCCGGCGCCTGAACCTCGCCCTTCCTGGCGACCCTGGTGAATCTGTTGTTCTCCACCAGGAACGCAGCATTCTCGATCGGCAGGCCGCCATCACCGGAAATGAGCCGCGCGCCCTCGAACAGGACGGCGCGGTTCGCCGGGCGCGCCTGCTGCGCCGAGACCCACACGAACGCCATCGCACAAAACAGGCACGCGATTGATACTTTGACTCCGCGCATATGACATCCTTTACAGCTTGTGAAGAAAACCTACATTTAACCGCGGCGATCGCCTAGACCGATGAGAAAAAACCTTAGGACGATCCGTCCGAATTTACGGCAGGGTGTACGCGATGAATTCCGCGGGCACGCCGGCGCCGCTGACCGCCACGACGAGGTACTGCTTGCCGCCCAGCATGTACGTCATCGGCGAACCGGTCTGCGGGGCGAACATGAACTGTTCGCCGACGATCTGTCCCGTCGCTTTGTCATAGGCGAACAGCTTCGCGCCCCGCTGCCCGGCCGGGTTCTTCGAGAAGCCGCTCTCTCCGGAGATCACCAGCGTCTTCGTCGTGAGCGTGCCGATGGGACCGATCCGGCCGGTCCTGGGAATGTCCACGCCCTTGAGCGCCGGGTTTTCCTTGACCGAGTCCAGCGTGTCACCATGCGGCACCTGCCAGACGATGTCGCCTTTGTTGAGATCGATCGCCGTGATGCGGCCGTACGGCGGCTTCACGAGCGACAACCCCTGCACGGTCAATCCGCCTCCCGTGTCGCCGCCGCCCTGCGTGTTGACGTAGTCCATGTCGGACCGGGCCGGAGCGCTGGCCAGCGACACGAGACGCGTGAGCGTGTTCGAGAAGACGTACAGGATGCCGGTCTCGGGGTCGAGCGATCCGCCGGGCCAGTTCGCTCCGTTCGGGATGTACAACAGTCCGACCTTGCCGTCCTGACCCTTGGTGATGGGCGGCGTGTATACCGGCCCGAGCTTGAATTGCGAGACCATCTTCAGCGCTTCCGCCTTCAGCTCCGGCGTGAAGTCAATCAGGTACTCCGGCAGGAAGCCCTGCCGTTCGAAGGGCGGCGGTTTGGTGGGGAAGGGCTGCGTCGGACTCGTCTTCTCGCCGGGCACCTTCGTCTGCTCGACCGGCTTCTCCTCGATGGGCCACACCGGCTGACCGTTGGTGCGATCGAAGACGTAGGTGAATCCCTGTTTGGTCGGCTGCGCCAGCGCCTTGATCTTTCTGCCGCTCACCGTGATGTCGGCGAGCACGGGGGCGCACGGGATGTCGTAGTCCCACACGCCGTGGTGAATGAGCTGGTAATGCCAGAGGCGTTTGCCCGTCGTGAAGTCCACCGCCACCAGGCTCTCACCGAAGAGGCCGTTCCCCGGCCGATGGCCCCCGTAATAATCGCCGGTGGGCAACTCGACCGGCAGGTACACGAGACCGAGCTCTTCGTCCACCGAGAAGGGCGCCCACACGCCCGTGTTTCCGGTGTAGGTCCACGAATCCTTTTCCCACGTGTCGTTGCCGAATTCACCGGGGATGGGGATCGTATGGAAGATCCACAGGCGTTTCCCGGTGCGCACGTCGAACCCGCGGACGAAGCCCTTCGCGTTCGCCCGACTCCTGGGCGCCATCCCGGCGCGGTGGGCGGCGCCGACCATCACGACGTTTCGCGCGACGACGGGCGCGGAGTTCAGTCCGATCTCGCCCGCGATCAGATCGAGTTCCTGATCGTCCTCCAGCTTGAGATCGACGATGCCGTTCTGCCCGAAGCCGCGCACGGGTACCCCGGTCTTCGCGTCGAGGCCCACGAGCTGGTAGCCGATCGTCACGAAGAACACGCGATCGTCGCCAGCGCCGTCGCTCCAGTAGGCCACGCCGCGGCCCGACAGCGGCCTGGGCGATGCCGCGGCGCGCTTGGTCTCGTCGAGGCGGTACATCCACAGCAACTCGCCGGTGGCGGCGTCGATCGCCACCGCGTCGCGTCGCGAGCCCGCCGTCGTGTACAGCACGCCGTCGATCATCAGCGGCGTCGCTTCGAGGTTGAAGTCGGGCCGGCGTCCGAGAATATCGGTCTTGAACCGCCACGCGATCTGCAGGTTCTTGAAGTTGCTCGCGTTGATCTGATCGAGCGGCGCATACCGCGTGCTGCCGAGATCTCCGCCATAGGTGCGCCATTCGCCGTTCTTCGTGCCTGACTGCCCCTGGACGCTCACCGACAGCGCCGTGAGCAGCCCGGCGATCGCGATCGGGTTCACCTTCGAGCGACAGATTCTCCGCGTCATCAGGTACTCCGGTTTCGCGGCCAGTTGGAATCGGGGCAAGCCGAGCTAGGTTCTAACGGAGGCGCGGCGAAACCGCAACTGGTCTGGGACAAATGGCATTGAGAAGGGGTGAATGGCAATACGAAGGGACACACGGTCATGGATCGCGCGGCGGCGGACTCGCTATAGTGTGCCTCGGCCGAAGGGAGACATCGGGTAAAATGGCGCGGTCGTCCAGCATGTCCAACTTCACGGCGTTCCCGGCCGATGGCCTGCGTCTGGCGCGGACCGGACAGGACGCGACGGCGCCCGAGATCGGCAGCGGCACCTCTGCAGCATCCGCCCGCGGAGTCGTCGAACCGTGGCTGGTCGTCTGGGCTGTGGCCGTTCCGCTCGGACTGCTCGATGGGCTCCACTGGTATTTGCAGTCCCCTCCGGTCAACCCTGCCGTGGTCGTGCTCCATGTCCTCGTGGCGTGGAGCCTGTATCCCGTCCTCGTACCGTTCGCGCGATTCGTCACGCTCCGCTTTCCGCTGGACATCGCGGGCTGGCACCGATACGTCCCCATTCATATCGTCGCCGCATTGACCTTTCAGTACGTCCATCTCCAGATCAACCACTTTCTCCTCGTGATGGTCGTGCGACCGCTCTTTTTTCAGAACGGATCCGCCGCCGCACGTTACTACTTCCCCGGATTGCCTCCGCAGCATCTGCGCGAGTATCCGATCGATCTGCTGGCGTACTGGATCATCGTGGGTTTTTTCTACGCGTCGCGCTATCACTCGGAGCTCCACGATCGGGAAATCGGGGCGGCGCGGCTCGAGACGAGCCTGGCCGAGGCGCGTCTGGAACTGCTTCGGCGCCAGTTGAGCCCGCACTTTCTGTTCAACACGTTGAACACGATCTCGGTGCTCGCCCAGCGGGGCGATCAGCGCGCGTTCCTCGAAACCCTGTCGCGGCTGAGCGACCTCCTGCGGGTGGCCATCGACGAGACGCATCCCCAGACGGTCGCGCTGTCCGACGAGCTGAAATTTCTCGACGGCTATCTCGGCATCCAGCAGATCCGGTTCGACGACCGCCTGACGGTCCGGCTGAACATCGAGGACGAGTCGCTGCGCGGTCTCGTGCCGTTCATGATCCTGCAGCCGCTGGTGGAGAACGCCATCGAGCACGGCATCTCCGCGGACACGTCGACGTCGGTCGTGACGATCGAGACGAAAGTCAGGCGATCGGTGCTCTCCCTCATGGTCAGCGACAGCGGACCGGGATTCACCACCAACCCGGGTCCGAGAAGGAACCGGATCGGCCTGGCCAACACCGAGTCCCGGCTGCAACAGCTGTACGGCGAAGCGCACAGCATCGAGTACGGACATTCTTCGGACGGCGGCGCATCGGTCACGATTTCCATTCCATTCAGCAGCCAGGCGTGACCGGCTGAAGAAGGAGCCGCACCCGTGATTACCACACTCATCGTCGACGATGAACGTCTGGCCCGGGAGGGGATCCGGCTCGCGCTCAAGGAAGAGGCCGACCTCAAGATTGTCGGGGAGGCAGCCGACGGACCGTCGGCGGTAAAAGCGATCGGCAAGCTCGCCCCTGATCTCGTGTTCCTCGACATCCGCATGCCCGGGCTGAGCGGGTTCGAAGTCCTTCAGAAGGTCAGCCAGACCCAGACGCGCCTTCCCGTCGTCATCTTCGTCACCGCCTTCGACAAGTACGCGATCAAGGCCTTCGAGGCGCACGCGCTCGACTATTTGCTCAAGCCCGTCGATCCCAAGCGCTTCCGGGACGCGGTGCAGCGCACGCGAACGGAGCTGGCGAAACAGGAGCTGCTCGAACAGAGCCACGCACGCGTCCTCGAGTTCCTGAGCTCGCACGAGCGGCTGGCCGCGACGCGCGCCGGAGACGTGGCGACCAAGCCGGAGTATCTCGAGAGGGTGGCGGTGCGAGTGCAGGACCGGTTCGTGCTCGTCAAGATGCAGGAGGTGGACTGGATTGAATCGGCGGCGAACTACGTGCAGCTTCACACGCGCGCACGCGCGTTCATGCTGCGGATGACGATGGGTGAGCTCGAGGAGAAGTTGGACGCGCACCAATTCGCCCGGATTCACCGCTCGACGATCGTCAACGTCGATAGGCTGGTCGAGGTGAAGCCGTCGCTCCACGGCGACTTCGACGTCGTGCTGGAAGACGGCACCACGCTTCGCATGAGTCGCGGCTACCGCGACCGCGTCCTCCCCCGCTGACGGCCGGCCGAGCTCAACGTCGAAGGCGTGTCAGCGCCCGTTGCCCACCGCGTCCCACGCTGCGAACCGCTCCCACGCTTCTGCCTGCCGCATTCCGTCTTTTTATCTGGCACTCGTCGTCTGGCTGCTCTTCTGCGACACCCAGACCGGCTGAGCGAATGCGCCGTCGCCGGCCGAGTCCCAGACGGCAAATCGCACCCACGCTTTGCCCGTGGCATCGAACGGAATCGCGAAGTGCTTCGTGCCGAACGGCGCCAGCTCGGTGGCCGAAATCACCTGACGATCGACCTTCTTGCCGTCGCTCCAGACGACCTCGACGAAACTCAGCGGGAACGTCCAGTCGACGTCGGCTGAGATCGTCCGTTGATTGCCCGTGCCGGCGACGCCGTAGTTCCTGATCAGAATCTCACCTGTCGTCGCGAAGAAGCTGCCATCGCGAAGCGATTTCAATATCGGGCTGTAGTCGTCGTCCGGCCCGGGCGTCTTGTCGATCCTCAGATAGTTGACCGGGAAGTTGGCGTACAGGTCGTCCTCGGGGCCCTTCCGATACGTGTCGATGTCGGCGATGACGTACTTGGGTTTGACGCCGAGACCCGCGTACATGTTGTTCATCGTGTCGATCGCATCGAAGCAGCGCCAGTCGCACATCCGCACTTCCGAGTTGTCCTGCCCCATGCCGGGCTTGAACGCCACACCCAGATACCGATCGTTCTTCACGTACGGCTTGTCCCAGATCATGTCCGGATAGCCCGTGGTGCTCTTCGTGCGCGGGTGCGCGTGATACCAGTACGCGCCCTCAGCGTCCATCATGGCCTGCACGTCTGCGGCGTTGCCCGTGTGATACACCTTGCCATAGCCCGGCATCTCCTCGACGAACGGCTGGCCCGGCTGCCGCACCTTGGTCCAGTACACGTCCTTCGGCCACAGGATGTTGTAGTGGCCGCCGAAGTAGGCGCTCGGCTCTTCCCACGGCAGCACCAGGAAGTCCTTGTCCGACGCGCGCCGCGAGGCTTCGAAATAGTCCTTCTGCTCGGGAAGTCGCAGCGGGCCAGGATCGTTCGGGTGCAGCTCGAAATGGAAGTCGCTCAGGCCGATGACGTTGAGGCCGAGCGACCGCATCGCCGCCAGGTCCTGGAACGGCGTGTCGAGCGATCCGGATGCGCGCTGCCGCCCGGTGAAGTCGAGATGGAAGTGGTTCACGAACGTTTTGTAGCCGGCAAGCGGTTTGAACCCGTCGCCGTGCGTGAAGGCGAGCACCGCCTGACGCGCCGGCTCGCCAGCGTCGGGGCTCGCGTAGAAATACACGCCCATCTTCTGCACCGTTCCGGGCGGCGCATTGTAGAGCGCGAAATTCTGCACGTATTGGGGATCCTCCTCGCGCTCGGGCATGCCGATGCCGACGCCGAACCGCCCTTTTTCGTCCTTCCGGTACCACACGTAGCCGAGATTCGTGTCCTTCTCGCGCGTGAAGAAGAAGGTATGCGGCGGGGGAAACGCCGCCAGGGCGCCGCCCCTGGCCTCGGCCACGATGAGGCGGTTCTGCGCCTTTACACGCGCCAGCGCGTTGTTCACCACGCCGCCGAACTGGTAGGTCTGAGGATGACCGCCGGTGTCGCGCCAGGTGACGCGCGGCGTGAGATCCGTCGAGAATCCCTTCAGCCCCGCGTCATACTTGTACGCAATCCACTCTTCGCTGGTCCTGACCGCCGCGTCCATCCGCAGAAGGTTGGTGCCTTTGTACACGGTGAACTGAAGGTCGCCGGCAAATATCCCCATCGACAACCCGGGGAACGTCACCATGAGGCTCGCGCCGTCGGTCTTCACGCTGCACGACGTCGTGTGGAACGACGAGTCGGCGCGCCGAATCTCAGAGGGCGTGCGCTGGGGACCCACCGTCCGGTTCGGTTGCAGCACGGCCTGCGGTTCTTGACCGCGGCCGCCGCGCCCGCCACCGTTACCAGCACCCTGTCGCGCCCGCGCCCATGCCGCTTCGTCCTGCAATTCCTGCGAGCCCGGCATGACCAGCGGCGCGTCCCAGAATGCATACTACCGGTTCTTGGCGATCACCTCCGGTGTCAGTTCGATGCCGGCCGCCCGAAGCGGATTCGCCTGGTCGAGGGCCATGCGGCGAATGCCGCTGACGACGTGATACTCCGGCGTCAGATTCCTGCCGAGGGTTGTCCATTGCCCACCGGGCTTCTTCACCGCCAAATCCCGAATCACCGGCTGGCCGCTGTCGATCCCATACCGCGCGCGCAAATCGGCGCCGTTCTGGCCGGCCCACGACACGACGAGCATGTCCTGATCGATGGCGGCGGTCAGGCCCTGCGCCGCCTTGTACTGCGACAGGTTGCAGTTCAATGAATCGGCGAATAACACCGGTATGGGCGACAGAGTCGAGGTCGACGAGTGCAGCACGAGCGCCGCCACCGCGGCCACAGCCGCCAGGCCGGCGGCCACGATCGATCTCTTCAGGCTCATTTACCCCTCCAATACGCGGAACTCACATCGACGATCAGGACCAACCGTCAGAACAGGAAACGCGCTCCCAGCCGTGCGATGCGAGCCGGAATGACGCCCGTGACATAACCGAATGACGGCCCCGACTGGAAATTCGCCTGGGTTGGCGTCGCAGCGTTCAACACGTTGAAGACGTCGACGTCGATATCGATCCGCCGCCCGCCGGGGAGCCTGAAATCCTTGCTGCCGCGCAGGTTCAGAATATTTTGCGCCGAGAGCCTCCGCGCGCCGTATGGCTCGACGCGCAGCGTGGTATTGCCATTCTGCGCGATGGAGGGGCCGCCATCCGGGTCGACCTGGCGGAAAATATACGTTCTCTGCCCCGTCACGCCGTTCTTGCTCTGAAGGAAGCCGGAGATGGAAACGTCTCCGGGCAGCCGATAGCTGCCCGTGATATTGCCGGCCCACGACCAGGTTTCGTCCAGCGGGAAGAACTGATCGTTGGGGCTGTTGAAGACCGAAGCGAGCCACCGGTGATTCTTCACCGCGAAATACGACACCTGGCCGGTCCACCTCGACGAGAACCGCTTCGTCAGCGTGGCCTCGACCGAGTGATAACGATCCGCGTTGGTGGCGTTGACGATTTGGGTGTTCACGAACCCGGCGCCCCTGAACGCGGCGCTGTAATCGGCAACCGTCACGCTTCCCGCGTCGTCGGCGTTGCCGAGGATACCGTCGGGGCCCGGATCGCGGCGAGTGATCGGTACGCTCCATGCGCCGTAGGGCCGCAGGGTGTTGATCGTGACGGTCGAATTAGTGGGGAGCGTGTTGTTGATGGAATCAGAGACGAGCTTGTGCACGTACATCACGCGGAGACCCATGTTGGCCGCCAGCTCACGCTCGAAGCTCGCAGTGGTTTCCCAGATGTTCGGTGATTTCAGATTCGGATTCAGGATCTGGTTGCTGGCCGCAGTGATGCTTTTGAAGTCAGCGCCGTTCAGATCGAGGTTCACTTCGCCAGGCTGATAGAGCTTGTCGCCGTTCAGATCGTGCCAGTTGAACACGGCCTGCGCGGTCGCATTCCTGTTGAAAGCGTCGGCGTAGGTGTCCCCGAGCAGGTAGTTGTACAGGCCAAATGTCGCTTTCACGACTGATTTGCCTCCGATATCCCAGGCCAGGCCAGCACGAGGCACCGCACGGGTGAGGGTCTGCACCTCGATCTGCTGGAAGGAGCCGGCCGGGAATACCGTCGGCCAATCACGCGCGCCCCCAAAATCCTGCGCGGGCAGGAATGAGTGCTGCCGCTCCCAGCGAACACCGAGATTGATCGTGAGTCGGCTCGTGGCCCGCCAGCTGTCCTTCAGGTACCACGCGTAGGTGTTGTCGTGGTCTGCTGGAACGACCGGCGTGTTGTAGAGCCTGATTTGCGATGGCGTACCCGGAACACCGCCGATCGTATCGGTGAAGAGGACGCAGTTGCAGGCCAGGTTGTTCGAATAACCGTCGGAGCTCTTGTCGAGATAGATGCTGATGCCTGTCTTGAGCTCGTGCTTACCGGCAAACGAGCGCTCCGGGAAAAAGCTGATGCTATCGTCGGTTTGAAAGCGATCGCGGGTCTTGTTCTGATGTAGCGGCGCAGAGCCGGTGTTCAGCGTCGTCGCGAGGTCCTGCCGCGGCGGAGCATCGGCACGCGCGTACGAGCGGGCCGCATCGTAATCCGTCACGTAGCCGCTGTAGCCGCCAACGGCGTTCACGAGCACCCGCGGACTGATCATGCTCTGGAGCTCGACCTTCTGGATCGCTGTCGGATTGGTGTAGTCCCTCGTCGACTCGAGTGGAGTGAACCGGCCGGCGTTGTTCTGCGGCTGCGCCTTGGTGCCGCGCTGCCACGCGTAGACCACGCGATTGTTCTTCGAGAGCTGGTAGGACAGCTTCGCGGATAGCTGTGAGAGCGACGTCTCCGCGTTGGCGAGCGGGTCGTCGCCGGTCAGGTACCTGCCGTCGGGGCCCGGACCAGACGCGAACCCGAGCACGCCTTCGCTCTTGGACTGCCGCCCGTACGCACCGTAGAACCACAACTTGTCGCGGACGATCCTGCCGCCGAGATCCGCGGACAGGTCGTAGAAGTTCTTCAGCGGCGACGTGGCGGTGAGCCCCTGTGCCCGCAGGGCGTCGTCCAGGTTATCGGCCTGGAATTTCGGCGATTCCGTGGACGCCTGGTACGTGCCGTGAAACGCGTTGCCGCCCGACTTCATGATCGCGACCATCGAAATACCCGGCACGGACACCTCGGCATCGTTACCCGAGGTCCTGATCTGTACCTCTTCGAGCGTGCTGTCGTTGAAATAGATGGCGGTGTTCTGGTCTGCGCCCATCGTGATGTTCATGCCTTCAACCTGGAGTTTCGGCTGGGACAACACACCATAGCTGGACAGGTTCTGGCGCTGCGCCATGGTGCTGCCGCCGACATCGGCGACCGCCTGCGTGACACCGGGCGCCATGGCAAACACGTTCTGCAGGTCGCGGCCGCGCGGAATCGAATCGAGAACTTCTTTGGTGAATGCGACGCTGGCCGTGGTGCTCGTGATGTCGACGACCGGGCTCTGCCCGCTGACGGTGACCGACTCTTCCATGGCGCCGAGCTTCAGCGTGAGATCGATGCGCGCGTTGAAGCCGACGGTCAGCCGCAAGTCTTCGCGAATCGACGTCGAGAATCCAGTAAGCTCGGCCTTCAGGCGATAGCTGCCGGCCGGGAGCTCGACGAACTTATAGTTTCCGGCTGTATCGGACACTTGAACGAGCTGCCCGACCTGCAGCTGCGGACTGGTCACCGTGACCGTCACGCCGGGCAGGACGGCGTTGGACTCGTCCTTGACCGTGCCTTCGATCGTGCCCGACGAGACGCTCTGAGCGGATGCCGCGCTGGCGCCTGCCATCGACATCAAAGCCATCACGCCGAAGATGCACCACTGCCGCGCCCACACGCCTCCACCGGACTCGTGGATCGTCGTCATTATCGGACTCCTCTTCATCGAGATGACCGTCGGCTCGAACAGGAGGGCTCATCGTCGCGCGCACGCCGTTGGCCTCCCATGAACGTGTGCGCACGCTGGCTTATTGCAGGCGGGACAGTTGCTCGAGCAGCTTCCCCCTTGGACTCTCAGCAGGCACAAACCGCTGCACGCGCTCGCCGGCGAAGACCTCACCGGTGTAGATGTTGCCCTTCGAATCGACGGCAATCATGTGAAGCCCGAACCACTGGCCGCCGTTTTCGCCCATGCTGCCCAACTGGCCCACGACCTTGCCGTCCTCGCGGTTCAGGAACCAGATGTGATTGTTCGTCAGATCTGAAATGAACAGGTATTTCTGCTGCTTGTCGGGCGAGAACGCAACGCCACCGGTGGAGCCGCCTTCGCCCGTCATTGGCGCGATGATGAACTCTTTGAGGAACTTGCCGTCCTTCGTCGTGACGTGGATGCGGTTCGCATTGCGATCCGCGGCGTACACGAGGCCGTCGTTGGAGAAGTTCAGCGTCAGGTGACCCTTGAACTCCTTCGGCATCGGTCCGCCCGGCGTATAGGCACGATCAGCGTCGTTGGTGGTGATTTCCGACAGCTTGTGACCGTACGCGCCCCAACCCCGTTTGAAGGCCAGGGTGTTCATGTCGAACACCATCACGCGTCCGCCGAGGTAGTTGTCGGCGACGTACATCTCGTTGGCGGTTTCGTCGAGCCGAATTTCTTCGAGGCCTCCCACGATCATCGGGGTCGTAGGTGGATACTTGGCACGGAAGGCGGCACGAGCGGCCGGGTCCGGCTGGTTGCCGCGACCGCGCCCGCCGGGTGGCGTCAGAAATCCCGCAACCGGGCCTGCGCTGCCGCGGCCCGGAACATGGGCGGCAGCACCACGACCCTCTCCTCCACCGCCGCCCTCCCTCTCGGGCGTGCGAGGCACCTCGCCGACGACTTTGCCGGTCTTCGGATCATATTTGCGGACGGTGTCCTGTCCGATGTACACAAATCCTTTACTGTCCACATCCATGCCATGGCCCTGCGGCGCGTCGAACGACCCGATGACGTTGCCGTTCTTGTCGATGTGGATCATCGATGGCGGCCGCACGCAGCAATCCGCAATCGGTGGAGCGAGCTCGGCATGGAGCTCGATATCGGTCAGATCGTTCGGACGGTTCAACACCCAGACGTTGTCGTCCTTGTCAACGGCCAGGCCCGTGACGCCTCCCATCTTCCAGTTGTTCGGCAACGGCTTCGGCCAGTCGGGCTCGAATTTGTAGCGCGGCGCGGTCTGCGCCTGAGCTCCCGCGCCCGTGTAGGAGATCAGCAATGCGACGCCGGCCAGCAGCGCGAGCACTGCCCCGATTTTCGGATTGACCTTCATCATGTGATGTCTCCGTCGGCAGTAGGTTTCGCGCTGGAGTCTAGTCCCGGCGGCGGGGCCGGTCAATCGACCTCGGCGATGGATGTGGACCGCAAAATCAAGAAGGGAATCGTTCAGCCTCTACACCGCGGTCGGCCGCGACACGCTGCCCCCCCGCGATCCGGAGGAGCCCGACGGCCGCCGCACGGCGCTCGAAGCGGGATTCAAGTGGCGATTCTCCATTCCATGGGTGAACGTGTTTTCGGGTGTCAGAGTGGGGCTGCGCGCCGCCGATCCGAGCCGCTTGCGCTACCCTCGCGTCATTGTCGAGGTGGGCGGCGGCTCGTGGTAGCCGGCCGTCCGTCTACCGAAGTAACCGCGGCTGTTCACAGCCCAACGCGATGGCGAAGGCACACTCGCCGAGCGCGTCACCGGCGACGGCGGGATCGTCGCGGAGACAGCGTGTGACTCAGTTATCATCGACTTGTGGAGCACCATAACAATCTCGCCATCCTCGTCGCCGGCGGGCCCGCCCCCGGCATCAACAGCGTCATCGGGGCGGCCACCATCCGCGCCCGGCTCGAAGAGATAAACGTCGTCGGGCTGCGCGACGGCTTCGAATGGATCATGCGCGGCGATATTGACCACGTGATCCCACTGACCATCGACGCGGTCAGCCGGATCCATTTCCGGGGCGGGTCGTACATCGGCATCTCGCGGGCGAACCCGACGTCCAGTCCACAGCTCCTGGAGAACACCGTCATTTCGCTCCTGCGCATGAACGTCACGCAGCTC
>Ga0137394_10002888_pt1 | contig 12845 bp, 9 predicted proteins | sample czobulk116metaG_FD_108278 | JGI IMG/M metagenome (GOLD analysis project Ga0137394, IMG submission 108278) | Vadose zone soil microbial communities from Angelo Coast Range Reserve, California, USA - czobulk1.16 metaG | ecosystem: Environmental > Terrestrial > Soil > Vadose zone | place: USA...
GCCATGAGCACGGCGGAGGAAGCCTCGGTTTCGGCCGACGTGACGCCGGTGCCAGACCCTTCCCTGGCTTCGGCGGAGCGGCGGGAATCGTGGCGCTATTTCCTGGCCCTTCTTCCCGCGCTCCTGCTCCTGGCCGCGCTCTTCGTCTACCCCCTCCTGGGCATCGTCAATCGGAGCGTCTACAAGGCCGGCTACACGCTCGAGTCCTACCGCCAGATCTTCCGGGTCCCCGTCTACCTCCACGTTCTCGGAGGGACATTCAAGATCTCGGCGCTCGTCACCCTCCTGTGTCTCGCCCTCGGCTACCCGCTCGCCTATGTGCTGGCGACGTGCCGACCGCGGACGGCCCGGCTGCTCATGATCATCGTGGTGCTGCCGTTCTTCACCAGCATCATCGTGCGAACCTATGCCTGGATGGTCCTCCTGGGGCGGAACGGCATCGTGAACCAGTACCTGACGGCGCTCGGCCTGACCGACAAGCCCCTGGCCCTCCTCTACAACCAGGGCGGGGTGCTGATCGGCATGACCTACGTGCTGCTCCCGTACATGGTGCTGACGGTGTACAGCGTGATGCTCGGGATCGATCCCGGTCTGATCCGGGCCGCGCACAGCCTGGGGGCGAGCCGCCTCCAGGCCTTCCGGCGCGTGTTCCTGCCCCTCTCGCTCCCCGGCATCGCGGGCGGCACGCTCCTCGTGTTCATCCTGAGCCTCGGGTTCTTCATCACGCCGGCCCTGATGGGCGGCCCGAGCGACGTGATGATCGCCATGCTGATCGAGCGCGAGGTGGAGATCACGCTCAACTGGTCGTTCGCCTCCGCGCTGGCCGTCGTCCTCCTCGCGCTGACGCTCGTGGGCTTCCTCGGCTACAACCGCATCGTCCGGCTCGAGCGGATCTTCGAAGGGCGGCCGTGATATCCGACGAGGGGCAGCGGCGCGGACCGGGGAGCACGGCGGTCATGGCCCTCGCCGGCGCCGTGCTGTTCTTCCTCATCGCGCCGGTGGTGATCATCATCATCGTCTCGTTCAGCGGCGCCGACTATCTCAAGTTCCCTCCGCCCTATCTGTCCCTGCGCTGGTACGAGCGCTTCTTCGGCGTGCCGAGCTGGCGGCAGTCCATCATCGTCAGCACCCAGGTCGCTGGCCTGACCATGGTTCTCGCCACCGCCCTCGGGCTCCTGGCCTCGCTCGCGCTCGTGCGCGGCCGGTTTCGCGGGAAGGGCGCGATCTACGCGCTTCTCCTGTCCCCCATGATCGTGCCGACCATCATCACGGCCATCGGGCTCTACTTCTTCTTCGTGCGGATCAAGGCCACGGGCAGCATCGTGGCCATGGCCCTCGGCCACACCGTGCTGGCCTTGCCCGTGGTCGTGATCATCATGGCCGCCACCCTCCAGGGCTTCGACATCCGCTTCGAGCAGGCGGCCCTCAGCCTGGGGGCGAGCCGCCTGACCGCGCTCCGGCGGATCACCCTTCCCCTGATCTTCCCCGGGCTGCTGTCGGCGGCGCTCTTCGCGTTCCTGACCTCGTTCGACGAGCTGCTCATCCCGCTCTTCCTGTCCGGCGTGGAGGTCCAGACCCTCACGGTACGCGTGTGGAACAGTCTGGTGCTCGAGGTCGATCCGACCATCGCGGCCGTCAGCTCGTTTCTCATCGGTGTGACCACCGCGGTCCTCGGCGTCAGCGCGCTGCTTCGCGGCCGCCGCGAGGCCGCCCGTGCGTGAGGGAATCAGGAGGCCGGCCCATGCCTAACGTCGGGCAGATCGTCACCTGCGCGCGCGTGTTCGGCGCCACCATCGCCGATATCTGCGGCTGATCGGAGCGTCCATGGCCCTGCACTTCTCGAAGCAAGAGCTGGCCGCCCGGCGGCGGCGCGCCTGCCGGGCCATGGCCGAGCGGGGTCTCGACGGCCTGCTCATCTTCCGGCAGGAGAGCATGTACTACCTGACGGGCTACGACACGAGCGGCTACAGCATGTTCCAGGGCTTGTACCTGGGCGCCGACGGAGCGCTCGCGCTCTGCACGCGCTCCGCCGACCTTCGCCAGGCGCGAATCACCTCGATGATCCGGGATATCCGCATCTGGCGCGATCGTCAGGGGGCCAATCCGGCCGAGGATCTGCGCGACATGCTGGCGAGCTATCGCTGCCGTGGGAAGCGACTCGGGATCGAGTACCACGCCTACGGGCTGACGGCCCAGCGCGGGCGGATGGTCGACGCCGCCCTTCACGGCTTCTGTCGCACGGAAGACGCGAGCGACCTCGTGCGTCTGCTCCGCCTGGTCAAGAGCCCGGCCGAGCTGCGCTACGTGCGACGGGCGGGGAAGCTCGCCGACGAGGCCCTGGCGGTGGCGAATCGCATGACCGTCCCCGGCGCGCCGGTGGGCGGGATCTATGCCGGGATGCTGGGCCCGATCGTGGCCGGCGACGGCGATCCGTCGGCCAGCCGATGGCCGATGGGCAGCGGCAAGGAAGCTCTCCTCGTCCGCTATCACACAGGGCACGGGAAGGTCAGGCCGCGAGATCAGGTCACCTTCGAGTTCGCGGCGTCCTACCGCCACTACCACGCGGCCCTCATGCACGTGGTGCTCACGGGCCGGGTGGACCGGCGCCACGAGGCGATGTTCAGGGCGTGCCGCGATGCGCTGAAGGAATGCGAGGCAGTGCTGCGGCCGGGAAGGACGGTCGGCGATATCTACGACGCGCACGCCCGCGTCCTCACCCGGGCCGGCTACCGGGGACATTTCCTGAACGCCTGCGGCTACACGATGGGCGCGACCTATCCACCGACGTGGATGGACGAGCCGATGATCTACGCGGACAACTCCCAGGTGCTCGCGCCCGGCATGGTCTTCTTCATCCACATGATCCTGCTGAACAGCACGACCGGCCTCAGCATGTGCCTGGGCGAGACCTCGATCGTCACCCGGCGCGGCGCCGAGCCGGTGACCCATGCGCCCAGGACCCTCGTGGCGAACTGATTGCGAGCAACCGCAGTCAAGAGGTTTCCTGCCGGACGTCTTCGTTGGCCCGTACGACGACGCATGACGCGCCGCACGCCCCTGGCTATCATGGCTCGAAATACTTACTACCCTGAGAAGAGAGGAGCGAGGGACAGATGTTGAACGGTTGACAACGTGAGGAGTCGCCATCGTGACGCAGGGTGCTCGCCGCCGCTGGTTCTGGTCGGCTGGACTTCTCGCCTTCCTGATCGTCCTGACCTACGGGGTCGCTCGGTTCAGCGACGAGCCGCTGCGTCGTTACATGCAGCACAAGGTCAATCAGCGGTTGACCGGCTATACCGTCCAGATCCAGGCCCTTCACGTGCATCCGTGGACCGTCTCGTTCGACATGAAGAACGCGATGATCGTCCAGGACGCCAACCCCGACCCGCCGGTGGCGGACATCGCCCGGCTGACCGTGAGCCTCGACTGGCGAGCCCTCGTTCATCGACGGATCGTGGCGGACATCACCTTCGATCGGCCGACAGTCTACGTGGATCTCAGTCAGGTTCGCGCCGAGGCGAAAAGCGACGTGCCTTTGCAGGAGAAGGGATGGCAGGAGGCGCTGGAGGCGCTGGCCTTCGACCTCAAGATTAACCGCCTGCGCGTCCGCAATGGCGACGTCACCTACGTGGATCGGGGGCCCTTCAAGCCGCTGCGCTTCAGCGGGGTTCAGCTCCGCGCCGAGAACATCCGCAATATCCGCTCGCGGGAACGCGCCTATCCGTCCGACCTCCATCTGGAGGCCAGGGTGTTCGACGCGGGGCGACTGTGGGTCGACGGGCACGCAGACTTTCTCGCCGAGCCGCACCTGGGGGTCGAGGCCGCGGTCACCCTGGAGCAGATCCAGCTCGACTACTTCAAGCCGATCACCAATCGATACAACGTGGGGGTCCGGAACGGCCGTCTATCGCTCGCGGGCAGCGTCGAGTACGCGCCGAAGATCACGCGTCTGATGCTCGATCGCGTCCTCGTCCAGGAGGTGGAGATTGACTACATTCACTCCGCGCGCACGGCAGAAGTGGAAAAGGCACGTGCGCAGCAGACCGCCCAGGCGGCGAAGCAAGTCGCAAACAAGCCGAGCGTCGAGCTCCGCATCGAGCGGCTCGACGTCGTCAAGAGCTCCTTTGGCTTCGTGAACCAGGCGGCCAGCCCCCCTTACCGGGTCGTGCTCACGAACACCGACCTCTCGCTCGAGCATCTGGGCAACCAGCGGAGCCAAGGGCCGGCCGTCGCCCGCATCAGAGGCCGCCTCATGGGCAGCGGCGAGACTCGCATCACGGCCACCGTGCAGCCCCAGACGGGCAGCGCGGACATGGATCTCACGGCGCAGATCGAGCGCGTGGACATGGCGGGCATGAAGGATCTCGTGCGTGCGTATGGCGGATTCGATGTCGCCGCCGGTGAGCTCTCGGTGTATTCGGAGGTGCGGACGAAGGACGGCGCCCTCTCGGGCTATGTCAAGCCGCTCTTTCGCGGAATCAAGGTGGGTGGCGACGCGGAAGGCACCCAGGAGACGTCGCTCCGGCACCAGCTCTATGAAGGCCTCGTGGGCATCGCCGGGAAAATTCTGAAAAACCGCGCGCGAGGAGAGGTTGCCACAGTGGTCACGCTGGGCGGTCGAGTCGATCAGCCAGAGTTCAGCCTGTGGCCGGTCGTTGGACGCCTGCTGCAGAATGCCTTCATCAAGGCCATCCTGCCGGGATATGAGGAGCCGAAGCGGCCAAAGGGCGAACAGGCCGTCCCGGCCCGCGAGATCGAGCATCGCGACCAACGCCCGGCGGACGTCGGCACTCCGGCGAGCAAGGAAGGCCCCTGAAGGCCCCTGAAGGGTCTGCCTAGTCGATCAGTGCGTAGAGGCGCTCGTCGTAGAGGCTGCCGCTCATCGGGCCCAGAGCTTCGCGGAATTTCTTCACGTGACCGGCCACGGTGTGGTCATCGAAGCCCTTCCGGTCCGCCCACACTTCGAGCAGAGTCATGTGATTGGCCCGATTGGCCTGCGTGAGCGCGTCGAAGCGAAGGTTGCCCGCATCCCTGCGGCTGGCTTCGGCCAGCTCCTTCACGACGGTGGTGCCGTGCTCCTTGAAGGTCGGAATGACGTCGACGTGAGTCAGGACGTAGATGGCGGTCTTGCCGGTGCCCGATGCCTTGTCGGCGCCAACGGACAGAGCGACGTGCAGGCGCTCGTCGTAGGCGGCGCTGAGGAGGCGCTGCAGCTTCTCGCGGAATTCCTTCGCGTGTGGCGACCGCGCATGCGCCTCCTGGGCGGCCGGGCTCTTCCATGTCTCCACGATCGCGAAGTGATTCGGCCGCTCACTCCAGTGGAGCGCATCCACGCGCACGGTGCCTTCCTCTTTCCGGCTCGCGTCACGGAAGGCCTTGAGAAGCGCGCGGGCTTCCGTGGACATCGAGGGAGCGACCTCGAAGTAGGTCACGACGTACATGGGCGTGGGCTCCTGGGCGAGCGCCGGATCCTCGACCGCGACGGATAGCGCGGCCGACACGGCGGATGCGAGCAGCACGGAGCGAGTGAGCGTGGCCATGTTCGAGTCCTCGAGGATGCCATGGATGCGATATAGTCCCCCACGCCGATACCTGGCATCAAGGAGAACATGCGATGAAATTCGGACTCCATTCCGTCAACCTGCATAGCTGCGGTTACCCCGACGCCGCCGCGCGGTTCGGCCGGGCCGCCGAGGCCGCCGGCTTCGAGTCGCTCTGGGTCGCCGACCACGTGGTGCTTCCCGATCCGCCCGTGCCCGGACGCCCCATGGCCCCCGACATGCGGCTGCTCGAGCCCATCGTGGCCCTGACGTTCCTCGCCGCCCACACCTCGCGCATCCTGCTCGCCACGGGCGTCATCATCCTGCCCCAGCGCCAGGCCGTCGTGCTCGCCAAGCAGCTCGCGTCGCTCGACGTGCTCTCGAATGGCCGGCTCATCTTCGGCCTGGGCGTCGGCTGGTGCGAGCCGGAGATGCGCTCGGTCGGAGCGTCGTTTCCCGAGCGCGGGCGCATCGCCGACGATTACCTCGCGGCCATGCGGGCGCTGTGGAGCAAGCCGAACCCGTCGCACCAGGGTCCCTACGTCTCGTTCGAGGGGGTCCAGGCCATGCCGCGGCCGGTGCAGTCGCCGATCCCGATCGTGGTGGGCGGACGGACTCCACCCGCCTATCGTCGCGCGGTGACGCAGGGGCACGGCTGGTACGGATTCGGCCTCGACGTGGAGGAGACGCGCAAGAGCGTCGGCGCGCTGCGCGAGGCGGGCAAGAAGTCTCCGCGCCCGGCCGAGCTGGGCACGCTGGAGATCAGCGTGACGCCGCCCGGCTACGATGTTCCCGATCGGGCGGCGCTGGACGCCTATGCCGCCGTCGGAGTGGATCGGCTGATTCTGAGGCCGCGCCCGGACATGGACGCGGCGGCGCTCGAGCGCTTCGCCGCGGAGACCGGGCACACGCTCCGTCTCAAGACCTGACGCGCAGGCGCGCCGGGTCGAAGGGGCGGAGGTCCACCGTGGAGGCGACGCCCTGGGTCATCAGCTCGGCGAGGGCGAGGCCCGTGGCGGGCGCGTTGAGCATGCCCCAGGGGCCGTGGCCGGTCGCCACGTAGGCGCTCCCCACGCCGGGAACGCGCCCGATCAGCGGCAGGCCGTCGTCGGTGACGGGACGGTAGCAGGCCTGCCGCTTCAGGACGTGCGCCTTCGCGAGCGCCGTCGAGACGCGTCCGGCCGCGCGCGCGAGGATCGCGCACGACGCGTCGTTGACCTCGACGGCCTCCGGGGAGTCGGGCAGCGGCGCCGGATCGGCCATCCCGCAGATGTAGACCTCTCCGTCGGGCCGGGGAAAGATCTCAGGCTCGAGCGCGCGACCGTCGGCCGAGCGGTAGTCGACGAAGAGCGCGTGAGCGGGCAGATCCGGCGCGGCGAGCGTCACGCTGTAGCCCTTGAGTCCGCGGACCGTCGGGAGCGGGAGCGTCCGGGCGACGCGACTCGTCCACGGGCCCATGGCCAGGACGACGGCGTCGGCCTCGATGATCTCGCCGTCGACCCTGACGCCTCGAACGGCGCTGTCGCGCTGCACCACCTCTTCGACGATGCCGATGCGCAGCGAGCTGCCACGAGCCTTCGCCGCGTCGAGCAGAGCCGCGGTGAAGCGCGCGGGATGGACCTGGGCGGTGGTCTCGGGGGAGCCGAGGGCGGCGGTGACGACTCCGGCGCCGTCGAGCCAGCGCGGGGCCGCCACGCGATGACCGCCCGTGATGGCGTCGCGCTCCCGCGCGGCCAGCATGAAGGTGTCCATGCGGCGATAGCCGTAATCGGCCCCGAGCTGGCGGGCCAGCTCGGCGTGGAGCGCGAAGCTGGCGCGAGCCAGCGGGCCGAGCTCCGAGCCGTCGCACCAGTCGAGAGCGAGGAATCCGCCGGACTTGCCCGAGGCGGCGCACGCCACGCCGCATCGCTCGACCACGGTGACGGCCACGCCGCGACTGGCCAGGAAATACGAGACGGCGGCGCCCATGACACCGGCGCCGCACACCACCACGTGTTTCGGGGTCTGGTCTTGCATTCCGACACCTGTTTCCGGGACTTCAGCTACTCGATGTCGGAATGCAAGACCTGACCCCAGCGACCAGCTAGAGGCGCCAGTCGGGATACCAGATCGAGTCGGCGCCCACGCCTTCGCGCGCCACGGTCACATCGATCAGGTAGGGCCGATTGTCGCGCGTGATCTTCTCCATGCCGCGGCGGAGGACGGGCTCCAGCTCCTTCGGCGTGGTGACGGCCTCGCCGTCCACGCCCTGCGAGCGGGCGAGGCCGACGTAGTCGGTGGCGGGAGCGCTGAGATAGAGGCCGGGATACTTGCCGTCGCGGACCATCTTGCTGTCCGGCATCTCCCGCGCCCAGTTGTGCCGCACGATCTGATAGCTCTCGTTGTTCGAGACGACGATCAGGACGGCGGTGTTGTACCGGGCCATCGACCAGAAGCCCGCCGCGCTGTAGGTCAGCGCGCCATCGCCCAGGTTGAGCACCACCGGTCGCTCGCGCCCCACGGCGATCTTCGCTCCCACCGACGCGCCCACGCCAAATCCCAGGGAGCCGCCCCCGCTACGGGTCCAGGCCATCCCCTCATGGCCGAAGGGCAGCAGGGTCGTCCGCGCCGTCGAGCTCTCCTGGACCATGACGGTGTTGCGCGGCAGCACGTCCGCCAGATGGGCCTCGAGCAGGCTCGGGTGGACGATCGGGTCGTGCTCGTGCTCGCGCACGAGGTCTTCCTCTCGATTGATCAGGAGCTGGGCGTAGGTGCGCACCTTGGCGCGCTGGCGCGCCCACGCGGCGACCCGATCGGAGGGGTGCAGGCGCGTCAGCGCCTCGGTGAGGCTGCGTAACGTGTCACGCAGCTCGCACTGCGCGGCGACGTCGAGCGGATAGTGCCGCCCCATGAGCAGCGGATTCGGCCCGATCTGCATGACCGTGGCCTCGGTCACGCTGCCGTGCACGCCCTGGCAGCCGACGAGGAAGAGGAGGTCGGGCTTGAGCCCGGTGGTCTTCTGGAAGTCCGCGGAGACCGGATACATGCCGCAGTAGAGAGGATGCCGGGTGGGGAAGTTCGCGAAGATCTGTCGGGTGCCGAACACGGGCGCCTCGAGCGTCTCGGCCAGCCGCACCGCTTCCGCCTGCGCACCCTCGCGCCAGACATCGTCACCGAAGATCACGACCGGGCATTGCGCCTCGCCGAGCCGCCGGGCAATCGCCTCGACGGTCTGCGGGCGCGCCGGCCCCGGGCGCTCGATGGTGTACTGCGCGCCCTCCCCGATCTGCGCCTCCAGCCCCTCACGGTTGAGCAGCTCCGCGCTGATGGAAAGGTAGACGGGGCCGGTGGGAGGCGTGGTCGCTTCGCGAAGGGCGCGCGTGGTCGCTACCGTGATGGCCGCCGGGTTCGTGTGCACCTGATACGCGCAGCGCGCCTCCTTGGTGATCGGGCGCATCGTCTCGGCCTGGCTCAGGCCGGGAAAGGGCGCGAGGCCGCGATAGTCCTGTAGCTCGGAGGCCCAGTCACCCGCGATGACGAGCAGCGACGAGCCCGCAACCTGCGCGTTGAAGAGCTGCCCCGAGAGCTGGTGCGAGCCGCCCATCACGTGCGCGATGATGACGCCGACCTTGCCGCTCATGCGGTGATAGCCGTCGGCCATCGCCGCCACGAGCCCCTCGTGCTTGGCCACCACGAGGCGCTGATCGCCGTCCTCGGCGAGCGCCGCGAAGATGCCCGTCTCCGCCGAGCCCGGATTGGTGAAGAGATATTCGACGCCCGCGTCCTTCAGGGTCTGGAGCAGCAGCATCCCGCCGGTGCCGGTGATGGTCTTGCGCATGGTCGACCTCGCTGTCATCGATCGTTCGCTATGGTGAACTGGCCCCGCGTCCCGTAAGCCGGAGCAGTATAGCAGGCCGACCGCCCCCTGGGCTGGTGGTCGCTTGACGGACGCGTTATCCTGTCGGCCGCCCTCATGAACTTCGAGTTCAGTCCGGCCGAGCAGGCCTTCGCGGAAGAAGTGCGCGGATTCCTGCGCGCGCACCCTCCCGAGACGTTCCCGATCGACGGCATGGACGCGGGCTACGGATCGGGCGCCCATTCGCGACCGTTCCTGCGGGCCCTGGCCGCCCAGGGCTGGCTGTCCTTGACGTGGCCCCGCGCCTTCGGCGGCCAGGAGCGGCCGCTGACGTACAAGCTGCTGCTCTTCGAAGAGCTGGCCGCGGCGGCGGCGCCCTTCGGCCCCCTCGCCGGCTGCGACCAGACGGCGGAGGGGATCATCCGCTACGGGTCGGAGCACTTGCGGCGCGAGGTGCTGCCGCGCATCGCCCGCGGCGACGCGACGTTCTGGCAGGGGTTCAGCGAGCCCGAGGCCGGCTCGGATCTCTTGTCGCTCAAGACCGAGGCCGCGCGGAAGGGCGACGAGTACGTGATCCGGGGCCACAAGATCTGGAGCAGCCACGCGGGCATCAGCAGCTATGGTCTCGTTCTCGCGCGCACCGGAGCCGCCGCGCGTCGATCGCAGGGCCTGAGCATGTTCGTGGTCGACAACGCCACGCCGGGGATGGACATCCGGCCGATCCGCAGCCTGACCGGCGAGGTGTACCACTACGAGGTATTTCTCGACGACGTGCGGGTGTCCGCGGCGTGCCTCCTCGGGAAGGAAGGCGAAGGGTTCATCCAGCTCCTGCGAGGGCTCGATACCGACCGCTTCTGGGGACGCTTCTACAAGGCGCCCATGCTCCGACGGGTGCTCGACGAGCTGGTCCGCCATGCCAACGAGACGACCCGGAACGGCGTGCCCCTCGCGCGCGACACCGCGATCCGCCGACGACTCGCGAGCCTGGCCACCGAGATCGAGGCCGTGCGTCTGCTCTTCTACCGGATCGGCTGGATGCTCCAGGAAGGGCTGCCCACGCCCTACGAGACGGCGCTCTGCAAGGTCATGGCCGACGAGCTGGGCCAGGCCGTGGCCGCCTTCGGCATGGAGATGCTCGGGCTCTACGCGCCGCTGAAGCCGGATTCTCGCTCGGCCAAGCTCCGCGGCTCCATCCAGCACCTCTACCAGACGAGCATGGGCCAGACCATCGCAGGCGGCACGTCGGAGGTTCTCCGGTCCACCGTGGCCACGCGCGGGCTCGGACTGCCGAGCGAGCCCAGGGCGAGGGACTAGGCGATGGACTTTCGCTTCACGGATGCCCAGACGTTGCTCGTCAATACGGCGCGCGAATTCCTTCGCCACCGGTGCACGCCCACCGTCGTCGAGGAGAGTGTGGCGAGCAAGCGGGGGTTCCCCGCCGAGCTGTGGAAGGAGATCTCCCTTCTCGGCTGGCCCGGGCTGCTGATTCCCCCGGACTACGGCGGCAGCGGCGGCTCCCTGCTCGACGTCAGCCTGCTCATCGAGGAGATGGGGCGGGCGTGCTTCCCGAGCCCCTACGTGCAGAGCGCGGTGGTGGCGACCTCGCTTCTCGTCACCGCCGCCAACCCCGCCCAGCGGGAGCGTCTTCTTCCCGCCCTCGCGCGGGGAGACCGGATCTGTACGCTGGCCCTGACCGAGGACAGCGCGTCCTTCGAGCGCGACGGGCTCGGTCTCGAGGGCGACGTGGGTGGCAAGCTCGCCGGCCGCAAGCTCTTCGTGAAGGACGCGCATGTCGCCGACGATCTCATCGTCGTCACGCGAGGCGCGGCCGGCCCCAACCTTTTTCTGCTCGAGACACAGCGGGCCGGAGTGGCCGTCGCCCTCATGGAGACGATCGCGGGCGAAAAGCCGTGCGAGGTGAGCTTCGCCGGGGTGGAGACGCGCCCCGATGATCTCCTCGGCACGGCGGGTCAGGGATGGGACCTGCTCCATCCCGCGCTCCAGGCGGGGGCCCTCGCGCGGACCGCCGAGATGGTCGGCTGCGCTCAGCATATCCTCGAGCTCTGCGTCGAGCACGCCAAGGCGCGCAGGCAATTCGGCCGGCCGCTCGGATCGTTCCAGGCCATCCAGCATTCCTGCGCCGACCTGCTGCGCAATGTCGAGGGCGCGCGCTACCTTCTCTACCGCGCCGCCTGGAAGATGCAAGAGAGCCGCGAGGCCGCCGCGGATGTCGCCATGGCCAAGGCCTATGCCGGTCAGGCCTGTCAGGCGGTGGCGCGACGGGCGCACCAGCTCCTGGGCGCCATCAGCTTCTGCGAAGAGCATCCGCTCCACCTCTTTCACAAGCGCATCCTGGCCGCCGCCCTCGATTTCGGTGACCCGACGCACCATCTCGAGACCGTGGCGACCTCCATCGGACTCCAGTAGAGGGCGAGGACCCACATGAGCGACCCGATCACAGTCGAGAAGTACGCGATGGGCCAGTCCGTGCAGCGCCTGGAGGATCCGCACCTCCTCCAGGGACTCGGCCGCTACTCCGACGACGTGAACCTGCCCCGGCAGGCCTACGCCGTGGTCGTTCGCTCGGTGCACGCGCATGCCCACCTCAGGGGCATCGACGCCTCGGCCGCGCTCAGGGCGCCGGGCGCGCTCGCCGTGCTCACCGGCGACGACCTGGCCGCCGACGGTCTCGGCAACCTGCCGACCGATTCCAATCGCAAGCGCCGCGATGGGTCGCCGGCCTTCACGACGCCGCGGCCGGCTCTCATCCGCGGGCGGGTCCGGCACGTCGGCGATCCTCTGGCCCTCGTGGTGGCGGAGACGCCGGAGCAGGCCGTGGATGCCGCGGCGCTCGTGGCCGTGGACTACGAGCCATTGCCGGCGGTGGCGGAAGCGGTCGAGGCCAGGCGTCCCGGGGCGCCGGCGGTGTGGGACGAGGCGCCCGACAACGTCGCCTTCGTGTGGGAGGTGGGCTCGCGAGATGCCGTGGCGCGCGCGTTCGAGCAGGCGACGCACGTGACCCGCCTCGACTTCGTGGTCTCGCGGGTGGCCGCCGCGCCGCTCGAGCCGCGCGGGGGCGTCGGCGAGTTCGACCGACGCAGCGGGCGCTACACGCTGCATACCGGGATCCAGGCGCCCCACGGTCTCCGCACGCTCCTTGCCGAGCAGGTGTTCCGCGTGCCCCAGAGCGCCGTGCGGGTGGTGACGGGCGAAGTCGGCGGCAGCTTCGGGATGCGGAGCGGCATCTATCCCGAGATGGTGCTGGTGCTGTGGGCGGCCAAGCGTCTGGGACGGCCGGTGAAGTGGACGTCTGATCGACGCGAAGGCTTCGTCACCGACGAGCACGGGCGAGACAACGTGACGAGCGTGGAGCTGGCCCTCGACGCGGGCGGCAAGTTCCTCGCCCTGCGCGTCGATCTCATGGTCAACATCGGCGCCTACCTGACCCCACGCAGCGCGGGCCCCGCCAC
>Ga0137394_10002889_pt1 | contig 12838 bp, 13 predicted proteins | sample czobulk116metaG_FD_108278 | JGI IMG/M metagenome (GOLD analysis project Ga0137394, IMG submission 108278) | Vadose zone soil microbial communities from Angelo Coast Range Reserve, California, USA - czobulk1.16 metaG | ecosystem: Environmental > Terrestrial > Soil > Vadose zone | place: USA...
GCATGGCGGCTTCTACTCTCACTTCGAATCGCGCGACGCTCTCGTTGTCGAGGCGTTTGCCCTGGCTATGGATCGGACTGTCTCTCGTTGGTTGGAACTTACGCGGGTAATGCCCGTCGAGGAACGATTCGATGTTGTCGTGGACGCGTATCTAAGCCCCGATCATCGTGACAATCAGCAAAGCGGTTGCGCACTTCCGGCCTTGGGCGCCGATATCGCGCGTTCAAACCAAAAAGCGCGCCGTAGATTGGCAAGGAAGCTCGAAGAAATGATCGATGTGCTTGCTGGGCTACTCCCGCAAAAATCACCGGCGGAGGCTCGCCAAGTCGCCACCGGCGCGATTGCAACCATGATGGGCTCGATCGTGCTCGCGCGGGCGGCCGGCAACAAGATGCTGTCTGACGATATTCTTCACGCCGGTCGGCAGGCGGTACGCAATCAAGCCGCGGTTCGCACTGCCAAGTAGATAGCGTGGGGAATGAGGTCAGTAGAAAAAGGAAGGGAATCAGGAGGAGCGATCATGACGGAACATGTGAAAACCGAAATAGCCGCAGGCATCATGACGTTGACGCTGGCCCGGGCCGACAAGAAGAACGCCCTGAGCAACGCGATGTACAGCGCCATGTCGGATGGGCTGGAGCGCGCCGAGAAGGATCCTTCCGTGCGGGTGGTCCTGTTCCAGGGAGACGGCGACAGTTTCACGGCCGGCAACGACCTCGCCGATTTCAGCGCCCAGGCGAACGGCAAGGACACCGGCGAGAGCCAGGCGTTTCGATTTATCCGCAATCTCGGCAAGGCGACCCGTCCGCTTGTTGCCGCCGTGCAAGGCAACGCTGTCGGCGTCGGCACCACAATGTTGCTCCATTGCGACCTGGTGTTTCTGGCCGATACCGCAAAGCTGATGACGCCGTTCGTCAACCTGGCACTGGTTCCGGAGGCGGCCTCGAGCTGGCTATTGCCTGCCAGGATCGGGCACGTCCGCGCCTACGCGATGTTTGCGCTCGGAGAACCTCTCGATGCAGCCACCGCATTGGCCTGCGGTTTGGCCAACGCCGTGGTGCCGGCAGCGGATCTGCGCGCCAGGGCTCGACAAGCCGCCGAGGCTCTTACCAAACGGCCGGCCGGCTCGCTGAGCCAGACCAAAGCGTTGATGCGCGAGATGGACAAGATCGCCGCTCAGATCAGCCGGGAAAGCGCGTTGTTCCGCGAGCGTTTGCAGACCGACGAGGCGCGCGAAGCGTTCGCCGCGTTTGCCGAGCGTCGTAAGCCTGATTTTTTTCGAAAATGGCGGGGAGATCGACCGCAACCGCTGCGTCGCAACCATAATGGGCCTTCGAACCTCACCAGGGGATATCACCATGACAACCGGTACATGGCACAAGACAGCCTGCAATCTTTGTTATGTAAATTGCGGGATCGAAGTACTGGTCCACGAGGGACACATCGAGAAGGTCCGAGGCGACCGTTCCAGCCCAAAATCGCAGGGGTATCTCTGCAACAAAGCGGCGCGCATCCCTTATTATGCGCACCACAAGGACCGGCTCACCACTCCACTGCGCCGTCGCGCCGACGGCGGGTTTGATGCGATCAACTGGGAGGTGGCGATCGCCGAAATCGCCGAGCGGGTGCGAAATCTCGTCGACCGGCATGGCGGCAAGAGCATGGCGCTCTATGGTGGTGGCGGCCAAGGCAACCACGCTGGCGGCGCCTATGCCGGTGCGTTCTTGCGCGCACTCGGTTCGCGCAATGTCTTCAACGCGTTGTCGCAGGAGAAAACCGGCGACTTCTGGGTTAACGGCCATATGTTTGGCAGCCAGACCTGTCACACTTCTGAGGATGTGCACAACTGCGATCTCTTGCTCGTGATTGGTGCGAACCCGTGGATCGCGCATGGTTTCCCTAATGCCCGCGACCATCTTAATCACATTCGGAAGGACCCCGCGCGCAAGCTTATCGTCGTTGATCCACGCCGATCAGAGACCGCGCAGATGGCCGATCTGCATCTCGCGGTTCGCCCGGGTACTGACGCGTTCCTGCTTGGCGCGCTGTTGGCCACACTGGTCCGATCGGATTCGATCGACCATGACTTTATCGGGGAGCACACGGTCGGCTTTGCGGAGGTAAAGCAGGCTCTGCTGGAGATCCCTATTAGGGAGTGGGCTGCGGCCGCGGAGATTTCTCTTGCCGATTTAGAGCGCTGTGCATCCATGATAGCGGCCGCAAAGGCGATGGTCGTGCGGGTCGAGCTCGGGATCCAGCAGGGGGTCAATTCGACGCTCAGTTCCTACCTCGAGAAGCTATTGATTATGCTTTCCGGCAGTTTTGGCCGCAAAGGTACGAACCAGTTACATAGCTGGCTGCAGCCCCTTTGGGGGAGTTCTCCTAGTCAGAGATTCTCGCCGACTGGCGATGAGGTCATTGCCGGTCTTCTGCCACCCAACATCTTCCCCGATGCGGTGCTCAGCGACCATCCGGACCGGTTGCGCGGAGTTTGGATTGACAGCTCCAACCCTGCAAACACCGCAGCCAATACGGAGGCGGTTGAACGTGCACTGCGGTCGCTTGAGCTATGCGTAGTGGTAGATGTTGCCATGACCGAGACCGCGCGGCTCGCGCACTACGTTCTGCCTGCGTCCTCGCAATACGAGAAGACCGAATTCACACTCTTCAACTTCGAGTTCCCGACCAATTATTTTCATGTTCGCGCCGGGGTATTGCCGCCGCTCGACGGCACATTGCCAGAGCCCGAGATCTACACGCGCCTCGCCCGGGCATTGGGCCTTCTGCCTGGCGACAACGCGCTGGCGCCTTTGCGGGAGGCTGCCTGGCGCTCAAGGCCGGAGTTTGCCGCCGCGTTTCGCGCTTTAATGACCGAAAACCCGTCAGCGGCCGCCGTGGCGGCTCTCGTGCTCTACCATACGCTCGGGCAGACGCTTCCCGACGGCACAGCCGCTGCTGCCCCATTGTGGAGCGCGGCGCTTGCTTGCGCCAAGCGGGCGCCGCAAGCGGTACGGCGGGCGATCGGTGCCGTGGACGATATTTCGGATGCGCAGCTTGGCGACGCCCTGTTCGACGCAATCGTTGCCGCGCGTCAAGGCACCGCCGTCACCCACCACGAATATCATGAGGTCTGGTCTCTGGTCGGCCATCCGGACCGCAAGGTTCGGCTCGCTATCCCGAGCCTGCTCGAATGGCTCGCACGTCTGGACCCTCTGACCGCCGGTGCTCCGAAAGAATTTCCTTTCATGCTCGCCGCCGGGAATCGGCGCATGTTCAATGCCAATCAGATCTTCCGGGACCCGGCGTGGCGTCGCGACGATCCGGACGGCGCGTTGTTGATTAATTCTGCGGACCTCGGCGAGTTGGGCGCCAAGGATGGTGACTGGATTGCCGTTGAATCGGCTGTCGGGCGCCTTATCGCCCGTTGCAAGACCGACAACTCTATGCGGAACGGTCAACTCGCGCTCCCTCATGGTTACGGTCAGTCGTACCCCGCACCAGACGGCGAGCGTCTCACAAACGGACCGCGGATCAATCTGCTTACTGAGAGTGGCAATCGCGATCCTATCGCCTGCACTCCCTACCACAAGCACGTCGCCGTCCGTCTGTCCCTCGCGCCTGGCCCGGAAGCCGCGACTTACCAGGCGCGATCAGAGCGAATTCACCGAACGGCGGCGGCGGAATAGATGGAAGTACCCCCTAGCCGCCAGTTTCACCAACGACGTTGTCGATGCCGTCGCTCCGACGATGGGCTGATCGGCGCATGTATAAGGAGCGATTTCCGATGAACAATGTCGACCTCGTCAACGTCTTCACATACGAGGAACAGGGGGGCAACCCGTGTCCCGTCGTGGCTTGCGCAGACGGTATGAGCTCCGCCGACATGCAGGACGTCGCGCGTCGCTTCGGGCGTGAGTCGGGATTCGTCTTCTCGCCGAAGAGCGGCGATTACGATTTCTCGTTTCGTTTTTTCGTGCCCAACCATGAGATGGAGATGTGCGGTCACGCCACAATCGGTGCGCTCTGGGTGCTGATGCGCCAGGGTCGACTGCCCGCTGAGACCGTTCGGATCGAAACCCGCAGCGGTCCGGTAACAGGTTTCGTGACCCTTGGAAGTGATGGTCAGCCGGTGGTCGAGATCACGCAGCCCGCCGGCAAAGTTGTTCCGCTTCGCAGGGATGAGGAGGCGGAGGTTTTGTCGGTGCTGGGGATCGGGCGGGAGGCGCTCGCACCCTTGCCCGTTCACAACGCGGTGACCTCGCGCGTCAAAACCCTGATTCCCATCAACGATCGCGAGCGATTGAACAAGCTTGTGACGAGCGCGTCGGATGTCGAAGCCGTTTGCCGTCGCATCGGCTCGACGGGGTTATACCCGTATTCGACACTCGACGCGGAGGCCCGAACATTCGAGGCCCGGCAATTTCCTCGCTCCTCCGGCTATCCCGAAGACGCAGCGACCGGAATCGCAGCGGCTGCGCTGGTCTTCGGACTACTTAATGACCGATCGGTCGCTCCGGATGACCGTATCATCCGTGTTCTGCAAGGCCGCGCTATGGGGCGCTTGTCCGAAATCAGGGTGCGGGTTGGTTTTGCTGACGGTCGTGCTGTCGGTTGCCTCCTTGGGGGGACGGTCTCGCCGGCGGATGCCGCCACGCAATCCTGTTGCATGGGCGATCGACGCCGCAATGTGAAAAAAGCATACTCTATGTCGCCGTTTTTTTGAGCCGGCCGTGGCGACGATGGGGCCGTCGTCACTGCGTCAGGAAGCCACTTGGACGCGGAAATAGGTGGGAAAGCACCGGGATCGTTTCGCTGACCTCGTAGTAGTCCCACTGACCTAGTTGGGCGCACCGCCTGCACGAGATGGAGGACACGCACCATGCGCGTCGGCGCGGAGGTAGCCATTGCGCCCGAATATGTCGCGATAAGAGTTGCTTGATCACGGCCGCGGCATTGTCGCTATTCGTCACCCCATATGACCGAAACAGTTGCAAAAATGACGTTGGAGACGTGGTGGTTCGAGGGTAGTTCTTCCAGAACATGGCGCAATCCGCCAGGATGCGTCGAAAGACTTTGGAATGAAACCGTTATGGCGAAAACATCGAATGCGTCAAAGCGATCGCCCGGCGAGGATTGGATCGCCATTGTAAGGAAGAACGGTTCGCCCGAATTCGTCGCCGCGTTCGCGAAGGACCCCGTACTCAAAGCGTCCGTCATGAATCAAACCGGAGCACGACGCCGATGACTGGACCGGCCGAGGCCGACTCTCCCCTCGAGTGGAAGCTGTTCATACGTCGACGCGCGAGCGCGACCCAGGGCGTGCCGCCGGGCAAGGATGATCTGAAATGGGTCGCGAACACGGCGACCCTGATATACGGCAGAACGGATGCGCTTCTCGTCGATGCTTTCCTGTCCGATGCGCAGACCGCGGAGCTCGCCGACTGGATCGCCGCCACCGGAAAGCGACTGTCCACGATCTATATCACCCATGCGCATCCCGACCACTTCTTCGGGCTGAAGCTACTGCGCGATCGGTTTCCCGGGGCGCGGGCGATCGCCGCGCCCCAAGTGGTGGATGCCATGCGGACGGCGCTCGCGCCTGAGTCCGTCGAGAACTGGCGTCGGAGGTTTCCGGGTCTCGTCCCGGCCAGCCTCGTTCCTGCCGAGCGACTCGAAGGCAATGAATTCGACCTCGAAGGCAACAGGATCGTCGTGGTGGACATCGGACACACGGACACCGACAACACCACCTGTCTTCACGTGCCGTTGATCGGGCTCGTTATCGCGGGCGACGCAATCTACAACGGTACCCATCCATATCTCGCGGAGTCCGACGGGCAGGGTCTGCTCGACTGGCTCGATGCTATCGACAAGATCGAGGCATTGAAGCCGCAAGCCGTCGTCGTCGGGCATGGCCCGCTCGATCCCGACAACTCTCCGCGCCACATCCGGGAAACGCGCAGCTACATCCAGGACTTCGTGCGCGTCGACGCAGAAGCGAAGACGGCGCGCGAGCTCTACGATCGGATGCTCGCCCTCTATCCCGACCGCATCAATCCCGGATCGCTCTGGGGCAGCGCCAATGCAGCCAAGGCGCCGGGGCGAGCGAAGGCGCCACGGTGAATCCGTTCGGTATGAAGTAGTCGAAGTTTGGCGGAGCGAGATCGGCGCCAGGTAGTTGAGTCCTTCGCATGTGCTCGAAGCCGTGCACTGCAGTGGCTTTCCGCAGAGGATGTTCATGTCACGCGCGAGCTGCGTTAGTCCGGCAAAAGGTTGCAAGCTCAACCAGGCCAATCCTGATCATCATATTGCTGCCAGTGCCCATTATCGGCGGCATTATACCGGTGCAGACTGAAACTTACGAACACACCATTTCCGGGTTGCTTGGAAAGCGCACCGATCTGTTTTAACATTCGCTATACAGCGTTGCGCCTACTTGATCCACGATGAGGCCTCCGTTTCAGCGGTTGCTCCCTCTTCGCCAAGACAGCGGGCGAATCGACGCCAGCGGCCAACAACAGAACGCGAGCCGCCTCCCGGGCCACGCGGGCCATCTTCGGATCTCTGCGTACCACGGCCGCTGCTATTGCACCGTCAACAAGCAGCATGAGTTGCATGGCCAAGCTCTCCGGATTAGCTATTTCCAGCCGGCTCAACAGTTCGCGGAACCAGGTGCGGCTTTGGTCCTTGAAGGCGAGAGCGATCTTGTTGGCGGCGTGGCCCGGCTCTTTCAACTCGGCGACAGCGTTCACGAACGGACAACCGCGAAATCCGTCGTCGGCAAGGCTGCGCTCGAGTTGATCGAAATTTCCCAGGATTTGCTCTGCCGGGGGTAGTTCGGAGACTGCGGTCGGTCTGAGGCGACGGGCCAGATAGGCGACGATGAGGTCGTCCTTGGACGGGAAATAATTATACAACGTTCGCTTGCTGATCCCGACCTCGGACGCAATCGTGTCCACGCCCACCGCTCGGATGCCCTCGCCATAAAACAGGCTATCGGCCGTTTTGAGGATGCGTTCTTGCATAACCACCTTGCCGGCGGATCTTTCCATAAGCGTACAGACCTGTGTAACTTCATTTGATGCTGGCCGATTCGAGACCCTGCGTCGCCTATGCCAATCCCAATAGGCGCTGCGGTCGTGCCACTGCGCGGTGCAGTCGCAAGAAAGACTGCGTCGACACCGACGCATAATCAGTTCAGTAGATGCCGAGCGGGAGACGCCGGCTCCGCGACCCACGCGCGACAAAAAGCGGCCGCGATCTTTCCTCGGGATATCTCCTTTTCGGAGTAGGCCGGGAATTTCGGCAAATGTTCGTCTTGGGGGCTATCGGTAACGAATGGCAGCATCAAAAATCCAAGATATTCTCCGGACGCGGAAAGTGCAGTCGGATCGCCGATCAGAGCAGGGCGCGTCGCCATGCCCTTGGGGCTGCCCGCACGCCAATGTAGTTCGCGGAACTCTTGCCGTTCGACCGGCGGTTTGGACAGGATGCGGACGGCACTTTCATAGGAGATGAGGTACACGTTGTGGTCCCGGGTAAGCGCGAGATTGGCATCCCGCAAACCTTTAAGTTCGGTCAGGATCGGAGCTTTCGACGAAGGATTGGTCAAGGCTATCGCCGTCAGTCCGAAGAGCGCGTCGAAAAGCATCATGGGATGTTTGGCTTGCGACAGCCTCCGTAGATAGTCCTCCACGACGGACTCGCCGAAGGTGGCCGCCGACCTCGCTGCGATTGCAGCAAGCCAAAACGTACGTTCTCTTAGGAGCACGAAACTTGGAGTCCAGTTCTTCCATGCGAAGCTATTGGCCATATTCGCAAGCCAGGGGCGAGCCTCGTTGCTTGAAGCGACCAAGGTAAGTTGGCCCAGCGCATGGACGAGCTGCCAATAGGCGTGCAGGCTCGTGGCGCCGATTCCTGGCGATCCGCTCAACTCTAGCCGAACCACGGATCGAAGCGCATCGAGAACCTGAAGGATCCGCATCGCAGACTTGTAGGCCATCTGTTCCAATAGAGGCGCCCACTTGAATATCTCGTTGAAGTTTGACCGCGATTGTATGGGCGATGGTTGGAAGAGCGCTTCAAGAATATTGTACGAATCTCTCGTTGCGTGCGTTCGTTGCATCGAATCCTGCAGCGATCGTTCGAACTCCGGCAGTGTCCGAAGTACTTCATCAAGATCGATGGCTGATAATCCGGCCTGTCTTTTGCGATCCACAGTGCAGCCTTGCCCTCCGACCTTGAGCCAGCTCTGGTTCTTTAGCTGACCGATCAAGAACTCCTGACCCGGATCGATCGCAGCGATTTCGCCCAGTCGCCCCCGAAGTGGGGCATCTCGCGTGATGGCCATTGCGACGGCTAGTTGCGTGACCATTTCGGTGCGCGCAGCCCCCAGCAGTTCGACCATCATTTCGATATCGCCATTCACCTCTAACATTTCGCCATGTGCTCTCGTCGTCTCCGAAGACGCTTGACGGGTGCGTTTCGGAAGCGCGAAGGCTATGCGATCAAAGCTGTGCACTAAACGACGTTTTGCCCACGTTTCGGGACATCGCATGCTTCGACATGGCGACGGCACTACGGCAAACATGCGTGTGGTGTCGAGGAACGTCGCGTGGCTCCCGCGATTAAGCGCGAGAGGTTCAGGGCTATCGCCATGTTCGAAAATATTGCGCGAGATGGTGCGACCGCCAGGAATTCCGCCGGAGGACTGTGGAGCTTCGACCTTCTTATCGTCGGAAGGACTCGATGATCGCCTCCGCCATGGCCAGGAACCGCGAACTTGGACCTTCCGGTCCGACGCTCTGCCGGCTGGCACGGGCCCCTTCGAGCAGTATCGATAAGGTGTCGGCCAGGAGTTCGGCCCTCGCGATCCCCGCCTTGCGACAAAGCTTGGCAAGCCAGTCTCGATATTCGGTCTTGATATCCTCGATGAACTTGCGCGCGGGATGATCTTCCTCGGTCAGCTCAACAGCGGCGTTCGTAAACTCACAGCCGCGGCAATCGTTGGCGAGGCGCTTTGCCACGCGCGCGAGCCAAAATCTTAGCTGTGCAAGACCGTCTTCAGGACTGCTCGCCTCGATCTCAGCCCAGGATTGTCTGGCTTCCTCGGCCCTGGAACGCAGACACTCCATGATCAAATCGTCCTTCGAAGCGAAGTGGCGATACAGCGTCGTCTTGTTGGTGCCCGCCACTTCGGCGATCGTATCGATGCCGACCGCGCGGATTCCACGCCTGTGAAACAAGTCTCGCGCCGTCGAAACAATCCTTTCGCGAGGACGGGGCGACGTCCGGCCGCTCTGCATAAAGGCTCCTTCGGAAATCCGAGGTCCACGCCTTGACTTGGACGTGACCGGTCAGTAACTATTCGGGTTAATTACCGATAACCTCCTGTCACTTTCGCGTCAAGATGGTTCGGGGGACAATATCGGGCGGTGAGGAGCCGTCTTTGAAAATCGTTGCTTGGTCAGCGGTTTGCCTATGAAGCTGGAAATGCTGCACTGCAAGATACCGGCCCCCGAGGAGCAAACTACGAGATGCAAACTAGTAGCCCGAGGCGAGTCGGCTGGTGTGTGGCAGCGCGTGCAAGCCAAGCGGCAAATTCTGCTGTCCCGGCGGTGCGGCCTCATCGAAACCGACCCCTCGTGAGCGGATCCCGTTTCCGATGGTGAATTTCCTCGTTGAACGTCCGATCTGGGCGCACCAACCGATAGTCGGCGGCTATCAGCCGAATGCAACAGCCCAACCAAGATCGAACCTCCCATGAATGCGACTGGCGTTGCCGCCGGAGCCCCCTTGGCCACCCTGGAGAGATCAAGCCGATGACGGAAGAGAAGCTCGCAAAAAAGACGGTCACCGTTCGTGGACAAAACATCGCGTATCATGAACGCGGCGAGGGACCGCCGATCCTGTTCCTGCACGGCAATCCCACCTCGTCCTATCTGTGGCGCAATGTCATTCCCGAGCTCGAGGGGCTGGGCCGTTTGATCGCGCCGGACCTGATCGGCATGGGGGACTCGGACAAATCGGGAGAACCTGCCCGTGTTGAAGGTTGTTCAGCTTTCGCCGAACGTCAGTAACCGCGAGACCTAAGTTGGTGTTGCGCCAAGTTGGCAACTACAATTGCTCGACGGAGAGCCGGGCGTCGAGATTGGCGTGTCATAGCCCAACGCGTTTTGGAGTTTTGCGATCGATCGGCCATATCGGCAAATGGGGATTCCGCGAAACTTGCGACTCTTCGACGTCTCAAAAGGTGGCAGATATGACGTTCTAGACGTGTCTCTGATAGCTTAGTCTGGGTTCCGAAATGAGTACCGGCACGATAAAGGCCGCGAACGCTACGAAGCTGAAGCTAGCGTCGAAAACAAAAATCACTCAGGAAGCTGAAACAAAATGAATTCAAAAGCCGTCACCGTGAAAGTCGCGGTCCTGGACGACTATCCGAACCTGGCCATGCGAATGGCCGATTGGTCCGCCTTGAAAGACCGCGCGACAATAACGGTTTTTAACGATCACATCGCGGGCACGGACTCTGTTGTAGAACGGCTACATCCGTTTGACGTGGTCAACATTATGCGGGAAAGAACTCCGCTTTCGCGTGAAATTATTGCCCGCCTTCCGAATTTGAAATTGATTGCTTCAACCGGACCCCGCAACGCTGCCATAGATGTCTCTGCAGCCGCCGAGCGCGGGATAGCAATTGCTCATACGGGCTACAGGTCGGAACCTACGATCGAATTCACATGGGCATTGATTTTGGCAAGCGTCCGCAACTTCGTTGCTGAAAGCAACAATTTCCGATCAGGAGGTTGGCAACAGTCGATTGGAGGAGATCTCAACGGCAGGACTCTCGGCGTCCTCGGGCTTGGCAATGTCGGCGCACAGGTCGCAAAAATCGGAAGCGCATTCGGCATGAATGTGATTACCTGGAGTCAGAATATGACCCCTGAACGGGCGGCTGCGGCGGGCGCGATAAGCGTCTCTAAAGTCGAATTATTCCGCCAGTCAGACATTCTAACCATACACGTTGTCCTCAGCGAACGGACCAAGGGGATGGTGGGCGAAGCGGAGCTCGCGCTGATGAAGCCAACGTCGCGCTTGATTAACACGTCTCGTGGACCAGTCGTAAACGACGAGGCTTTGATAAAGGTGCTACAAGCGCGAAAGATCGCCGGTGCGGCTTTGGACGTCTTTGATGTCGAACCTCTGCCTGCGGATCATCCATATCGCTCTTTGGACAATGTGCTCGGCGCACCACATATCGCGTATGGTACAGAGGGTCTGTATCGAACTTTCTACCAAGATACCGTCGACAACATATCCGCTTGGCTCGATCAGCAGTGATAGCACGCAGTGTGCGCCTATGCCTGTTCCAGCCGTTTCGACGTCAAGCCCAGCTCCAGCCGCGGGTGCGCACACCATGTTCGCGCTACGAGCTTATCGGACCCGAACAGGGCATTACTAAAATTCATATAGCCTAGGTGGTGTGGACACTTACCGCAGCCACAGGACGATGGCCGCGAGCGTGCTTATCCGGTTAAGGCCCAATCGCACTACATCTTGCGCGCCGTCAACTTGAAACTGAGGAAGAGATGTCCGCTTATGTGGTTCTCCAGATTGAAGTCACTGACGCAGAAAAACTCGCCCAATACCGAGAGATCGCCACGCCGATCGTTCAGAAATACGGCGGCAGATACCTTGCTCGCGGGGGCAGGCTGGACGTGGTGGAGGGAGACTCCTTGCCCCGGATTGCAATAGTAATAGTCGAGTTCCCCTCGATGGACGCCTTCAAGCAATTTTATGATGCTCCAGAATACCAGGCGGCGAAGGCCCTTCGCCAGAGCGCAACCCGAGGAACGATGCTCGTTGTCGAAGGGCTGTAAATCAATAATTGGTAGTCTTGGGGGTTAACCGGATAGGCATGGCTGCGAGAGTAACGACGGCCCGATAATTTCCGGCGGTCTTTTCGAAATGGGTCTCGACGCGGTGGAGCTGCTTAAGCTTTGGGAAGCAGCATTCCACAAGATGGCGCTGGGCATAAAGATGTTTGTCGGTATTTGAGCGCAGGTGACGGATTGTTGGGGATGACGGCGAGCGTCCCCTTTTGTGGCGATGACTTTGCGCAAGTGATCGGCGTCATAGGCTGTATCAGCCATGACGACCTCGGCGGGAATCCCTCGACAAAGGCAGCGGCTTGCGGTGGCCGGCACGTACCATTGGAAACCGCGCGCGTTTAGATAACCGCCGCCGCAAGCAATCGGAGCACCGGCGGACGGAATTGTTGTCCCGGCTGACTGCCGAATGCCGCCGAGAATATTTGACGTCCCAAAAGGTGGCAGAAATGACGTTCTAGTTGCGACATCGATCGTCTAGCCTCCAGTTCTCGCAACCGCCGCCGCACTCTCTGAGAGTAACCCGCTTCGTGCTGGAAGCTGGCAGCAATTAGTTGGTGACATCGGGGAAGGACGCTTCTTGCTCTCGGACCCGGTAGTGTTGAAGCGAAGGTTGCGAGGCTCGGTCCGGCATTTGAGATGGAGATGATTGCCTGGAGCTGGAGCAAGACAACTGGGCGCCCCAATCAAGAAAACAAAATCAAAATTAAAGGCAGGAGGGAAGTTTAAACGTGTGGTCGAGGGGATCAGGTAGCCTTCATCATTGTAACCGGCGAACAGTTTTGCATGGTCATTCCGGCCCGGCCGGTCGTTCGGGCGAAACGAGATGATGCAGGCACAACTCGCGCAGCGGCGCTCTCCCTTGCTGGCGGTTCGCGACGTCAGCGTTGTGTTCGGCGGCGTCATCGCTTTGAACGGCGTGTCTTTCGACATGCAGCAAGGGCAAA